>OGMU01000259.1_pt1 | contig 29801 bp, 26 predicted proteins | sample 1573331 | NCBI WGS metagenome assembly OGMU01 (sample SAMEA2581990, study PRJEB24529) | metagenome | biome: Human gut stool | place: China | collected 2011
GGCGAGCCGATGATGGTGGACGTGGTGGCGGCGGAAGAGACGGAAGTGCTCTTTTTGAACATGGATGTCCTCATCCACACACCTCACCCGGACAGCGAGTGGCAGCCGGTCCTCGTGCAGAACCTGCTCAACATCTCGCTGCACAAGAACCTGGCCCTCTCGGAGCGCATCTTCTGCACGGCCCCGAAGACCGTCCGGGGACGGCTGCTGCTGTATCTCTCCAATCAGGCCGCGAAGGCGGGCAGCAAAAGTTTCCGCATCCCCTTCGACCGTCAGGGCCTGGCCGATCACCTCAACCTCGACCGCAGCGCCCTCTCGAAAGAGCTGGGCAAAATGCGGGATGAGGGAATACTGGAAACAACAAAAAACGAATTTACCCTGCATGAGCTGCCGGAATGAGGAGAGCTTTTTCTCTTCACATTCCCCCTTTCCGCCGCATACATCGGTGGGAAGGGGGAATGCAATGTGAACGTCTATCTGTTTGCAGCGGTCATCCTGCTGCTGCCGGCGCTCTGTACGGCGCTGGGAGCGGCGGGGGTCTTTCTGGTGCGTCGGGCCGACGAGCCCCGCACCCGGCGGATGCTCTGCGGCATGGCGGCGGGCATCATGCTGGCCGCCAGCGTGTGGAGCCTGCTGCTGCCTGCCATCGAGCGGGCGGAGGCCGGGATACTGCCGGTCTGGCTGGCCCCGGCGGCAGGGTTGGTGCTGGGCGCTGTGGGCCTGCTGCGGCTGGAAGAGGCTGCCGGGCGGCTGATGCACACCGGGTCAAAAGAGCATGGCCGGATGGGCCGGGTGGTGCTGGCCGTGACTCTCCACAATCTGCCCGAGGGCATGGTGGTGGGACTTGCGGCGGCGCTGGCCCTGCGGGGTGAGCCGGAGGCCGTCAGCGGGGCGCTGGCCCTTGCACTGGGCATCGGCTTGCAGAATATCCCGGAAGGCGCGGCGGTGAGCCTGCCGCTGGTGCAGGCCGGGCAGGGGAGACGGAAAGCCTTCTGCGCCGGTGCTGCGTCGGGCCTCGTGGAGCCGCTGGGGGCGCTGCTGGCGCTGGCCCTCGCGGGCTGGGTGAGCGCGGCTCTGCCGTGGCTCATGAGCGCCGCCGCCGGGTGCATGGTCTGCGTGACGGCTCAGGAGATGATACCGGAAGCCGTGGAGCAGGACGAACCGGCGGGCGTCATCAGCGTGGTGCTGGGTTTCGCCCTCATGATGGCGCTGGATATTGCGCTGTAGCAAAAAAGCCGATGCAGCTGCATCGGCTTTTTTGCTGTCAGTTCTCTTTTGCGAGGTAGACTGTCGTGGAGGGAAATGCGAAATCCACGCCGTCGGCCTTCATCACGTCCATGATGTTGAGGTTCAAATCGTTCTGCATCCGCAAAAACGCGCCGAGGTCGGCGGTGCGCAGATAGGCAGAGACCATCAGGTTGATGCTCGAGTCGCCGAAGCCGGTCATCCGGACAAAGGCGGTGTCCTCGTAGGTGTCGGGGCTGGCCTTGAGCATGGCGTCGAGGTCGGCCATCAGCTTTTCCAGCTGGGGTCGGGTGGTGTCGTAGGTAACGCCCAGCGTGAAGCGGTAGAGCCGCTTGTTGCGGAGGGTAGCGTTGTTGATGGTGGCACTGCTGACGGTGCTGTTGGTGAGGATGTAGATGGAGTTATCCACGGCCCGGACTTTCGTGGAGCGGAAGTTGATGTCCACCACTTCGCCCTCCACGTCGCCGACGGTGATCCAGTCACCGATGGAGAAGGGCTTGTCCAGCAGGATGACCACGCCGCTGAAGAAATTCTTGGCCATATCCTGTGCGGCCAGAGAGATCGTAAGGCCGATAAGACCGGCACTGGCCACGACGCTGCCCACGGGCAGGCCGCTCTCCTGTGCGATGGTCGCGCCGCAGAGCACGACGACGGCTACTTTGTAGACTTTATCCAGCAGGGTGAGCAGGGTGCGGTTGGTGCGGACTTCTTCGCTGGACGAGGCCAGCAACAGAGCCGCGATGCCGGAAGCGTGGTAGAAGCCGGTACCGATGAGGAAGACCAGCATCATCCGATAGGCTTTGAGCAGCAGGGCCGGAAGGCCGGGGATGGCCCAGGGCAGGCTGCGCAGGGCCAGATACATGCCGGTGTACCACGCGATGCGGGCCGCCGGGCGGGCAAAGCTTTCCAGCAGGGGGTGCGTAAAGGCAAAGTGCCAGCTGCGCTTCAGCAGGCGGGGGAAGAGGCTTTTTTGCAGCCAGCGGCTGCCGACCCAGCCGATGAACAGCAGGGCCAGCGCACAGACGCACCGGGCTGCAAAGGCCAGCCAGCCTTCCAGCAGCAGCCCGGCGATGGAAAAGCCGAGATCGTTGATGGTGAAAAGCATAGAAACAGATACCTTCCTGACGAATAATAAAATCAGTATATCATATTACAGCCAGCGGTGCAAATCGGGAACAGCTTGTTAAAAAATGCATAAAAGGGCTTGACAAGACAAACCCGCCGCGTTATACTCTGCGAAGAAAGTTCGTTTCAGGGCGGGGTGCGATTCCCCACTGGCGGTACAGCCCGCGACCACTCCCAAAGAGTGCTGACCCGGTGAGACTCCGGGGCCAACGGTATAGTCCGGATGCAAGAAACGGCAGACAATTTGATTTGTTTGTGCGCGCCCTGTTATAGTGTAAGCTATGGCAGGGCGCGTTTTCATTTGTCTTCCCGGTTCCAGCGAGCGAGAAAAGGGCTTTCCAGTCTTTATTTGAATGGGGCAGCCGCCCCGGGAGGAAAATTATGAGAAAAGATACGACCCACAACCTGACCGTTGCCGCCATGCTCAGCGCAGTGGCGTTCATCCTGATGTTCATCGAGTTCCCCGTCCCGATGCTCATCCCGTCCTTCGTCAAGATGGACTTCTCCGACCTGCCCGCCCTGCTGGGCGCGTTCGCCCTCGGCCCGGTGTACGGCGTGGTCATCAGCTTCATGAAGAACCTGCTCCACATCGTCGTCAAGGGTACCAGCACTGCCTGTGTCGGCGAGCTGTGCAACTTTATGCTGGGCGCTGTCTTCTCCGCGGTGGCGGGCTTCATCTACAAGCATCATAAGAGCCGCAAGACCGCCATCCTCGGCGCGGTAGCGGGTGCCGCCGCAATGGCCGTCTTCAGTGTGCCCTCCAACTACTTCATCACCTACCCGGCCTATGTGGAGTTCTACCATATGCCGCTGGAAGCCATCCTCGGCATGTATCAGGCCATCCTGCCCTCTGCCGATAGCCTCATGAAGTGCCTCGTCATCTTCAACCTGCCCTTCACGCTGGTCAAGGGCCTGCTGGACGCCGTGCTCTGCATGGTCATCTATAAGCCTCTGTCTCCCATCCTGCATGGCCGGAAGTAATTAAAAGAAAAACCTCTCAGTCAAAGCCTTTGGCTTTGCCAGCTCCCCTATCGAGGGGAGCCTCTGGCGAAAAGGGAAAGTTCCCGGTTTTGCCAAGGCCTCTCCTCGGTAGGAGAGGTGGCATCGCGAAGCGATGACGGAGAGGTTTATTTTTTTTTATTGCAGTGCTCCTTTATCGAGCCACTTGCCCCTTGCAAGCCGAATGAGGAACAGGGCGCCCCGGATGCAGAGCTCGATGCACATGGCGGCCCAGACGCCCACGAGGCCCAGCCGGGGAGCCAGCAGGAAGGCGAGGGTGAGCCGGACGCCCCACATGCTGAACAGGTTCAGCAGGAAGCAGCCTGTGCTGTCGCCTGCGCCCTGCATCGCGCCGCTTGCTACGATGCTGGCTCCGAACATCGGCTCTGCAAAAGCCTCGATGCGGAGAACCTGCGCACCCAGCGCGATGACGGCGGCATCTGCCGTGAAGATGCCCATAAGGGCCGGGGCGAAGAGCCAGAGCCCCACGCCGGACAGCGCCATGATGCCTATGCCCATCATGGTGCAGAGCCAGGCGAACCGCTTCGCCATATCCCGGCGGTGGGCGCCGACGGCCTGCCCGATGAGGGCGATGGAGGCGTCCTGAATGCCGTAGCCTGCCATGTAGCAGAGGCCCTCGGCGCTGACGCCGAGGCTGTTGGCCGCGATGGCCACCGTGCCGAGGCCCGAGACGATACGGACGAGCAGCACCTGCGCCGACGAGAGGGCCGCACGCTCAGCGGCCAGCGGTGTACCCACCCGCCAGAGATTGCGCAGGCAGGCGGAAGTGATGCGCCAGCTGCCGGGCTTTCGGATGCAAAGCGGGCCGTCCCGCAGCAGCAGGACGCCCAGCGCCAGCAGACCGCCGATGGTCGTGGAAAACGCTGTGCCAAGTGCCGCACCCGGGACTTCGAGGCCGGCACCCCAGACTGTGACGCTCTGGCCGAAGAGCAGGATCTGCCGGGTGGGGTTGATGAGGAAGAAGTTGAACACCACGTCCAGCAAACAGACCAGCACGCTGATCAGGCTGGGCGTCAGGGCGTCGCCGGTGGCGCGGAGCATGGCTGTGTACATTCCCATGGCCATCGTGAAGGGGAGGGCCGCCGACCAGATGGCGAAGTAGGCGCTGGCATCGGCTTGAAGCGAGATGTCCGCCCCCAGCCACCCGGGCAGGAAGCGGCTGATGCCGACGCCGAAAGCCGCAGCGCCCAGACCCAGGATGAGGTTGAAGAGCATGGACTGCCGCAGCACGCCCCGGGCGTCCTGCCGGCGGTCGGCCCCGAGGTACTGGGCGATTTGGATCGAAAACGCGGTGTACAGTCCCACAAGGATGCCGTGGAGCAGCCAGGTGCTCGAGCTGACGATGCCGATGGCGGCGGTGGCCTCTGCGCCGATGTGGCCCACCATGGCGGCGTCGATGTACTCCATCGCCGTGACCACCAGCTGCTCCAGAATGGAAGGGATGCTCAGCGCCAGCGCGATGCGGGCCGTGTCGGACAGCGGGATGTCCTCGCCCTGCCGCATCCGGGCCGAGAGCTGCTCCAAAGAAAGTGTCATGTCGTCTCCTGTTTTCTGTGTTGATAAGTTATCTTACTATTATAGGCACGGGGAGGAAAATTGTCAAACCGGGCGATTGATTTTTTGGCTCTGGCGTGATACACTCTCGGAGTAAGAAGAATATCATTGAAAGAGGTTCAAAATATGCTGCAGCTTATTTCAGCTACCGGCCAGCAGACCGTGGACGCGCTGGCGTTCCTGCTGGCGTTTGCCCTGACCGCCCTGATGGACTCGGTCTTTCACGACAAGCTCCCCCACGACCATGGCCGTGCCTTCGCCGTCAACGGCGAGCTCTCCAAGGGCAAGGCCCGGGGTTCCGGACTCATCTTCGTGCTCTGCATCGCGCTGGTGACGCTGGCGGTGGTGCCTTTTAAGGTAGAGTACCTTATTTATACCGTCCTGCTCATCGCCTCCATGCTGTCGGGCTACTTTGACGACGCCTCCGAGACGGCGTGGAACGAGTACAAGAAGGGACTCATCGACTTCGTCATCGCCGTGGTGGCAGGTGTTACCTACCTGAACTTCAACGGCACGAGCGTCAACTTCCTGAGCACTACTTTCACCATTGCCTATCCGCTCTACCTGCTGCTCATCGTCATCCTCATCTGGGCCAGCATCAACGTGGTCAACTGCACCGACGGCGTGGACGGCCTGTCCGCCAGCCTCGCGGTGGTGAGCATCGGCACCTTCCTGCTGGCTTACGGCGAGGAGTTGGGGGACTACTCCACCGCTGCCATCGTCTTTATCGGCGCACTGCTGGCCTACCTGTGGTCCAACGCAAAGCCTTCCAGCCTCCTGATGGGCGACGCCGGCAGCCGCGCCATGGGCTTCTTCCTCGCCATCCTGGCCCTCAAGAGCGGCCACCCGTTCGCCTTCCTGCTGGCGGCGCTGGTGTTCATCGTGGACGGCAGCCTCGGCATCCTGAAGATCAGCTTCAAGCGCTTCCTCCACATCAGCATCCTCAAGAACACCCTCACCCCGCTGCACGACCATGTGCGCAAGCGCATGGGCTGGAGCGACGAGCAGGTGGTGGCCCGCTGGCTCATCCTGCAGGCCGTCTCATCGGCGCTGCTCCTGCTGATGACCCGCTGATTTACGGATTTTAAGTACGATGTTTGTGCAGCTTTCCAAAATGCAGATTGACCCGCTCTGATTTTTGTTGCACTTTATGGATTGAAAGTCAAGCGAAAAAAGACTATACTTTAACCAACGAAAGCAAAGGCGCTTAAGTGGATGTATTCACTTTGCGCCTTTTTTATTTTTTCGTTTTTGTGTGCGGTTCGGGAAAGCCGCACAAGATGCGCTGTCCGTGGCGCTGGAGCACGGACGACAGAACAGGATAGGGAAAGGCGGGGATCACAGTGATCAAACTCGAACACGTTGACAAGTACTTCGGAGACCTGCACGTCCTCAAAGACGTGAACCTCGAGGTCGCCGAGGGCGAAAAGCTGGTCATTATCGGACCGTCCGGCAGCGGCAAATCTACCACCGTCCGCTGCATGAACTTTCTGGAAGAGCCGACCAGCGGCCACGTCTACATCGACGGTCAGGAGCTGACCAACAAGAACAAGACCAGGATCGTCCGCGACAACATGAGCATGGTCTTCCAGCAGTTCAACCTCTACCCCCACATGACGGTGCTCAAAAACCTGACGCTGGCACCCATGAAGCTCCATCACAAGACCAAGGCAGAGGCCGAAGAGCTGGCATATCATTATCTTGAGGTCGTCGGCCTCCGGGACAAAGCGGATGTCTACCCTCCGCAGCTGTCCGGCGGCCAGCAGCAGCGCATTGCCATTGCACGCGCCCTCTGCGCACAGACCAAGATCATCCTGTTCGACGAGCCGACTTCGGCCCTCGACCCTGAGACCATCCAGGAAGTGCTGGATGTCATGGTAAAGCTGGCACACGAGAAGAACATCACGATGGTGGTCGTCACCCACGAGATGGGCTTTGCACGAAACGTGGCCGACCGTATCGTCTTTATGGCGGATGGCCAGATCATTGAGGAAGGCACGCCGGAGCACTTCTTCACCAACCCCAAGAACGAGCGCGTCCGGCAGTTCCTGAGCAAGATCGTCCGCTGAGAGGACGAACAACAAAGGTTGACACGGCAGGGGCTCACAAGTTGTGGTGAGACGCCGTTGTTGATAACAGGCCGTTTTCGGAGCGGACAGGGAAAGCCGCTCGGGCCGAAAAAAACAAAGAGGAGTGGTTTATTATGAAAAAGATCTCGCGTCGTGATTTCCTGAAAGTCACTGGTTTGGTGGGCGCTGCTGCTGCCCTGACCGCCTGCGGCGGCTCTGCAAGCTCCACCGCAGCCTCTACGGCATCTTCTGCCGCCGGCAGCGCAGCCGCTTCCACTGCAGCACTGGGTGCTGACACTCAGGCCATCGTGGACCGCGGTGTCCTGAAAGTGGGCGTCAAGAACGCAGTTAAAGGCTTCAGCTTCCAGGATACCCTCACCGGCGAGTACAAGGGCCTCGAGGACAGCCTCGCAGAGATGATCGCAGAGCACCTCGGCGTGGACGTTGAGTTCACCACAGTTACCGCCGCCACCCGCGGCGAGCTGCTGGACTCCGGCGACATCGACGCCGTTCTGGCTACCTTCACCATCACCGAAGAGCGCAAGAAGACCTGGGACTTCTCCACCCCCTACTATACCGACTACGTTTCCGTTCTGGTGGAGGACTCCACCGGCATCAAGGGTCTGGCTGACCTGAAGGACAAGGTCGTGGGCGTCTCCTCCGGCTCCACCTCCGCTCGTGCTCTGGTCAAGGCCATGATCGACGAGGGCGTGCTGGACGGCGCAAACTTCGACGCCGACACCTTCAACGCCGACACCTGGAAGGATGGCATCTCCTTCCGTCAGTACGACGACTATCCCGCCATCAGCACCGCACTGAGCGCAGGCGAAGTGCAGGGCTTCTGCGTCGATAAGTCCATCCTCGCCATCTACAAGACCGAGGGCCGCAGCTACATTGACGCTGAGTTCAGCCCGCAGGAGTATGGCGTCGCCACCAAGAAGGGCAGCGACTTCTCCACCCTGTGCGACGACCTCGTCAAGGGCTGGCTGGCAGATGGCACCATCGAGCAGCTCATCAAAGACAACGGTCTGGATTAAGCCCAGACTTTTCAGAACCAAAAGAGCGTAGGGAAAGGGGAGTTTGCCATGTCTGGCTTGTTTTCGTTAGAGTCCTGGTCCACCGTCTGGACGCATCGTGAGAGTTTTCTGCTGGGTCTGGGCAACACGCTGCAGACCGCCGTCTGCGCACTGGCGCTGGCCTTCATCATTGGCGCTGCGCTGGGCCTGATGTCCACCAGCGGCAGTAAGCTGCTGCGCATCATCGCCCGCATTTACGTCGAGTTCGTCCAGAACACCCCGCTGCTGCTGCAGCTGTGCTTCCTGTATTATGCGCTGGCATTTGCAGGCGTGAGCCTCGGCGTCATCCGCACCGGCATCATTGCACTGGGCGTTTACACCGGCGCTTACATGGGCGAGGTCGTCCGCGCCGCCATCGAGTCTGTGCCGAAGGGCCAGTTCGAGGCCGCACAGGCTCAGGGCTTCAACTATCTGCAGCGGATGGGCTACATCATCCTGCCCCAGAGCATCCCCGTGATGCTCCCTCCGATGGTCAACCAGGTGGTCAACCTCTTCAAGAACACCTCCTGCCTCTACATCGTGGGCGGCGCTGACCTCATCAGCGTGACCTACAGCTTCGTCACCGGTGCTTCCACCGGCGGCGCATACGCCCCCGCTTATATCGTCTGCGGCCTCATCTTCTTCGTGGTCTGCTTCCCGCTGTCCACGCTGGCAGCCCGCTGGGAAGCTTCCCTCAAGGAGCGCAAGGGCCGTGTGAACCCGGGTCTCAAGACCGCTGCCAAGAAAGTAGAGCTGAAGGAGGCTGCCTGATATGAAGACGCTTGCTGCAAGCCTTTCCATCCTGACAAGAGAAGGCGTCATGCTCTACCTGCTGCGCGGCGTGGCCTTCACCTGCATCATCTCGGTGCTGGGCGTCATCATGGGCCTCATCGTGGGCTCTCTGCTGGCGCTGGCCCGCACCTACTGCAAAAAGGGTCCGGCCCGCATCCTCGGCTGGTTTGCTACCGCCTACATCGAGCTGTTCCGCAATACGCCCTACCTACTCTGGATCTTCATCTGTGTGGTGTTCTGCCCCTGCCCGGGCTTCTTCGCCCGCAAGATGTTCGGTCTGACCAGCGTGGAGATGAAGCTTCTGTTCAAGGCCGCTCTGGCCCTCATCCTCTTCAACTCCTCAGTCATCGCCGAGATCGTCCGCGGCGGCCTGAACGGCGTGTCCAAGGGCCAGTTCGAGGCCGGCTATGCACAGGGCTTCAACACCGCTGAGGTGTTGCTCTACATCGTCCTGCCGCAGGCTTACCGCAACATCGTGCCGACCCTGCTCAGCCAGGTCATCACCACCATCAAGGACTCCTCCTATCTGGCAAACGTGGCCACCATCGAGCTGATGGCCCGCATCCGCCAGCTGCTGAGCGCCGCCGGTACTTACAATGGCCTCGGCACGGTGAACGTCTCCGACGTCATGGTGCTGTTCGGCACGGCCTGTGTCATCTACTTCATCATCAATTTCACCCTGAGCTGTGTGGTGCGCGCAATGCAGAACCGCCGCAAGAAGGCTCTGGTCTTTGCCCCGGCAAAGGCCGCATAAACTAAGACCTATTCCAATTTCCCAATTCCCAATTATTCTCCTGTCATTGTTCTGTCAATGCCAAAAGCGCCCGGCGGGTCATCCGCCGGGCGCTTTTGGTGTATAGAGATAAAAATAGAAGCTTTCCAAAAGTTTCTCCCTTTGGCGGAGAAGTTATACGCTCTTCTCTGCCGCCTCCACCACATGGCTCACGAGCACGGAAGTCGTCACGGTGCCGACGCCGCCGGGGACGGGGGTGATGGCCTCCACCACCGGCTCTGCCTCACCAAAGCGGACGTCACCGCAGAGTTTGCCTTCCTCGTTGACATGGATGCCCACATCCACGACGACCTGACCGGCCTGCAGATGCTCTGCGCCGATAAAGCCCATCTTGCCCATGGCCACCACCACAACATCGGCCTCGCGGCAGACATCGGGCAGGTTCTGGGTGCGGGAGTTGCAGAGGGTGACGGTGGCGTTTTCCCGGTCCAGCATCATGGCTGCGGGCTTGCCCACCACGAGGCTGCGTCCCACGACGACGGCCCGCCTGCCGGAGAGGGGAATGTTGTAGAATTTCAGGATCTCAAGACAGGCCTGCGCTGTGCAGGGCGGGTAGCCGACGGCAGTGTTGGTGAAGACACCGGCCAGCGAGCCGTCGGTGATGCCGTCAATGTCCTTTTCGGGCGAGAGTGCGGCGCGGATGGTCCTGTCATCAAACTGTTTGGGCAGGGGGCGGAAGAGCAGACAGCCGTGGATGGCGGCGTCTGCGTTGATGCTGGCAATGACGCGCAGCAACTCTTCCTGCGAAGCGTCGGCGGGCAGAAGGGACTGCTTCACCTCGACGCCCACTTTTGCACAGCGGGCCATGACGCCTTTCTCGTAGGAGAGGTCATCGGGGCGTTCGCCCACCCGGACGACGGCCAGCGTGGGGACAACGCCCTTTTCCCGCAGTGCGGCGCAGCGGGCGGCATTTGCTTCGTTCATGGCGGCCACGACGGGCGCACCCTTCAAAATGGTAGACATATACGTTCCCTTTCTATGCATCAGGCCCGCAGGCGGCTTGCCACGGACTGGTAGACTTCGTCGGCCAGCGGCAGATATTCTGCCAGCATCCGGGCCGCTTTTTCGTCCAGCGCGGCGGCATGGGCGCGGTCGGTCATGAGCTTTGTGTTGATGGCGACATTCAGCGCCGACGCCTGAAGTGCGGCCTTGCAGAACAGCGCCGCACAGCCTGCGTCTGAGACAGCCAGCACGCTGCCCTTTTCGGCGTAATCGGACGCAAGACGGATGCCCTCACAGCAGGCGTCCATGATGTCCAGCGGCACGGCGCAGGCCCCGTCCAGCGCCTCGGCCAGCACAGCGGCCTTGCGGGCCTGCTGTTCGGGCGTCTCTCTGGGCAGGCCGTAGGCCGCCGCCAGAGGCGTGAATGCGTCGGCGTCAGCCTGCACGAGGGCTTCCAGCCGTTTGCGCAGTGTTTCAGCACGGGCATTCAGCGCCAGGATCTCTTCTTCCACAACGGCGTATTTCTTTTTGCCGGTGGTGAGATTCCCCACCATATTGCCCAGCGCGACGCCTGCCGCGCCCACGAGGGCCGCTGCGCCGCCGCCGCCCGGGGCGGGGGCTTTGCTGGCAAGCTGGCTCAGAAAGTCCTCACAGCTCAGTTGTGTCAAATCCAAAGTAAAGTCCTCCCTCTGTCACGAATCCGTCCAGTTTTTCGTCATAGGCGTCCACTGCCGCTTTATCCACCCGCTGGGCCTCAAAGGCCACGCCCAGTTTCACAGCCCGGGTGCAGCGGGGAAGGTAGCGGTCATAATAGCCTTTCCCCATCCCCACCCGGTGGCAGACTGCATCAAAAGCCGTGCAGGGGACCAGCACGAGGTCGAGCTTGTCCGGTGGCAAAACTGCAGACCGGCTCAAAATGGGCGTGCGGATGCCGTAAGTACCCACTTCCCAGCCGTCTGGCCCCGGCACAGCGGCTGTCAGCGAAAAGCCCTCACCGCAGACGGGGTAGGCCAGCGTTTTGCCCTGCCGGGCCGCTTCCACAGCCAGCGCCGAGAGGTCGGCTTCGCCGCCGAAGGCCGCGTAGAGCAGGATGTTTTCTGCCTTTTTGAAGCAGTCCAGAGCCATGATGCGGGCGCAGAGAGCGGCGTTGGAATGGGTGCGCTCGTTGTCCGACAACGCCCGGCGGGCCGCAATGCCCGCTTTGCGCTGTGCGGCTTTTTGCTCCGTGATGGTCATGGCAATGCGCTCCTTTCTGCACCCGGTGGGCAAATCTGCACAAAAACCGGGACGGATTTTTGTTATAATAATAAGCGCTGAGCGCAGAAAAAGCAAGGCTTTGGCAGGATGGGTGAAATATCTTCATCCAACCGAAAAGAAACGAATCAAACCGTATCGGTTTGTGCGAAATGCTGTTGAAGAAATCCACGATGTCTGGTATCATGGAAATAGACGGGCCGGAATGAGCGGACGCCCGCGCGAACTGATTTTTTGCATCAGAGAGAGGGGTAAATAGTATGTACAACGATATGATGGATACCATCGGCCTCGTGGAAAAGGCCGACCCGGAGCTGGCTGCGGCTATGAACCGTGAGCTGACCCGCCAGCGGGAAAATATCGAGCTCATCGCCAGCGAGAACATCGTCTCGCCCGCCGTCATGGCCGCCATGGGCAGCATCCTCACCAACAAGTACGCCGAGGGCCTGCCCGGCAAACGCTACTACGGCGGCTGTGCCTATGTGGATGAGGTGGAGAACATCGCCATCCAGCGCGCCTGCAAGCTATTCGGCGCAAAGTACGCCAACGTCCAGCCCCACTCCGGCGCACAGGCCAATCTGGCCGTCTACTTCGCTCTGCTCGATCTGGGCGATACCGTTATGGGCATGGACCTGTCTCAGGGCGGTCATCTGACCCACGGCTCTCCGGTGAATATGTCCGGCAAGAACTATCACTTCGTATCCTACGGCGTCGGCGAAGATGGCCGCATCGACTATGCTGAGCTGGAAAAGCAGGTCAAAAAGGTCCGTCCCAGGATGATCGTGGCAGGTGCTTCGGCCTACCCCCGTGCCATCGACTTCGAAAAGCTGGCTGAGATCGCCCACGGATACGGGGCCTTCCTGATGGTGGATATGGCCCACATCGCGGGCCTCGTGGCCGGCGGGATGCACCAGAGCCCGGTGCCTTATGCCGACGTCGTGACCACCACCACCCACAAGACCCTGCGCGGCCCCCGCGGCGGCCTCATCCTGACCAATAATGCCGTGCTGGCCAAGCGCATCAACTCCGCCGTCTTCCCCGGCACCCAGGGCGGCCCGCTGGAGCACGTCATCGCGGCCAAGGCCGTCTGCTTTGGCGAGGCACTCAAGCCCGAGTTCAAGGACTACGCCCGCAAGATCGTGGAGAACGCACAGGCCATGGCCGCTGAACTGCAGGCTCGCGGTGTCAAGCTGGTGTCCGGCGGCACCGACAACCACCTGATGCTCCTTGACCTGCGGGACGAGGAATGCACCGGCAAGGAGCTGGAAGCCCGCCTCGACAGCGTCCACATCACCGCCAACAAGAACACCGTCCCCGGCGAGACCCGCAGCCCCTTCGTGACTTCCGGCGTCCGTCTGGGTACTCCGGCTGTCACCACCCGGGGCATGGGCGAAGCCGAGATGAAAGTCATTGCGGACTGCATCGCCGACTGCATCTGGCACTACGACGAGAAGAAGGACGACATCTCCGCCCGTGTGCTGGCCCTGACCAAGGCTTTCCCTCTGTACGAATAATGGATTTTTGACGTGTCTAAGCCTCTCCCTCTGGAAGAGGTGTCACCGAAGGTGACAGAGAGGGCAAGCTCGGTTCCAAAGAATATCTGCACAGCGATAAGCATTAGCTTTTGTAAGAGTGATGCTATCGCTGTGTTTTTTATTTCTCTGCAGCGTCCCTGCCCTCTCAGGCGCTGCGCGCCAGCTCTCCCAAGGGGAGAGCCTGAAAAGGAAATCATTTCCTCAGCCGCAGGGTCTGACATGCTTTGCCTTTCGTATCTGGTAGGATGGAATAGAGGACAGGCCCCGAGGGCGCTGACTCTGAACGAGGAACAAAAAACTTCTCACCAGCGGAAAGGAAAGGATACTATGAGTAATTATCAGATGCAGATGCCCGCCCAGTATACATCCATCGGGGACGACGAAATGGTGCTGCTCTGCGGCGGCGAGACCACGGCATGGCAGACGTTCCAGGACATTGGCCGTGTGCTGAACTATGTGGCGCGCATTTTCTCGGCGGGCAGCTCCATCGTCAACAATGTGGTCACCATCGTCAATTATTTCAATAAGCTCGAAGACCTGCTCCCGGTCATCGGGGAAGTGTGAGGCGCGGACGCGATAAAAGAAAAGGGGCTGTTGCAGTGCAACAGCCCCTTTGTGTGTTATAGCTTATAGCAGTTTGCGTTTTTAATGCACAAGCAACATCCGCAAACTGCATATCGCAAATATGCCGTTTCGATAGGCACTATTTTTGAAAATTGCGATAGTAGTGCAGCTTGTCAGCGGTCAGTGCCTCGAGCACGGGCAGCATGGCAGCAGCCTCAGCCTTTGCAGCGGGCAGGTCCATGTCGCGGTAGTTACCGCACTCCACCTCGCTTGCGCCGGGGACATCGCCCTCAAACGCAGCCATGAAGCGGAAGGACTCCACTGTCAGGCTCAGCGCCTCGGCGGGGGTCAGGCCCCGGGTCAGCAGGTAAAAGCCGGTGCGGCAGCCCATGGGGCCGACGTAAATGACGCCGTCCTTATACTGGCTGTTGCGGGCGTAGGTGGCGAAGAGGTGCTCCAGCGTGTGGGCCGAACCGGTGGAGAGATAATCGCCGTGGTTTGGCTTCTTCATCCGGATGTCCCAGGTCAGAACATCGCCGTCCTGACGGCTCAGGTACATGCCGCGGTCGAGCTTGGTGTGGTCTACACAGAAACTTGCAATGCGCTCCATGCTGTGCCTCCCGAAATCAGGCCTGCAGGCGCTGGACGCTGCCGTGTGCGCAGTCCACAGCGACCATCAGACCGTCGCGGATGTGGGCGGTAGCGCCGACGGCACCCACGATGGTGGGCTTGAGCAGGGCCTTGCCGGCGATGGCGGCGTGGCTGTTCAGGCCGGCTTCCTCGACCACCAGAGCGGCAGCGTCACGGACGTAGCTCAGCATCTCGTTGGAGGTGGAGGGGACGACCAGGACCATGCCAGGCTTGAACTTTGCGCGGATCTCCTCGATGGTGCGGCAGACGCAGGCCTTGCCGGTGGCGTTGGCCAGAGCAGAGCCCTCGGGGCCGACGCCGACGCCGGTAGCCAGGCAGTTGCCGATCATGTGGATCTTGATCATGTTGGTGGTGCCGGAGACGCCCACGGGGACGCCGGCGGTCACAACAGCCAGCTCACCGTCGTGCAGGTAGCCGTGCTCTTTGGCCAGAGTGGTGGACTTCTCGATGAGCTCATCGGTGCTGGTGGCGAGGTCCATCATGAGCGGGGTGATGCCCCAGGAGATGGACAGCTGGCGCTGGACCTGCTCGTCCATGACGCAGGCGATGATGGGCTGAGAGGGGCGGTACTTGCTCAGCAGGCGGGCAGTGTTGCCGGACTCGGACACGGTGACGATGGCAGAAGCGTTGACGTCCTTTGCGGTCAGGCAGGCAGCGTGTGCGGTAGCGTCGCTGACGCTGATCTGGCCGGTGGTATCGGTCAGGCGGTTGTCGCGGTAGTGGACCTCGTTCTCGGTGCGCTCTGCGATAGCGGACATGGTCTTGAGGGCCTCAACAGGGTATGCGCCCGCAGCGGTCTCGCCGGAGAGCATGATAGCGGAAGTGCCGTCGTAGATGGCGTTTGCCACGTCGGAGATCTCGGCGCGGGTGGGGCGGGGGTTGACCATCATGCTGTCCAGCATCTGGGTAGCAGTGACGATGGGCTTGCCGAAGGAGAAGGAGCGGTCGATGACGCTCTTCTGGATGCCGGGCAGCTCAGTGAAGTCGATCTCGACGCCCAGGTCGCCGCGGGCGACCATGACGGCGTCGGCAGCGGACAGGATGCTGTCGATGTTATTGACGCCCTCGCGGTTCTCGATCTTGGCGATGATGCGGATGTTGGAGTCGTACTCGTTCAGCAGGTTGCGGATGTCGTAGACGTCCTGTGCGGTGCGCACGAAGGAAGCAGCGATGAAGTCGAAGCCCTGCTGGACACCGAAGATGATGTCATCGCGGTCGCGCTGGCTCAGGTAGGGCATGGACAGGTGGACGCCGGGGACATTGACGCCCTTCTTGGTCTTGATCTTGCCGCTGTTGAGCACTTCGCAGACGATGTCGGTGTCCGTGACGCTCTTGATGGCCAGCTTGATGAGGCCGTCGTCCAGCATGATGGTGCCGCCCTCGTGGACGTCCTGGGGCAGGTCCTTGTAGGTGATGGAGCAGATCTCCTTGGTGCCCTCCACCTCGCGGGTGGTCAGGGTGAAGGTCTGACCGGCTTCCAGCATCTCAACGCCGTTCTTGAACTCCTTCAGGCGGATCTCGGGGCCTTTGGTGTCCAGCAGGGCAGCAACGGGCTTGTTCAGCTCAGCGCGGATAGCCTTCAGCATGTCCAGACGGCCCTTGTGCTCCTCGTAGGAGCCGTGGGAAAAGTTGAAGCGGGCCACGTTCATGCCGTTGGCGACCAGCTCGCGCAGGACGCCGTCCTTATCGGTAGAAGGGCCAAGGGTGCAGATGATCTTCGTTTTTCTCATAAATATACCTCTAACAGTCTCTTTTTTCCTCTATGATGGGCGCACAGGTGCCAAATATGCCCTGCGGCCGCTGGCCGGACATCGGCCCGGTCAGGGGTGTTTGAAAACCTTACCATTCTATATTATAACCGCTTGTGTACAAGAGAGCAAGAAAAAATTCGGCAAAGAAAACCTTAAATTTTCGTGATAGATGCCGGAGCGATAAAACGCTTGCGAAAAGTGCGTCCATCGCCTATAATAAGGCTAGCAAAAGTCTCACTTCTGCCCCGAAGGGGCGAAGGCGAGCGCAAAATGATAGAAACGGAGTGAAAGCGTAATGGAAAAGCGCGTTTTTCTGATCGTTCTGGACAGCTTCGGCATCGGCGCAGAGCCGGATGCCGCCGCCTTTGGCGATGAGGGGACCAACACCCTCGGCGCCATCGCCAAGCACCCCAACTTCAACTGCCCCAACCTGCAAAAGATGGGCATGTTCAACATTGATGGCGTGACCGCAGGCGAAAAGACCGCAGCGCCCATCGGCTCCTTTGCCCGCCTGCAGGAGCAGAGCATGGGCAAGGATACCACCATCGGCCACTGGGAGATCGCCGGTGTCGTCAGCCCCAAGCCGCTGCCCACCTTCCCGGACGGCTTCCCGGACAGCCTCATCCACGAGTTCGAGGAAAAGACCGGCCACAAAGTCCTCTGCAACAAGCCCTACTCCGGCACACAGGTGCTGAAGGACTACGGCGAGCAGGCCATGAAAGAAAACGCCCTTATCGTTTACACCAGTGCCGACAGCGTATTTCAGGTGGCCGCCAACGAAGAGCTGGTGCCGGTGCATGAGCTGTACCGTTACTGCGAGATCGCCCGCGAGATGCTGAAGGGCGAGTACGGCGTGGGCCGCGTGATCGCACGCCCCTTCCTGGGCCACACGGCGGATCCCTTCTACCGCACCACCAACCGCCACGACCTGAGCCTCAAGCCGCCCCGCAAGACCATGCTTGATTTGCTCAAGGACGCAGGCAGGGACGTCATCGCCGTGGGCAAAATTTTCGACATCTTCGACGGCGAGGGCGTGACGGAAAAAATCAAGACCACCGGCAACACCAACGGCATCGCCTTCACCAAGGCTTTGCAGACCCGCGACTTCGAGGGTCTGGCCTTCGTGAACCTCGTCGATTTCGATATGCTCTACGGCCACCGCCGCGACGTGGCAGGCTACGCCGCCGCCGCCACCGAGTTCGACAAGTTCGTTGCCGACTTCATCCCCGGGATGCGGGAGGGCGACATCCTGATGGTCACGGCCGACCACGGCTGTGACCCCTCCTACACCAAGACCACCGACCATACCCGCGAGTATGTGCCGTATCTCATCTGCGGCAAGGGCGTCAAGCCGGGCGTTGACCTCGGCACCAGGCTCTGCTTCGGAACCATCGCACAGACCATCTGCGACTATTTGGGTGTGGATGCTTCCACGCTGGACGGCCAGAGCGTGCTGAGCGACATCCTGAAATAAGCATAAACGCAAAGATCCCGCAAGGCAGCTGCTTTGCGGGATCTTTCTGTCTATCAATTATGCTGCATCATTTTCAGCGCTGGAAGCGTCGCCGCTGCCGGAGCCGAACAGGGCGTCCAGCACGGTGGAAGCGGCCTGATGCAGGGAGGAAGCCGCCTGCTCCACCTGCTCCTGGGTCGGCATACTGAAGGACGGAGACTCAGTGGAGTCTGCCGGGGCTTCTTCGCTGCCGTCGGCGGGGACCTCGGTGGAAGCGCTGGGCTCACCGGAGGCGTCACCCTCGGCGGGCTGGCTGTCAGCGGGGGCCTCTTCCGCCGGGACTTCGCTCTCGGCGGGCTCTTCTGCGATAACGCTGTCGGGAGATTCCTCCGGGATGGATGCACCGGCGTTGGGGTCGGCGGTCGGAGTGAAGACATCGGTCTTCTCGGGGGTCTGGCTGGTGCTGGTGAGCTTGTCTTCGCCGCCCAAAACCGCTGCGATGAGGGCCTTGGCTTCGTTGACTGAGTTCTCATCCGGCTTCATGACGTAGAGGCTCTGGCCCTTGGCGGAGTAGCACTTGGTGCTCTTCGCGCCCGAGCCGGTGACGGTGTAGCTCTGGATGTCCCAGTTGGCAAGGTCGCCCAGCTGCATCCGGACCAGCGCAGAGATCTGTTCCTGCGAGAGGCTGGTGACGAAGCAGTCGGCGGCGGCGTCCATCAGCTTGGAGAAGCCCATGAGCAGGGCGGGAGACTTGAGCTTGTTGACCATCGCGTCGATGACTTTCATCTGGTTGATGCCGCGCTGGATGTCGCCGGTCTTGAAGGCGTGGCGCTCACGGGCAAAAGCCAGAGCAGACTTGCCGTCCAGATGGTTCCAGCCCTCGGCGAAGGTGGTGGGGTCGTAGTAGCCGGGGCTGCCCACCGAGGTGAAGGCCTGGTCGGAGTAGACGTCCACGCCGCCGATGGCGTCGATGATGTTGATGAAGCCCGCAAAGTTGATGCGGAGGTAGTGCTCCACATTCACGCCGTAGAGGTTGCCCAGCGTGGCCATGCTGGTCTCGACGCCGTAGAGGCCGGCGTGGGTCAGCTTGTCCTTGCTGTCGGTGCCTGCGAGGTCAACATAGTAGTCGCGCGGGGTGTTGATGAGGGCCGCCTGCTTGGTGGTGGGGTTGACCACAGCGAGGATGTTCACGTCGCTGCGGGCCTTTTCGGTCAGCTCGCCGCGGTTGTCCACACCGCTGAGGTAGACGACGAACGGCTCTTTCGTGATCTTATTCGCCTCTGCGCCGGTGAGCAGGCCGGAAGTCATGCTGTCCAGTGCGGTCAGACCCTGCTGCGCCCAGACACAGCCCACGGCCAGCGCGGCGCAGAGCAGGACGGACAGCACCCGGGCCACGACGGCACCGCTGCGGGAGGCGAGGCACTTGCGCACCAGCAGCCAGAGCAGCACCAGAAGTGCGGTGATGATAACGAGGTAGAGCACCGGCAGCATCTGGGTGCGCCAGAGCTGCACCAGCGCGGCAAGGCTCAGGATGGCCTGCAGTACCAGCAAGACCATTCCTCCTTTCGGAAGTTTGTCGTCAGCGGGGGTGGGCTCGCTGGGGTGCAGCGGCTCCCACTGTCTGCGGGGCGGCACCGGAGGCTTCGGCGGCTCAGACGGAGGCGTCGGTGCCGGTTTCGGCGGTGCTTTGGGGCGGGGAGGCTCCGGCGAGAAGAAATCGGCGCTGTCTACCTCCACTTCGTCGGGCTCGCTGCGCTTGATGCCCCGGTGGATGTGCCGGGGGCCTTCGTCGTTATTCTGGGGATGGGTATGCTTGTTTTCGTCAAACATAGGCGTTCACTCCTTTGGATGTGTATGCCATCATGTGGTGGGGATGATGCTCAGCACAGCCCGGGCGGGCAGGCAGGTGGCCGTCTGGTCTTCCTCGCTGAGCCAGCCGAAGGACTCGCAGATGTGGTCAGGGCAGGGCGAATCTACAAAGCGGGCCGCGCCGTCCTGGATCTTGATGTGGACGGTGAGATAGCCGGTGTCCACATCGTAATCGGCGTCTTTTTCGAGGGGAAAGGTCAGCCTGGTGTTACTGTCGCCGTAGATGAGCTCTGCGCAGAGAGGCGCACCGGTCTGGTTTGCTTTCCGCACCAGCAGCAGCACGGCGGCTGCGGCCAGAATGACGGCAGCAAAGATCAGATTTATCAGCAGTTTTTTGCGTCGTTTCATAAAAAATTATCCTTTGAGCGGGATCTGTTCCAGCTCGGACAGCCAGAGCGCGGCGGCTGCGTCACTGGGCATCCGCCAGTCGCCCCGGGGCGAGAGGGTGACGCTGCCCACCTTGGGACCGTCGGGCAGGCAGCTGCGTTTGAACTGCTGGGCGAAGAACCGCCAGTAGAAGTTGCGCAGCCACTTGTAAAGCACTTCGTCCGGGTACTCGGCCCGGCCTGCGAAGGCCGCTTTCGCCAGCCGGAATATCTTCAACGGGCCGAAGCCGAAGCGGAGAACATAATAAAGGTAGAAGTCGTGCAGCTCATAGGGACCCACGAGGTCTTCCGTCTTCTGAGAGATCTCGCCGTCCTTGGCAGGCAGCAGCTCCGGGGAGACGGGGGTGTCGAGGATGTCCAGCAGCACCCGGCGCAGCTCGGCGGAGGCGGCAATGTCGGCCTCATACTGGACGAGGTGGCGCACCAGCGTCTTGGGGACACCGGCGTTGACGCCGTACATGCTCATGTGGTCGCCGTTGTAGGTGGCCCAGCCCAGCGCCAGCTCGGAGAGGTCGCCGGTGCCGACGACGAGGCCGCCGGTGCGGTTGGCAGTGTCCATCAGCTCGAGGGTGCGCACACGAGCCTGTCCGTTCTCGAAGGTGACGTCCAGCACGCTCTCGTCCTGTCCGATGTCCTTGAAGTGGCTGTGGACGGTGTTGGCGATGTCAATCTCGGTAAAGCTGACGGCCAGCTCGTCGCATAAGATCTCCGCATTGCTGCGGGTGCGGTGGGTGGTGCCGAAGCAGGGCATGGTCACTGCCAGCACATCGCTGGTGGGGCGGCCCAGCTGTTTCATGGCGCGGACGGCCACCAGCAGAGCGAGGCAGCTGTCCAGACCGCCCGAGATGCCGATGACCGCCGTCTTGGCGTGGGCATGCTCGAGGCGCTTGGCGAGGCCGTCGGCCTGCATTTTCAAGATCAACTCACAGCGCTCGGCCCGGCGGCGCTCGTCGTGGGGGATGAAAGGCGTGGGGTCTACCCAGCGGGAGAGCTTCGTCTCGGTGAGGGCAAGGTCGAAATCGACGGTCAGATACCCCTCAGCGCTGGGCTCGAAGCTGGTGTTGCGCGCCCGCTCCGACTCCATCCGCTGGCAGTCCAGCTCCGTCTCAGCCCAGCTGCCCTCGAAGGGAGATGTCTCGGCGAGGAGGGCGCCGTTCTCGGCGATGAGGTCGTGGCCGGCAAACACCATGTCCGTGGTGCTTTCGCCATGCCCTGCCGAGGCGTACAGGTAGCCGCAGAGCAGGCGGGCGGATTGGTTCGACACCAGCGCCCGGCGGTACTCGGCCTTGCCGACCGTCTCATCGCTGGCCGAAAGGTTCGCAATGACGGTGGCACCGGCCAGCGTGTGGAAGGTGGAGGGGGGCAGAGCGCTCCACAGGTCTTCGCAGATCTCCACGCCCAGAACGAAGCTGGGCATCTGGCGGCAGCGGAAGAGCAGGGACGTACCGAAAGGCACCTCCTGCCCGCAGACCGTCACATTTTCCACCTCAGTGCTGCCCGGGGTGAACTGGCGCTTTTCGTAGAACTCGCCGTAGTTGGGCAGGTAGGTCTTGGGGACAAGGCCCAGCAGACGCCCGCCGCAGAGGACGGCGGCGCAGTTGTACAGTTTGCCCCGCACCAGCAGCGGCAGGCCCACGAGGGCCACGACATCCAGCTCCCGGCTGGCGTCCAGCACGGTCTGCAGGGCGTCCAGCGCGCCCTGCTGCAACGTGCGCTGCAAGAATAGATCGCCGCAGGTGTAGCCGGTGAGGCAGAACTCGGGGAACACCGCCAGCCTGACGCCGCGGGCGGCAGCGTCCTGTAACTGAGATACGATTTGGGAAGCGTTATAGTTGCAGTCGGCCACCCGCAGTGAGGGCGAGAGGGCAGCTGCTTTCAAAAAACCATCTTTCATCGGAGGATTTCACATCCTGTCTGTTGAATTAAGGCCCCGGCGAAGACGTGCTCTGCGGGGTTTTGTTCAGTATACCACAAACCGGCCCAAACGAAAAGTGACAGTGTGGTTAAAGAAACGAAAAACGCTGCCTGCATACCGCAGACAGCGCTGAAAACAAAAGATGGAAAACGAGATAGACCGTAAGCCGGGTTCTGTATTAAACGACGATCTGTCTAGACCTGCCATTGCTGACAGGTTCGTGCCGCCTTCGGGACACGCGAGCAGCGCTGTACGTCCCATATAGGCGTTGCTTCCGGTAGGGTTTACAAAGCCGCATAGTCACCCATGCGCTGGTGAGCTCTTACCTCGCCCTTTCATCCTTACCGCATTGCTGCGGCGGTTTCCTTTCTGTTGCACTTTCCCTGAGGTCACCCTCGGCTGCCGTTAGCAGTTACCGTGCTCTGTGAGGCCCGGACTTTCCTCAGAGCGGTCAAAGCCGCCCCGCCGCCGTATGTTCCACTCGTTTTCCGCTCCTCATGATACCATAAAAAAACAAGATTTGCAAGAGAAAGAGAATTTTGCTATACTTATCTTATATGTTGCCCGCGCTGGAGGTGGGAAGATGAAGCTTTATTTCAAAGTCCCGCCCGAGGCGGATGGGATGCTGCTGCGCGGTTTTCTGCGCAAGTGCAGTGTCTCCACCGACCTGTCCCGGGCCGTGAAATTCCGGGGCAGCGGCTTTTTTGCCGACGGCGCCCCCATCCTGGCCAACCGCCGGGTGGAGGCCGGGCAGGTCATCTCCTTTGAACTGCCGCCGGAGAGGGAAGGCGTTGCGCCGCAGGACGACATCCCGGTGGATGTGGTCTACGAGGACGCTTTCGCCCTCGTGGTGGAAAAGCCGCCCCATCTCGCGGTGCATCCTACCCTGAATTACCCGCTGGATACGCTGGCGAACGGCTATGCCGCCTGGGCGCTGCGTCAGGGCAGAAGCCCCGTCTTCCGCCCGGTGAACCGCATCGACAAGGACACCAGCGGCCTCGTGCTGGCGGCTCAGAATGGCTACGCCGCCCCGCTGCTGGCTCAGCGGGTGGAAAAGCTCTACTACGCCGTTGTAGAAGGAGAACTTCCCCTCGGGCCGGGCGTCATCGACGCCCCCATCGGGCGGCAGGGGGAGAGCATCATCGGGCGGTGCGTCACCCCCGATGGCAAACCCAGCCGGACGGAATATACCATATTGAAAGCCGAAAACGGCCTGAGCCTCGCGGCCTGCGTCCCGGTGACGGGCCGGACCCACCAGATACGGGTACATTTTGCATCCATCAACCACCCGCTGGCCGGAGATGACCTCTACGGCGGGAGCCGGGCGCGCATCGGGCGGCAGGCGCTCCACTGCGCAAAACAGACGTTCTGGGTGCCGCGCTGCGAGCGGATGCCGGACGGCATCCGCATCGAAGTGCCGGTGGACGAGACGACCTTGAGGCCGGTGACAGTGGAAAGCCCGCTGCCGGAGGATATGACAAAGCTTTTTGTCTAAATTTGTGTATTTCGTGAAAAGTAAGTGAAAGCTAAGCCCAAATTTTGTGTCAATGCTTGTTTCGGCGCTGGCAGGGTGTATAATAAATAGAGTTATTCCTGTCAAAAAAGCTGTCCTTATGCGGCAGCGTGTCGATAACAGAGAAAAGAGACAAATCAGAATCTCCTGAAAATACAGGAAGGAGCATCCTTTTTGCTGGAAGATAAAACAACTGAAACGCGGCAGGACGAGCCAGCCGCTGCGCCGCGGCACACTGGCTTCCGCGCAAAGCTGCGCTCACTTTGGGCGCAGCTCCAGTGCGTCCATCTGCTGCGCCGCCACCGGCGGTATCGCCGTCGCCGCCACCGGCTGGACAATGCCTCCCGGAAGCTGCGCTCGTCGAAGCTGGTATTGCGCATTGGCGCAGCGCTCTACGCGCTGGGCTTTGGCGCGGAGTATGCTGCCGTGCGGGTGGGACGTGCCGTCAAGTACGCCGCTCTCTGGGTTGCTGGAGGCATCCGCCGCTTTGCAAAGGCTCTGGCAGAGACGGCGTTCCCCGGCGCAGCACAGGTGGCCAAAGACCTGTTTGGCCCCATCGTGCTGTTTGCAAAGGGCATCGTGTCCCTTCTCATCCATGCCCACCGCATCCGCAGGGAGCAGGGCTTCGGTGCAGCATTTGAGGCCAGCGTCCACTACTTCAAAAACGGCGTCCGCCGCAACCTCAGTCTGCTGCCCCGCATGGCGATGTATGCCCTGCCCATCTGCGCACTGGCGCTGGGCGCAGCGGTGTTCCAATATGTCATCCACCAGCCTTATGCACTGGCCGTCCGGGTCAACGGCGAAACCGTGGGCTATGTGGCGAATGAGGACGTCTTCAACACGGCCCGCGAGGACGTGATGGAGCGTATCAGCTACGCCGGCACCGACAAGACCGAGTGGACCATCGAGCCGAGCTACACCCTCGCCATCGCCCACCACATGATGGACGAAAACGAGATGGCAAACGCCATCATCCAGAGCGCCGGCGACCAGATCAGCGAAGGCACGGCTCTTTATCTGGACGGCGAGTTGACGGCGGTGTGCAGCGACGGCAACGCGCTGCGGGATTACCTCGCCGCCATGCTCGACCCCTACGAGGAAGAAGAGGACGACCCCAATGTGAGCGTGGGCTTCAACAAGCAGGTCACGCTGGAAGACGGCCTCTACTTCAAGGAAGGCTTGCAGGATTTTGAGACCGTCCGGCAGGAGCTGGTGGGCGTGAAGCAGGCTCAGAAGGTCTACACCGTCAAGGCGGGCGACACCCTCTGGTCCATTGCACATAACAATGACCTGACCTTCCGTGAGCTGTGCGCCCTCAACCCGGCGTTCAAGGGTGAGCCGCTGAGCGAGACGTCCAGCATCCTTGAGGGCGACCACCTCGTCATCACCAAAGAAGAGGCTGGCCTTGAGGTGCGCATCACCCGCATCGAGACCCGTGAGGAAGAAATCGCATTCTCCACGGAGACGACAAAATCCAACGAATATACGAAGGGAACCACCAAGGTGCTCCAGGAGGGCGAGAACGGTCTGCGCCGTGTGACCCTCCAGAACGTCTACGACATCAACAATATCCTTGTGGACCAGAGCGTGCTTTCCACCGAGGTCATCAAGGAACCGGTGAACAAGAAGGTGGTCGAAGGCACCAAGAAGGTGACTTCCAGCACCAAGTACATCACCGGCAGCGGCCAGTTCATCTGGCCTGTGCCGAACTACCGCTACTGCTCGCGCTGGTACGGCGGCCGTCACAAGGGCGTGGACATCTGCGCCCCGGCCGGTACGCCCATCTACGCCTCCGCAGGCGGCACCGTCACCAAGGCGGGTTACAACAAGGCCGGTGCAGGTACGGGCTATGGCTACTCGGTCATCATCAACCACGGCGGCGGATACAGCTCTGTGTATGCACACTGCCTGTCCCTGACTGTCAGTGCGGGCCAGACCGTCCGTCAGGGCCAGCTCATCGGCTATCTGGGCAGCACGGGCCGTTCCACCGGCAACCACTGCCACTTCGAGATACGTCTCAATGGTTCGTACATTCCCCCACAGAACGTATTCCCGGGGAAGAAATAATTTTATAAAAAGGAGATAATTGTTATGGCTACTCCTCACATCAGCGCCGAAAAGGGCGATTTCGCAAAGACTGTCCTGATGCCGGGCGACCCCCTGCGCGCAAAGTTCATTGCTGACACCTTCCTGAAGGATGTCCGTCAGGTGACGGATGTCCGCGGGATGCTGGGCTTTACCGGCACCTATGAGGGCCGTCCCATCAGCGTGATGGGCAGCGGCATGGGTATGCCCTCCATCGGCATCTATTCCTACGAGCTGTTCAAGTTCTACGATGTGGACAACATCATCCGCATCGGCTCCGCCGGCAGCTACACTGCCGACGCCAAGCTGTTCGACACCGTGCTGGCTACCGGTGCGGTCAGTGAGTCCAACTATGCCCGCGTCCAGAGCGGCAACGACCACGACATCACCTTCCCCAGCGAGACTCTGAATGATAAGCTGCGTGCCTCCGCCAAGAAGCAGGGCATCAAGCTCATCGAGGGCAACATCCACTCCTCCGACGTTTTCTACCGTCAGCCTTCCGATGCAAAGCCCACCTACTGGGAGCTGCTGCGCGACGAGCGCGGCTGCCTCTGCGTGGAGATGGAGAGCTTTGCTCTGTTCGCCAACGCCGAGGTGCTGGGCAAGAACGCTGCCTGCCTGCTGACCATCTCCGACAGCTTTGTCTCCCCGGAGATCACCACCGCAGAGCAGCGCCAGAAGAGCTTCACCGATATGATGAAGGTCGCACTGGGCGCGGAGTATTGATTTAACCATAATACAAAAAGACTGCTGTCGGCCGACAGCAGTCTTTTTGCTTCTCAGGTATCCGTGTAATGACCGTAACAGGACGCAATGATGATGTTTCCATCCTGCTCCCGGTAGACGATGCGGTGGGTGTCGTCGATACGCCGACTCCACCATCCGCTCAAATCTCCCTTCAAAGGCTCGGGCTTGCCGATGCCCTCATAGGTGTTCCGCTGAATGTCTTTTATGAGGGAGTTGATTCGCTTCAGCAGCTTTTTGTCCCGCGTCTGCCAAAGACAATAATCTTCCCACGCTTCCTCTTCCCACAGCAGCCTCATCAGTCTGCCTCGATCAGTTCATGTTCGGTGAGCTTGGCTTTGCCGGTGTCAATATCATGGACGATTTGACGGAGATGGTTGATGTTGCTTTCAGAATAGAAGGGGTCAGCGGAGACTTCAAAGGGGATCCGATGCTCGCGCGACACTTTCTTTGCAAAAATCGTGAAGGCTGTCGTCATCGAAAGCCCCATCTCGGCACAGACCTCCTCCATGCTCCGCTTGAGGTCGGGGTCCATCCGAAAATTCACATTGACTGCGTTTGCCATTCTGATGCGCCTCCTTTATAATTCTATTATATTCATTTGTAATGACAAATGCAAGAGCTGTCATTGCATAATGCTGCGTAATTATCGCCGCTTGCACTTCTTAAAAGAATGATTTATACTTAAATACACGACACAGAAGAATGTACGACACAGAAGGGAATGAGGCCGATGAACAGAGAAACGGTGAACATGGTGCGCAGTCCGATTTCTGTGGAGGGGAACATCCGGCTTGTTCCGTATTATCCGGCCTACGATACAGCACTTGCGTGGTATCAGGATGCACAGCTCTGCAAACAGGTAGATAACAGGGACTTCGTTTATGATTTGCCACTGCTGAAGCGGATGTATCATTATCTGGACACACACGGGGGACTGTTTTATATCGAGTATCGGGGTGTGCTTTGTGGTGACGTCAGCCTGCGGACGACCGGCGAGCTTGCCATCGTCATCTGCAAGGAGTACCAGAATAAACACATCGGGCGGAAGGTCATCGAAAAAATGCTGGAGCTGGCTCGGGAAAGGGGTTTGGCGGAGTGCTTCGCGCACATCTATTCCTTCAATACCCAGTCGCAGAAAATGTTTGAATCCATTGGCTTCGTCCTACAGGACGAGGAACGCTATATCTACAAATTGCAAAAAGGAGAACCGACCATGACAAAACTGACTCTGGAAGAAAAGCAGGAGCTCATCCGGATGGCCCTTGCGGCCAGGGAGAGGGCTTACGCGCCTTACAGCGACTTTATGGTGGGCGCTGCCCTGCGCGCCGAGGATGGCCGCATCTTCACCGGCTGCAATGTGGAGAATGCCGCCTTTACCCCCACCAGCTGCGCCGAGCGGACGGCCCTGTTCAAGGCTGTGGCCGAGGGCGTGACCAGGTTCACCGACATCGCCGTGGTGGGTGCGCGCCGGGGCGAAGTCAACAAGCAGGTCACCTCGCCCTGCGGCGTCTGCCGTCAGGCGCTGTTCGAATTCGGCGGCCCGGAGCTGAATGTCATCATGGCAAAAAGCCCGGACGATTTCATCGAGCGCAGCATGGACGAGCTGCTGCCCTTCGGCTTCGGTCCCTCCAACGTGGCGGGCAACAAGGCCGTGGAAGATTGAACACAGCCGCGCGAAAAATGCCGGGTGGAGCGGATTTTCCGGGATAAGTATGGTTTTTATACAATTTTGATAAAATATTTGTAAATGTTTTGTAATCGGAAAAGGCTTGCATCTGTCACTTCTTCCCGCTATACTTGAGCCAGTAAATGTGCAAGTGCGCACATTTCGTCAACAAAACGCGATTATATTAAAATAAAAGGAGAGTTTTCATTATGATGATTTCTCGTCGTAACTTCCTGGCAGTGGCTGGCGCCGCTGCTGCTGCCGCTGCTCTGACTGCCTGCGGCGGTTCTTCTTCTTCCACTGCTTCCTCTGCAGCTGCCTCCACCAGCGCAGCCGCTTCCACCTCTGAGGGCGGCGAGAAGATCGTGAAGGTCGCTCTGACCTGCGACACCGGCACCATCGACGATGAGAGCTTCAACCAGGCCTGCTGGACCGCTGTTTCCGGCTACATGGGCGATGACTGCCAGTACTACATCCCCGAGGCTGACGCTTCCGATGAGGACCGCGAGACCATGATCCGTCAGGCTGTCAACGACGGCGCTGATGTCATCGTCTGCGTCGGCTACCTGTATGGCGCTTCCCTGGCATGGGCTGCTGACCAGTACCCCGATGTCAAGTTCATCGCCGTCGACGTCACCCAGGGCGACATCGGCACCGACGCCATCCCCGCAAACTGCTACTGCATCACCTTCAAGGAGGAGCAGGCAGGCTATCTGGCAGGCTATGCCATCGTCAAGGACGGCAAGACCAAGCTGGGCTTCCTCGGCGGCATGGCTGTTCCCGCTGTCATCCGTTACGGCTACGGCTATGTGCAGGGCGCTGACGCTGCTGCTCAGGAGCTGGGTACCAACATCGACATCAACTACTTCTACGGCGGCCAGTTCTACGGCGATGCAAACATCACCTCCCGTATGGAGGGCTGGTACTCCAACGGCACTCAGGTCGTCTTTGCCTGCGGCGGCGGTATCTACACCTCCGCTGTGGACGCTGCCAAGAAGGCTAACGCCAAGGTCATCGGCGTGGACGTTGACCAGGCTGGCGTCATCGCTGGCTACGCCGGCGTGGAAGGCATGACCGTCACCTCCGCTATGAAGGGTCTGTATCCCACCACCTATGACACCCTGACTGACGTTATCGTCAACGGCAACTGGGATGCTTACAAGGGCAAGATCGCTACTCTGGGCCTGGTGTCCGGCGATGATCCCGAGCTGAACTACGTCCAGATCCCCATGGGTGAGGGCACTCAGTGGTCTGACAGCTTCACCCAGGATGACTACAAGGCCATGGTGAAGGATATGTTCGACGGCAAGATCACCGTTTCCAACGATGTGAGCAAGGCTCCCTCTGACTTCGCCACCGTGATCGCTGTGGAGGACCAGGGCGCTATCAAGGGCTAAGCGCAGAGCACAAATCCATACGTGAAAAGGAGCGTCCGACAGGACGTTCCTTTTTTATCCGCCAAAAGAAGGAGGAACGGAGAACCATTGGCGTCCCGGTGGAATGGGGTATTTCGGCTGTTGGAGCGGCTGGCAGTCTTTTCGGGAACAGTTTGCGGAAAGCGGACGAGTCTCCCAATGGAAGCGCCCTGAGGGGACCACTCTTCAAAAAAATGATTCCGGCCGTCGATTTGCCTTTCTTTTTGAGCGGAGTTATAGTATACTGAATGTAATACTGGATGTGAGGGCAATATGCCGCTGCCGGTAAATGAACATGGTTTCCGTCCCCGCGAGATCCACACGGCGGGCCATTAAAACGGAAGGAGGGCGGTTTGACTTGGAAACTCCTTATGCCATCGAAATGCTGCATATCACGAAACG
>OGMU01000302.1_pt1 | contig 26137 bp, 22 predicted proteins | sample 1573331 | NCBI WGS metagenome assembly OGMU01 (sample SAMEA2581990, study PRJEB24529) | metagenome | biome: Human gut stool | place: China | collected 2011
TAATAAAACTGGCAACAACAGCATCACTTGCCAGCCCCATCGTACAATCCAGTACTCTCATTCCCGGTTTAAGAGCCAATGCAGCACTAAAGTGATCAGGCTCGTGCTTTTTTAAACGCTGTACCCGCAAAACGGCCATACTTGGATGAAAAAAGAAAGTTCCAGAAGCAGTATATACCTGCGGGCCTTTATTTGTTGCTACTAAAAGTGCTTCTACCCGTTCTTGATCTAGTAAAAAACCCAAAGACCCCCTACTGCCACGTTCCACATATTTTACACCAAATTTTGCTGCCCATGTTTGCGCAAGTTTTTCTAAGGCAACATTTTCACTGCGTCCAACTGTTACTGCAAATTTAAACGTTTTCTGCATGTTTAAGTTCGCTTAAACATCTTGTATAACTCGGCAGAATTTATTTCAACCATACACGGTCTGCCGTGAGGACAAGTAAAAGGATGCTCTGTATTGCAAAGATCAATAATCAGTTGTCGCATTTGGCGCATATTCAGCACCTCACCGGCTTTAATTGCTGCTTTGCAAGCAGTCATATGTAAAATATTCTGACGCAAATCACTTGGATTAATCGTTCTTAATTCACTCAGCATTTGAGTAATTTCACGCACAAAGTCCTCGGCATCATCAGCCTTAATATCTGAAGGCAAGCTTGAAACGCGCAGCATAGATTCGCCTGCAGCCTCAATATCGACACCCAAGCGCAGAAATTCTTCCCGATGTTCCTCTATCAAATTTACATCCTGGGCAGTAACATCGATATATAAAGGAATCAACATCTGCTGGGCCGGAATATCATTATGGGACGCAACAAGCTTATCGTATAAAATGCGCTCATGCGCGGCATGCTGGTCAACCAAAAACAAAGAATCATCAGATTGGGCAACAATAAAAGTTCTGTCAATCTGTCCCAATGGCCAAATCGTATCAACACCACTATCGGTATCAGTGAAGTCGATAATATTAGAAGCAATGTTATCCTGCTTGTCAAAAACATCACGAGTTTCACTGATCGTATAAACAGGCTCCGTTTTTGGAGGCCTGTATGTGTATTCAGGTTCTTTCCAAACGCTTTGCTGTTGTGACTTGTAAGCCGAGTAAACCTCAGCCTTTGCTGTACTGATATTTGTCTCAGTTGTTTTTAAGGCCGGCAACTCTGTCTCAGGCACTTTAGTTTCAGCCGATGGTTCTGTTGCTGCCACAACTGCTTCAGCAGACTTGAATACCTGCAGTTCAGAATCATCCAATAATGCCAGGCCCTGAGGTTTAGCGCTCATAGGTCTTGTCAGTGCATCAGTCAAAGCTTTATACATCGCTTTATAAACAGTACTGTCATCGCTGAACTTAATTTCACTCTTCTGAGGATGTACGTTAACATCAATACTTTCAGTATCGACGGTAATATTCAAAACAGCAAAAGGGAAACCGCTTTTCGGAATCTGAGACTGATAGGCATGATCAATCGCCTTGGCGATCATTCTATTAGTAATGATACGTCCGTTTACCAGCAACGTCTGCCATTGACGCGTACCTTTTAGTAAAGTAGGTTTACCAATAAAACCGCTTACCTTAACTTCACTGTCAGCAAAATCAACGGTCAAAAGCTCCTCACTAACATTTTTACCATATAGTGCCTTAACAGTATCAACTAAATCTCCGTTACCCGGCGTACTCAAAACCTCTTTATCATTGCTGACAAGCTTAAACCGCACATCAGGGCGTGATAAAGCCAATTTTGTGATCAATTCACTGATATAACGGCTTTCAGTCTGTACAGTACGTAAAAATTTACGCCTGGCCGGAACATTAAAAAATAAATTCTCAACAATGATCGTCGTACCAGTGTGCCCGCCAGTAGCAATACATTCTGCCTGATCGCCGCCTTCAATTTTTATTGAAGTAGCAAACTCCTCGGTAACAGGACGTGTCAGCAGCTGGAAGTTACTAACAGAAGCAATACTCGGCAACGCTTCACCGCGAAATCCTAAAGTGTTCAAATGCAGCAGGTCTTCAGCAACTCTGATTTTGCTTGTAGCGTGCCTTAAAACTGCTAATTTTGCATTTTCTTCCGACATACCGCTGCCATTATCGACAACACGAATATATTCTGTACCACCGCCAAAAATAGTGCCCTCGATGTTATCTGCGCCTGCATCCAAAGAGTTTTCTACAAGCTCCTTTACTACAGAAGCAGGTTTTTCAACAACTTCACCGGCAGCGATCTGATTCGCTGTATTTTGATCTAATAATTGCACTTTTTGTTCGTTCATAATTCACCGCCTTCCCTTTTTGCTTCATCCTGCAATTTATACAAAGCATTCAAGGCTTCGATTGGCGTCATCGCCATAACATCCATTTTTAAAATCTGCTGCTGCAGACTGCTGGCAAACAATGATCCCATAGGTGCTGTTTCTTTTTCTGCCCTGGGTGTTATCTGAACGCTGCAGGCAGTTTCACAATTATCATATTCTTCCAGAATATCCTGGGCCCTGTCAATGACCTTTTTAGGCAGTCCTGCCAGCCTTGCCACATGTACGCCATAACTGCGGTCAGTACCGCCAGGCACGATTCTGCGCAAAAAGACAATATCATTACCACGTTCTTTAACTGCCACAGAATAGTTTTTTACTCCGTTCATCACGTCTTCCAACGCGATCAACTGATGATAATGTGTAGCAAATAATGTTTTTGCTTTTATTTTCTCATGAATAAACTCCATGACAGCACGTGCAATACTCATACCGTCAAAAGTACTTGTACCACGTCCAACCTCATCCAAAATAATCAAACTGTCTTTAGTTGCGTATCTGAGAATCTGTGCAACTTCATTCATTTCTACCATGAATGTACTTTGACCAGTCGCCAAATCGTCACTGGCACCTACACGGGTAAAAATCTTATCTACCGGGCAAATAGTTGCCTGACGTGCGGGAATAAAGCTGCCCATCTGTGTCATCAAGACCAGCAGAGCAACTTGGCGCATATAGGTCGATTTACCTGCCATATTCGGTCCTGTAATAATAATCATACGTTCATCATTATTATTGAGGGTTGTATTATTAGGAACGAAAATCTCACGTTCCAATAAACGCTCTACAACAGGATGACGACCGTCATAAATCTTTATTTCACTGCGATTATTCAATTCCGGACACACATAGTTGTATTTAAATGCTACTTCCGCCAACGATACTAAAACATCAATATTGGCCAAAGCACGAGCAGTTTCCTGCATTTGAACAATCTGAGCCCTTATTTTTTCGCGCAGCTGTGTAAAAATATAATATTCAAGCTGTTCGATTTTTTCTTTAGCGCTTAAAATTTTATTCTCAAAATCTTTTAATTCCGGGACAATATACCGTTCAGCATTTACAAGTGTTTGCTTACGTACAAAATAATCCGGTACATTTGCACTTTGACCTTTAGATACCTCGATATAATAACCAAAAACTTTATTATAACCAACCTTTAAGGTTTTGATACCAGTTTCTTCTTTAATCTTAAGTTCAAAATTCTGCATCCATGTTTTGTTATCACTGGCAATTGAATGCAGTTCATCTAACTCTAAATCAAAGCCGCTGCGGATCATGCCCCCTTCACGTACGGAAAAGGGCGGCTCATCAACAATTGCTGCCAGCAAAGTAGTAAACAGCTCCTGATGCAAATGTACATCTTCGCATAACTGCTGTAAAAGTTTACTGTTACAATATCTTAGTAAGCTTTTTATTTCTGGAAGCACCGCCAGCGAAGAACGCAATGAAACCAGATCACGTGCATTAGCACTGCCAACTTCGATACGTGAAACTATTCGTTCCAAATCAAAAATTGCTTTTAATTTATCCTGCAGATTACCGCGCATCTGTACATTTGTCAGCAATTCTCCTACCGCTTCCTGCCTTGACCTTATCTGTGATAAATCAAGCAAAGGACATTCTATCCAATTCCTGAGTTTACGGGCACCCATGGAAGTAGAGGTAAAATCAAGCACATCTAATAATGTACCTCGTTTAGAACCATCACGCATATTCTTTATAAGTTCTAAATTTCTAACAGCTGTTGCATCCAAATTCATAAACTGCTCTTTAGCTATGCGTGATAAGCTGTTAATATGCGACAAATCAGCTTTAACGGTCACATGCAGATAACGCAGTAAATGTTCTACTGTATCATGTACTAAAGTATCGGCAACATCATCACTGCCAAAATGCTGCGCAAAATACTGCGGTGCACCTTCTTCTTCCTGATATACAGAAACAGCACACTCTGGAACTTTACTTTTGATCCAAGCTGCTAAATTTTCCCAGTTTACAATACCGCTATACGCAACTAACTCTGCCGGTTGAATGCGAAACAATTGTTCCTGTATCGCCATTAAACGCTCTTCACCAGCAGCACTGAACCATTGGCATTCACCAGTAGAAATATCGGCAGCAGCAAGACATAATTCACTGCCATCCTCCTGCAGAAAGACTAAATATCTGTTGTGCTTATCATCTAAAAGCTGTTCACTCAAGACAGTGCCCGGTGTAATGATCTTAACAACCTTGCGTTCAACTATCCCTTTAGCCGCTTTAGGGTCTTCCACCTGCTCACAAATTGCGATGCGGTAACCTTTTTTGATCAGTTTTGCAATATAATTATCGACAGAATGATAAGGCACACCACACATCGGTATCTTTTCTTCCATACCGCCGGCACGCCCAGTCAAAGTAATATTTAATTCTCTGGAGGCAGTCAGCGCATCCTCAAAAAACATTTCATAAAAATCGCCTAAACGGAAAAACAGCAATTCATCCTCATGCTGACGCTTTACTTCAAGGTACTGCTGCACCATCGGCGTATAAGCAGTTGTCATTCTACCGCCTTCCCTTTCAAAAGCCAGGTCTGCGCAGTTTCAATTTGCACCTGCACTTTATCCCCCAGCTCAAAATCACGACCTTCGACTGGCCATAAAACCAGCTTATTTGTACGCGTTCTTCCGCTCCATACTTTATTATTATTATTACTTGGCCCTTCAGCTAAAACTTCCAGTGTTTTGCCAACCAGGGCTTCATTACGCTGCAAGCTTGAAATATTCTGGGCTTCCATCAATAAATTCAGCCTAGCTTTTTTTATCTCTAACGGAACCTGTTCTTCCATCGCCGCAGCCGGTGTTCCAGAACGCTTGGAATAAATAAAGGTGAACGCAGCATCAAAACCAACTTCTTTTACTAAATTCAACGTATCATTAAAATCAGCTTCTGTTTCACCCGGAAAACCGACAATGATATCCGTTGTAATAGCAGCTTCAGGCACATAACGTCTGATCATGGCTACAAGCTCTAAATATTTTTCTCGTGTATAACCGCGGTTCATTGCTTTCAAAATTTTATTGCTGCCAGATTGAAACGGGATATGAAAGTTTTCGCAAATATGCTCACATTCGGCAACTGCTTTGATAACATCTTCGTGCATATCACGCGGATGACTCGTCATATAGCGAATCCGTTCCACTCCAGGGATTTCATTTACACGGCGCAGTAATTTAGCAAACTGGTCTTTCACACCAAAATCTTTCCCATAAGAATTTACATTTTGCCCTAACAGCGTAAATTCTTTATACCCCTTAGCAACAGCCTGCCTAACCTCGTCTACAATATTTTCTATACTGCGGCTGCGTTCACGCCCACGTACATAAGGAACAATGCAATACGTACAAAAATTATTGCAGCCATACATAATAGGAATCCAGGCTGAAAAACCGCTTTGACGAATACGCTCACCCTCAAATTCGCTTTCTTTTACTTCCAAACTGTTATAAACACGTTCGCCCTTTTCAGACAAATACTCAGAAAGTATTTCTTTAAACCCGTTGACATGAGCCGTGCCGATCAGCAAATCGATTTGCGGATGTTTTTTTATAAGCTTCTCACCATCTTTTTGTGCCATACACCCGGCAACACAAACTATCTGCCCCGGATGATTAGCTTTGACCCCTTTCAATTCACCAATTTTCCCTAAAATACGCTTTTCCGCACTCTCACGCACACAACAGGTATTTACTACCACAACATCTGCAGCATGAAAATCCTCAGCGGCTTTATAGCCAAGCTCTTGCAACTGCCCAGCATAATGCTCAGCGTCACTTTCGTTCATCTGGCAGCCATAATTTAAAATTGCATAAGTTTTTGCAGTCACTGAATACACCTCATATTAAAATTGAAACTGCATATGGGCAGCCTCTCAAAATTATCTATATTATATTATTATACCTTTTTAGGTTAGCAGTGGCAAATTTTAACTATTAAAATTTTAACAAAAAAAGCAGAGCATATGCTCTGCTTTACAACATTCTACTTCATTCTACTTCATTCTACTTCTATACCAGGCCACAGTTTCATCCAACGCTTCTTTAAAAGCATATTGCGGAGTCCAGTCCAATTCATTTTTTATTTTTTCACAATCCATAGGATATCTTAAATCATGCCCTGCTCTATCTTCTGTAAATTCAATTGCATTTTCATCTTTGGCTAAAATTTTCAGTACTAATTTTATAAAGGTCAGATTAGACATCTCAGTACCGGCCGCAACATTATAAATATGACCTGCTTTTCCATGTCTGATGATTTTATCAACAGCAACACAATGATCCAGCACATATAACCAGTCACGTTTATTTAGTCCAGAACCATAAACAGGTACCTTTTGACCATGCTCTGCTAAAGATATGATTTTAGGCAAAAGTTTTTCGGTGTGTTGCCACTTGCCGTAATTATTACTACTGCGGCTGATAGTTACATATAAACCATATGTCCTGGCATACGCCAAGCACAATAAATCAGCTGCTGCCTTTGAAGCAGCATAAGGACTGGAAGGCTGTAATGGAGACTCTTCTGTAAACCCACGCCAGTCATAATCAAGCGGTTTATCCCCATATACTTCATCTGTCGATATCTGATGGAATCTTTCTACTGCAAATTTAACACAGGCATCTAACAACACACCTGTACCTTCGACATTAGTTTTAGTAAAAATAGCTGGAGAAATAATAGAAGTATCGACATGGCTCTCTGCCGCAAAATTTATCACTGCGTCGAACTTATACTGCGCAAAACACATTTCTACAAATTGCTCATCACAAATATCGCCCTGGATGAAAGTGAAATTATTTAATTTAACGACATCTGCCAGCGCCGCCATATTAGCAGCATAGGTCAGCTTATCCAGGCAAACAATTTCATCTGCCGGATACTTTCCTAAATGCCAATTTATATAATTACTGCCAATAAACCCGGCCCCGCCGGTAACTAATAAACGCATAAGTACCTCTCTATTTTTTATATTTACTACCGCTCTATTATATAGCAAAACACCGCACTGGAAAAGTGCGGTGTCTGAATAATATTACGGTTTGAATAAGTCTAAATTAATCAGCAAGATATCTTTAAAAATTGAGTTTTTCCACATAACTGCAAATTTCCTGCATTGGCCGGAATAAAAATGCAGCTTCCTTTGGTATATGTTAGCTTTTCACCGTCACTCATAACTAACTGACCTGCACCATCTATACACAGCAACGCCTGAAAAGAATTGCTCCCCGTATATAATTCTGCCAATTTCTTTTTATCTTCCGTATTAAGCAGCAATCTTTCAACTTGGAAGTATTTACAGCGGCACAAAAATTCTGTCGCACAGCCTGGTGTATAGCGCAGTACACGCAGCGGCTGCCGCGGCGGCTGCTGCCCTTTTAGATCGGCAACTGCCAATGCTTTTTCCAAATGCAGCTCACGCTTTTGTCCCTGCTTATCTGTGCGGTCATAATCATATAGCCTGTAGGTAAGATTAGAGCTTTCCTGCACTTCGGCGATCAGATTACCTGCGCCTATACCGTGCACGGTCCCTGCCGGAATATAAAATACGTCATCCTGCTGCACTTTTACTTTCTGTAAATATTTCTCAATAGTTCCATTTGCCAAACTTTGCCTTACAGCAACACTGTCCATATCACTGTAAAAACCGTAAATAAGTTCAGCGTCTTTATCTGCTTCCAGCACATACCACATTTCTGTTTTGCCCAATTGTCCACGCTCATAAAGTTTGGCATATTCATCATCCGGGTGCACCTGCACAGACAGTTTTTGCCTGGCGTCAATAAATTTTACCAGTATCGGCAGTTCGCCTTTACTGCGAGGATGAGTCCCAAGATACTCCGGGTATTTTTGCAAAACTTCCGTCAGCAGCATGCCCTTATGCTCACCTGTAGTTACGGTACTCGGTCCTTCCGGATGCGTAGAGCACTCCCAGCTTTCAGCAATGTTATCCAAATCAGCCTGTTTCCCGAAATGTTCTTTCAACTTCTGCCCGCCCCAAAGCGCTTCTTTGCAGGCAGGCTGCAATAAAAATGGCCGGGGCTTATAAACTGTTTTTCTATTCTTCCAATTCAAATTTTTGCTTGTCATGGACACTTATCTCCCTGCCCAGCTGCACTTCCATTACTTCAAGTTCGCTATCTGCAATGATCGTATGTCTGCAGCCGGCCTGCATTGTTATCACATCACCTGCTGTTACCTGCTCCTCCATTCCATCAACAATGGTGCGACCATTGCCGGAGATAATCGTCCAGACTTCGTCCCGGCGTTCGTGACTATGGTAATTCATTTTGTTGCCTGCTTTTAGGGTCACTTTGATTGTCAGACTGTTTTCGCCTACGTCTAAAACACGGAAACTGCCCCAGGATTTTTCAGCAAACATCACCTGTTGATCTATGGCGTCTACAAAAGGCTTGATGTAACTGGACTGCTCTTTTTCGGCTACCAGAATACCATCAGGACTGGCAGCTACTACCATATCTTTGAGACCCATGCAAAGAACCGGCACATCAAGCTCGTTTACAACATGCAGATTCTGGCATTGGTCGTTCATTATCGCCTGCCCGATTGCCTGTTCTTCCATCGCTTCTGTCAACGTGTTCCATGTGCCAAGGTCTTTCCAGGCTCCGCCAAAGCGTTTGACTTTGATATTTTTTTCCTGTTCTACTACCGCATAGTCAAAGCTGATTTTAGCCAGAGTCTCATATTTGGCATACAAATCATAATAATCAGTAAAATCCAGCAGCGCATGTGCTTTCTCTAAAACATATTTCAGTTTGCAGGCAAAAACACCGCCGTTCCATAATGCGCCCTGGCTTATATATTCTGCCGCTGCCTGTGCATCAGGTTTTTCCTTAAAAGTATTTACTTTGCTGACATCTGCATCTGTTTCAGGAAGGATATAACCATATTTTTCACTGGGATAAGTAGGCGTGATACCAAGTAAAACAAGCCCTGTTTCTTCTTGTTCTGCCAACTTGCTTAATTCCTCTAAAGCAGCAAAATATTCGTTTTCAACATAAGGATCGACCGGGCAAATAACAACAGTTTCTTCGGCACTGATCTTTAAAACATCATGCAGATAGCAGATAGCCAAAACTATCGCCGGGAAAGTGTCTCTACGACACGGTTCAACAGAAATGCTGACATTGTCGCCCAATTGATTACAAATAGCTGAAACCTGAGTTTTAGACGTTGCAACAGTTATGGGCGCAACAGCGTCAACTGTACGTATCTGCCTGTATACACGCTGCAGCATGGACTCATAATCTCCGTCTACACCCTTAAATATTTTTATAAATTGTTTGGAACGTATATCATTGGAAAGCGGCCACAGCCTTTTGCCGCTGCCACCGGATAGTAGAACGATATTCATAATATTATTTGTCCTTAATTCTATTTTCTAAGAAAGCATGAATCGTTTTAATAATCATATTTAATTCTTCTTTACTTAATCCGTGATGACAACCAACATAAAAGCCATTATTATTGATCCACTGAGCAACAGGATAATCTTTTTCTATGTCTCCAAAAATTTCTTTATAAATCGGCTGATTCAGTAATGGCAACATAGGCCTTGTCTCAATATTATTCTGTTCCAGATATTTTACTATTTCATTCCTTGTAAATGCTTTGTCATCCTTTATAACTAATGGATACATCATAAAAGAATGTTCCACATATTCCGGATAATATGGCAATTGTAAATATTGCTCTACATCTTTAAGACCATCAGTCAAAATTTTTGCGTTGGCCTTTCGAGTATTAATAATAAAATCCTTATTCTCCAACTGGGCAACACCCAGTGCGCCTTCTAACTCTCCTATTCTATAGCTATAACCAAGTCTGATCATCATAAAACGTCTATCCATCTCAGTCTGCATTCTTAACTTGCATACTTGCTTGGAATTATACGCAATACAATTTTCACAGGTACATGCTCTACCGTGCGCTATAAGCGAACGTGCAATTTCTGCCAAATTCGTATCATCAGTTGTAATAACACCACCTATACCAGTTGTAATAGTATGTGCAACATAAGTGCTGGATCCTGCTATATTACTAAAACTTGCTACAGGCCGTCCTTTGTAAACCGCAAAATGCGCCTCAGCACAGTCTTCAACTATTTTCAATCCATATTTAGTTGCTATTTTCACAATAGAATCCATTTCACAGGGTTGCCCAAATGTATGCACTGGCATAATAGCGACCGTATTTTCAGTAATTTTTTCTTCAATCAATTTAGTGTCAATATTATAAGTTCTGCTGTCTACGTCTACAAAAACAGGCTTCATTCCTGCATGCATAACCGCATTAGAAGTTGCTATAAAAGTAATAGCTGGGACTAAAACTTCACTATTTTGATCCCATGAATATTTTTCTTTCAGTGCTTCTAACGCAACATGTAAAGATGACGTTCCACTATTACAGGCAATACCATATTTCTGTTTGTGCATTTCAGCAAATTTTTTCTCAAATTTCTGAACAAATGGTCCCGGCGAGAGTCGCCCAGAATCCAATGCCATATTCACATATTTTTTTTCTAAATCAGTTATTAACGCATAACCAACACCTATTTTATTCACGGTAACCACTTACCTTTCATTTTCACCCTAATACTTTTCTAAAAACCATTTATAAGACGCTGTAATTCCTTCCAGCAAATTTGTTTTATGTTTCCAGCCTAATTCATGAATTTTCTTTGAATCTAATAGTTTTCGCAAGCTTCCATCTGGTTTAGTATTGTCAAAATATAAAGTGCCAGTATACCCAACTATATCCTTTATCACATGAGCTAAATCCATAATAGATATTTCCTCGCCAGTGCCTATATTAATATGTTCTTCATCTTCATAATTATTCATTAGAAATACACATGCTGCTGCTAAATCATCAACATACAAAAACTCTCTCAATGGTGTCCCCGTTCCCCAGAGAATAATTTCTTCTAATTTATTTGCTTTCGCCTCATGGAATTTTCTAATCATTGCAGGAATCACATGAGAAGCATTCAAATCAAAATTATCATTTTCACCATAAATATTAGTCGGCATACAACTAATAAAAGGATCCTTATATTGTCGTTTATACATTTTGCATAACTCAATGGCTGCAATCTTACCAATAGCATATCCCTCGTTAGTAGGTTCCGGCTTTCCACTTAGAAAATCCTTTTCAGTCATCGGCTGCCCAATATCAACAGGATATATACACGAACTACCTAAAACTATTAATTTTTTCACACCAGTAGTATGGGCAGCCTTCATAATATTAGCATTAATTATTAAATTTATATAAAGTAAATCAGCGGGACACTCTATATTCTCTCTTATTCCGCCTACCTTAGCTGCAGCAATAAATACATATTCTGGTTTTTCATTGGCAAAAAAAGCTTCCACCTCACTTTGCCTACATAAATCTAATTCTTTATGAGTTCTGGTTATAATATTGGTATAACCCTGCTTTCTTAATTCCCGCACAATAGCTGAACCAACCATTCCAGTATGGCCAGCAACATAAATCTTATCTTTAGTATTCATTGTTATACCTTTCACTAATGCCATTCATCATTTGCTTAATGCCGAATGAGTAATCATACTCTTCCTTCCATCCAAGTTTTTTTAACTTTTCATTATCAATCGTTGTGAAATTCAGTTCCTTATTCTTTATAAAATAATTTTCTTCTTTTATGATTATTTTAGAAGTGTTAAGGCAGTTTTTTCTCATCAAATCAACAAATTCATACATGTTTATATTATTCTCTGAGCATATATTATACGCACCTTGGCTACCAGGTTTTCCATATAACAAAGCATATAATATACCACAAATAACATCTCCTACATACGTATATTGTATAACTGTATTATCTTGGAACATCTCTACATCTTTATTATCAAGCAAACACTGCATAAAACGCGGAATAGCACGCTGATCAATTTCTAAATCATATGTTGGACCATAAGTATACGGAACCCTTACTATATTAGCAAAAATCCCGTATTGCCTATGATAAGCAACGCATAATTGTTCCCCCATTCTTTTAGATTCAACATAACAACTACGTTCGCCTAAAATATCTATAATACCATAATCATTTTCTGTTATAGCAGCACTATTAACTTTGCCATAAATAACATTAGAGCTACAAAATACTACTTTTGTCCCCCCCGAGTTTACATTCTTGGCGTAATTCAACATATTCATCAATCCGTTAACATTAGGCAAAATAGTATCTACTGGCTGTTCCAAAAAATATTTTGTAGCAGCAGGACTAGCACCATGTACAATATAATCAAAACTGATATCATCTGGAATTTTATTCAAAATATCAAAATCAACTAGAAATACATTTTCCTCCAGACATATCGCTCTGTGTTTTTTATATAGTTTCTCTTTATTACGCCCCTGTAAATATATGATCATATTTAATTTATACTTTTTATTTAACCTAACTAAAAATTCAGACATATACGACATTATCATACCAGTTGATCCAGTAATTAAAATTCTTTTATTTTCTAGTTGCGAAAAACATGTTAAATGCTTTTCAGCAAGATATTCCATATCTTCGTAAATAACTTTCACAAAAACAATCCCTTCCTTTTAGTAGCTTTTTAATTCTCTAAACGCTAACTCAATATCATCCTTTTCTTTCGGCATATACCCATGCATTAACGGTTTATTATATAAATACTCTAACCCCTTACCTTTTATGGTGTTCGCAATAATACATAACGGTTTATCTGTTCTATGCAATCGACTCTCCTGTAATACCGATATCAATTCCTCATAGCAATGTCCATCTACACTTTTTACATTCCAGTTACAGCTTCGCCATTTTGCAGAAAAAGGTTCTAACGAAATCATATCTTCTGTAAACTCTGAACATCCTAAAACATTACGATCAACAATAGCTACTAAATTGTTCAGACGATTATGTCCTGCATATAATATTGCTTCCCAAACAGACCCCTCATAACATTCTGCATCTCCTAATATGCAGTATGTTTGCCAATTTTCCCTATTTAAACGTGCTCCTGTAGCCAATCCAGCTGCTATCCCAAGACCCTGACCTAAGGAACCACCATAAAATTCAAACCCAGGATAGAAATACTTTTTTAATTCATGAAAATTGCCGCCAATACGAACCATGTCATTTATTTCTTCTTTTGTGAAAAATCCTATTTCTTCAAAGATAGGAAATAACATGCCCGCTCCATGTCCCTTACTTAGTACAAACCGATCACGCTCTGCCCAATCTGGTCGTGCTGTGTTATAGCGTAAAATTTCCTTATATAATGCGACAACTATTTCCGTCATGGAAAAAGCTGATGTTACATGACCAAAACCTACTGTTGTAAAAATTTCTAAAAACCGTTTCCTCATTTTATAGGAAAATTCATATAAATCTTCATATTTTCTTTTTGTTGTTATCATATTTATTCAACTCCAAATAACTTTTTCTTATCGTTTCACATAGTTGCTTTTCATTAAAACCCAATTTCTCATACCATAAATCACGATTGATAAAACATTCTGACAAATTATTCCCAAATGACAAACCTAATCTTTTTATTGGTATATTTAGATGATTGTCTGATAATATCTCTAAAACTAAAGACCCTAACCCACCTGATAATACGTTATCTTCAATAGTTAAAATATATCTGCTATTTTTAATTTCATCAATAAATTCCTTTTTATCAAATGGAAATGCATAAGCATCTATTAACTTTACATCTATACCCAACATCTTTAATTTAGGTAATATATTTTCTACAGAAGCTCTGATATTTCCACTGGTAATAATAGATAATTCTGACTCTAAACCTATTGTTACAAATCCACGTGAAAAATTAATTATCTCTTCGTCATATCTATATCCACTAATATTTTTGTCAAAACGCAAAAACACTGGTTTTTTGCCTAACAATTTTTTAGCTGCTTCTTTGGCAATAATTTCATCAGAAGGATTTACCATGCAAACATGAGGCAAAGTCCTTACCATAGCAAAATCCTCAATAGGCATATGTGTATAACCACATTCTGCACTGCAACTCCCTGAATTCAATGCAGCCACAGTTATGGGTATTTGAAGATTATTCAATAAATTTCTCATCTGATCAAACGCTCTTGTCACAGGGAAAGGATTTAATCCAAATGCAATTACCTTTTTCCCAGCAAGAGCAATGCCTGCTGCTACAGATAATAAATTCTGTTCAGCAATACCGACACTAATAAATCGCTGTGGAAAATCTCTGCGAAACAAATCTAAACTTGGAGCTCCTAAATCAGCAGATACAATAACAATATCTTCTCCCAATTTAGTCAATTCATATATTTCTGAAAAATAGGCGTCTCTGACTATCATTATCACAATCCTCCATGTAAAGAGATTATTTAAGTTTATATAGCTTTCGTTTTATGCTTCACTAATTCCAAATCATGCTTGACCATAATTTTTATTAACTCTTCATAAGAAGTTTTTTGCGGATTCCAGCCTAAAACAGTTTTAGCTTTAGTTGGATCACCTAATAAATTATCTACATCCGTAGGCCTGAACCACTGCTGGTTAACACAAACCAGCATTTTTCCGCTTGCAATATCATATCCTTTTTCGTTGATTCCTTCGCCTTCCCAACGAATATTAATACCTACTTCTTTAAAAGCTTTTTCCGTGAAATCCCTTACCGTATGCTGCTCACCGGTAGCAATAACAAAATCTTCCGGAGTATCATGCTGCAGCATCAGCCACATACATTCTACATAGTCCTTAGCATAACCCCAGTCACGCAGGGAATCCATATTACCCAATTCCAAGTGATCCTGTAAGCCACAGGCTATACGGCTGACAGCTAAAGTTATTTTGCGTGTGACAAAGTTCTCGCCACGACGCTCCGACTCATGGTTAAAAAGAATACCATTGACCGCAAACATCCCATACGCTTCTCGATACTCTTTTGTGATCCAAAAACCATACTGCTTTGCTACGGCGTAAGGACTATATGGATGGAACGGCGTTGTTTCACGCTGCGGCACTTCTTCTACTTTGCCGTACAATTCGCTGGTAGACGCCTGGTAAATACGACAGGTTTCAGTCATTCCTAAAATACGTACCGCTTCCAAGATACGTAGCACCCCTAAAGCATCCACATCACCAGAATATTCCGGCACATCAAAAGATACCTGCACATGGCTTTGCGCTGCCAAATTATATATTTCATCCGGCTTTACTAAATTGATAATTCTTATAAGACTGGAAGAATCTGTAAGATCGCCATCATGGAGCGTTATCTGTTTTTCAGCTAGCAAATGATCTATACGGGAAGTATTGGTAATCGATGCACGTCGTACAATACCATGTACTTCATAGCCCTTTTCTAATAAAAACTCTGCTAAATACGATCCATCCTGGCCTGTAATACCTGTTATAAGTGCTGTTTTCACGCTAATACACTCCTAGCTATGTTTTAATTTCGACTTCAAAATATTCACTATTTCACTTGCATATCTCAATAGTTCTTGGAATTCTTTTGTTTTATAAAATAATACAGATTGTATAACAATCATAATGATTCCAATCAACACACATTCTACAAGCAAATTTGCATAGGTAATTTCAAAATCCAACCATGCAAATAAATATTTTATCCCTACTATTTCTATACCTGTTAATAAACTGAACAGCAAATGTTTTCTTAAATATTTCCGCATGCTTATTTGCAAAATAATCCTGAATACAAACTGAATACGTCCATATATTATAAAACCCAATCCTACAATAGTACCTAAAACAATACCCTGTATCCCCCAATATTTTGCAAAAACAACGGCCACAATCAGTTTACTTATTGCTGACAAAAGCATATATAAACGATCATTTTCAAAATTTCCATGAGTAGACCTGTAATTACAAGCATTTTCAAACTGCATCCCTAAAAATACACTTATTCCTAATAAAACGATGTACTCATCAGGCAGAAGAAACTGCTTTCCAAAAAATAAACCTATGAATGGTTGAAAAACAATAGTATATACACAACAAACATAGCTACCAAAAAAATAATATGCTAAATCCAGCATATTATATACGGAAATACTTCTATCCTTATCTTCCGAATACACCAAATTACCCAGACTAGGAATAATGCCTTGAAAGCATTTATACAAAACCGCATATATCCCCATATGGACCAAAACATAATTAGATAACAGACCAGCTTCCTTCAAACCTAAAAAACTCGTAACTATGACCATATCTAACCCACCATAGAAAAGATATGATATTTTATGGATCATAAAGTTTTTAGTTTCCATAAAAAAGTTGCGTTCACGAAAATCCGTCAGACTTACCTTTACAGATTCAAGATATGGATAAGTTTTTTTAGCTTTCCAAGTGATTATAATATTGGCTAAAATATTAAAGAATAATGCGGAAAACGCATATAAAAGATAGTTTTTAAAACACACAATAGCTGCAATTTGCACACAACCATTGAGAATCTTACATCCCATATCTATTTTTATACAAATATAATCTTTTTGATTCGCTGCAAACAATGTTCTTTTATATGCTAAAAAATAAGTACTTAAAACTGTGGCAATTTGTATTACATATACTAACTGTACATAATGCCAAGAAACACTTGCATTTTTTACAATTATCGGCAAGAAGAAAAACAAAACTACACCTATACAAACAATAAAACTGCCAATTATTGTATAAACATAACGATACAAACTCATTAATATGTTGATTTCTTTTTTATTATCCTTAGCTATTTCTCGATATAGATTGTAACTGATAATTGCGCTAACACCAAGCTCCGCTAACGATAGCATAGCGATAATATTACTAAATAAGCCTTCTATGCCTAACAATTCAACAGGCAAATATTGTGTAAAAAATTTGCGTACAAAAATACCTAATAATGCTACACAAGCAAATGAAATTAATGAATATGCGCTGTTACGTAAAATATTTAAAGTTCGCATTTATATTTTTTAATCACCTTTGTATTTTCTTATGTAATGTATGTAAATAATGAAATAAGAAAACAATATTAATCATCTAAAATTTCTTTGAATTTGTTTTCTAATTTTATAAATCTGTCATACACATATTCAGCAGCAGAAGGCAGGAGCTTTTCTTGTTGCATAAACTTGTCATAAAAATTATCATCCGTGTTTAATTTTTTTATCAGTTTGATATTATCTGTATTATCTCCATCTAAATTCCAAAAAATAACAGCATCTTTATTTATGACATCCGGTTCTGGATTATTTAAGGCCCCAGCATAAATTGGTATTCAGCCAGCCCTAAAACTATCAAAAATCTTTTCTGTACAATAGTATGGTGAGTCCATATTTTCAGGGCAAATATTAAACTTAAATAAATTCATATATTTTAATTTATCATTTCCATATTTGTCCCAAAGCTCTGAAGTATTGTTTCTCCACCTTCCTGCATATGTTATATCAAACATACCATTTAAATCATCTGCTATTTTTGTTCTTAATCCAAATGCATCATGATTATTAATACAAATACATTCTCTTTTTCTTAATGATCTTGAGCTATTAACATTTTCCACAATTTTTTTTATGGTAGCATAGGTAGCATCTGCGGGGAAAAAATTTTTATAATATATCCAAGCAGGAAAACGTAAATATTTTTCATTATTTATTTTTGTAAAGCCTAACGACAAATCTACATCTCTTAATAGATAATCAGAATATGATTTAATCCTCCAATTAATCATACTTAACCATCCATAATCATTTATTGATAAATTCTTATGCTTGATATACATTTCCAGATTCTCACTAGGCAAAAAAATTTTTTTACCTAAATAATACTTGCAATCTTTTTTTACTGCTCTAACATCACTTATAAATACTGTATATATCCGAATATCAAATCTTTTATATTGAGGAACATTTTTCTCTAAAAATTTTAGAATCCATTGTAACTCTTCTGCTTTATTATATTGATAGCCAATATATGAGTATTTTGAATCACTATTCAGTGCATTCAATAGCGATATTCCTAATTTATATTTTCCTCTTCTATACCACAATAAATCTTCATCAAATATTTTACCTAATTTTAATTTATATAAAATCCTAAAAATTTTTTCTCTTATCAAGTTGTTCATTTCTTTACCTCATTTATTTAGTTAGGGGTATGATATCATTTTTTTGCCAATTAGCAATTTCATAAAATTTTTTGATTTTAATAGGTAGCGAAACAAATTGAAATTAATAATTAAACTAAGAAAACCAATCTTTTCTATTATGTTTAGTTCACTAGTTTTAATAATGCTATTTATATTTTTTCGCATTTTCTTTTGTAAATAAATTGCCGTTCTATAATTTTCACTTAACTGTTTACTTATAACTAACTTACTTAACACAAAATAATCAACTCGCAGACATTTGATTATTATTTTAGGAATTAACAATTGATACTTTGTATATGCTAGTTTTAAAAAATATTCATTCAAGTCCAGACAATCCAATAATTTAGGATTAAATTCAGAATGAGTAACACTATTATCTCTCATCCTATAAAAATATTTTCTCTCGGCACTGATATAAACACCATTAACTTTTTCTAAAATATCAAAAAATATAAATGCATCTTCAGTCATTTTATTTTCAGGAAATCTTATCCCATCAAAAATAAATTTTTTAAAAAGCTTATTACACATCATTTCCCCATAATATTGATTTGAAAAAATTTCATACATAAACTTTGGATTTTTACTATACAAAAAATTTTATGGACTATTATGGTATAAATTTTTATTAATATAAGCATAAGAAAATCCAACACATGTAATATCAACATCTTTCTCCCGCATATATTTATACAAACTTTCATACATATCTAATTCAATCCAATCGTCACTATCAACAAACCCTATATAATCACCCTTACATATATCTAGGCCTATGTTCCTAGCAGAACTTGCCCCACCATTTTCTTTGTGAATAGCCTTAATACGAGAATTTCTTTTTGCATATTCATCACAAATATTACCGCTATTATCTGTACTACCATCATTAATCAAAATGATTTCTAAATTTTCATATGTTTGATTAATAATAGAATTAAGACATTGCGGCAAATATTTTTCAACATTATAAACAGGTACTATTACACTTATCAAACTATTACGAAACACTCATATTCTCCTTTATACTAAAAACAATTATTTTCTATCAGCCAATTTATTTTTTCTTTTTTTATGTTATTGCTAAACTTTTCTCTTATTTTTAAGTAGGCTGCATAAGAAATATCATTTAAAAAATCATTATCAGCAATATAAAAAAGAATTTTCTCTGCTATTTCATTCGGTGTAGCAGTATATTTAAATATAATTCCGTCTATTCCATCACTGATCATTTCAGGAACTCCATCAACATTACGTGCAACTACTACCTTACCAAATGACATCGCTTCTAAAATCACTGTTGGTAATGTATCTTTATCACTAGATAAAAACAATATATCTATATTAGGATATATATCGCTTAATAATTTTTTATGTGGAATAGATCCAAGATATTTTATAATTCCCTTATTTTTTGCACATTTTATTTTTTTTTCTGTTTCTTCAAAACAAGATTTTTCTAAAACCGGGCCGATAATATATCCATTAAAGGTTATGCTCGATAACTCATTTAAAATATTTAAAACATCAATGAATATGTCTGGTCTTTTTAATCTACAGATACTACCAATAAAAAATATATTAATTATATGTTTTTTATCATAATAATTTCTAATATATTTAGTCGAATATTGAATACCATTATAAATACATTTTATTTTGTTTTTATCAACATCTGCGCCAATCAATTTTTCAGCACAAGCTTTTGATGGTGTTATAAACAAATCTATTTTGGAAGCAAAATTATGTAAAAAAACTCTATGGATTTTTTCGGTTAACATATCATGAATATGGGCAACAGTTTTAATCTTAGGATCAATGAATATTTTATAAAAAACTAGAATAACAAAATCTTTAGTATTATTACCATATAATATATCAATACTAAATTCTTTAACTATTTTTTTTATTTCAAGCAACGCAAATATTAATCTATAAAATGTCAGTATCGGATTCCCCTTAAAATTATAACCTGAAAGAACTTTGCTACAGAAAACCTTGTCTCCAAGGACATCTTTGTAACCTTTTTCTATCATTTTATTATTACTTGTTAATATATAAAAATTATGAAATCTATTTTCTTTTAGAAAATCATATAAAACAATCTCTGCGCCACCAATAGTATCTGTTGCAGATATTATTAAAACATTTTTCACAACATTCACCTATTTTGAATAATATTTAATATTTCAAAATGCCGCTCAGCCATTTTTTCAATTGTATAGTTTTTAATTTTTTTCAAATTATTTAATCCTTGTTGCTTGCGAAGCATCTCATTTTCTAACAATAAATTTATCTTCTCTGATAATTTATTATTATCGTCCACCGGAACAATAAACCCATTTTTATAGTTTTCTATAAGTTCTAATCCTGCATTACATCTATCTGTAGTTATGACAGGAAGTCCATGTGCCATAGCCTCGTTTACTACTAACCCCCAAGAATCATTTCTCGTTGGTAATACAAATATATCTGCTATAACGAACCATTTTTTTAAATTTTTAGTACATTGAAAAGGTATAAAATGAATGTTTTTAATATCATTAGTTTCGATTATACCAATATTCCAGAGGAAAATCTCCTCCAATAATATAAATTCCAACATTCTTTTTATCAAAAAACTTTGCAGCTTCAATCAAAACATCAAATCCCTTTTCCTGTATAAATCTACCTACTGACAAAATAATTTGCTGCTCATAAACAGACAATTCTCTTTTGATAAACAATTTATCTTTTTTTATAACATCCAATTCTTCAGATATATAATCACTATAAAAACTTGCTAACTGATAATTATAAATTCTATTTTTTTTCCCACCATAACATTTAAGCCAATTATTCGTATGTTTTCCTGTACTAAGATAATACTCTGCTGACGACACAAAAAACTTCTTTAAAAGTTTTTTTACGCTACTTTCATTTTTATAGAATATTCCACCATCACAATTTAAAATATATTTTATACCCCTTAACTTCATATACATCATTGCTAATAATGAATTATAACTTGTATGTGTTCCAACAATTATATAGTCCCATCTTTTATTAAGCCAAGTAAATATTCTCAACGAAATTCCATTATCCATTCCAACCTTATAAGAATCTAAAAAATATCCTTTAAAATTAATGCATTGTTCTTTTAACCAAGAATCCTCCCTATCATCTGCATTTCTTCTGTCAAAAACTACAGTCAGATCAACAAATTTACCAAATTCATTGAAAAAGTCAATTCTATATGGTACTGGTATATTAGTTAAAAATAACACCTTCATTTCCATACTTTCTCCTGTAACATTTTATTTATTACATGTTCTGCTGATATATCATTTAAGCATTTTCTATCTTTACATTGCCAATACATATTCGTTCCATAACAATATTTATATTCACATTTACAGTCAGCTTCAATAAAAACGGCTTTATCAGAATATGCGCCATGTGTTAGAGGATTTGTAGGCCCAAATAAAGATACTGTTTTTGTTTTTACAGCATCAGCAATATGCTGCATACCTGTGTCAACTCCAATAAGTAAATCACATTGAGCCGCCAATATTATTGATTCTTTAATATCAGTTTTTCCAACAAAATCATATAAATTCTGATGTCCCAGTATATTACTCAAATGTTCTCATTCTTTTATTGCATCCTTTCCGCCAAAGAAAACGACTTTATGTCCAGAATCTAAAACATTTTTTATAACCAATTTTATTTTTTCTATTGACCACTTTCTAGGATAAATTCTTTCATGGTTAATCACAACAGCAGTTCCACCGCCTATACAAATTCCTATGATTTTTATGCCATCCTGTTTTATTATCGAAGTAAAACTATTTTTATCAACTTTTAATTCGGGATTTATTTTTTGATCAGGAATTTTACATATGCAGCGTAATAAATTTAAATTTCGTTCTACCATATGAACAGTATTGTCGATCTGATACTTGTCCATTTTTTGATATTGTTCACCGATACATCTTTTAGCACCAGTTAACAATGCAAATATTATTGCTTTCCATTTAGTACTGATAGGAGATATAATAAAATAATCAAAAACTTGATGACGAAGGCTAACTATCAGTGCTAAAAGTTTTTTTATTGTAATTGTTTGCATATCCAAGTAATAATATTCATCAATTGTTACAGAAGCAGCCTGTAACAGTTCCCTGCTGGCTTTATTTCGTACGATTACTGCTAGATAACAATCCGGATAGTTATCTCTAATTATCTGTAACATTGGTATAATTTGGACACAATCACCTAAACCATGTTTACTATCAATCAAAATTTTCAATTTAATCTTTCCTTTTGTATATTTTAACGAAAAATATGTTTTTGCAATCCTTGTTGAAAATAAAGAAATATGTAATAAATACTTTGCAGAATAGATAACTTTTGACTATTTCTATATACTTTCCATGTCCATATGGCACTTTTAAACTTATTTGCAGATACAGATTCTTTAGTTCCTATACGATATCTGGCTAAATCATCTTGTAATCCATAAGCAACAATTTTATTTTCCTTTAATATGTTCAACCATGTTATATAATCCTCATGTCTTTGCTGTGGCATCAAAAAAGGTTTTATTTTACTTTTATCAATACATACTGTCAAACATCCTATGGAATTACCTTTTAGCGCATCCATATAATCAAGTTGAGATGGTATCTTTACAATTTTCCCAACCTTATCTTTACTTGCAAAATGACGATATTGATGATAAGTAAATACATAGTTATTTATTTTCATGAAATCCAACTGTTTTTCCAATTTTTCTGGTAACCAAATATCATCACTGTCTAAAAAAGCTATATATCTGCCAACAGCATTTTGTAGTGCTATATTTCTAGCGTTAGCAACACCCTTATTTTCAGGTAAAGAATGGAGTTTGATCCGTTCATCCTGCTCTTGATACTTTTTTGCAAGTTGTTCTGTAGCATCTATTGAACAATCATTAACGATAATCAGTTCCCAATTTGTATATGTCTGCTTTAATACACTTTCGATAGCTTCTGCAATATATTTTTCTACGTTATAGGCAGACATTATTATGGAAACTAAATCATCAATCATTTTCCCTGTACTCCTTCGGTACTGCTTTTTGTCAGCAGAACTTTGAATGTCTGCAGCATGATCATCAGGTCTGTTTTGACGCTGACGTCCTGTATATAAAGCAAGTCGTATATCAGCTTGTCATAGGCACTGGTGTTATATTTGCCTGCTATTTGTGCCAGTCCTGTAATGCCAGGTTTTACATTATGCCGGTAATCATATTCAGGTTTTTGGGCAATAAACTGCTTGACGAAGAACGGCCGTTCCGGTCTGGGCCCGACGATGCTCATTTCACCTTTCAGCACATTGAACAGCTGCGGCAGCTCATCAAGTCTGGTAGCCCGCATAAGTCTGCCAAATTTTGTGATCCTTGTGTCCCCTTCCGCAGCCAGTACCGGACCGCATTTTGCTTCCGCATCCTGCTTCATGCTGCGGAATTTATGTACAAAAAATGTCTTACCGTATAGCCCCACGCGCTCCTGTGAATAAAGCACCGGCCCTTTACTGTCCAGTTTTATCATAACTGCTGTTATCAGCATGACTGGCGATAGTATAATCAAAGCAGTTACCGCTACGGCAATATCTAAAATCCGTTTCAGTACTCTCTGTTCTGCTGTCAGCAGCATACGTGTTACACGCTGCATCGGTATATCATCAACCAATAAAAAGCCTGTATTCTTGCATGCCAGTTCATACAGTGTCGGTACAAAAAATATTTGTTTCTTCGTGCTGCGCGCATAACGCAGTATTTTTTCTTTGTCTGCTATCGGCAGTTCCGCGCCAATAAAAACATAGTAGTTAGCGTCGATAAGCTGCTTCCAGTTGGTCTGTTGACAGCTGTCACAAACAGACTGCAATGACTGCTCCATTCCATAAGTTTTCAATAATTTATTTTGGATGCGTGCTGCTTCTTCACCAGCTGCAAATAATACAGCCGTCTGTTTGGGAAAATACTCCCATTCCCACTGGTGACAGATATATTGCCAGATTGCCAGCAACACAAACGAAAATACCGCTGAATAAACAAGTACAACACGTGAATAATCAAACTGACGAAAAAAGAAGGTCATGGCCATCGCTATGATGTAAATATTGGTCACCGCTACCAATAGATTAAGAAAAATATCTACCAGCTTTTTGCGGATCAGACTGAACAAGCCATAGACGTTGAACATAAAGAACATCATGATGACCAGGATCGGTAAAAATTCCAGATGGAAAGCTATCTTATCCGTTTGTTTATTCCCCAGCTCCAGCGCCATAGCGATGCTGGTAGCCAGATACAAACAAATTATGTCGCCTATGATCAAAACTATCTTGCGCAGCAAAGAATTATATCCCACTAGAATTCACCTATAATCAATACTTTTGTATTTTTTGTTTATGCTAAAATATTTCACCTATAATTCATAATTATTGTACCACGGTTGTACCCCCCCCGCAAGACATAAGCACGTTTTATTTTATATTTCAGTCTCATTTTTGCTCTTACTTATATTTTCATCGTACTTGTGCGGCAATATTTACAATCCCACTTGCCAGCACCTGATCTACAACAACAAAAAGCCTGACTCTATTCCCATAGAGCCAGGCAAAAAAATAACCCCTCTCAACTTCCGCTGAGAGGGGAATATTTTTTATTTGCTATCTTACAATCACTATCCGATAAAATCAAACAGAGCTTACATTAAAAAGCAGGTACAACAGCGCCTTTATATTTCTCTTCGATGAATTTCTTTACTTCAGGGCTGGTTAAAGCTTTATCCAGTTTTTGCAGTTCCGGACGCTTATCGTCGCCTTTACGTATTGCTAAGATATTGGCATACGGAGAATCCTTCGGTTCAGTAAAGAGAGAATCTTTGACTGGATTCAGCTGTGCTTCCATAGCAAAATTGGAATTGATAACAGACAGATCAACATCATCCATGGAACGCGGCAGCAAAGCTGCTTCTATTTCCACGATCTGCAGATTTTTAGGATTATCAACAATATCGCCAGGCGTACCGGAAATGCCTACACCGTCACGCAGCTTGAGCAGCTTGGCGCTTTGCAGCAATGCCAGAGCACGGCCGCCGTTAGTAGGATCATTCGGAATAGCAACTTTGGCTCCGCTTGGAACATTATTTAAGTCTTTTAATTTTTTCGAATAAACCCCCATTGGTTCGATATGTACCTTGGTATAGGCAACCAGAGGCAGATTCCTTTCGGAAGCAAATTTCTCGAGATACGGAGTGTGCTGGAAGAAGTTGGCGTCAAGCTCCTTGTCGTTGAGCGAGAGGTTCGGCTGAATGTAGTCGGAGAACTCGATCACCTTGAGCGTGATGCCCTCCTTCTGGAGCTGCGGGGCGATGAGATTCAGAATGTCCGCGTGCGGAACGGGGCTCGCACCGACCGTGAGGGTCTTGGCGTCGCCGCTCTTGGGCGCATTGTCGTCACCGCAGCCGGCAAGACCGAAGGCGAGGCCGGCAGCCACGCACACAGAAGCGAAAAGCTTGAATTTCATGATTAATCCACCTTGAATAATGAGAAACAGGACAAAAGCCTCG
>OGMU01000309.1_pt1 | contig 25929 bp, 23 predicted proteins | sample 1573331 | NCBI WGS metagenome assembly OGMU01 (sample SAMEA2581990, study PRJEB24529) | metagenome | biome: Human gut stool | place: China | collected 2011
GCATAAAGGCTTTTGTCTTCAGATTCATCTCCGTACCTGCCAAGTGGATCATGACTGCAAGGCAATACGTGCTGAATATCTACACAGAGAACCGCGCTTATGCAAAACCCTTCAAAACAGAATTCGGATAAGAATCCTTTCTTTCCGGTTAGAATATGCGTATTACCTCAAGTCGCATCGTGGGGTAAGGGGATGGTGGCTACATATTGATGTTGTGCTGTTGCTTTTTACTGAAAGCTGCTACTAACGACTCATAAATCTACCCTTAATCGTGTATTGGATGATAGTTGCGGATTTTAGGATAGATAGGCTGAAAGCGGAAAAATGTGAATTATGTGGAGCAGTCGATAAGTTAGTGATGCACCATGTGAGAAAATTAAAAAATCTTCAAGGGAAAACTACCTGCGAAAAACAAATGATGGCTCGCAAACGAAAGACTATTGCCATATGTGGTAAGTGCTACAAAAAACTCAGTAACAATGAATAGATTGATATTATTAGTAGAAAGCCGGATACGCGGAGACGTGTACGTCCGGTTTGGGGGCGAGCTTCCGAAAACCCACCGTAGTAATACGGCAGGGCGTTGGATGCTTAGCCTACCGCTGAAGTCGGTGAACAACCTCGTCAAGGACGCACGCAAGGTGCAGCAGACCATCCTCATGGTGGGCGACATCACGGACATCTACATCAACAACTATCAGAAGATGATGCACGATGACAATTTCTCCGTAGAGGAACTCTCCGCCATCGGCTTCGGTTATACCAAACTGCTGGAGGAAAGCAATGATGTGCTGACAGAACTGAAGAACGTGGTGAACATCACGACCCTTTCCATGACGGACAAGGAGCGAATGGACGTGGTGGAACGCTGCTACTCGAAGATGAAGCGTTACCGCAATCTTGTGAGCTACTACACCAACAAGAACATTTCCGTGAGTTATCTGCGTGCCAAGAAGAAAAACGACCTCGACCGCATCATGGGACTCTACGGCAAGTCAAACGAGAAATACTGGTAGCCTATGGATTTCGAGAATCTTCACCAGATACTGCGCTCCCTGTATGACGAGATGATGCCGCTGTGCTCCGACATGACGGACATCGCCAAGGGACTTGCAGGACTTGGGGCGCTGTTCTATGTCGCCCTGAGGGTTTGGCAGTCACTGTCAAGGGCAGAGCCGATAGACGTGTTTCCGCTGCTCCGTCCGTTTGCCATCGGACTTGCCATCATGTTCTTCCCGACCATCGTGCTCGGAACGCTCAACAGCGTGATGAGTCCCATCGTGCAAGGTACACATTCCATGTTGGAGACACAGACCTTCGACATGAATGAATACCGGGCGCAGAAAGACAAACTGGAGTATGAGGCGATGAAACGCAATCCGGAAACTGCATACCTTGTAAGCAACGAGGAGTTTGACAAGCAGCTTGACGAACTCGGCTGGTCACCCGGCGACGTGGTGACAATGGCAGGAATGTATGTGGAGCGTGGCATGTACAGCATGAAAAAGAGCATCCGTGATTTCTTCCGTGAACTGCTGGAGCTGCTGTTCCAAGCCGCTGCACTGGTCATAGACGTGCTGAGGACATTCTTCCTCATCGTCCTGTCCATCCTCGGACCGCTTTGTTTCGCCATATCGGTATGGGACGGATTCCAGTCCACGCTGACGCAATGGTTCTGCAGGTACATACAGATTTATCTCTGGCTACCCGTTTCGGACTTGTTCAGTACCATCCTTGCCAAGATACAGGTGCTGATGCTGCAAAACGACATAGAGGCATTGCAGAACGACCCGAACTTTTCCATTGAGGCAAGCAACGGTGTTTACATCGTTTTCCTCATCATCGGAATCATAGGTTACTTCACCATACCGACCGTGGCGGGATGGATCATACAGGCAGGTGGCGGCATCGGCAACTACAACCGGAACGTGAACACGGCAGGCTCACTGGGCGGAAGCATCGCAGGAGCAACGGCAGGAAATGTGGCAGGACGTGCCGGAAGGCTCATCAAGAGCGGATTTAAGAAAATATAGTCATTCATGAACAATACAACGAAAAGAAAAATGGAATTCAAGTCATTGAAGAATATCGAGACCTCGTTCAGACAGATACGCCTGTTCTGCATCGTCCTCGTCATCGGTTGCGCTGTTGTTGCAATATGTTCGGTGGTGTTCGCATTCCGATTTGCGGAGAAGCAGCGCGAGAAGATATACGTCCTTGATGGAGGCAAGTCGCTGATGCTCGCCCTCTCGCAAGACCTCTCACAGAACAGACCTGCCGAGGCAAGGGAACACGTGAGACGCTTTCATGAGCTGTTCTTTACGCTATCTCCCGAAAAGAGCGCCATCGAGCACAACGTGAAACGAGCCTTGCTGCTGGCAGACAAGAGCGCATACAACTATTACCAGGACTTTGCGGAGAAAGGTTTTTACAACAGACTCATCGCGGGAAACATCAACCAGTCGCTGCAAGTGGACAGCGTGGTCTGTAACTTTGATAACTACCCTTATCAAGCCAAGACCTACGCACGGCAGGTGATACTCCGAGAGAGCAACGTGACGGAGAGAAGTCTTGTCACCGTATGCAGGTTGGTGAACGCCACACGCTCCGACGACAACCCGAATGGTTTTACCATTGAAGGTTTCACCATTGTGGAGAACAGGGACATCAGTACAGTAGAACGATAAAAATAGCAAGAATGGAAAATCCGATTAAGACAATCCAAGAAAAGGTGAATGGTATGAAGGGAAGACTGCGTGACAGGCTGGATTCCCTTCCGCCAAGGGTGAGACTGAAAGTCGTGCTCGTCATGTTCGGCTTGTTTGCCCTCTGTAGCCTTTACATGATAGGTTCAGCCATCATCAACTTCGGAAACGGCAAGACCTCTAATATAGAGGTTGAGCATATTGAGAGTGTAAAGTTGCCCACCGACAAGGGGCAGCAAGTGATCAACCTGAAAGAATTGATACATGGAGAAAGAGAAGAATGACAAGGTGGAGCCGGATAAGGCTCCAAAGGAAAAGAAGCCTTTGACCGAAGAACAGCGTATCAAGCGTAACAAAATGATTGCCATACCGTGCATGTGTCTCGTCTGCGCATTGGTGTTATGGCTCATCTTCAAGCCGTCGGTATCAGAGGGTGAGAAAGGCAGCAAGGGATTCAACATGGAAATGCCCGATGCGGAGAAGACAGATGTGGAGGCGGACAAGCGCAAGGCATACTCCAAGGAGGATCTTGCCAACAAGCAAAAGGAAAAAAGCAGAGCAATGAACACTCTTGGTGAGTACATGCCAGGCACTGATTCGACTGCTACACGGCAAGAAAAGGACTTTGACCTGATGCAGTCTGGGCAGCAGCCAACAAAAGCGGAAAGACAGGAGGCGGATGCCATCCGCTCGTCTGCCGAGGCATACCAAACCTTGAACACGACCTTGGGCGGTTTCTATGAACAGCCACAGCAAGGGGGAAGCAGCGAAGATGCTGAGTTGAGGAAACGTCTTGACGAGCTGGAGACAAGCATGATGCAGCAGGAAAACAAGCGTTCCAATATGGACGAGCAAGTCGCCCTTATGGAGAAGTCCTACCAACTTGCGGCAAAGTACATGCCTGGTGGAAATGCCAATGCGGCAAGTCCTTCATCAGCAGAAACAGCAACAGAGGAAAACAAGAAAACTGTCACCAAGGGCAAGAAAGCCAAGATTACACCTGTAAGGCAAGTGCAAAGGCGTGTAGTTTCGTCCTTGAACCGTCCCATGAGTAACGGGGAGTTTGTAGCCTCTTACTCGGAAAAGGCTTCGGCAAGGTTCAATACCGCCATCGGAAGAGGTGGTGTTTCCGACAAAAACACGATTTCTGCCTGCATCCACGGCAACCAGACCATAACGGACGGACAGGCAGTAAGGTTGAGATTGTTGGAATCTATGCGTGTCGGCAATAGGGAGATACCACGAAATTCTGTCATTGTCGGAATGGCACGATTGCAAGGTGAAAGGCTTTCCATAGCCTTGAAGTCCATTGAGCACAACGGCATGATTATCCCGATTGAGCTTGCCGTCTATGACAATGACGGTCAGGAGGGCATCTTCATCCCGAAGTCGATGGAGGTTGACGCAGCCAAGGAAGTCGGTGCCAACATGGGAAGCTCGCTGAACAGCAGCATCAACATTTCCTCCAATGCCGGGGCACAGCTTGCCTCCGACTTGGGAAAAGGTGTCATACAAGGCGTGTCGCAGTATATCTCCAAGAAGATGCGTACCGTCAAGATACACCTGAAGGCTGGCTACAGGGTCATGCTCTACCAAGAGGAAGATTAGCCGAAAGGCAACAACATTTATACCACTTAATCCAAAAGTTTAATTAAAAGCAAACTAAAATGAAGAAAACAACAATCATGTTCGCCCTTATGCTGGGTGTAGCCTGCACTGCATCAGCGCAGAAGACAGGCAAGAAAAAAGCGCAGAAGTCTGTAAAGACTGAGCAAGTAAGCAATGTTTCTTCCGACCAGGAAGAGAAACTGACCTTGACCAAGGAGGTGTATCCGCAGAAGGAAGAGAACAGCAACCTCTATCACGGCTTGACCAAGAAGCTGACCTTCGACCGCATGATTCCACCTCATGGCTTGGAAGTGACTTATGACAAGACGGTTCATATTCTCTTTCCTGCCTCTGTCAAGTACGTTGACTTGGGTTCAGAGGATTTGATAGCTGGCAAGGCGGACGGTGCGGAGAATGTTATCCGTGTAAAAGCAGCCGTGAAGAACTTCAAGAAAGAGACCAATATGAGCGTCATCACGGAGGATGGCTCATTCTACACCTTCAATGTGAAGTATGCCAAGGAACCGCTCATGCTCAATATCGAGATGGCTGACTTCATCCATGACGGTGAGGCGGTGAACCGTCCGAACAATGCGCAGGAGATTTATCTCAAGGAATTGGGCAAGGAAAGTCCCATGCTGGTACACCTCATCATGAAGTCCATCCATAAGGAGAACAAGCGCAAGGTGAAACACATCGGCAGCAAGCGTTTCGGAATCCAGTACCTTTTGAAGGGCATCTATGTACACAGCGACTTGCTGTATTTCCACACAGAAATCAAGAACCAGAGCAACGTGCCGTTTGACGTGGACTATATCACATTCAAGGTTGTTGACAAGAAGGTGGCAAAAAGAACCGCCATTCAGGAGCAGGTGCTTCTTCCTGTTCGTGCCTACAACTATGTGGTGCGTGTGGCTGGCAAGAAAACGGAGCAGACGGTGTTCTGCTTGCCGAAATTTACCATTCCCGACGACAAGGAGCTTGTCGTGGAAATGAACGAGAAGGAAGGCGGTCGCCATCAGTCGTTTGTCGTGGAGAACAGCGACTTGGTGCGAGCTTTGACAATCAACGAACTTAGCGTGAAGTAACGGATGAAAAGAAGAAACATTGCAATCATGGCGATGCTTACCCTTACCGCAGGGCAGGCATTCGCCCAACGATGCCTTCCTCAGATGAAAGGCATCGAGGTGAAGGTCGGCATGGCTGACGGAGTGTATAACGGCAAGAAGTCCTGCAAGGCTGGCTATTATGCAGGTCTCGGACTCTCGAGCTATACCAAGGGTGGTGACAAGTGGACGTATGGGGCGGAATATCTGCAAGTACATCAGCCTTACCGTGAAACTTCCGTTCCAATAGCACAAATGACGGGCGAGTTCGGTTATTCCTACAACTTCCTTTCCGACAACAGCAAGACGGTGCTGTTCTATATCGGAGGTACGGCACTGGCTGGCTATGAGTCCGTAAACTGGGGCAAGAGAACCATGTCGGACGGAGCGACCTTGCAGAACAAGGGAGCACTTATCTATGGTGGTGCCGTGGTATTGGAAACGGAAATATACCTGTCGGATGCAATAGCTTTGACCGCTTCCGTTAAGGAAAGGCTTGTTTGGGGCAACAGCACGGGACATTTCCACACGCAGTTTGGCATCGGCATGAAGTTCATCATCAACTAAAACAGTGAGCCTATGGACATCAATGAAATCAAACAAGTGCCTATCGTGGACTTTCTCTATATTCTCGGCATTGAACCTGTCAAGCACAAGGCTTCGGGACTTTGGTATCATGCGCCATACCGCAATGACCGCAATCCTTCGCTTCGGGTATCAGCGGACAAGAATGTCTGGTATGACTATGGCATCGCCAAAGGTGGTGACATCTTCAACCTCGCAGGGGAGTTCATCAACAGCAATGAGTTTGTGGCGCAAGCCAAGTTCATATCTGAAACGCTTGATGGCAGTTTCCCGACATCGTTTCCGCATTATCAAAGGATAGCGGAAAAGGCTGTGAAGGCGAAAGGCAATCCCTTTAGTGATATTGTGGAAAAGCCTTTGAGTCATCCTGCTCTCAGGCAGTACTTGCGGGAGCGTGGCATATCGGCTGACGTGGCGAGCCGTTTCTGCTGTCAGGTGGAATACCGATACAATGGCAAACAGTTCTTTGCTGTCGGTTTCAAGAACAACAGCTATGGCTACGAGATACGAAACCGCTTCTTCAAAGGTTGCGTGTCGCCAAAGGACGTCACTCTCATTGGCAGGAACAGCAACGTCTGCCATCTGTACGAGGGTTTTATGGATTTCCTCTCTGCCGTAATTCTCGGTATTGGTCGTGGTGAGGATCATATTGTCCTCAACTCTGTGACTAATATGCAAAAGGTGCATCATCTTTTAGATGGCTATGCACAAGTGTACTGTCATTTGGACAATGACGAGGCAGGCGAGAATGCCTGTGTCGAACTGCAAAAGCAATATGGTGATAAGGTCATTGACTATTCGCATCTATACACTGGCTACAAGGACTTGAACGAGTACCTGATGAGTCATAAGACAAGAAAGTAACAATCATTCAAAAAGCAACAAGACAATGAAGAAGAACAATAAAATCAAGAAATCAGTGAGCGTGTTGGCATTCCTTTTCGTGTGTGCCGTGTCGGTAATCCTTTCATCGTGCAGCGATGAGCTGGACATTCAGCAGTCGTATCCTTTCAAGGTGGAGACGATGCCTGTGCCAAAGGACATTGTGCGTGGACAGACCGTTGAAATCCGCTGCGAGTTGAAGGCGGAGGGAAAGTTTGACGGCACCATCTACACCATCCGCTATTTTCAGCATGACGGAAAAGGCTCGTTGAGAATGGAGAACGGAACGGTGTTCCAGTCAAACGACCGCTATCTGTTGGAGAACGAGAAGTTCCGTCTTTACTACACCTCGGCAAGTACGGAGACACAGACGCTGACAGTGGTTGTAGAGGACAACTTCGGCAAGTCATACGAAATGGAGTTCAGTTTCAACGATACTGATGAGGAGGAAGAGTTTGCGAGAAGTGCCAACAAACTCGGTAGCGTATGAGGTTGATGATATTGTTAGCCTTGCTTCTTGTGTCGGGCAGCTTGTCTGCCCAGACGCAAGGGGCGATAAAGCGAGTTTGTCATGTGTCTCGTTTTGAGTTGGCTATCGCCTGCATCAAGAAGTACGAGGGTCTGCACGGACCGAAGCACCATCCTTATGTCGGATATGGGCACAAGCTGTTGCCTGGCGAGCGGTTCTCTCCAAAAATGACGGAACGGCAAGCCGATGCCTTGCTGCGCTCTGACCTCAGAAAGCTCTGCGCCATGTTCCGTGGCTTCGGTCGTGACTCGCTGCTCTTGGCTACACTTGCCTACAATGTGGGGTGTGGAAAGGTGATGAAAAGCCGGATGTATGCCAAGATGCGAAGTGGCAACAGAAACATCTATCGTGACTATGTGGACTTCAAAAGGTGGAACGGAAAGATAGTGCCTTCCATCGAGCGAAGAAGAAAAATGGAGTATCTGCTCTTGTTTACTCCATAGTATAAGGTTTTATAAAAATAGGACAGTCCTTTTGATTGGGGCTGTCCTTTGTTTTTTTGCAAGCATCGCAGATAAGGAAAAGACGGTTTCTTTGCCACTTTCTTTTCCGCTCCTCGGCTCATGAAAGAAAGTGGCGGAACGAATTTTCATCGCTCCGCCGATATGGATTTTATGTTGTTGCAACCATACGCTGCTCTATAAGTCTTGCATTGCTGTTCACCAAGTTGATGATGTCGGCATGGTGCTCGGTGTCCTTGTTCTGTAGTCCGTGGCATTGTACGACTTTCATCTGTTCGAGTGAAAACTCCACTGTTTCAACTCTTTGTTCGGCTATTCTTGCAGAGAAGATGATGCAGTCGGGATTGAGTGAATAGTTTGTACCGCTGCCTACGCAATGATGCATCGCCTTACCCTCAAGAACGTGCTCCCTGACGCTTTCAAGCATTCTCACCACGATATTGCCGTCCGTGAACATCAAACCGAAGAAACGGCTCTTCATTTCCTTGAACTTGTCCTCGTTCTTCAATGCCTTGCGTATCTCCTCCTCGGTGCGCTCCTTTTCTTTCTTGGCTCTAATTTTCTCGGATATTCTGTCGTGCTCGGCTTCAAGATTGTCGGGACAAATGTAATGTGGACTTCTGATGTCCTTGCCCATTTCTACCAACATACAGATGTAGTCCGCCCATGTGCCGATGTCTGTAATAAGGTAATGGTTGCGGTTGGCAATCTTGTAGGCATTCCAACAAGTTTCCAAGTGCCGTGGGTGGTCTATGAAGTGGCGGACGTGTCCGTAACGACATTGTTTCATCATCGTTTCGATGCGGTGGTCTGTCAGCATTGCCTTGAACAATGTAAGCGGTTCGATGCCGTGAAACGCTCCGTCAAAGCCGTTGCGCCATATCTGAGGAATGACTTTCATATCGGGGCAGACCGGAAATGAAGCAATATGCTGATAGGTGGTGTTGTCCTTGCGCAGTTCAATGTCGGAGTCGTAGCAGAACGTGTCCATATAGATACCCATTGTGCGCTTGCGTGCCATAACCTCCACCTTGCCTTTCTCGTTCATCCAATAGCGTGCCACCTCCCAACAATAAATGTCTGCCTTTTGTCCCTTGCGGTAATAGGCTTTCATCTGAAATGCTCGCATAAGTTGTAGTCCCTTGCGCTCGGTGAGTACACTGAAATAGGTAGAAGACATTGCCTTCTGTCGCTTGGTGCGCTGCACTTCCAACTTTGCCTTACACTTCGGGCAGACACATTTGTCCGCATCCTCGTCCGTAGTCCAAGTGTGTCCGCAGTCCATGCAAGTGGTCTGTCCGTGCTTCAACTGAAAGGCATAGTGGTCAAGACATTCACGGAATGCCCATTGCATTTGCGCTCCCTTGATAGGTCGTAACCCCTTGTTTGAGGTTACGACTTGCTTCTGATATTTCGTTCTTGGTTTCATAACGTGTCGAATAATGATGGTTGATGTATTTCGTTGTCCGTTCTCTGTGAGGTGCGCTTGGCGGTATCTCTGTTACGCATCTTGTTCATCTGCTCTTGCTGATATTGGCGGATGGCTTCCTGTCTTGCTTGTGCCTTCTCCTCCTCTGTGAGTTCAATGTGGTGGTTAACAGACACTTGGCAGTTCAATGGTTTTCCTACCTCGATGTCCTTCTCCTCGTAGTAGTGGATGGCTTGCCCATATATCTCGTCATCGCAAAAGCCGTTGCAACCGCTCTTCTGTACCCAATTAAGGATATAGGTGACGCAATCGTCTATGTTCTTGTCGGGGTTGTCATATTTGGCTGCAAAGAGTTCGTCCTCCATTGCACGCTCCTCCAAATAGGCTTGTATGGTTCTCTTGAAATATTCTGTAGTGTTCATATCTGATGTTGTTAAAGGGGTTGTTACTCGTGATAGATGATGTCGCAGTCCTCAACTTCTGTAGGCAGTCCGAAGAACGGATAATGGCTGAAGTAAGGTTCTGTACACATGTCCTCGTTGTGTCTTGGACTTACTATCTCTATATTGTTCTTGCGTATGGCTTCGTCCACCATACGGATTTCCTCGTCTGTCAGTCCGCTTGCATCGCCATTGATGATGTAGCAGAGTGACCATGTAGGTATCGCTTCAATGCTTCTGTTCATATCGCTTGCTCATTAAATGGTTTGCTTGATTAGCTCAATCGTATATTTCGGGTTCACCTCGTTGAAGATGAAGTCCACGAAATCACGTCTTGCGTCCTTGTTCAACTCTCTGTAGATGTCCTTGAATGATGTGATGTTGCCATTGATGTATGTGTCCACCATATACTCAAAGATGTTGTCCACCTCATAATATCTGCACTGCTGTGATGCTGTCTTTGAATGTCTTTTTGTTCTCATATTCTTGTATGCTTAAAGTGTCAATAACCAAATGAAAGTCCCAATCAGCACCGCCACCGAGAATATTGCTATGATGATGCCGAAGATGAACTTCACAATTCCCAATATGACTTCACCGACCATGCAGAGAGCCATATATCCCAACCAAGCCACCAAAGTGATGAGGGTTGAGCCGACTGCGGAGAGTAATCTCCACCAAGTCTGTGTTATGTTGATGTTTGTTGTCATATAGCCTTGAATTAAATTTATTTGCGGTTCCAGGAACTGAAGGGAAGTTCTCGTTTCTTCACCTTTTTGTCGCTCCCTTTTCCGACATTTTTTTTGCGTCTTCCTGTCGCATCGGTCGTTTCGTTTCAGGTGCCTTTCAAGGGCGGCGAGGCTGGAAATACAAGGTTTTTTGGAAAAATACTACCCAACGGTGTGGAGATTTTTTCGAAAACCGAAGGCTTGACCTTTTATTTCCAAAGCCCGCTGCCATACCTTTGCACCTGCACGATAACGGTTGATGCCAAAAGGAAAGACCTTGTGGAGGAAAGAAAATCAGAGCGACAAATGAAAATAGAAACTTCACGGAAGTTTTTGGACTGTACGATTATCGCATACCCATTTCTGATAAATGGATACAACTTCGTCTTACAAACGTCTTGAAAAATGGAAATCGCATACAAAAATGGCACATCCATCAGAGAAATTCCGATGAAAGAAGAGTATGGCTTGTCCATGCTTCTTGCATCGGATTTTCTCCAAGGCTGTGCAGCCAAGCATGAAAGTGGTCGTTGAGGTTTACATCAATGACTTCTTTCTTGCGGTGGAGTATGCAAACAAAATGGTACGGCAAATCAAGGAATGGTGTTTCTTTTGATCGGTTAGCCTGCAACCGACAAAAAGAAGCACTTTTCCTCATGCCGTACTACTGAGACATGAAAGGGTGGCGTGCCACTGTTTCATGTCGTTTGGATTGTGCGATAAAAATGGAACTGCGAGTTGTGGCTATAAAAGTCAGCCGTTGTCAGCACGGCAAACAAAGAAAAGTCCTTGGCAGTATAGTCTTGAAGTATTTCAAGGCATACCGCCAAGGATTTTTCTTGCCGTGCCATAGTCGGAGGAAGTTAGTCTGAGGTACGAGGACTGTCTTTCTTCGACGACGGCTGACTTTTATACAAAACACACGAAAGGATGAGAATATGCAAACGAAATAGACCATTCAAAAAACAGGAACCCTTGCCACATATGTTTGAATGGATTGAAATGGAAATAGCAAAGAATAGAGAAGAATATGGTTTAATAAAAACAGATTTACCCAAGCAAAAAATCGAGGATAAAAAATCTTAAAACATTCTTTATCCCCGATTAAATATCGTACCTTTGCAACCGAAAGAGTTCTTTGGATGGTTATGCAAATCACAGCAGGATGCTACATTCTGTTTATTTCTAATTCGTAACCTCTTCTTTTTATGAGATAAAAACTTATCTCATTCTCAATCACTTATAAAAAATACGTACTTTCTCTCCATAAAAGATACTAATTTTTAGGCGAATTTTAATTCCGCCAATGAGTAATTCTTCTAAGTTAGAATCACCATTTAATCCATATTGGATTTGGTGATTCTTGAATAATGTGACTATATCTTTTAAATTCATTTCGTATCTTCTATTGTTACATCAAATTTTATATCCTGGTTCCTGCAGATGTCTATTTCTGTATCGTAGGTGATAGTAGATAGGTCGTACATCTTTCGCTCACCTGGAGCGTTGTAAATAAACCATCCGTTCATAAAACCTCCATCAGGATAGATACATAGTTTCTTTCCTGCACATTCAAATGTGAGGACTCGCCAATGTGTTAGACTACGTCTTGGTGCTGATACGACAGGGGAGAGAGTACCTTCTATTCCATCCTCGTATTCCAATCCTTCAACTAACTCGTTTGCCAGGTTTTCAAGCCATGAGTCACGGTCTTCTGATGTAGGCTGATTGGCTCCAAGATTATCACGCTTTCCGTTTTCACTATTGTATCGCTCAACCAAGAACTCCAAGTTATAAGGAGAACCAATCTTCTTAATGAAGTACTTGATAGTTTGTGAACACAAGATGATAGACAGGATGCTCTTCATGTGCTCATCTTGATAAGACACATTTACTATAGATTCACTGTTAGCCTGACAATGAGCTACAAATACCTGAACAATCTGTGATGCTCTATCGTCGATGATACCGGCAAGCCCAGATGTCTTGATGATTGTTGGGTCACCATCCACGAGTTTGAATATCTTCGTTGTAGCATCCACAATATCAGTCTTTATAAACTTTGCCTTGCTTGCGAAGTTGTTTGTACGGATATAGTATATGGTGCCATTTCCCCACTTGTCATTCATTGTGATATGGTTAGGGTTGTTTGTAAAATACAATCTACCATCAATGTATGCCAAAGGGTATAGCCCATTTCCTGTAAACGGATTCTTTATTTCCATTACTTCGTTTGTCCAGCCCTTAACAGAACGAATCATGCTCATCGCTGGTGTAGGTATAGCTATATCCGTATTCTTAACTACACAGAAAGAAGTCTGCTGACCATGAGGAGCAAAATAGTTGAAGAACTGACCTTTCCAACAATGGTCTGTGCCTTCATACTCCCAGTTAGCATAGTCATCATCAACGAAAATGAACTTTTCGTTCTGTGACAATGCAAATGTACGTTCCATCTTGGCAAGAGAAGTTTCTGTAGCACTTTCTCCGAATACACTCAATACAGCATTTGGCAGAACTTTTCTTGCAGAACGTTCCTCTTCAATCCATGCCTTTGCAGCATCTATATTGATATGGTTGATATAGTGTAGTGTGAACTTGTCTATCAATGCTTCCTTGTTACCTGAACGTATTGCTGCCTCAATGATTGTATAGGCACGTTCTATAGCCGACTTCATCAAGTCCATAGCAGCCAGCTGGTTAGAATAGCCGGAACCGCCAGGATTGGCATCAAAGATACATATATGTCCATTAGGCGTAATTGTAAAGTCGAGATCAGTACGCTCTACATTCAATTCCTCAGACAAGGCTCTTGCAAAGAGCAATCCGAGAGTGATAAGCAGATCTTCTTCTTCATTACGACTATTAATCCAGTCTTTCTGGAAATGGCGTATTCTAATCTCTGTATAATCTGTTTGGATGGTATCACCCAAAACTACGTTTCGCTTGATGTAATCAGTACTGCCACATCCCAAGCACTTATTTGGTTTCGGACCTTTTCTCACGAGTGCAAAGTGATAATCTGGCTTATCCGTATCTTTTGATGCGATAGGATTCATTTCGTTTGGCAGTTTATCAGGGTCACTTGATGAGGCTGCAGGCCAGCTTTCAAGTACGGTCTTTCCGCATTTGGTACAATGACAATAGCCAAATCCTGTACCTTCATTATAATACAGTATCTGACCGTTGCCGCTTTCTCTACTGCTACGGGTATCAAAAAGATGTGGCTCAATACGATCCTGCTTCCATTCATCAGCTCCAATCAACTGAGCACTTACACGAGTATATACATTCTGGTCAAGAATTCGACTTGCCGATTCATTCATGTCTGGAATAAATTCAGCTGGTTGCAACAAGTCGAGTTCTGTACTTGCACTAACTCTCCATTTCTCTAAAGAATCCAATTCCTCTTTTGTATCAATCACAACTTGCTCACGGTTGAAGTACAGCTTTTTGAATGTTACTTCAGGTTTGAAGAAGTTGGTGTATCTGATTCCACGCACGATTCTTACCATACCGTCTCTTGCAATAGGATTGCCCGGTGCATATTGAGACAATGCAGTACGAAGAGGGTATGATGGGTTCGATGGTGTAACCAGTGTATATGATGTCTGTGATGAAGCATTTATATCAAACTCTACCACGTTCACTGGCATATTGGCATTTGGCGTAAAGCGATGAGTTGCCCAATATGAAAGCAAACGGGAAGCTAATGGTTCAATGAACTTCATTTCAAAGAATGCCTGTTGTCTTGCACTCTTTGCCTTCTTGTATGGTTCTGCATAATCCTGAATGCGCAATTCCAGTTCTGAATAGCATTTCTCGTTCATTTCACGAGCTTTGGAAACGACATACTGAGGTGGACGGCTACTAAAGATAGTACCGTCTAACAGAATTCGTATCTTTCTTCTCAAATCATCACTCAGCGACTCGCTGCATTTATTGTTAAATGCCTCATAAGGTGTACCAGTCTCGTCACCCAATCCATCCAATGGGCTAATAGGAGCATTATCAGCCTTTTTCTTTACCTTGAAGTGGTTGCTCTCACCATCAGGAACAATCTGATAATTAGTATAGTAACTGATTACTTGCTCAGTGATACTGCCACCTGCCATTCCAAAAACTCCAAACTCTCTAATGAGGAAAGAGTTAATATGGCGTTGAATCACCTGGGCACTATTCAAATCAACAGTAGGCGAGTTAACGTTGCGCATGATGACATTCTCCATAGGATTCAGCAATGTCCTTATACCTACAGCATCAGATCCACACAGTGTAACACAGGCACTACGAACCTGGCCGCGTCGTCCACTACGACCGGCTCTCTGTTTATAGTTTGAAGGCATTGGTGGGACAGAAGTCATCATCACTAATTCCAAGTCACCGAGGTCAACACCCATCTCCATTGTTGTAGAACAAGCAAGGATGTTGAGTCTATGATCCTTGAAATCTTCTTGTACCTGACGACTAATCATCTTATCCACCTGTGCTGTATGCTCAGCCTGAATGAAAAGCTGAGGGAATTGATGAATTTGAAGAAGACGATCAGAGAAAGAACCGTTTTCTCCCCATAAATCATTATTCCATAGAATCTTACGATTATCTTTAGCCCATTCTTCTATAACCTCATCAGCAGGATTTGGATTCATGCTATGGTTATGATAAGGGTAGGGAACCCATTTTTCATGAAGCTCTTCTTTCAAAGCTACTGGTTCACCGCCGATGACGTATGGTGAATAACCATGGAAGGTAATCTCTACAGGACGCAGACATTCTACATGATGTCTGCTACCAGACTGGTTTGTGTCACACAAATATACATCATCATAGAGCTTGAAACCAAGTTTGGCAAGATTGAGTCGATAAGGAGTAAAATGAACTCCATCTTTTACCTCGTCTTTGTCTTTAACTTGTTTGCGTAACTCCGTGTCATAATGCTTACCATGTTCCAGTAATTCGTATTTTAACGTCAGTTCATTCCACATGCAGTCTATAACATCCTGAATGTCTTGCTTATAACAGTTGATAGCATTCACTATTGAAATATGCTTCTCGTTTGCAATCAGTTTTGCTAACAATCTGATGATACGAGATGGATTAGCTGCCTTGTCTCTGATGACTGGTTTGTGGACAGGACGACGCATTTCCTTTTTGGTGGCAAATCTTACCGTTTGGAATATGTCAACAGAGTCCTGGTCATCCATTGTCAAGAATACACACTCACTCTGACGAGCAGTATAGTCCAGGAATAACTGCATTAAGGCGTGCCAATCCTTTTTAGAAATCTGATTTTCAGGTGATAGCTTACCATTGAATACCTCTACAGCATCTGGCAACTTTGAAGTCAATGCTGGTTGTAAGTCGTCATAGTAAGAGACGAACAAACCCATTGTTTCTGGAGTTGCTGCAGACAAAGGTCTGTGAGACAGATATTCCACCATGAGGGATAGAATATATTTGCGTTTCGTCTCTGGCTTTATATTGCCATCTTCATCAAGTTCTGGGCTCAGTTCAGAGCGTTCTGCAAACTGCTGACAGAAAATGTCTGCCAGCCTATCATTGATAAGCACATCTAAAATGTCCTGCCATGACAAGAACTGATTAGGCTTCAGTTCATTGAGCAGCGCTTGGATAGCTTTTTCATCGCTACCTTCAAGAATGTCCAGTTTCTCTTCTGCATCCTTGTGCTGAGGGTCTTTTCTACCTGTAGTATCGTAAATATTTTCGAAGTGCTTAATAGCCTCTTCCTTTGTCATACTACCAGCAGTAGCCATTCTGCATAACTCATGATACAAAGTGCCATAAACCCACAGACGTTCTTCTTCCAAGTTCTGCTTAATGGTACTACGAGCTGCCATCTGGCGACTATCTACAAAACTGATATATTGCTGCCCCTTATGCAGGTATATCTTAGATTCATCTTTTGGCTTTCCTTCTGTCATCAAGTCGAGAGTAGAAGGAGCTATCAATCTGGAGATAAAATCTGGAGCAACACGGAACTTCTGAAGTTTCTTTGCATCTTCTTCATCAGATTGTATCACATCGGCATTGTCTTCGTCCTGCTTTGCCTGTTTTGTCAGCTTCGTACCACAATAAGGGCATTGGCAATGAGCATTTGCAATGATTCTCCAACCTTTTGGCGCCGGATTGCTTGCTGTAACATTCAGCAGTCTGTTACCCTTAATAATATAAGGTATATTGTTGTCATATTCTGCATTCTCACTTTTTGTAGTACCAAATACGTAGAGAGTTTTGCCCGTATCTTCTGTGTTGTCAAGATCGAACATATCGCTATCATCCATAGTAATAGGCTGATAGCCAATGCCGTCATCATACTTCACTTCTTCTGCAATGGCAACATACTCACCGCAATGCTTACAACGACTCATTTCCAATAAGGGTGCATCGTCTTTGCTTCTCTGTCCAGATTTGTTTTCCAAATAGACACGGAAACTACCATCCTCGGTATAGTGTGAGTCTGCAAGGTCAACATACAGGCCATGGTTTGGTACACGGTAGAAGTAATGAACTTTCACACGTAAGTCTTCCAGGCCCATATCTTCTGCTTTTTGGCACATTTCGTCCAGTCGCACCAGCTTCTCCTCGATTGTATCACCTTCTTTTATCAAGTCATCGAGTTTGATATATCCGTCATGATTATCGTTGATAAGCTTAAGCCAATACTCCTTGTCCTCTTCTGGAATGACATCGATGCCTTTACGCTTACCATCCACATATTTCACCTGATTAGTCTGCAATCCGGTGATGCCAGCAATGAAATCCTTCAGTTCTTCCTTGGCATTCTCGCTACCATTTCCGATGGTTGCGGATGACGTAGCAAAGCGTACCTCGTCAGTAGTCACACCATAAGCCATGAGCACACGTCTGATAAGCATGGCAATCTCAGCGGCTCCAGCACCAGTATAGGTGTGAGTCTCATCTAAAGTAATCCATCTCAGTGTACCTTCGCCTTCCTCTTCCTGCTTTTCATGAATCAATTTTCTATCCTTATCACGCAGCAAGATATATTCAAGCATGGTTGGGTTTGTCAACAGTATATTTGCTGGATGTTGACGCAATTCGGCACGAGTGGCTATGACATGAGGGTATTTCTCTTCAATGACATTTCCAGCTTCATCCCTGGTTATACCACGGATGGCATCAATCTTACGGAGAACCTTTTTGTAGTTCTTATCCTCTTCATTAGGAAGAAACTCTGGCATATCACCATTGTAAACAGCAAAAGTGAGATTTGTTCCTGCCAGCAGTTTTTCCATACGTGCCTTCTGATCCTCCATCAGTGCATTGAGAGGGTAGAGGAAGATGGCCTGTACCTGTTCAGGTATATGATGTTCTATCAGATCCTGTACAAGAGGGAGCATGAAACACTCAGTCTTACCCGAACCTGTTCCTGTTGTTACAACGATACTCATATTCTTGCCATCAGGAGTTTTCTCCTTCAACAAAGTCTTCCAGCACTGATACTGATGCTCATAAGGTGGATAGTAAGTATCTGCATTAGGCATACATTTCTGCCAGAGTGTACCCACCATTTCTTTAGCCTCGGCTTCGTGTTCTGGATAAACAGTCTCGTAGCTGTTCATGCATTGTACCAATGGCATAGCATCCTTAGGAGCGAATACCTCAGGGATTATCATCTTCAACTGATTGATATATCCCTTTTGGCTTTCGTTCCTTGCCTCACCGCACCACATGGCAGCAAGAGTTTTCTCTACTGCTGTGCGGTTATTCTTATATAGTTCTGCAAATCTGAATTTTTGCTTCATATCTCGATATTCTAATTTTCATTTGAAACTATAGCGTGACTCATCTCGCTGAATTTATATCTGCACTCATCAAAGTCTTTCAGAAACTCTTTCAAGTTTTCATATTTACCCAAAGCATCTGGGTTGTCTTGTATGAGTTTGAGAGCCTTATCTGCAACTTCCTCTATCTTTGGCCAGACATCAAAAGTCCAGTATCTTTTTAGAAACTCTTTCAGACAACTCTCCTCTCGTTCATCCGAACATTTTGGCGTCTTCAGAAAGAATGCAGTTACAGCTTCCTTTATCTTGCCTACCTCGTCGGCATCTTCTGCCAAATCTTCAATCTGGCTGATCCACGCTTCTCTTGGTAAAAGCATCCAGTCGAAGTGGAACTCTACGGCAAACTGATACAGATTTTCAATGTCTGTATCTGTTAGCTGATAACCACGCTTCTTGACAAGAGGAAGAAATATATCTCCAATTTGTCTGCCTGCTTTCACCACTTTTATGAGTGGATTGAAGAGAAAGAAGTAGGTCTTATGCTCAGCCACAATCTCAAAGCAATATAATGCATCGACTACTATCTGCGATTTCTTACCTCCCCAACCAGACTTTACCTTTTTTATATAAGGTAAGGCATAATGCCGTGGAAACGAATTGGATTTCATGCTTTGGAATACGATGCCGTCACCTGATAGTTCGTTGCTGTTAGCTACAGCCACAGGATCCGTTTTGTAGTTCCATGCATATAAATCTTTCGGTGCATCCATAGCCTTCGATATATATACTTTCAGATAATCCAGAGGAAACTCTTCTGTAAGTTCATCTACCGGCATTTCAAGTTTGTAGTTATCTACAGAAAGGTTAGGGTCATTGAAGGTAGGAAAACCATAGAACATTCTACTGTTCTTTTTGATTTGATATTCCTTCACGCCATTTTCTGAGAAATCTCTTATAGAGAACTGGTCACTGTTGATGAGAGGAATGTGTATATCCTCTTCTTTACCAGCGTAACTCACAATATGACTTTTCCCATTACTATCCTTTTGAGATAGTTCACGCATAATGATAGGACGATATACGTCCACCAAAATTTGTGCCTGATCATTTCCTATTTTCAGCTGTTTTGTATCAGGCTCACGCACACCCAGCAATTTTTCAAAGTTATCTTGTATGTCATCTACTCCTTCCAATGCTGTACAGATACGCATATGTTCGAAATCTCGCCAGATAGGTTGCTGTCCGGCAGAGACAGGAGTGAAAGGTACATAATACACGTGCGGTTTGAATACGATGCCTTTTACCGTCACTCTTAGGCGAATTGCACCTTGCTCTGGTTCTTCTTCGTTCCAATCCACATAGCGTGATCCTTTCAGCCATTCCAGATCATAGTCAGTTACAGGTTCGCCTTCCTTTGAAGCACCTGTAGCATAATGTCGTACTTCCAGACCACTGCGTCCGAAAAGAACAGGGAGATTATCTTCCTGCATTTCTTCGTCATCGTAGTCTGTATCGATATACTTGTAGAGCACAAAGACATTATCCTTATACTTGATGGTCTTCAGATATTTCTTTGTAACAACCTGGTATAGTCCATTACGGTTGAAGAAGGGTGGCAATATCTCCTTGCCATCCGGACCAACCAGTATCACCTTATCATTGATAGGACACCAGCAATAGTCTGTACCGCATTCTTCTCCATTTCTATAATGTGCATACACCACTGGCAACTCTCTGTAAGGTTCAGCAAGATGATAGGCCGAAGAGAATATCACGGCTGTTGCAGCCTGTGCATTCTTTCTCGTGCTGAATTTGTTGCTTGTCTTAGGCAAGGCATAAACCTGCATATAGTCTGCTACATACAGTTCCTGCACAACTCTTGTCACGGAAATACTTGTGCCGTCTGTCTGATTTTCGTCGTACTTCATCACCATCTCAACCTTGTCGAAATGGCATACAGGAATATCGGTATAGGTATTCTCGTCGATTTTGTTTACCGATAAGAAACCAGTCTTTTCACTTCCTGTATTATCATATTTAAACAGAGGTTCCTCTGTTTTATCTATTTTCTGTATATAGCGACCATTATCCTTGAATCGCAGATAAAAGCGTATTCTACCTACTTCCTCAGGATGTTCAATTCCCCATTCCGGTTTAAGCAGTCTGTCGTAGCCTATATATTGTTTTTTTACCTCCACCAATCTCTTCAGGTTTCAGTTTCACTCTCAGGTGGCGAACCATCTGGTTTCTGCTTGCAGTATAGGCAATCACCCATTCAAAGTCAAATTTATTTTTCTTTGCCACCTCGTCTGCTTCCAGAATCTTGTGGAGTAACTGCGGTATGCAGGTTTCTTCACGATTCATGTCTTCCTTAGCAAAAGGAGCCTCTTTTTCCTTGCTGAGAATACAGTCTAGGTATTCATAGAGACTATGCTTGCGTGCTATTGACTCTTGGAAGGCAACAGCACGGTTACGGTCTTTCAAATCATCCAGTTCTATTTCTTCACCATGGAATATCTTGCAAAGCTGGGGTAGGAGCGCATCATTCTTATCTCGTTTAAGCTCTGCTTGTACAGCCAGTCCACCCAATACCTGCAACGATTCCAGCCATCGGTAAGAGGTCTTGTCCGGATTAGTTGATGCGTTATAAACGAAGGTATTAGCATCAATCTTTGCCAGTTGGTACAACTTCTTCAATTCATCGGTGGTAAGGGTTATCACCTTGTTGTCGTCCATGGTGTCAGCACCCTTATAAAAGCGTTTGTACCACTCTGCCAGATACATCACTAATATAACGGCGAAATCCTCACTTAGCAGATGATGATAATCATTACTATGTGAGGAGATGCTGTCTGCTATAGCCGTTTCAAGGATATAGAACTGCTCTAAAGAGAGTCTGAGTTCCCAGACGTAGGGGCGACCTACGTCTATTTGCTTCCTAAGTTGCTCTTGACACTTAGGTAGGCATGCCAGCAGTTTTTTATCCTCTTCTGTATATAGAGTTGTTGCCATAATCCTTATTCGTTTTTATAACGTATTCCTTTATATTTTCTTTTTAACTCTTCCAAACTCATGCAGTTACCTTTGCCTCCCTGTCCATGATGAATCATCCTATGGCAGTTGGCACAAAGTGGTACAAGGTCGGTTTGAGAGTTCACTGGATGTTCTCCTTCTGTTTGTGAGAATGGTTTGAGATGGTGAATCTCAATATATTCGTCATCAATGTCATATGCCCTGGTAAAATCAAAACCACAACACTCGCAGAAAATGTGACCACCATGTAAAGCCTTATAATAGTTGATGCAGGCTTGTCGGAGTATCATGTTTCTCTTTCTGATTTCAGTTGGTTGTGCTTCGCCGGCTTCACCTTCTAAGTATATGGTATTTTCTACCGTTGGCATGGGTGTAACAGGCGGTTCAGCAGTCTTCGTTCCAGAAGAATGATTGGTATCATCATATTCACCATAGACCGGCATCGGCACAGCATTTGCATTCAGGGCTTTCAAGAATAGCCGGTACCATTTCAGAACCTCTGTGTATCGTGGTTCCACACTCATGTCGAGATTCTTCAAGATAGGGTGCGTCTTGATCTTCCTGCGAAATTCTTCTACATCATCTATTTCTGTAATATCATAGATAGACTCGTATTTGGTGCCAAAGTAGTCATTGAGCGTATTGGGAATAATACGCTCTGCCGTTTCAACGGTCTGACTTACTTCTTTGGCATCACCGTCAAAGCGTTCCGATAGATAACTTCGGAATACTCTGCCAAGTTGCTCGTATGTGAAATCACTTTTATGCATATGCTTTTTTAAGATAACGTATTCTCTACTATTTAATTGTCCATTTCAGTCTAAACATAATCTTCGAACTGATGGAATTCTCCATCGACGATTGAAGTTTACTTGTCATAGAATCAACTTTGTCTGCGTATTCATCTTCTAATTGAAACAACTGTGCTCTTTTCTTGCTGAGAAGTTTAGCTTTTGTATTTTCTTCTTTTTTAAGTTGAATTTTTACAGACGCATTATGTTCTTTTCTTATCTGTCGGCGCAAGGCTTCATGCTCCTTGTTGAGTTCCATAACCTCTTTTCTAAGAGGTACTAATTGGTCTTCTGCCCACATCTCATACTTGTTGATTTCATAGTCAACATATTCATTTGTCCTTTCTTCAACCTGAAACTTATAACCATTAAGTTGCTCCTCATATTCTTCTTTGAATATATCATCGAGTGTAGCAAGATTTGAATCCTGTTGAGACAAGCAGTCAAGTTCTAATAGTTTAAAGACAAATTCTGCCGGCAAATTTTGTCCTCCGTCAGTCTTTGCACATGCTATCAGTTGTTCTTCTCCATCATATTGATTTGATGAGGTGACACGATATACGCAAGCTAAACCACTTTGTCCCTTATACTGCTCAATTAAAGCTGTTTTATACGGATAAGAATCTAAGTCAAATACTAATTCTTCGTCCGAAACATCCTCTGCAAGGGCTTTTTCAACAACAAATCGCCCTAAAGGATGTCCATATCTTAATTGAATATATTGCTCAGACTCCTTATTTAATATATAGGTGCCTGTAGGAATGTTGGATGCAACTTTGTCATTCAGAGTGAAGATATGCTTGTCAGAATCGATGTTGGATATGCTATCTTTAAGAACGTTTACAGCAATATGCCACAAGTGCTTATTATAGGTGTCCAGACGAGCTGAGTCTTCACTTTGTCTCATGCGCAATTTATTGACAACCTCCTCATCGAAGTTTTCTAACAAGGATTTTCTTGTACATGCAATGCGCTCTTTAATAACTTCCTCCAATTCATTCTGGAGTTCATCAAATGCAGCAGCGATTTCTCGCTCTGTACGACATGTACTATAAATGCTATTCAGTCTTCTTTCAAAATCTACTCCTGAGTCAATAGAACCAAGAACCTCATCACTGGCTCCAAAGACGCCATCGAATAGGGAAAATTTATCGTTCAATAATTCATAGACACGTCTATCTGCATAATTGGCCTCATTTACGAAGTTTACAACCACAACATCACTCTTTTGTCCATAACGATGGCAACGACCTATTCGCTGTTCAATACGTTGTGGATTCCAAGGCATATCATAGTTGACTACCAAAGAACAAAACTGCAGGTTGATACCCTCAGCTCCTGCTTCTGTGGCGATGAGTATTTCTGCCTTATCCTTGAAAGTATCTACTATTGCTTGTTTTCTGTCAATAACAGTACTTCCAGATATTCGGTTTGTTCCTGCATATTGCATGAGCCAAAGACGATATATGTTTTTAGCGTCTTCGGAGGTGTTTGTTCCATTAAAACAGATGACCTTATCTTTGTAGCCATGTTCACTGAGGTACTTGTACAGATACTCCTGCGTTCTTCGACTTTCTGTAAATATAAGAGCCTTCTTCTGCCCACCAAGACTTTTTATCTTCTCAAAAGACACAGATAGTGCATTCAACAATTCTTTAGACTTTGTCTCTTCACCAATGCTACGAGCCAAATCACAATAACCTTGAAGTTCCGCTATTTCCGCATCAATATCGTCAAAGTATGAATTTGATTCTGATGAAGTCTTGTCGTAGATATCGTATTCATCTTCTTTGTTATCATAATCATTTGCCACACAGTCTAAAGCAGAAGACATCATGCCAGTTTCTTTATAAACTTCAAGTCTATGGATAAAACGTTCAAGAGTATATCCCAATGCGTATGCAGATGAAGACATGATTTTTCTAACCAATAGGGAAAGAAGAGGACGTTGTCTCTCAGGTACGCCATAGGTTCCTTCTCTCATCAGATAGTCACTAACCTGTTGGTAAAGACCTATTTCTGCTTGTGATGGATAATATTCTTGAACTAAAGCTGTACGCTTGGTAAAGTTCACATATTCTTCAACTTGATTTCTCAGTGTGCGATGAATGATATGGGCTATACGTCCTTTCAATTCTCCATATTTGGCTTTGTCTCTTGTTGATGCAGCATTATACTGTTCTGCAAATGTATCAAGACTGGAGAAAAACTCTGGATCGATAATACTAATCAATCCATATAGTTCCTTTAAGTTATTCTGTAAAGGAGTGGCAGTTAACAGAATCTTTTTATAGTCTCTGAAAGCTGCTCTCAAAACGTTTGCCATCACATTGCTTTTCTTGTAAACATTTCTAAGCTTATGAGCTTCATCGAGAACTATCAAATCCCAATTGATACTTTTAAAGTATTCTGCATTGCTGACAGCAAAATTATAGGAGCAGATGTAGATACACTTTTCACCTTTTGAAATCTGTATCTTTCCTTCTTGGAACGACAAACTATCCAAAATAAAGGATGGTAAGTAGAATTTCTCCATAAGTTCAATATTCCATTGGTTTCGCAATGATGCTGGGACAACTATGAGTATGTTTCTTTTGTTCTCTGCCCATAATTCGGACAATATGATGCCTGCCTCGATTGTTTTACCGAGACCAACTTCATCTGCAAGAATAGCGCCCTTGCTCAAAGGAGATTTGAAAGCAAACAGTGCCGCCTCAACCTGGTGTGGGTTGAGGTCAACACGTGCTTCTGACAACACGCCGGTAAAACGACTGTCATCACTTACGGACTTTTTATGTGAAATGTCCCAAGCATAATATAGTTGCTGAATGGGTGATAGCATATCTTATCTGTTTACTTTTTGTTCTATTCGGATTGCGTATTCAGGTGAAAGAGCATCGAACTCTTCAATCTGAGCGCCTCTCCAATATTTTTTCGCCAAAGCTTCGCAACGGGCTCTTAATCTTTTGTCCTCCATAGGATTTGCCTCCTTACCATATGTGTCACGCAATTCCTCATATGACTTTTTTAGATTCAAATCTATAAGAGAAATACGCACAATGTGGTATTTGCTGTCGGGATGCTTTTGCATGAAGACATTTTGAGAACGGTGCAGATAGAATGGGGCAGTGCCATCTTTGAGACTGTAAAGAGTTGTCTTGACATCAACATATGTGTTGTCTGTCTTATTATGGAAATCATAATCTCCTACACCTTCTAATGCTGCATGCACAAATTCCTTCTTTTTGTTTTCAAGATAATGAGCATAGATGAGTTCTCCAATAAATCCTATAGTCTGACGAACTTGAGATTCTTTCTCTTCTTCAACGACATCATCAAGGATTTGCTTAACCTTGTCAATGTTGTCTATAAGGTCTTTCATCTCGTCCTCATCTAATTTTTTAGCGATCTCATTGAGAGCTCCAATCTTATCTGCAGCTTCTTCTGTAATATTATCAATGACATTCTGAATTTTAACTTCACTAACTTCAGGATTTTTCTTTATCACAAGCTCATCCTCTGCAATCTTAACACCATTGTCTGCTGTCTTCTGTACCGAACGATTTTCTAATTCTTCTATATACATAGCCTGAAGGTGAATGAATGGCTTTTTGAAGAAATCAATCTCTGCAGCTATAGAAGAGAGCTTTTTGATAATGGTTTTATCTATACTTTGTAAGTATTTTATAACAACCAGTTTGTCATAGATGTAACCGAAATCACTATTTTTAGTCTTCTCTTCATACAACTTTTCTTCGCCTGATAGTATGACTATTTTTACATCAACAGGCTCATCAGACAACTTGATGGTAATACCATTGGACTCTTCGGTATTCTTCCATTTTTTATATATATCATCGTCCCAT
>OGMU01000348.1_pt1 | contig 22821 bp, 15 predicted proteins | sample 1573331 | NCBI WGS metagenome assembly OGMU01 (sample SAMEA2581990, study PRJEB24529) | metagenome | biome: Human gut stool | place: China | collected 2011
ACCGAGGCGGGCAGAGAGTTCCACGGCTCGATGCAGACGAAGCGCAGCGGCTTGGACAGGGCCGACCAGATGAGGGGATAGGGGAAGCCGGCCACATCGCAGACGATGCTGCGGCCCGTGTCCTTCTCGTAGATGCCCAGCGTCCTGGTGCGCAGGCCCGCCATGCAGAAGCTGTCCTTGTCGAAGAGGTCGTTGGACAGCTGGATGGCCTGCTGGTTCTTCCACTGGTAGTAGCATTTGCCCGTCAGCAGGCCGCCCCCGCTGGCGTCGAGGATGACCGGGCTCTCGGGCTGGTCGAAGCGGAACTCGTAGTCCTCGACGGTGTGGCTGTCATCGAACGGCACCTGAAAGGCCGGGTGGTAGCCGATGCCGAACCGCAGCTCTTCGGCACCGGGGTTCGAGACGGTGAGGGTGTGGTGAAGGGTCTTTCCGTCCAGCCGGAAGGTGCTGGTGAGCATGAAGTCGAAGGGGAACTTCTCCGCCTTCATTGCCTCATCCGGGCGCAGCTCGAGCTGGATGGTGTCGCCCTCCGCTTTCAGCAGGGTGTGCTCCACGTCCCGGGCAAAACCGTGCTGGCCGCCCTTGTAGGTCTTGCCGCCATGGGTGAAGCTGCCGTCTTTAAGCTTGCCCGTCCACGGGAAGAGGATGGGCGCGTGGCGCTTCCAGACTGCCGGGTCGGCCTGCCAGAGCAGCTCCTCCCCCGCCGCGTTCTTCAGGCTGACGGCCTCGGCACCGTGAGTGTCCACCGTAAGGCTCAGAAATTCGTTTTGAATGGTCGCCTGCATTTTCAGTATCTCCTTTGTCCTTCTTATTTTCCGGGGCCTGCTGTTTCCAGTATACTCCCCCGTGTGCCAAAAATAAAGCCCCCTTCCCATGCTTGCACAAATCGTCACTGGGCAAAAGCCTTCACCCCTTGGGGACAGATTTCCCCCGACCGGGGGAAGCCTTTATTCGGAAGCACGATTTCCATGCTCTGCTTGCTTCAACAGGGCTGTGCCAGCGGCAGGGTGACGACAAAGGTAGTGCCGTTTTCGCTGCTGCTCTCCACAGTCACACTGCCGCCGTGCAGTACGGCGATCTCCCGCACAAGGGCAAGGCCAAGCCCCACGCCGCCCATCTCCCGGCTGCGGGACTTATCCACCCGGAAAAAGGGCTGGAAGATGCTCTCCCGGCAGTCTGCGGGGATGCCCGGGCCGGTATCCGCAACGCGCAGCACGGCAGTTTGCTTTTCCCGCCGCAGCGTGACGCGCACCGCACCGTCGAGGCGGTTATACTTGATACCGTTTTCCACCAGATTGAACACCAGTCGGTAGATCAGCGCATCACTGCCCACCATGCCCAGTTCCGCGCAGTCCTGCTGCAAGGAGATATTGTTTTTCTGGGCAAGGGGGGTCAGGTCGGTCAAAATTTCCTCCACCAGCGGTGCAAGGGCGATCTGGTCAGTACGGGAGATCGATTGCAGATTGCTCATCTCTAATAAAGTGCGCACAAGGGCGGTCAGGCGATCCAGTTGCTCCCGCAGAGAGCTGACCAGCCCGGCAGTCTCGGTATCCATGGCTGGGTGCTCCTCTGCAAACAGTTCCAGCTTCGTCTGCAAAATAGCCAGCGGGGTGCGCAGCTCGTGGGCTGCGTTGCCCGCAAACTGCCGTTGTAATTCAAAGGACTGTGCCAGGCCATCCAGCATCCGGTTTACCGACCGGCTCAACTGCCCGAATTCCTGCACGGTATCTTCGTCCAGACGGACGGTAGCAATGCTGTCCTGATCGACCCTCTGCGCCTGCTGCGCAAGCTGCTGCAACGGTTTCAGAGCTCTGCCGCTGACAAAATAAGCGATGGCCGCGCTGAGGATGGTGACCACAGCAGTGATGCACCAGCCCTTGCGGCCAAAAACCACCTTTGCATCGTAGACTTCCTGTGAAAAATGCGCCAGCAGGCTGGACATTTCCTCCTGCGGGATCTCGATGGTCAAGGAATCCTCACTGCCGGGCTGATACTGCATCATAAAGCCGTTGAGGGCATCCATGCCGGTTGCACCGGTGCGGTATAAAAGCAGGTTCATGCACACGCAGGCACAGGCGATGAGCAGCGCCGTCAGCAGGGTGATGCGCCATTGCAGGGACAACCGTTTCATTGTACCTCTCCTCCGATCTCGTAGCCTTCCCCGATGCGGTTGCGGATGGGGTCGTAGCCCAGCACCGCCCGCAGCTTTTTGCGCAGGGCAGAGATATGTACCCGGATGGAGTTGCTGAAGCTGTCCACGCTTCCGTCCCAGACGTGCTCAATCAGCTCTTCCTGACTGACCGGGCGTCCCTGATGCAGCAGCAGATATTCCAGTACGCCGCTCTCCTTCCGCGTCAGGGCAAGGGTCTGACCATCCACCGTGGCAACGCGGCTGCGGGTGTTGAAGCTGAGCCGCCCGCAGCACAGGCAGACGTCCTGCTGGATGAACTTGCGCCGGGTCAGGCTGCGCACCCGGGCTTCCAATTCTGCAAGGTGGAATGGCTTGGAAAGATAATCGTTCGCCCCGGCATCCAGCCCCTCCACCTTATCTGAAATTTCACTGCGCGCTGATAAGATCAGCACACAGGTCTCAAGGTCGTGCTGCCGTAAGCTGCGCAACACCTGCATCCCGTCCACCTTGGGCAGATTGAGGTCCAGCAGTACAAGGTCGTACCGCTCTGCCGTCAGCGCTTCCAATGCGGCTTCGCCGTCTGCACAGGCGTCCACCTCGTACCCGGACAGCCGCAGCTTCCGGGCAATGTCCTCCCGCAGGGAGTGCTCGTCCTCTACCACCAAAAGGCGCATTTTGTTTTCCACCCTTCCCGTAAAAAATCCATTTCTTGCGTTTTTCTTCATTATAACAGATTATAGCAGACGGTGTTAAGATTCGTGTTAAGATTTTCTTAGCAGAAATTTTATCCCGGATAGTGTATACTGGTGCCACCAAACAACAGGAGGCTATGATGTTCATGACAAAAAAACAGGCGCAGCTGCTTTTGCTTGCTGCCGGGGTACTGATGCTGCTGTTCGGCGTATGGCGGGGCGAGGCAGACACCGTATTTTCAAAAGCCATCCGGCTGTGTATGGAGTGTGTGGGCATTGGATAAGAAAAAATTAAATCCCCTTGCCCGGTTCCGGGGCTTTATACAGGCCGGAGCGACCCTTTTAACCAACATCCACCTGCCCAACTTTGCTAAAGGAACGCTGTATCATGGCAATGGAAAATACGTCTGCGTCCCGGGGCTGAACTGCTATTCCTGCCCGGGCGCTGCCGGTGCCTGCCCGGTGGGGGCGTTTCAGGCGGTAGTGGGCTCTTCCAAATTCCGCTTTTCCTACTACATCACCGGCATTCTCATCCTTTTCGGGGTGCTGCTGGGACGGTTCATCTGCGGTTTCCTCTGCCCGTTCGGGTGGTTTCAGGAGCTTTTGCACAAGATTCCCTCTCCCAAGCTTTCCACCAAAAAGCTAAAGCCGCTGCGCTATTTAAAGTATGCGGTGCTGCTGGTCATGGTGGTGCTGCTGCCATTGCTGGCGGTCAACGAGCTGGGCATGGGCGACCCCTTCTTCTGCAAATATCTCTGCCCACAGGGCGTGCTGGAAGGCGCCCTTCCCCTCTCCCTGACCAATGCTGGCATCCGCGCCGCGCTGGGCAAGCTGTTCACATGGAAAGCCTGCATTCTGCTGGCAGTCATTATGGGCAGCGTGGTGTTCTACCGCCCCTTCTGCAAGTGGCTGTGCCCGCTGGGCGCGTTTTATGCGCTGCTGAACAAGGTCTCGCTGTTCCAGATGCGTGTAGACACCCACAAATGCGTCTCCTGCGGCGCCTGCGCAAGGGCCTGTAAGATGGACGTAGACATTACCAAGACCCCCAACCACGCCGAATGTATCCGCTGTGGGATGTGTATGAAAGCCTGCCCCACGGACGCCATCCAGTACAAGTTCGGGCTGGGAGACCAATCAAACACCGAAACAACAAAGGAGTAAAACCATGAAATTCAACCGTGTAACCGCACTTTTGCTCAGCCTTACGCTGGCTTTCAGCCTTGCCGCCTGCGGGCAGGGCGCGTCCTCTGCATCTTCTGCATCCTCTTCTTCTGCCGCTTCCTCTGCGGCAGCGGAAACCAAGACCGAGGAGCAGCTGCTGGCCGAGGAAAACGAGATCCTTTCCGCAAACGATGCCCTGTGGGAGAAGGTGTTCGCTTCCATGGACAAAAACATGACTGAGACCACCCTCAGCACGAACTACGGCGATTTTCTGCGCAGCTCCGTGGAAAAGGCAAAGGACCAATTCTCGGATGAGGAGTACAAGACCCTGACCGCCGATGCAGAAAAAATCCGTGCCATCGAGGAGCAGATTGCCACCCTTGCCCTCGCGGACGCGGCCGCTTCCGGCGCTGCCGCACAGGGCACTGCCTTCCCCCAGTTTGAGGGCAGCGATTTAGAGGGCAACCCGGTGGACAACAGTCTGTTTGCGGGCAACGCCTTTACGGTGGTGAACTTCTGGTTCAACGGCTGCAAGCCCTGCGTAGAGGAACTGGACGACCTGAACGCCCTGAACGAGAAGGTCAAGGCACAGGGCGGCGAGGTTGTCGGCATCAACACCGAGACGCTAGACGGCAACCAGCAGGGCATTGATGCCGCCAAAAAACTGCTGGCTGCAACGGGCGCAAGCTACCGCAACATCTACTTTGCCTCCGGCAGCGACGCCGGCAAGTTTGCGCTGAACATCATGGCCTTCCCCACCACCTACGTTTTTGACCGGGACGGCAACGTTGTGGGCCAGCCCCTGCTGGGCGGCATCGACAAGGAAGAAAACCTTGCCGCCCTGCAAAAAAATATTGACGCTGCCCTTGCCAAGGACAACGCCAAATAAGCTATTCTCCCCTGCCACGGAAATCAACTTTTAGAGTTCGTCCCAGAGCAGCCGGATGAGGGGCAATTTCCCGTAAGCTGCTGCTCGTTTGCGCCCTCATCAGTCACCTGCGGTGACAGCTTTCCCCCAACCGGGGGAAGCCTTTAGAGAAAATTTGATTTCTGTAATTCCCTGCCGCCTACGGGCGGCTTTTTTTGTTTGCACCGGGCATTGTCATGCACGCCCGGGCGCCGGACGGAATACGCTGGGGCAAAAGCATACTTTTACCAGCAAAGGAGCGTATCTCCATGAAGAACACCGGAACTCTCCGCATCCAGGCCTTTGCGGCCCGTCAGTCCAGCCCTGTCGAGGGTGTGACCGTCACCGTCAGCGGCAACGGCTTTACCGCCACCCGCCTGACCGACGCCGAAGGCAACGCCGACGACGTCACCTTTACCACCCCCGCCTGTGCTCTCTCGCTGGACGAGAACAACACCACGCAGCGCCCCTACGCGGTCTGTGACCTCGTGGCCTCCAAGACCGGCTACCGCACCGTCCGCATCCAGGGCGTGCAGGTCTTTCCCGGGCAGGTGACGCTGGCCCAGCCCGAGATGATACCCGACACCGAGGAGATGCGGGACACGCCCAACATCCCCATCGTCATCCCACCCCACAGCCTCTTCACCGGCGACGGCGGCAGCGGCCCGACCCCGTCCCTCGCCTGTGTACCGCGGGTGCTGGACAGGGTCATCATCCCGAAAAATATCACCGTCCATCTCGGCAGGCCCGCCGCCTCGGCCCGGAACGTCACCGTCTCGTTCCGCAGCTATATCGCCAACGTGGCGTCCAGTGAGGTGTATCCGACCTGGGCTAACGAAAATAACCCAACGGGGCAGTCGAACCGTCTGCCGACTCAGAAATTCCATTCGATCGTTATTTTTTGTTCTCCGGTAAGCGGATCTTTTGGGCTGACAATAACACGATGGACCAACAGTACAGCAAGTTCGCGGGTCAGCTGTGAAACCTGTGCCAGTTCACGGACACGCTGCATCTGTGTCTGGACTCCACCGGTTTCTTCCTGCTGTTGTTCCAGTTCCGTTTCCAATGTATCGATCCGGGTCTCTGCCTTTTTCACTTCTTCCAGAAAGGTCTGGTTCATTTCAGAAAACTGAACGGCATCAATTAAACCTGACACCTTATCCAGATACAACTCCTGCATGGCCTTGCGCCGCCGGGCTGCTTCGCTCTTCAACCGTTTCAGCTCGTCACGCCTGGCCTGCTCTCGCTGCCGGATGGGGTCATCCTGTTCTGGAAGGGTAACTTTTTCAGGGTCAAAATAGTCTGCCGCATACGCCCGGATACGTTCCAGTACAGCATTCTCCAACGCGTTCATATCGGTACAGGTCTTGTTGCCGCACACTTCCGGTGCGCGCTGGTGCATCCGGCAGCGAACATAGCGTCTTTGTGTTCCATCCGCTCTCGGCTGACGGCCAGTTTGCTCCATGCAGCTGCCGCAGCATCCACAAACCACTTTTTTTGCCAGCGGATGGATCATTCCCTTCTCGCCGCTCCGGGTGCGCTCCTGCATCATCCTCTGGACCGTTTCAAACATTTCTCGCTCAATAATCGCTTCATGCGTATTTTCTACAACGATCCACTGCGATTTTGGCATCCAAATCGTCTTTTCAGACTTGTAACTTATCTTTTTATGCTTTCCCTGCACCATATTTCCGATATAAAGCTGATCATGTAATATTTGATATACGGTGGGACTGCTCCAAAGAGCCGCATTTGTATTCTTTAATGCACTGCGGTAATGGATGCCATGCAGCTGCTTATAGGCTGTTGGGCTTGGAATTTTTTCGTCATTCAGGATGCGTGCGATCTTGTGTGCGCCGATCCCGTTAAGAGCCATGGAAAAGATCCGCCTTACCACTTCGGCTGCTTCCGGGTCGATGATGAGTTTTCCTTTTGCATTTGGGTCTTTGCAGTATCCATACCGTGCAAAAGAGCCGATGAACAGTCCCTCTTTCCGCTTGTGGTCAAGCACCGAGCGGACATTGGTGGACAGATCTTCCAGATACCACTCGTTGATCAGGCCGTTGATCTGGCGGGATTTTTTGTTCGCGGTATCGTTGGTATCCACATGGTCTACCACCGCAATGAAGCGGATGCCCCACTCCATGAACTTTCCGTGCAGATATTTTTCCACGAGTTCCATGTCACGGGTGAAACGGGATTGCGTTTTGGCCAGTACCACATCAAACTGATGTTCGCTTGCGGCTTGCAGCATCGAGTTGAATGCCGGACGGTTCCGGTCGATGCCGGAATAGTCCTCATCCGAATAGATCTGGTAAATATCAAATCCTTTCTCCATGGCGTACTGGAGCAGCATCGACTTTTGATTCTGAATGCTCTCCGATTCACCAATTTTATCTTCATCTTCTTTGCTCAGGCGGCAATAAATTGCTGCTTTCATGATTTGCCCCCCTCTTTTTGTACACGAGCATCCATGCGCAGCATAACGCATCCCTCCTTCAAATTCAGGGATGCCACATCAGGCGCAGGATCTTGAAGGAACGGCATTGAGCAATCCATCGATGATATATCGCTCAAATTCCTTTTGAAACCGTTCTTTGCGCTGTTCGTTGTTGTCCGAACGAAATTTTTCGTGCAGAATAAAAGGAGTTTTTTTCATCGAATCCCCCTTTTCGGTCCATCTGGTCGTGATATGTGTCACTTCAGTCTATTTCCAGTCAGCGAAATTCAGAACTTTCCATATTTTTCATGCAAAATATTGCAAGACGTTCAAAATCAACTTGAAACGCCTTTGCCGCAATGGTACAATTATATTGTCATTTTATGGAAACTCGGCGCAAAGCCCCGTGCGGACAGGCCGCAAGCGTCGGAGTTCCTGTGGGATGTGTAAGAATAGCTAAAGCAGCACTGCGCTACTGCACCTGCGTAGTATTGCTTTCCGAAAATGTGAGAAAGTATATTTATATGATGAAAAAGATCTCCCGCCGCTCGTTTTTACAGGTCTGCGGCATTACTGCGGCAACGGCAGCACTGACCGCCTGCGGCGGTAAGACCGAAACAGCTAAAAAAGACGCTGCTCACGAAGCCATCACCTTTATGGCACCTTATAAGGAGATAGAAGCCTTTATTGAGCAGGTACACAGCGTTTACCCGGAAGTGAACATCGAGGTCGTACCCTACAGCGGCGATAACACCACCACCTGTTTGCAGAATATGTTTGCGGCGGGCGACCTGCCGGACATCTGCACCTTGACCTACTACGACCCCCGGATCGATCTGGTCTCCAACAAACTGCTGGACCTTTCCGGCTACGATTTTACGGATAACTATGTGGAGTCCCGTCTGCAGGACGTGTTCGACAACGGTGCCATCTACCTGCTGCCCTCGACCTACAACTGCTACGGCATCACCTACAACAAGACCCTGCTGAAGAAATACGGCTGGGAGCTGCCCAATTCTTTCGCTGAGCTGGAAGAACTGGCTGCAAAGGCAAAGGAAGCCGGGGTCGATCTCTGTCTGCCGCAGATCCAGTATCCGGGCTACGGTTTCCAGTACCTGTGCAACATTGCAGACGCCGATTTCCTCGGCACACTGGACGGCAGGCTGTGGCAGCGGGATTATCTGTCCGGTAAGGCGAATGTCAGCAATACCCCCGGCATGATGCAGGCCATGGCCTATGTCCAGAAGTGGAAGGACATCGGGATGCTGAACGACTCCGGCGATGCTCTTGACGACAATGTGACCCGGCAGAGGATGGCCGAGGGGAACACCCTGTTTTTGATCGGAAACACCAACGGCATTGTGGAGGCAGACGGCAACGCCGATAAATTCGGCCTGATGCCGTTTCTCTCGGAGGACGGCACCCAGAATGTTTTTGTGCTGAATGTGAACCGCTTCTACGGTCTGAATAAAAAGCTGGAGCAGGATCCCCAGAAGCTGGAAGATGCGCTCAAGGTGATGCGTGTGCTTTCCACCGTTGCAGGCACCAGCGCTCTGCAGCCCGCAACGGTGCTGAAAAGCAGCCTCCTGCCCTTCAAGGACGCAAAAGCGGACGGCACCTACTATGCTGACATCGCCGATGCCCTGAACGCAGGCAACACCGCGCCCTTTATCTATTCCGGCTGGGAAAACACCATCGTGACCACCGGTCTTAAAATGCTGGACTTTATCAAGGGCGATGCTACCATGGAAGATGTGATCCGTCAGATGGACGAGGATCAGGATAGCGTAGTGAACAACACCCCGGATACCATCACCACCGTCACCGAAGAACTTTCGCAGGAGGATTGCGCCATGCTGGTGGGTCGCTGCTTTGCACAGGCTACCGGCAGCGACCTTGCGCTGGTGTCGCTGAGCACATGGATCCCCGGCAACCCCACCGATCAGAACCATCACGGCGTAGCGGCCAAACTGTACGCCAAGGATATTACGGATTACGACCTTTCGGTCATTCTGCCCACCGGCTGGAACCGCACCATCCAGACCGTTTCCCTGACCGGGCAGCAGATCAGCGACCTGCTGGCCACGGGTTACGATGCCTACGGCAACGGCAAGGGCTACCCCTATGTGCTGGTAAGCCCGGTGCAGCCGGAGGCGGGCAAAACCTATCAGGTTGCAATCTGCGGTGTGAGCGACCAGTTGGCTGCGGAGACCACGGTCACAGACAGCGGTGTGGTGGGCATGGATGCCGCAAAAGCCTTCTTTGGCGCATACACCACCATCAGCCGGGCAGATACCGCATGGAGCTAGGGTACACCTGAAACAAAACGGACAGGAGATACTGGATGTGAACAACAAAATCTATAAAAAGCTGTTTGGTGGCTTCGGCTTTGTCATCATCGTGTCGCTCCTGACCCTTTTTGTCATGAGCCAGACCTACATCCAGAACCTTGTCTACCATGAGCGGCTGAGCCAGATGGAAGAGGTCACCCACCAGATGTTCCGCAATCTGGAGGATGTCATCGACACCCACTGGGACGAGGTGGATGTGCAGTGCAATTATTTGTACTACACCCCGCTAAAGACCGATACCGATCTCTACCGCTATCTGAAAAAGCTGCCCGAGCTTTCCAATTACCATGAAAAACAGGTCGAATTGATTGCCGTGGATACTGCCGGATATTATTATACCGAGTATGGCCGCATGGGGCTGCTGCGGGGAATGAACTATCTGGAAAGCGCACCGGAGCGGGTCAGCTATGTTTCCAACTCGCTGACCAAGGACGACTCCTGGATGGTGTTTCTGGAACAGCTCTCCACCCCCATCACACTGCAAAGCGGAGAAAAAGAGATCACCCTGCGCTACTTTGGCATCTCCCAGAGCATGACCCAGCTGAACGATTATTTTCGCTGTGACGCCTACGAAAACAGCAACAGTGTCTATGTGCTGGACAACAACGGCTTTAAGCTGTTCAACGCCAATGACACCGAGCTGCTGAAGGGACACAACGTATACACCGTCCTCTCCCGGATGTCCTATCTGCACGGCTCTTCCTTTGCGGAGGCAAAGGAGCGGCTTACCCGCACAGGCTCCTGCTATTCCAACGCCGTGCTGGATGGGACTGAGTATTTCTACGCTCTGAAGCAGATGGAAAACGCCCAGTGGACACTGGCGTTCCTTGTTCCGGCAGAATATGTGGCCGTGAATACGCAGAAGCTGGTCAACATCGTCATGGTCATCATCATCGTCATTGCGATGATGTTCTCGGTCATAACAGTTTTTGTCGGCTGGTTTCTCCTGCGGCAAAAGCAGCAGCAGGAGCTGCGGACTGAAAAAGAAGCGAACCTCCGTCTGGAACAATACAACATCCATCTGACGCAGGTAAATGATGAGCTGCGGCAGGCGCAGGTCGTTGCAGCAGAGGCTTTGCAATCCGCAGAGCGCGCCAGCAAGGCCAAGACGGACTTCCTCTCCAACATGAGCCACGACATCCGTACCCCCATGAACGCCATCATCGGCATTACCACCCTGATGAAAAACGAGCTGCACCAGCCGGAAAAGCTGGCCGAACATCTGGGCAAGCTGGAAACTTCCGGTCAGCTGCTGCTGGGCATCATCAACAATATTCTGGATATGAGCCGCATCGAGAGCGGCAAGACCACCCTGAATGTGGAAAAAATGAACCTGCCCCAGCAGGTCAGCCAGCTGGACAGCATCATCCGTCAGCAGGCAGGCCAGCGCCGCCAGACCTTTACGGTAAACACCCATCTGCAGCACGAAAACGTACTGGCAGACCCCAACCGCCTGAATCAGGTGCTGATGAACATCCTCTCCAACGCGGTCAAATATACGCCCAAGGGCGGGCATATCCGGTTGGAGGTGGAAGAGCTGCCCCGGAACGAGCACTTCGCCCGGTACCGCTTTGTGGTGCAGGATGACGGCATCGGCATGAGCGAGGAGTTTCAAAAGACCCTTTTTGAACCCTTTACCCGTGAGGAAAAATCCGGCACCAATAAGGTGCAGGGCACCGGCCTTGGCATGGCCATCACCAAGAGCATCGTAGACCTGATGGGCGGCACCATCCACGTGGAGAGCACCACCGGCAAGGGCACCCGCTTTGAGGTCGTGCTGGAATTTCCCATTGATGCCGAAGCAGATACGGTGCAAGAGGCACAGGTGCTCCCGGAGGAAGAGACCGCTTCTCCTCTGTCCGGCATGAAGTTCCTCTGCGCCGAGGACAACGCCATCAACGCCGAGATCCTGGAGCTGCTGCTGGAATCCAAGGGCGCACACTGCAAAATTTACCCCAACGGTCAGGAGATCGTGGATGCCTTTGCCAGCGTCAAGCCCGGCGAGTATGACATGATTTTGATGGACGTGCAGATGCCGGTGATGGACGGCCTGGAGGCCACCCGCCGCATCCGCAATGGCGAAAATCCACTGGGACGGACTATCCCCATCCTTGCCATGACCGCCAACGCCTTCCTTGAGGATATGCAAAAGAGCAAGGAAGCCGGCATGGATGAACATCTCTCCAAACCTGTGGACATTGCAGCACTGGAACAGACCGTAAAACGCTTCCGCGTTACCCCCCCATTAAAAAATAGCGGAAAAGCGCGTTTTCGCAGATGAAACACACAAATGATTTAGAAGAGGGTCAGAACGTGAATACACTTTCCGAGATCGAGGAATATTACAAAGCGCGTGAGCAGCAGCTGTTGAAAAAACTTCATCGACAGGAAGCTGCTCTTGCCGCAGCGGAGCAAACACTGAAGCGATTGACCGAAAATCAGAAAGCACCGATGGACGAAACCACCGAGCAGCGTACTGCACAGGAGCAGGCATTCAAAGAAAAACTCTATCGGGATCCGCTGACAGGAATTTACAACCGCCGCTATTACGAAGAAGTTGTCCGTAAATCCATCGGCCCGGCAGGGATCGCGCTGATGGATGTGGACGATTTCAAGATCTGCAACGATACTTATGGGCATTACGCCGGAGATATGGCACTGAAAACAGTGGCAAACACCATCCAGTCCTGCATCCGGGAGTCGGACCTGCTCATCCGCTATGGTGGAGACGAATTTCTGCTGGTGTTATCCGGCATTCCGGGAGACTTTTTGCAGACCAAACTGGAACAGATCCGCACCGCCGCGCAGATGGCATCTGTACCCGGCTATTCGCATTTCCGTATCTCGCTGAGCATTGGCGGAACGATACAGTCCCTCGCCGACCCTATGGAAAACATCGTTCGCCGGGCGGATTGGCTGATGTATCAGGCAAAGTGCCGCAAGAATGCCGTCATGGTGGAGGTTCCGGGGCATGGCCTGGCGGCTTTGGAAAAACTTTTGCAGAACAAGTCACAGATCTTACTTGTGGATGACTCCGCAATGAACCGCATGATGCTGACAGAGATCCTGGGGGATAGTTACCACATTCTGGAAGCAGAAAACGGACGGGAATGCATGGAAAAATTGCAGGCAGAAGCCGAAAACATTGCACTGGTGCTGCTGGACATCAATATGCCCGTTATGGACGGCTTTGAAGTGCTGAAAGCCATGAATGCCAACCACACCATCGAGGATATCCCGGTCATTATGATCTCCAGCGAGGACTCCGATGCGACGATCCGGCGTTCCTATGAGCTGGGCGCAAGTGATTATGTCAATCGCCCCTTCGATGCTCATATCGTATACCGCCGTGTGACCAACACCATCAAGCTGTACGCCAAGCAGCGGCGGCTGGTGCAGATGGTCTCTGAGCAGATCCGCGCCCGTGAAAATAATACGGATATGCTGGTAGGTGTACTGAGTCATATCGTAGAATTCCGCAACGGTGAAAGCGGCGCCCATGTGCGGCATATCCGTACCATCACCGAGCTGCTGCTCCGCCGTCTGTTGGAGTTCAGCAGCAGATACTCTATCACTGCGGAACAGCAGGATATGATCCCGCTGGCTTCTGCCCTGCACGACATCGGCAAAATCGGGATTGACGAAAAGATCCTCAACAAGCCCGGCAGGCTGACCCCGGAGGAATTCGAGGTCATGAAGACCCACAGTATGCTGGGAGCCAAGATGCTGCATGATCTGGATAATTTTGCAGAGCAGCCGCTGCTGCAAACGGCCTACGAGATTGCCCGCTGGCACCACGAACGCTGGGATGGGCGCGGCTACCCGGATGGGCTGAAGGGTGATGAGATCCCCATCAGCGCACAACTGGTCTCGCTGGCTGATGTGTACGATGCACTGACCAGCGAACGCTGCTACAAAAAAGCCTTCTCCCACGAAAAAGCCGTGCAGATGATCCTGAACAGCGAGTGCGGAGCGTTCAACCCGCTGCTGCTGCAGTGCCTGATGGATATTCAGGCTGACCTGAAAGAAGAATTACAGCAGCACAACTGAGCAATGGATGCAATAAAACAGGAGAACAAAAAGCCCAAATGAAACACAGAATCTCACGCCGTGCATTTCTGCGCGGCTGCACGCTGCTGGCGGCATCTGCTGCCGTCGGCAGTCTGACTTCCTGCGGCGGAACGAACGCGAAGGACAGCAGTCTTCCGCAGCTCATTGTGGGAAGCGATACCTATCCGCCCTATATTTATCTGAACAATGACGGCATTCCCGCCGGGATCGACGTGGAGATCGCCACCGAAGCGTTCCGCCGCATGGGATATGCTGCCCGGTTTGAACCGATCGATTGGGAGCAAAAAACAGATCTGGTGGAAAGCGGTACCATCGACTGCATCTGGGGCTGCTTTTCCATGGATGGGCGCGAGGAGGTATACCGCTGGGCGGGACCCTACATGGTGAGCCGTCAGGTGGCTGCGGTGGATGCCGACAGCAGCATCCGGACACTCGGCGACCTTGCCGGAAAGACCATCGCCGTGCAGAGCACCGGCAAACCGGAGGAGATCTTTCTCAGCGGCTCCGACCCGCGCATCCCACAAGCGGTCGATGTGTTCAGCACCGAAGACCGCAGCGTGCAGTATGCGATGCTGGCCTGCGGCTATGTGGATGCCATCGCTGCCCATGAGACGGCCATCCTGCAATACATGAAGGACAATTCCGTGGAGTTCCGCATCCTCGAAGAACCGCTGCTGGTCACCGGGCTGGGCATCGCCTTTGCCAAAAACGACAACCGCGGGCTGAACATCCAGCTGAACGCTGTTCTTGCGCAGATGCGCACAGACGGCACACTGGAGCAGATCCTTGGCAAGTATCTTGAACATGCTTCACAGTATCTGGAGGTGGACACCATTGGCACATAAAAACAAACCCATCTCAGATACATGGAGATGGGGGCTCTATCTGATCATCGGCGTGCTTTTTATGGCCGGCGTCGTTTTTTTCTCGAGTTGGCAGGCACTGCGCGCAACGGAGGCTCGTTTCTGCCAGATCCTTGATTTTGTCAAATCCCAGTCCACCAGCTTTGAAAAGCACAACGATACGATCGTGGCCAAAGCGCTCCGCCGCGCGGCGGTATCGGTGCATCAGCTGGCACAGGCCCCTGCGCTCGACCTTTCCGACCCGCAGTGCCTGAACAGGCAGGCAGAGCTGCTCTGGCTCACAGGTATTTCAGTTCTGTCTCCGGACGGTACGCTCCTGTGCGAATCCACAACGAACGGCATCGGCTATGCCCAGTTTGGAGAACAGCTCAAAAATGATGCCGTTCTGGACGTTTTCTCTTACCCGCAAAAGACCTACCTGAAGCGGGTCCTGCTGGAGGATGGGTCTGCCGTGGATGTTGCGGCACACCGGGCAGAAAGCAAAGAGGTGATCCTGCTTGCCTACCGCTATACCCCGGCAGAATTTGTAGAGGGAACGGCTTTGTCCATCCAGAGTGTACTGGACGGCTACTCGGTTGAGACCAGCGGCACATTGTTCATCGTGCAGAACAATCAGGTCATTGCCTCTAACCGCCCGGAACTCATCGGGCAGAATGCTGCGGACAGTCCGCCAGTGCATGAGATCCGCAAAGCCGGGGCGGCCGAAACGCTGACCCATACCCACGATCGGAACGGCTCCGGCTGCTATGTTGGAATGTACTGCCACGGAAGGTCTTTCGATCTCTACGCGTATACGGATGAAAAATCCGTCTTCCGTGAATCGTTTCCGTTGATTTTGATGGCGCTGGCCGGTTACATCCTGCTCGTAATGGTCCTTCGGGTGCTGCGCAGACGCTCCGTGCAGGAGATGGAGCAGCAGAAGAAAGAGCAGGAGAAGAAGTATCAGGCTCAGCTGGAGGAACAGAACCGCAAACTGGAGATCGCACTCCAGCACGAGGGTGCGGCAAACCGTGCCAAGCGGGAGTTCCTGTTCAATATGAGCCACGATATTCGCACCCCCATGAACGCCATCATCGGCTTCACCTCGCTGGCTGCGACCCATATTGATAATAAGGAACAGGTGCTGGACTACCTGAAAAAGATCTCTACCTCCAGCCAGCATCTGCTTTCCCTCATCAATGATGTGCTGGATATGAGCCGCATCGAGAGCGGAAAAGTAAAAATTGAAGAAAGAGCGGTGCATCTGCCGGACCTCGTCCACGATGTGCGCTCCATCATCCAACCCGATGTTTCGGCAAAGCGGCTGTCGCTTTTCATCGATACCATGGACGTGGAGAACGAGGACATCATCACCGACCCGCTGCGGCTGAACCAGATCTTGCTGAACATTTTGTCCAACGCCATCAAGTTCACTCCCACAGGCGGTACGATCAGCATCCGCATTTCCCAGAAGAACGGTGCGCCCAAGGGCCGTGGCTGCTATGAGTTCCGCATCAAGGACAATGGCATTGGTATGAGCGAAGAGTTCCAGAAGCACATCTTTGAGGCGTTCAGCCGGGAGGAAAGCTCCACCGTCAGCGGCATTCAGGGTACCGGCCTGGGCATGTCCATCACCAAGAACATTGTGGATATGATGGGCGGCACCATTGCGATCGAAAGTGAACCGGGCAAGGGCAGCGAATTCATCGTAGATCTCTGCTTCGCACTCAGCGGACAAAGGGTGGAGCCCAGGCAGCTCCCGCAGTTGGAAGGGCTGCGCGCATTGGTAGCAGACGACGATACCGACACCTGCCTGAGCGTCAGCACCATGCTGTCCAAGATCGGGATGCGGCCGGAGTGGACGATCTCCGGCCGGGAAGCGGTGATCCGCACCCGATACGCCATGGAGCAGGGCGACGAATTCAGCGTCTACATCATCGACTGGCTCATCCCCGATATGAACGGCATCGAGGTCGTGCGGCAGATCCGCAAGGTGATCGGGAAAAGCTGCCCTATCATCATTCTGACGGCCTACGATTGGACGGATATTGAAGAGGAAGCCCGCGCTGCCGGAGTGACCGCCTTCTGCGAAAAGCCGCTGTTCCTTTCCGAACTGCGCAGAGTGCTGGCAGAACCGTACGGTGCAGAGCCTGCCTGTAAGCCAGCGCAGCCAGATGCCGCCGAGCTCAAGGGAAAGAAGCTTTTGCTGGTGGAGGACAATGCCTTGAACCGCGAGCTCGCACTGGAGATCCTGAAGGAAGCGGGCTTTGCGGTAGACACTGCTGAGGATGGCGAGATCGCTGTCCAGAAGATGAAGCAGGCGGCCCCCGGGCAGTACGATTTGATCTTAATGGACATCCAGATGCCCAAGATGGACGGTTACGAGGCAACGCGGCAGATCCGCGCTCTGCCGGATGCTGCAAAGGCAGACATTCCCATCTTTGCAATGACGGCAAATGCCTTTGAAGAAGACCGTCAGAGTGCATTGAAGGCCGGTATGAACGGCCACATTGCAAAGCCGCTGGATATTCCGCATCTGCTGCAGGTCCTCGCAGATGTACTGAAATCATAACGGCTGCCAGCCGACAAAAGCAAAAGCACCCGCAGCATTCGCTTCCAGAGGTCAAGAGCCTCTGCGAAGCCTGCTGCGGGTGCTTTATTTATTTTTTGTCTGACAGGCGTTTGGCTTACAGGATCTTGCGCAGCTCCTGCACAAGGTCGCCGATCACGATGGGCTTGGACAAAAAGCCATTCATGCCGCTTTCCAATGCGTTGCGGCGGTCCTCGTCGAAGGCGTTGGCGGTCATGGCAAGGATCGGGAGCTTTGCCCGGGCAGGGTCATCCAGTGCGCGGATCTTCCGGGTGGCGGTGTAGCCGTCCATCACCGGCATCTGCACATCCATCAGCACCAAATCATAGCTGCCCGGCGCTGCGGTGCTCACCTTTTCCACCGCCACTTCACCGTTTTCCGCCGTATCGACCTGGAAGCCGTACTCGCGCAGGATCTCCTGTGCGATCTCGCGGTTCAGCTCGTTGTCCTCTACCAGCAGGATGTGTCTGTCCTTGAAGTCGGCGTTCTTTTCCGGCAGAAGCTCCTGCGGCGCATCTGTCAGCTTCTGGCCGAGGGCGCGCATCAGGGTCTCGCGCAGGTCGGACATGAACATGGGCTTGGAGCAGAAGGCGGTCACACCGGCGGCCTTTGCCTCTACCTCAATATCCGACCAGTCGTAAGCCGTCAGGATGATGATGGGGGTATCGTCGTTCAGGCTGCGTATCTGGCGGGTGACCTCGATGCCGTTCATATCCGGCAGCCGCCAGTCGATGATATAGGCGTGGTAGACATCGCTCATCTCGATGGACTGCCGCGCGCGCAGCACCGCTTCCTTGCCGGAAAGGGTCCACTCGGCACGCATTCCCACCTTGACCAGCATCTTTGTCACGCTGTCGCAGGTGTTGAAATCGTCGTCCACCACCAGAGCCTTCAGGCCTTCCAGCTCGGTGATCTTTTCCACCGGGCGGTGCTCTGCCTGCACCCGCAGCGGCACACGAATGATAAACTCGCTGCCCTTGCCCTGCGCTGTCTGCACCTCGATGGTGCCGCCCATCATATCCACGATGTTTTTGGTAATAGCCATGCCAAGGCCGGTGCCTTGGATACGGCTGACCGTGGAGGTGCGCTCCCGCTCAAACGGCTCAAAGATTTTTTTGGCAAATTCCGGGCTCATGCCGATGCCGTTGTCCTTGATGCGGAACTCGTACTGCCCGCAGCCGCGCACCTGCCCGGCAAGCTGGCGCACCCGCACCGAGACCGTGCCGCCCGCCGGGGTGAACTTGATGGCGTTGGACAGCAGGTTCAGCAGGATCTGGTTCAGCCGGGTCTTATCGCAGTAGACATCCTCGTCGGTCACATCCATCGCGTCCATATAAAGCTCCAGCTGTTTTGCGTAGATCTGCCCGCTGACGATGGTTTTCAAATCGTGCAGCACATCCGAAAGGTTGACTTCCACTTCTTCCAGATGGATCTTTCCGCTTTCAATGCGGCTCATATCCAGCACATCGTTGATGAGCGAGAGCAGATGGTTGCTGGAAGCAAGGGTCTTGGCCAGATAATCCTTCACCCGCTCCTTGTCGTCAATATTGCTGATTGCCAGTGTGGTAAAGCCGATGATGGCGTTCATGGGGGTGCGGATGTCGTGGGACATATTGGAAAGGAAGGTGCTCTTGGCGCGGTTGGCAGTCTCGGCGGCGGCAACGGCATCCGAAAGCGCCTGATTTACCTGTTTGTCGGCGGTGCGGTCGGACATGACAAGGATGTATTTGGTCCTGCCCTCCACCTCGCTGCCTATGGCGATGTTATGGAACCAGCGGCGCTCTTTGGTTTCCAGATGCTCAAACTCGAAATCCCATTCCCGCTGCTGTCCGCTGAGAAGCCCATCCAGAAAGTTTTCGCCGTGCTCCGGGGCGCCCAGCTTGTCCAGAGCAAAGGCATTTTGTCGGACTTCTTTCCACGGGATGCCCAGCAGACGCTCAATGTTCGGGCTGACATAATCCACCTTGGAGGTCTCTGCGTCCAACATCAGGAAAACGTCATCCACGTTCAGCGAGAGCTTCTGGAACAATTCATCCCGGTACAGGAGCTTGGTGTTCTTCTGGCGCAGTGCGGCATGGCCTCTGCGCACAATGAGCAGAATAGCCAGCACCGCAAGACCTGCGGCGATGCCCGCTACGATCTGCACTGTATGGAACCACAGCTTATCCAGATTGGCATTGACGATCTTGGTCGGCACAAGCCCCACCATCGTCCAGCTCTGGACAGCAGTACCCTCGTAAACCAGATAATAGCTGATGTCGCCCAGTATGACCTTCATATTTCCGCTGCTGCCCTGTGCAAAGGCATTGGACAGATCAAGGATCTGCGCCTCGGAAAGGTCGGAATGGTCGCGCAGCATCGCAATGAAGTTGTAGATCGTTTCCGTGCGGTTTACGGAATTGTCGATGACCACCCGCCCATCCGGGTAGATGACATAGTTGCTGGCATTGCCCTGAAAGGCAGAGTTGTCCAGTAATCTCAGCACCTCATCATTGTAATAGGTGATGGCAACGGCATCGTAGGCAAAGCCCCGGTAGCTGCCCTGCGTTTCGGGACAGATGAACGCCAGCATCTGGGGCTTGCCGGGCAGCGCCGTGTTCACGACGACATCCTCATCGTGAGCGAGCTTTTCGTCCAGATTGGTCTGCAGGCCAAGGTAGCCCGTTTTCCCGGTCACGGTCATGTAGTTGCCGTCATAGGTAAGAAAGTAGAATTCGGCAAACCCAGCCTCCTGCTGTGCCGCCCTGATATACGCCTGTATTTCGGCCTCATCCGAGGTACTTTCCAGAAAGCCGTTGTACAGATGCAGATAGGTCAGGTTCTTGCGTACCATCTCTTTCAGCATATTATTGGATTTATGCAGCACCTCTTCCAGATGCGAGGTGCTTTCCTGATAGATGGTCTGGGACACAAACGAGATGTACTGGACACTGAAACCGACTGCCAGAAAGATCAGAAGAAGGATGGCAGCAACAGGGAGCCATTTTTGCCGGGGATGGCAGTTTCGTTTGGATTCGTGCTTTTCGTCTACCATCCCGCTCACCTCAACGTAATGTAGTTTTCAGGCTCTGCAAGCGCTGCGCCGCCGCCGGAGACATAATCGCGCCATGTGTTTTTTACCCATGTATCTCCGTCCAAAGACGTGCCGCTCTCGCTCGCAAGCAGCGCTTCCATCTGTTTTTCCGCTGCCAGACAGGTCACGGTAACGGTGTCGTCGTCCTTCAGCGGCTGTCCGTTCCGGGTGATGCCGGTCAGGGTATAGCTGCCGCTTGCCTCTTTGACCTCCACGGCAATGCCGCTGACCACCGGCAGAGAGCCGCGGTTGAAGGGTACAAACCCACCCTTGCAGCCCTCCACAAAGGCGCGGACGGTCTCCTTCAGCTCTGCGCCGGTCATGGTGCGCTGGCGGGACATCAGACCGTTGGGCATGATCATGGAAGCGGCCATTTTCTTGTTATAATCTGCCTGCAGCACACTGCCGGTAAAGCTGTTTGCGGTGGCAAGCAGCACATCGGTGCCATAAACGCCCCGCAGCGTGTTCGCCATGACGGAGAAGGAGGCGCTGCCGCCGTTTGCGTGGAAGACATTGGAATAGCTCTTCCCGGAGGTCAGCACGATCTCGTCATCGTCAGGCGTTTCTTCGGCAAGAAGCCGGGCATTGAACGCACGATAAGCCTGCTGTGCCGTGTACTCGCCCGCGATCATTTTGGAGACAACGTCCTTGGAGACGGCAAAGAAATCGTTGGAGGCGATGCGGATATACATGTGGTTTTCTTCCACCACATCGCGCACATCCTTCATGTACTCGGTCAGGCGCAGAGGGACATTCTGGCTGTAGCTCAGCACATCCTGCCCGTCGGCAACGATGCGGCTCTGCGCCTCCTCGGAGAGCATGACGTTCAGCACCTTCATGGCTTTTTCGCGGCGCGCGGTGTCCTGCTCGAGGTCACGGTTCAGAGCGATTTGGAAATACGGGGTGGTCATGATCCACTTTTCGCCGTTCTGGCTGAAGAAGGGCAGGAAGATCGTGTCGATGCCCTCATCCTGAAACATCTTGACACCGGCAGAGGTGCCAAAGTACATGGCAACTTCTCCGTTCCGGAACATCCCGGTCACATCGTCGTAATTCAACGCAAGATCGTCTGCCGTGAGGTGGGTATCCTGAATGAACTGCGCCATCCGCTCAAACGCCCCCGGCCACACGGTGTCGTCCAGACCCACCCGTGCGGTGCTGGCAGGGTCGCTGTAAGCAGTGCGCCACTTGCGCCCATCAGTCGTGGTAAGCTCGGCAGCGGAAAGCCCCTGCAGCGTTTCCATGCAGGTGTAGTCGTAGGCATAATCGGCGGTAAAGCCGCGGATGCCCACTTTCTCAAACGCCTGGCAGGCCGAAACGAAGCTCTCGTAATCGGTGGGCAGAGGAATATCGTACTGCTCAAAAAGGCTGCGGTTGACCACAAAGCCGTGGGCATCGGCGCAGACCGGCAGCCAGTTCACGCTGCCGTCCTCGTTTTTGAAGCTGTTGAGGTAGGTGTTGTACACAGCGCCCGCCTCGTTGGTCAAGGCAAGGTTCATCAGGCTGTCCTTCAAGGGAGCCGCATCGTGCAGCGAGAAGCGGCAGCTGGTGATGATATCCGGCAGACCGCCGTTCTCCTGCAAAAACTTGTAAAAATCCAAATCGTTGTTACCCACGATGAATTCAATCTTCACGTCCGGCAGCTGGGACTGGATATAGGGCGCATAGTTCTCGTACAGGCTGGTACTCCACAGATACACCTGAATGGTCTGGGCATCCTCCTGCTTTTCCACATTTTCGGCGGTTTTTGTTCCGCAGCCGGTCAGCAGGGAGGCCGCCATCACCAGTGCCACAAGCACGGAAAACAGGCGGCACAATGTTCTTTTGTTCATCAAATTGTTCTCCTCACAACTCTTGGGCAGCTGCCGTTCTGCACTCCTGAATACCACAAAAAGGCATAGGTACAGCACAACAGAAATATAGGATTATTTTACCACCGCCATGATGGATTTTCAATAAAATTTCATATATTGATCCATAAAAGCTGTGTAGGATTACAATAGATGTGTCACAAAGTGAAAAAAGACGAATGAGTCGTTCTGTGGTACAGTTAAATTGCTACACCAAACATCACAGGAACACATCATTGACAAACCTACATTGTGAACTCAAGGAGCCTGTCCAAAAGAAAGCATAAAAATGCGTATAACGCCCTATGAAATGGTGTCACGGGGCGTTTTATTTTGTCTTGTTTTGTGGGCGATGTTGCGGTTTATGCTGCGGTTTTGCGAAAACTTGCGAGACTAAATAAAAAATCCTACGGAATTACGATTTTAAACGTAAATTCGTAGGATTTCTGGAGCTACTGACCTGATTCGAACAGGCGACCTGCTCATTACGAGTGAGCTGCTCTACCAGCTGAGCCACAGTAGCAGATAAAATTTTCTTGCATGTTCTGCAACGAGAAATATTCTATCATACTTCCTGTGCGCTGTCAAGATTTGATTTTGCGGCAGAACAGGTGCAAATAGTCTGTGACGCAAAAATATAACTGCTCTCCGAGAAAAACTCGAAGAGCAGCCTTGCACACAAGAAAAATCAGTTGAACAGCTTACGGCCGATC
>OGMU01000350.1_pt1 | contig 22806 bp, 10 predicted proteins | sample 1573331 | NCBI WGS metagenome assembly OGMU01 (sample SAMEA2581990, study PRJEB24529) | metagenome | biome: Human gut stool | place: China | collected 2011
AATTGCTAAAGTTATATAGTGATTCCTCTCAATAGTGGGTACTGGAATCAGTTCTGCTATTCCGTTAATCTCTTCCAATGATTCTTTTTCTTCCAATACCTCAACTTCTCCCGACAGTTCTTTTTCTTTTTTATCATAATCTGTCCACACACGTTTAGAAATAGCAGTAAAATAGGAAGACTCTTCCTCCATGATTTCTTCCTTGATTTCCCGTAATTTATCTAAGGTATCCGCATTTACTGTTTTGTTGTGATAATGATAATAAAGTACTTCTTGTCCAAGTTTTACATCCAGACGTTCCAATTCTTGTGTTGACATTCGCTCCCAAATATCATCTTTTTCCGTATGAATCGTGAAACCTTCTCCATCATCATGATATTCTAATGTGTATTGAAGTCGATTCTCTTCTCCCTTAACTTTGCAAGCAAAATCATAGATTTTTGTTCTGGTACCGGACATATATTCTGAATCAACTAGTCGCAGATCCGTTATATCTTCCGCTGTAAAAGTATCCTGTTCCAGCTGTTCTCCTAACATCTGCTGTGCTTCTTCCAAATCTGCCAGTCTTTGTGCTTCCTGTCGTTCTTCGTACTTTTCCATTTCTTCCGGTGACAAATAATCATCTGTGCGGATTAACTGGCGAACACGTTCTGCAACCTTGTTCCACTTTAATAAAACTTCTACCTCTGGACTGCCAATTTTCCCTTTTGCAAGTTTTAATCCTTTTGCATCATGGGATGCGTCGGAAGCATCTGCTCCTGGTATTCCGGGTGAGGAACCACCTGTTCCATACTCATTTTTCAGGAACTCAGCTGCATCTTTCATATCATGATGTTCCATGAAATACTCATAGATTCGGTTACGTCCTCCTGCAGTAATGCCGCCTCTTCTTAACACTGCGTCAATTTCATCCTGTGTGATAAAGGATAGTGCCGGACGTTCGACCGTAAATTTCTGGTCTACCCAGGAACGCTCCCTCTGAAGATCCTGAAAGCGTTGGAAATATTCCGGATTATGCTGAATCTCCCAGCGGTGATAATCTCCCGGATTCTCATCCATATATTTCTGCAGCCATTCAAAACGATAGACAATCGCATCTGCTTCCTCTTGATCTGTCCATGCTCCACTCACTACATCCTGCCAGTCTGAATATGATTGTTTCTTTTCCCAGTTTCTGCAAGTATCCCGAAAATGAAGTGCAAGAAGATTGGTCATTTCTTCCTGCTCCTGTTCAATGGCATTATTGGAAATCAAATTATCCACGTAATTTCCATCCTCATACATATCCCGAATTCTGTTCGCTGCTTCTTCCCACGTAACCATGCGGTCAAAGTTTCTTCTGGCAGAGTCCCCTCGCCGGATACGGATACCATCATTGTCGTACCAGATACTGATTTTCTGACCATCTATGGTAAATCCTTTGCCACCAGTTCCATATTCATCTTTCAGAAAACTCCGCATTTCTTCATTATCCAGACCTTCAATCAGTCTTGCTGTAATATGAAACAGTGTATTTTTCTGTCCGCTTCCCGTGCGGAGAATATCATTTACCACTTCATCGGAAATAAGAAAAGCGGCTGGCTGTTCCAATGCAGCTGCCGCTTTCCTTATTTCTCCTAACTGTTCCTCTTCTGTTGGGAACAGACTTAACTGTAAATAATCTCCTGAATCACCAGCTCCTCTGCCTGTGCCTTGATCTGGTTCATGTGTCTGGTCCATGCCATCCCGTCTGCCATTTTGTCCGGTGCCGGATCTTTCTCCAGAAGTTCGTTCATCAGGTCGTCTACTCTCTGTCTTGCCTGGCTGTCGATCTCCATCAAATGACTGTCCAGACGGTTCTGCAGTGTCAGAATGTTGAACCTGGCTACCTTGTGATTTCTCAGATACTCTTTCCGCATCATTCCATACTTGCCGATGGTTCCTCTCGTCTCTTCCAGGCTGATATCTGGAATCTGATACTCTCCGTTCTGGCTGTAACTGATCTCTCTCATAGTCTGTTTCCTCCTTTTTTTCTTCTCTATCTTCTGTGTTATCTGTATTGCTTTCACGAATTAACGTGTTAAATTCATTATAAGCTACTTCTTTTTCTTTTGCAACCGTTTTCAGGTCATTTTCCAGATCATTCAGAACATATCGTCCAATCTGCATCAGAACTGGTCTGCTGATCTCGTTGACTGCACTTCCCAGATGTCCTAATACTTTCAGCTGATTGAAGTCCGTAATATGCCGAAAATCCTCTGCATCCAGATATTCCTGTACATCCAGTCCACACCTGTTTAGTAATACATACCAGACACTATTGGTCATCAGTTCCCGGAATTCTACTTCCTGATTCTGTTCGTCCAGTTCTTCCAAAAATGTCCCTGTCACATCCAGTCTCAGTTCTTCCAATGCATCTGGAAGCCATTCCTGCATACTCTCCTTCGCTGCCTGATGCAGACTTTCAGCAAGTCCTCCTTCTGTATCTTCCAGTGATAACTGCTCCTGCAGATAATCTGCCACCAGCTGTTCTCCTTCCACCGGAAGATTCCATAACTGAGGATCCTTTCCAAGATTCCGCACTTTATAAGTGTCCTGCACATCAAATACATACCGAAGTTTTGTTTTTGGTCCGGAAGTATTGTCAATCAAGGCAATCCCCTTGGATCCCTTTTTTATCCAGCGGTACATCTTCTGATTCCAGATTTCCATGGATGCTACGGCAGTTGCTTCCGGTCGCTGTGCATAAATTAAAAGCTGTTCTGGAAAAGTGTATTTGTACAGTCTGGATGAAGTGTTTAGGAACCGCATCCATTCCTGCGGACTGGCAGCTACATCTTTTGCCACCTCTTCCGTCAGCTGTTCCATTGCATATAATTTATTTGCCATGTGCTACTCCTTTTCATAAAATCAGGGACTGCTTAGCACAGTCCCCTTAAAATCATCGTTGTTACTCTTTATAATGCTGTGGCAAGCTCTTTTGACTTATTCTTTGGCACTTTGTCTCCCTCTTTTGCCTTGATTTCTGCCTTAGCTTTCTCCAGTCTTCCATGGATTCCACCTTTTACTTCCACTTTTTCGGCTGCTTTTTCTTTCTCCAAACGTGCTTCCCTACGCTCAGCATTTTCCATTACTGCGGTCTTTTTATCACAGAACTGAACCTTATCCGAAAGCTGTTCCTGTCTTTCCACCTGTGTCTCATTGACTTCCTGTACCATCGCATTTAATTCCGGAACCTGAAAAATGCCGTTATCAGGAAGAATCAGCACTTCATGAATGGAAGATGGGATGACAAAGTAATCACTTCCCAGGCATTCCCCAATCTGTTTACGAATATCTTCCTGCAGTAACAGGGAAGCTCCATTCATCTTAGCTTTGTTTGTCAGACAGAACATTGGGTTTTCCATGGCTTCCATATCCATTTTTTCATTCAGCAGGTTTTCTGGTTCTTCACCAAAAATCATAGATTTGATAATCTCATTCATATCCATAAGTGTGACACCACGTTTTCGGTCTGCCACCATCGCATTCGCTTGAATCTGTTCGGCAGATACTCCCCACTCGTTCATCAGAGAAACAGTTACCGGAATACTGCTGATCCCTTCTCCATTTTCCTCCAGATTTACTGCATAATAAGCTGCAAAATCTCCGTGTTCTGTGACTACTTTATCTGCAAGAAGATCGGTATTCCATTCCTTATCACAAATTCTCATCTGTAATTTGTCCTTCATCTTTTCATAATCCAGAATATCCGTAACTCCCATATCAAAAAATTCTGCTTTTCCCTGTGCCTCAATACGCATATCAGCCACATCGCCAACACAAGAGTCTACATCTTTTCCATGGATATATTCCTGGTAGAGGGAATCCAGATAGACTGTCGGTACGATTCTCTGATCTCCGTTTGGAATCGTAATACCTGTCAACTTCAAACCGTTGTTTTTTTCTACTTCCTGCAGTTTAATTTCTGCGTCCTTGTAAGACTCTGGCAGATACTCCTTTACATTGTCTTTGACATATTCATAAAATTCTTTTCTGTTCATCATACGCTTTTACCCCTTTCTGATCATGTGATGGTTCATTCTTTTTCTGCTGATCATCTGCTCGGCTTTCTTCTGATAAGCCATCATTCTCTTTAAAGTTTTCTCCTGGTTTTTTCGTGCTTCCTGTCTTTTTTCCATTGCTTTCATCATAGTTTTCTATTCCTTTCTGTGATTTTTTTGTATGAAAAAGGGAGCCTCACATAGAAGCTCCCAATCATAACCATTGATTTTGGTTTCCTTATTTGCTTTTCCTTTTTCTGCTGATATAAAGTCCTGCCATACCTCCTGTGGAGATTACAAGAAGCAAGATTGGCAGCCAGATATTCGTGCTGTCGCCTGTTTTCGGTGCGTTTGATACCTTTGTCTCTTCATGGGACTGTGGTATATCCGGTGTGTTCGGTGTTTCTGGAACTTCCGGTTTCTCATTTGTCAGATTAAAGGTAACTTCTACAACCGGTGTACTGTCATCTGCATAGGCAAATGTCACTTCATGCTTGGTCTGATCCAGTGTGTATCCGTCCAGTGTCTTTGTTTCCACCAGATAATACTTGATCGCCGCATCATATTTGCCGTTCTTAAATGTGGCAATCTCATACAGCTTACTTTCTGCATGACCGGCAGCGTCTGTCTTTAAGGTTTCCAGTACCTTTCCTTTGCTGTCACGGAGTTCAAATTCTACCCCTTTCAGCGGTTCTCCTGATGATTTATCTGTCTTATTGAGAATCACTTTTCCCTTGGCAGTGTCATCTTTCATAGCTACTTTCTGGATCTCTCCAGTATCCTTTACTTCAAAACTAACATCCGATGTCAGAAGATATCCTTTCGGTGCCTGCTCTTCACGTAGGGTATATTTACCGATTGGAAGTTTTTCGATATAGTGTGCTTCCTCTGTGGAAGTCCAGCTCTCTACTACCTGATCATCCTCATCGAGAATCGTCAGTTTCGCACCTGGAATCTCAGTTTCTCCTGTGATATCAGTCTTACTGATCTCTACTTTTGTCACATCATCTTTCATCTCATGCTTCTGAACCTCTGCTGTATTCTCTACTGTAAAGGTAATACTTTCTGCAGTAACATATCCATCTGCCGGTTTTGTCTCTGTCATGGTGTATTTCTTACCAACAACCAGTTCTTTGATCACATGGGATTCTTCCGTAGAAGTCCATTCATCTACTGTATTGCCATCTGAATCCGTTACTTTCAGGTGTGCACCTGGAAGTTCTTTACCTGTTGTCAGGTCTGTTTTGGACAGCTCCACTGTGGTTGGCTGATTTTCAAAAGTAAAGTCGTAGCTTACTTCTGCCTGGTCTTCTCCGGCATATTCAAAGGTAAACTCCTGTACTTCATCTGTTGTAACAAATCCGTCCGGTGCAAAGATCTCTTTCACATAGTATTTTCCGTCTATCGGAAGATCTGCCGTAAAAGTAATCTGTCCTTTTTCATCCGTTACTCGCTGCTCGATCAGACTTTCCTTCTCAAGGAGTACCTCACCCTTTGCATTTTTGATATCTTCACTGGTATAAAGACCAAAGACACCACCTGCAAGAACACGTTCTGTATCTTTTTCTTTCTTCAGAACCGTAACCTTTACTTTCTGACGGGCATTCTGCCATTTCTCATCATAAGTGATAACTGGTGTATCCTGATCACGATAGGAAAGGTCAACATATCTCGGCTCTTTGTCCAGCACATAACCATGGGCTGTTTTTACTTCCTTCACATAGTACTTGCCAGCCGGGAGATCTCCCATCTGTGCAATACCATTGGAATCTGTGGTAATGGTTCCTACTTTTTCATCTGCTTTGAAATAATCTTCACTGACACCATCTGCCGCTTTGATATCTTCCGCAGCAAATACATCGAAAGCCACATCTGAAAGGCTTCCGGTTACATACTCAAAAAGATGCTCCACGGTACCTTTTACATGATCCAAAAGTGTCACCTTATCCAGAAATTCTCCATTTTTGTTGATGATCAGAAGTCCTGTTGGAACTTCATCTTTCATCTCTACTTTCTGAATCTCGGCAGTATCTTCCAGTGTGAACTTCACATCCGTCGTTTTCAGATATCCATACGGTGCCATTTCCTCTCGAATGGTGTATTCTTCACCCACAGTCAGTCGTTTGATCACATGTGGCTGATCTTTTACAGAAGTCCACTGATCCACAACATTTCCTTCTTTATCAAAAACGGTGAGTTTTGCCCCATCCAGTTCCACACCTGTTGTTACATCAGATTTCGTAATTTCTACTGTTGTTGGCTGGTTCTTTTTCACTGTTTTCAGTTTTACTGTCTTCACATCCTGTCCCTGGTAAGAAGCATTCAGATTCAGAACTTCATCAGAGGACACAAATCCAGCCGGTGCTTTTAACTCTTTCACATAATACTGTCCAAGTGGCAGATCCAGCGTACATACTGCAAGACCATTATTATCAGAGGTCATTTCCTGTAAGAGTGTGTCTACTTTCACGATTACTTTTCCATCTGCCTTGATATCCGCTTTGTTATAGATACCAAAGACAGCTCCTGCTACGGTTGCACCATTCTCTGCATCCTGTTTTTCTACCTGGATTGCAACTTTCTGGCGGTCATCGCCAACCATCACTTCCTGTTCGATCACAGGTGTATCCTGATCCGCATAGACAAATGAGACATCCGATCTGTCATGGTTCAGGACGAATCCTTCCGGTGCAGTCTTTTCTACCACATAGTAAGAACCAAGCGGCAGGTTATCAGCAACTGCTTTTCCGTCTTCCCCGGTCGTTACCGTTGTTACCAGTGCATCTTTTGCATAGATCAGCTGTCTGTTTCCGTTTTCATCTTTCTGATAATCCGGTGTATAGATATTTTCAGCTGCATAGACATGAAATGATGCACCCTTCAGGTATCTTTCTTCATAAACAAAATCCTTCTTGAATCCGGTCAGCATCTCACCTTTTTTATAGATCGTCAGCTTTCCTTTTACCGGATGGTTCTCGTAGTCTACCGTAATAATGGCATCTCCGCTCTCAGAATCCATCTGGTATGCTGTATTTGCATCCACCGCAATCTCTACATAGTTCTTATTGATTGTGTACCCTTCCGGTGCGTTGACTTCCTCAATCCGGTAATGTCCGATCTTCAGATTCTTCGGCATGATCAGATACCCCTGACTGTCCGTAAAATAGGACTTATGGGTTGTTGTCACTGGGTAAGTTGTTACCTGTTCCACATACTTTTTATTATCCAGGTCATATACCTTAAATTCTGTTCCTGCAATCAGGACGGATTTCTTTGTTTCATCGTCTTTTTTCACGATTTTCAGTTTTGCCTTAAACTCTTCATCCAGAAGCACTCGCCAGATCTGTGGCTCATTTGGATGATGCTCTGTGATATTCACTTCAAAATCATCAACTGGCTTGTAATTGTGCGGTGTTGTTGTCTCACGCACGATATAGCTTCCAAATGATAATGGAATACTGCAGGCATAACCTTTTTCATCTGTGAAAATCTCAGTTGCTCCATTTTCTCCACTCACTACAGGTTTTGCAGAATCAAAGTCGTAGCTTCCATCTGCTTTCTTTGTAAGGGAAGATTTCAGATAAACTGTAAATCCGGCTCCGGATAACAGATCTGCATCGGTCTTTCCATTGTTGGCTGCTTTGATGATCTGAAATGGCTGTTTGATGACCTGCTCACTGGAAGTGCACTCTCTTTTTACTTCTGCTGTCATATCTCCTTCATAACTACACGTAAGATCATGCTCTTCTGTATCTGCCAGGTATCCGGTCGGCGGTGTGATCTCTTTGACATAATATTTGCCAAGATATAAACCTTTTACAGAAGACTGTCCTTTGTCATCTGTTGTAAGAGAAGCTACCTGTTCTCCTGCTTTATAAATAGTTCCGGTTGCTCCGTCCGGATGCACGATATCTTCACGGGCATACAGACCATAAACTGCACCTTTCAGTGTGGCATCTCCCTGTGGTACTGCTTTTCCTGTTTCTTTATCAACTTTGAATAAATTGATCTTTGCTGTCACACGGTCATTGCTGAAGGTATGGGCAAATGATACGGTTGCTTCTTTATCATTGGTGTAAGAAAACTTGAACGTATACACATCTTCTGTATTTCTTACATAGCCTTCCGGTGCCTGATCTTCTTTTACAGAATAGGAGTATCCAATCGGCAGGTCTGCTGTGAATTTTGCAGTTCCATCTGCTCCAGTAGTTGCTTTCTCAATCAGTGTTCCTTTTTTCTCAACAACGGTTCCGTCTGCATTTCTGATATCATCGGATGCATACAGAGCAAAAATACCGCCTTTCAGTGGTTTCTTGGTGTCTTTATCCTGTTTTACTACGGAAACATCTGCTTTCTGTCTCTCGTTGTTAAAAGTCACATCTGCAAATACAACTTCTTTATTCTGACCAGCATAAGTTAGAGTCACTGACTTTTCTTCACTGCCGTTATAGAAATTGTCCGGCGCTTTTTCTTCTTTCACCACATAGTTTCCAAGATGCAGGTTCTTCAGTGTGACAGAACCATTCTCACCTGTTGTCAGATTTTCTTTTACAAGATCACCTTTGCTGTACACTTTTGTGCCATAAGCAGTTACGATATCTGCCCCGGCATACACGTTATACACTGCATTTTTCTGTCTGCGGTTTTCATACTGGAATACTGTTCCATTTTCACTGACATCTGCTCCGGTAAGAACCTGTCCTTCTTTGTAAATGGTAAGCTCTGCAAGCTGTTCTTTATTTTCTACAGTCACAGAGGAAGTCTTACTTGCTACCAGTTTTACATTTGTTGCCGTTGCATTTACTACATATCCCTGTGGTGCTGTGATCTCTTTCAGATAAACGGTATCCTGTGTCTTGATGATCGTAACAGAAGATTTTCCATTCTTATCTGTTGCCGGCATCTGAGTGATCAGCTTTGTACAAGCCTCATCGCTGTATACACCGAATACTGCACCTGCAAGATTGACATCAGCTGTATCGTCTTTCTTTACGATTTCGATCGTAGCCTGTTCAATCCAGGACACCTTTAAGCTTACATATTTTTCATCAGCGACACCTTCTCCAAACACAAATGCCAGGTCCTGAACACTTGCATTCGTAGTCAGTTTATATGCTGAATAATCTTTTGTAATACTACCCTTCATTTTTGCAGAAAAAGTAGCACTTACATCTTTTGTCTGTGTCAGAGGCGCTGAAAGATAAAACGTAGTTCCTCCTCCAATTGTTACGCTTGCACCTGCCGCACTTACAGTTCCAGTAGATACATTATGGAGCTTTACTCCTTTTGGTAAGTCCATTGTGATTTTCTGCTGGGAAGATGCGTTGAACTGAATGTTCTCCGTTCTCTGAACATTTCCATCTACATAAGCTTTTACATCCGGCTTTGAAAATGACATCGCTACATCTGGTATTTCCGGCTTATTCACACAATAATTATAGAGTTCTTTTGCCAAAGCCTCGCCTGTAGCATTTGTTCCATAGAATGCATCACTGCTTCCATTGGCATACGATGCAGCCATGTGAATAATGATGAATCTTTTTCCTTCTGAGAAATCCGTGTGTTTATTCGCAAAAAAACTTTCGCTCCCTGCGGCATCTGTACCGTAATAACACACTTTTGCTAACGCCTGATTGTCCCCGATCTTTGTGATTGTATAATTTCCAGATCCTGGTCCTGGTTTTGCTGGCTGTACACAATACGCAGTTGCTCTGACGCTTCCGTAGCTGATATAGTACGGCTCTGTCAGATAGGTTCCAAGATTATAATCTGCATATCTATACAGAGGTCCTTTTTCAATCGTTACCTGCTGTGTAGTTCTTGCTGAATAAGCCGAAACTGCTTCAAATGTTGCAATCTCTCCCTCTTCCATAGAATCAAGATCCACACCTTCGTCTCCTGCCTGTTCCAAAACATCGTGAAGCTCTAACCCTGATTCTTCATCATAGGTACCCTGATTCTGTGCCTGCTCTACTAAATCATCAAATTCATCAGCATCAATATCGGTAATCTCCGAGTCTGCTTCGGAATCCTCCGCTTCTTCTGTCTGCTGTTCACTGCCAGCTGTTTCGGATTCGGTTACCGCTTCACTCCCTGCAGTTTCTGTCTGCACTTCTGTTTCTTTCTCACGCACAATCAGCTTTCGGCTGATCTGATACTTCGGATGCTCCTGATTTACCGGTTCCACATAATAGACCGCTTTGTAAGTGTCCGCATGATCTGTCGTAAAATCCTCATCCTTGTCGTTCTTTGCTTCCTCGAATGTGACTTTAACCTTGTCAGCATCCTTGATTTCCAGTCCTGTGTAGTCTGATTTCACATCAAATACACTGCCTGTTTCGATTTCATAATCTTTGGCAGTCACCACCTCATCTTCATCCAGAAGGTCTTTCACTTCCTCATAAAGTGGCGGTTTTTCCTCTGGCTGAATCTCCGCTGCATATGCAGTCATCGGAGATAACACGGTACTAAGCATTGTCATGCCTGCCAGCAAGCCAGATACTACTTTTCTAAAATTACCTTTTTTCTTCATGCTAAGGTCCTCTCTTTCATAATATTTGTATGAAAACAGACAGTCCTTAGACTGCCTGCCATACACTACTTATCGTTGTGGGAAAATCAGATTGAACTGCACATTCCCCTCGCCGGGATCAACCATTTCCACAGTTGCTTCATACTGTCTCCCTGTTTTTCTGGATACCAGATCTTTATAATGGATTTTTCCTTTAGACAGGAACTTCTTTGCTGCCGCCTTATCCATCTTTTTTCCCTGGCTTGCAAGGAATTTATCATTCTTCCACAAGGTAAAAGCACAGTTCCGATCAGAACAGTAAAAGTTTACTTTTCCTTCCCTGACATCAGCTCCACAGCGGGGACATTTGCCAATGACTTCTCCTTTTGCCTTTCCCTGAAACTGCCCTTTCTTTTCTTCTGAAATACCCTGATATCTGGCAACCAGTTCCTGCATCAGCTCTGTAATCCCATTTAGGAATTCATCTGCTGTCTCTGTATTCTGGGCAATGTGATTCAATGCCATTTCCCACTCTGCTGTCATCTTCGGGGATTTAATCTCATCCGGCAGAACCGTAATCAGTACATTGCCATCATCTGTCGGCACCAGATTTTTCTTTTCCCTTTTCACAAAACCAGACTGAATCAGTTTTTCAATGATGGCTGCCCTTGTTGCCGGAGTACCAAGTCCTTTCTTTTCCGTATCTTCGGTCAGTTCTTCATTTCCTGCACGTTCCATCGCAGAAAGCAGGGTATCTTCTGTGTACTGTTTCGGTGGCTGTGTAAAATGCTCCGATACAAAAGAATCACAAGGACCGTAATGCTTGCCTGCCCAGATATCCAGCTCCGGCTCTTCTTTCTCACTCTTTACGCCAAAGAACTGTTTCATTTTATTTTCGATTGCCTTGAATCCTTCCTGCTTTGTTTTCTTTGCCGTGAGATAAAACGTATGATAATTACAGGTAATCTGACATTTATGGCTCTCATAAATATAAGGATCTGCGGTTGCTGTCAGTACCCTGGCACTGATCAGATACAAAATCTTGCGGTTTCGCTCTTTCAGTTCACCAATATCTGCTTTGGCTACTTCCATGGTTGGGATAATCGCATGGTGATCAGATACTTTCTTTGAATTTAATACCTTACTCACGTCCGGCTGATATTCCAGGCCTTCAGCATAAGGCATTTCCCCAAGTAACATCTGAATCAGAGTTTCTGTGCTTTCTCCCATCTCATCTGTCAGATACTGGCTGTCTGTTCTCGGATAAGTGACAAGCTTCTGCTCATACATCTCCTGCACGGCATCCAGCGTCTGCTGTGCGGTATAGCCAAACATTCTGTTTGCTTCCCTCTGAAGAGTGGTCAGATCATAGAGTTTTGGAGGGCGTACCGTCTTCTCTTTCACATCATCCTTTTCCACTTCGCACATCCGCTCCAGGCAGTCCGCAGCCACTTTATCTGCATCCTCTTTTTTCTGAAAATGCTCTGTGACTGCATCCATATCATCAAACTTGATATGAGCCATATAATATTTTTCTTTGGTAAATTCCTTGATCTTCTGATTTCGATCCACGATCATGGCAAGTGTTGGTGTCTGCACTCTTCCGACTTTCAGATTCTGGTTATACAGAACGGAAAAAAGACGGCTCGCATTGATTCCCACCAGCCAGTCTGCCTTTGCCCTGCAAAGTGCTGACTGATAGAGACTGTCATAACACGAACCGTCTTTTAATGACGCAAATCCATCTTTAATTGCCTGTTCCTCCATGGAAGAGATCCAGAGCCGCTTCATCGGCTTTTTGCATCCTGCCTGCTCATACACCAGACGAAAGATTAACTCTCCTTCACGTCCTGCATCAGTAGCACAGATCACTTCATCTACATTGGAATCTCTCATCAGTTTTTTCAAGATTCCGTACTGCTTCTTTGTTCCATCCAAAACCTTGTGTCTCCAGCATTCCGGCACAATCGGCAGATCTTCATATCTCCATTTTTTATATTTTTCATCGTATTCCGATGCATCGCATAATCCAACCAGATGTCCTACGCACCAGGAAACGATATAACCGTTTCCCTCCACGTAGCCATCTTTTCTTGTTCTGGCTCCAAGCACGGAAGCCAGTGCCATCGCAACCGATGGCTTTTCTGCAATCACTAATTTCATTTACTCCTGCTCCTCTTCTTCATCTTCTAGTACATCATCATTGAAATCTTCATCTCTCAGAATTTCCGGTTCTGCACTTTCTTCCTGCTCATCTGCATCGTCTACTTCCCGTTTTTCTGACTCTGAATCTTCGGATTCATCTTCATCCTCTTCCATCTCATCCTCGTCATCATATTCATGCTTTGGTTTATAGACTTTGAAGTAATATCCTCCTGCCGCAGCTCCGACTGCAACCAGTGCAATCAAAAGATACGTTCCAAATGGACTTTTATCTTCAGGCATCTGAATATCATCCTCTACCTTATCTTTCTCGGATGACTCTGTCGTTTCCGGTTTTTCTTCCTCTGCTTTTTTCTCTGGTTCTGCATAAACCGTATCCACTTCCGGAAGTGTCACTGAATCAGAAAGTGTGAAGTTCATCAGATCTTTCTCACTGACTTCGGTAAGGAAATACACATTATCCTGAGATTTTGAATTGTCGATGATCAGATAGAAAATCTTACCACTCTTCGTTGAAATGGTATAAAACTCTTTTGTGCCTTCCGTAGCTGTTTTTGTAACGGATTCTGCCGTCTCGCCTTCTTTATTAAGCTGTTCCTCAATACCTGTCACTGTCCGATCATCCACGGTTCCTTTTGCATCTGTCGGCTCAGAAGCCTGTGCATCCTGTGGAAGCGGAGAAGTCGTTGTTTTTTCAGTCCCCGTTGCATCTGCACTGGTCGTAGTTGCCATTGCACCATTGCTGACACTGGAAGATTTCTGTTTTTCTGCCTGCTTCTTTGCCCATTCATAATAAGGATTCTGCAACACATACTTTTCAGAAGTATTTCCAGCTCCGTCTGTTACCGTAATCTCAATCTGTTTTGTAGTAAAATCTTTCTGTGTCAGTTGCACTCTCAGCATTCCATCCTTCAAGTCTGTATAAGTGGTGCCATTGACTGTTACCGCAGTAATCCCGGATACTGTATCATTCCCCTGAATCGTCAGCACACCATCTGTCAGAGAAGCAGAAAGTGTCGGCTTTTCCGTGTCATAACACTTAATAGAGCGATTCTGCTCATAGACCTTTCCCTCACCATCTGTCACACGCACATACACTGTCTGATTTCCAGTGATCGTGATACTTCCGCTTCCGGTTACATCCTGCCAGCTTCCATCTTTTCCTGCTTTTGCTTCAATCTTTGCTATTGAGAAACCTTCCGGCATATGGCTGGCATCTACCGTAACAGCAATGGTTGTTTCTCCCTGTTTCCAGCCATCCGGTTTCTCAATCGTAATCGCAGGCAGCAACGACATTTCTGTGTCTGGAGCAAAGGTGTTGTCAGGCAAAGAAATGTCGTTGCTGCAAGCAAGCCCTTTTTTACCCTGCTTTTAGTAATTGTTCTCTTCTTCTGTTTCATTTTTTCAAGATTCATCATCGGCTTTTGTTTCCTCCTTCTGTATTTCCACCCTGCCGGGCAGTTCATTTTTCATTCTCTTTTTGAAAGCTTCCAATTCCGGAATACTCATATCCATTGCACGGATAATTCTTACAATTTCCAGATTTTCCGCTTCTGTTTTTGCAATCTCCGCAGCCTTGAAACGCTTTAAATCTGTTTCATATCTGGCTTTGGATGCTTCCATTTTTTCCTTGGCTTTCTCATAATCCGCCGTTGCTTTTTCAAGACTTTTCATCGCTTCTCCTTTCCGGACGGCTGATGCAGCCGCCCTTTTTTCTTACCATCGTCCAAATCCATAGAAATGGCTCTGCCAGTATGGTGAATTGATGGACGTGTACTGCACCGGATGACCGCAATGGATCATCTGACCATTGCCTACATAGATTCCAATATGCGTTACCGGAACTCCTGCATCATAAGTGCCTGTAAAAAAGATCAGATCTCCCGGCTGTGCTTCTGACTGAGATACCGGCGTGCAGATGTCATACAGTCCCTGTGCAGTCAATCTTCCTGTATTCCTTACACCAGAGTTTGTCAGGCAGTAACTTACAAATCCAGAACAGTCAAATCCACTTGGAGAATATCCACCCCACACATACGGTGTTCCTAGATATCTCGCTGCTTCGTTCAACAAACGCTGTGCCGCTTCACTGGTGTATTCATTGCCGCCAAAGCCTGCCCCTTCTCCAGTTTCCAGATAAAAGATCGGGTTTAAGCGCTCTCCATTTTTCAGAAGTTCAATATGAAGATGGCTTCCTGTAGAATTTCCAGTATTTCCTACAAGACCAATCTCATCACCTTTCGTGACGGATGCACCTTCTGATACACTCCGGCTGCTTAAATGTGCATACCGCAGTTCATAGCCTTTACTGTCCTTGATCACAACATAATTGCCATAGCTGTCGTTATAAGCAGAAGTTGTAACCGTTCCGGTCAGACCTGCCATTACTTTTGTTCCCTCCGGCGCTCCGATATCCATACCATTATGAAGCTGATTTGCTCCTGAAATTGGATGAATCCGATATCCATAATAACTTGTCACACTGGAATACCAGTTAAAATCAACCGGTGTCGCAAACATCTGTAAATTACCTTTCGTATCGTTATAGGCACTGAACAGTTCTTTCTGGAAAAATCCCAGCCTGTCCTGACAGATCGACATCAGATTTCCGCTGTTTAAGGTGACATTCAGCACATCTACATCTCTTGTCCTGGTCACTTCCACTTCCTGGCTTCCATTATCATCTGCCAGATAGCATTCCCAGGTCTTATGGCCATGTGCAGATGCTGCCGCATGACTGTCATAATAGACATCAAATTGTACACCGTATCTTGCGAAAGCTCCGGTATCTTCTACCGTATATTCGACACCATTCATGACCACCTTTGTTCCCATTGGAACAAACGGATTGGAAGCATCTACTGCTAAGGTATGATTGGCTGTTGGATATGCTCCACTGGCAGTCGGTCCTCCACTCCAAATACCACAACAGATTGGACAGTTACAATATCCGCTTGTTACAACCTGTCCCAACGATTCTCCAACTCTTACTGTTGCTGTCTCTGTCACAGTTTCATTGACTGCTTCAGTAGTCAGATGATATTGCTCTGCAAACAATGCATCCAGTTCAGGCTTGACCTGTTCAAAAGTAAACTCCTCATACTTTGCTGACAGATAACTGATTAGGATAAACGGATCATGCTCAATAGGTCCGATGTTATATCGGTATTCCTCATGTCCCGGTTCTTCAGATTCCATGTTGTTGATCCGCTCCTGCAGATTAGCTTCCAGCTGTGTGTAATACAGTTCCGCTTCCCGGATTGCCTGATCCGATGACAGATAACTGGTTCCGGTATAAGTGATCACATTTTGTAAAAACACTGCAGAGCATGACGTGACATTCGTTATAATCAGAAACATCAATCCGATCAGAACTGCCACACTGATATACACCTTCCGGTTTTCTTTAAAGAAGTTGGTGACTTTGCCGCCAATCTTCTTGATATAATCAATCGTACCTTTTGTAGCTGTACCTACGGTCTGTTCACTTCGCTTTGCTTTGGCATAATCCCGTTTGATCTGTTGCTTCTGAATCTGTTTTTTCAGTTTCTTCTGCTCCTGACGGGTTGCCGCCTGTGTCTGTTTCTCTGCCTGTCTCTCCAGTCTGCTTCTCTTTCTAGAAGCCCTCTGTTTCCTTCGTCTGGCACTTCTCTGTTCCAGCCGGTAAATACCTTCGCAGCCTTCTTCCAACTTATGGGCACCTTCTACTGCCGCATTATCGTCTTCATTTTTACTGATCTCACGGTGCAATGCTGCGGAAGTTGCACTTCCTGCTTTCTTAACAACAAAAGCTTTTTCTGTTTTCACAGATTCCCCTTCGCCAAACTTCAGGCGGGATTTCTTCTTTCCAGAACCCTCTCCTTCATTTGCCTGATAAACCTGTGCCTTCTTGGAATGCTGCTTTGCTTCCTTTTTCTTTCTTGCTTCCTCATAAGAAAACTTTTTGGCTTTTTCCTTCTGTTTCTGATGACGGAAATTGACTCCATCCGTATCCATCTGGTTCAATTTCTCCATATCTTTGTCATTTTTCACAGAAGCACCAGTTTCCTCATAAGCAAACTTCAAACGTTGTTTTTGTTTTGGCTTTTTGCTGCCACCGGTCTGATTTCTCCGGCTGTCTCCCCTGTTTTCTGATAGATCCGCACGTTTTTCTTTCAGTCTCCCTGACTGTCCGGCTTCGGATTTTTCTGCAAGTCTGGATTCTTTTCCGACTTCAGCACGGATTCTTTTTCTATTTTGCTGTTTACTACTCTGTCCAAAATCCTCACTTTGCTTCTCTGTCCGTATCAGTTCCGGCGCATCTCTGGATTTTTGCACAGAGGGACGAATATTTTTCCCACTCCGTTCAGACTGGCGGGGAGACTTATCCACAAGGTTTTCTTCTTTTTCCCCCTGTTTTCTTCCCATCTGCACATCACTGGCACGGTTACTGACACGAACAGAAGATTTATCCGTCAGGTTTTCTTCCACCAGACCATCTTTGGTCATCTTCTGGACCTTCTTATCCCTGACTTTCATTCTCTGTTCTGCCACTGATTACTCCTCCTTCTTCGGATACCCTTTCCCTGCCTGTAATAGACAGAGAAAAGCGATGCCAAATACAGCACCGCTACTAAAAGTTAATACATATGAAATTGCTCGTAACATTGTTTTCTCCTTTGATTTAACCTGCTTCGGAAGTCTCCTCTAAGCGGGTTGTCATGATTTTATAGAGAGAATTCTTCGGAAATCTGTCTACAAACGGGATAATGACATTTCCATAGAACAGAAGTCCTTCCCCCTCATTACTGTTGGTTACATAGGACAGCTGGGTTGGTGAGATATTCAGCTGTTTTGCAAGAATCTGCCGGTCACCGGAAGCCTGGTTGAGCATATAAATAAAATCTGAATTTTCAAATATATTCTCTATCTCCCTGGAAGACAACAAATCCTTAATATTCTGGGTGATACCAGTTGGAATACCACCCCATTTACGAAATCTCTTCCAGATTTCCACACTATAAGCTGCAGTCTGCTCTTCCTTCAAAAGAAGATGGAACTCATCCACATAGTATCTGGTGGACTTATGGGCAGAACGGTTCATCGTTACCCTGTTCCAGACCTGATCCTGGATTACGAGCATCCCAATCTTTTTCAGCTGTTTTCCCAATTCTTTGATGTCAAAGCAGACAATGCGGTTATTGATATCCACGTTTGTCTGATGATTAAACACATTCAAAGAACCTGTAACATAGATCTCCAATGAAGTGGCCAGTCGCTGTGCTTCTGGCTCTTCCTGTTTTCTCAGAAGGTTGTATAAGTCCTCCAGGATTGGCATCTTCTCCGGTATTGGATCGGCAAGGTATTCCTGATATACTAACCGAACACAACGGTCAATAATCGTTTTTTCTACCGGCTCCAGTCCATTCTTTCCACCAACAATCAACTCACACAGAGATAAAATAAAATCTGCTTTTAATGACAGCGGATTATCTTCCTCGGAATAATTCAGGTTCAGATCCATCGGATTGATATACTGGTCAGATACCGGAGAAACCCGTACCACCTGTCCGTGCAGTGCCTGCACAAGTGCCGAATATTCGGCTTCTGGATCGCAGACGATGATATCATCTTCTGTGATCAGGAAGCAGTTTGTAATTTCTCTCTTTGCTGAGAAGGACTTACCGGAACCTGGTGTACCAAGAATCAGTCCATTCGGGTTCTTCAGACGTTTCCGATCAACCATAATCATGTTGTTGGATAATGCATTCAGTCCATAATAAAGAGCCTCCCCTTCCTGAAACAGTTCCTGTGTCGTAAACGGCACGAAGATCGCTGTTGAAGATGTGGTAAGCCCTCTTTGAATTTCAATCCGATTGACTCCCAGCGGAATACAGGACATGAGTGCTGCTTCCTGCTGATAATCCAGCTGTTTTAAAGAACAGTTATATTTCTGTGCGATCCCCTGCACCTGGAAAATATTGTTATCCAGCTTCTGACGCTTCTTTGCAGTATTCATTACCAGAACTGTCACAAGGAACATTCGCTCATTTCTGGACTGCAGATCTTCCAGCAGATTCTTCGCCTCTTCTCCATAAGTCACAAGGTCCGACGGAAGCACGTCCATATCATAACCGGAACGTACTGCTCGCTTCTGCTCTTCAATCTTCATCTTATCCAAATCTGAAATCTTGCTCTTGATCATTTTGATTGCTGAACTCTGATCAATGGACTGGATATGAATGTTGACATTGATGCTGTCATCTACATCCAGGAAGTCTGCAAGCATTCGGTCTGTCAGCTCCGGTGCAAGAATCTGCAGATAACTCACACTTCCCATCGTTCTTCCCATCAAAAATGTCTGATTCTTGGAAAAGTTAAAGGAAGTCGGTGCAATAAAATCTTTGGTCTTTAATCCTGTTTCTGGAAGCATCTTATACTGGAACTTAAATGGTTCAATCCGATCCTGGTTGAACACATGATACATAATCTCCAGCCTTTCCAGACCATTCAGTGAATGTGCCTGTGCACCCAAAACCTTAAAGTTATTTAAGATATCTGTTTCGATTCTTTCAAGCCTTGGCCTTGCCGCCTTCAGGCTTTCTGCTTCGATTCCAAAAGTAATATACTTTGTCTTCACCAGACCATTATTTCCTTTGGAAAGCTGATTTTTCAGCATAGTACGATACTCTTCACGAATGGCATTGAAGTCATCGTTCTGATCCGGAATATCAATACTTTTTTCAAATTCTGCCACATCCACCTGCTGATTGATAAAGGACAGCTGCACACTGATGGAAGAATCAAAGTAATTTAAGAAATCACAGTAATTTTCAAATATCGTGGTCTTATCCTCATTTAAAGCAAGCTGATAGTTGATGTCATAAAACTGAATTGTCTTAGAGAAAAAGGTCTTTGTCACCTGGCAGATACCATCCTGCAGCATCCGAATATACGGAATACTCTGCTGTGCAGTTGTAGGAATGTTTTTCTGTTTCCTACGATCCCGTTCCTGCTTCTTCCTACGCTTTTCCTGTTCTCTTTCTTTTCTGCTTTTTTTGTTTCTTCTTTCCTGACGGTTTCTTTTTTCCGCCAGGGACAGACGCTCCTGCTGAGCCTCCTGCTTTGTCTTTTTTGCCATCCGGCACACCCTCCTTTTTTACAAGGGTGGAAATCTCCTGATAAAAATTTTCTGTCTTATATGGTCTTACCGCCGGACAGATAAACTTCTGTCGAATGATATTTGCCACCACTTTTTCAAATGGAAGCCCGTCTTTTTCATACATTGCCATGAAGAAAAATGGAAGCATGATCGTTACCATCAGGATGGCTGCGATACTGGAACCAATTGGTTTTCTCATGAACAGATAAAACGGAATTCCCACAACTGCGGCAAGTGAAAAGAAAATCAGCTGCCGCTTTGTCAGATTTAACGCTACTTTTGTTTTGACCTTGGTAAGGTCTTTTGGTACTGGTACATACGCCATGGTATGCGCTCCTTTCCTGCCCGTTAGTGGGCATTAAATATCGATTTGCTAAGGCTTCCGGTCTTGAATAATGAAAATGCAAGAATCACGGTATAAGCCGCTACTGAAAACATTGCTGCATGAAGGTCACTGGATATGGTCATTGCATTTACTAAAACTGCATAAATTCCCACACAGACCATCATGAAGAATCCCTGAAATGCCAGTGCGAACAAGCCTTTTAAATAGTTGTTTCCGATATTACCCCATTCCTTATTGGTCATGGTGGCAAACGGAATTGGTGCTATGGAAGTATAAAGGTAAATTTCTATCATTCTTCCGTACAAGATTACCGTAATGATAATTGACAGAATGTGCATGGTAACACTGATTAACATCGTTTCCATGGATAGCAGGAACAAATCCCCTAACTCCATATCCTCCAGGGCATCCACAATCCGTGTAATTGCTTCTGTTGCATCCACCGCAGTGTTTCCTGATATCACCCCGGCGGCATTGTTGACCACATGCTGGCCAACATCAAAGACCGCCATCGTGATATTGAACGTATTTGTCACCAGATAAATGGCTACATACGCTTTGAAGATCCAGAGGAAAATGTTATAAGTCTCAAATTCATGGAAATTGTTTTTCTGTGTTACCATCGTGATCAATTCATAGCACAGGACAAAGGTGATGATCAGTCCCGCAATGGGGACAATCACCGTTTGGGATATATTCTGAATCAGATTAAAAATCCCTGCATTCCATCCCTGCGGTGTCTGCCCCACCTGCCCGGCTATGGTTCCCACCTGCTCATTGACAGACGTGAACATGTTATCCAAACTTGACTTGATAAGCCCGATCAGGATATCCTTTATCGCTTCCGTAATTCTCTCAATGATGGTGTTCATCTACCACTCCTCTTAAGAGAACAATGTTGCCAGCTGTGGAATCAGGGTAGTTCCCAGCAGCATGATTCCGGCACCAGCCATCAGCTGTTTGATGCCCTGGCTCTTAGCGCCGGGATTGTCATTTCCATATCCTTCCAGAAGGTTTACGACACCCCACACGCCAAGACCTGCGCCGATTGCGACTACAAGAGTTTTTAAAGTTGTAATTGCACTGCTAAAAAATGCCATATACATTCACCAAAACTGACTTCTTTCAGGTGTTTACGGGAATGAAAAAACACCGACTAAAAAGCCGGCGCACCTAATGTCAGTTATTCCTTTCCTCATTATTTTTCGTTCATTCCCATGGTTACTCCGACAGCTCCACCTGAATTACCTCCACCTCTTCTTCGGGTTTCGGTGTGTACTGCGGGTTTAACTCTTTTTCTACTTTGTATCGGTTTTTCTCATTTTCATCTGCAAGAAACCGATAATTTTTGTGTTTCGTGATATCATATTTGTCTGAGAAAAATGGTCTGGCACCACGAATCTGCAGGATACATTTTCCTCCATCCATGACTGCAATCTCATCTTCTGTCATCAGCTGTTTGCCTGTTTTCTGGTAATTCAATCCAAAGGACTTCTGATTGCTCCTCGTTTCCGAAGTGTTATACAGATCAATGGTTTCCTTACCCAGAAGTTCACTCATTTCCTTTAAGGTAGTTTTCTCTTTTCCACCAAGAAATAGTGTAGTATCACAGTTACCCAGAATGGTATCTGCACTATCCTTGTACATTGCCTTTAGCTGACTCTGTGACTGCAAAATAATAGAAGCAGAGATTTCCCTGCTTCGGATAGTTGCAATCAGCTTGTCAAACTGAGGAATTTGCCCGATGTTGGCAAACTCATCAGCGATGACACGCACATGCACCGGAAGTCTTCCACCATATTCATCATCTGCCTTGTCACAAAGCAGATTGAAAAGCTGTGACTGTAACATGGCAATCACAAAGTTAAAGGTTGTATCTGTATCTGACATAATCAAAAACAAGGCTGTTTTCCTGTCACCGATCTTATCCAGTTCCATTTCATCATAAGACATGATCTCACGAAGCTCTGCGATGTCAAATGGGGCAAGTCTGGCTCCACAGGAAATCAAAATACTTTTCGCTGTCTTTCCAGCCGCCATTTTATATTTTTTATACTGTCTGACCGCAAAGTGCTGCGGATCTCTTTCTTCCAGTTCCTGGAACATCATATCCACTGGATTCTGGTAAGTTTCATCCTCTTCACGGGTTTCGCTTTCATTCAAAAGATCCAGAAGGGTATTCAGATTTTTTTCCTCTTCATCACCTTCATACCAGATAAAAGCAATCAGTGCTGTGTACAGCAATTTCTCTGCTTTCACCCAAAAATCTTCGGAAGCTTTTTCCCCTTCACCTTTGGTATTCACAATGATTGTTGTCACCAGCTTCAGGATATCTTTTTCAGACCGTATATAAGCAAATGGATTGTAATGAAGCGATTTTGAAAAGTTAATGGTATTCAAAACCTTAATCACATATGGCTCATGTACCACTTTTCCAGATTTATCTTTCATAATATTTCCATTCTTATCTCTCTTAGGCGATCCCTGGATGAATATTCCGTTGACAGCAACAGAAGCATTGACTATGGAAAGTCGACCAAAACAACCGAAATATGCGAGAAATAAAAATATCGTGGTCATCGGTGGCAGTGGTTCTGGAAAGACACGATTTTTTGTAAAGCCG
>OGMU01000390.1_pt1 | contig 20698 bp, 10 predicted proteins | sample 1573331 | NCBI WGS metagenome assembly OGMU01 (sample SAMEA2581990, study PRJEB24529) | metagenome | biome: Human gut stool | place: China | collected 2011
ATTCTTGTGTCAATCAATTATTCTACCGGATTTCAGGTAAATCTGGGTGTGGTTTCGTGTGTGACAGGTCGTGAAGATTATGTGATCTGTGATGAACTTGACCACGCTTCTATTGTTGAAGGACGCCGCCTTTCTTTTTCTACCATTCTTAAGTTCAAGCATAACGATATGGAATCTCTTGAGAAAGAGTTGCAGAAATGTCGTCCTGATGCAGTGAAACTGATTGTAGTAGATGGAGTATTCAGTATGGAGGGTGATATTGCCAATTTGCCTGAGATCGTCCGTTTGTCTAAAAAATATGATGCTAATATCATGGTAGATGAAGCGCATGGTCTGGGAGTTTTGGGTAATCACGGACGCGGTACTTGTGATCATTTCGGATTGACTAAAGAGGTGGATCTTATTATGGGCACATTCAGTAAGTCATTGGCCGCTATCGGTGGCTTTATTGCAGCAGACGAGTCCATCATTAATTATTTGCGTCACAATTCACGTTCATATATCTTTAGTGCAAGTAATACGCCTGCTGCTACAGCTGCCGCTCGTGCTGCACTTCAGATTATGAAAAACGAACCGGAACGTATTGAGCATTTGTGGGATATAACCAATTACTCTTTAAAGTGTTTCCGTGAACTTGGTTTTGAGATCGGACATACCTCCACTCCTATCATTCCTCTATATGTACGTGATATGGAGAAGACATTTATGGTAACTAAGATGTTATTTGACGAAGGTGTGTTTGTAAATCCAGTTGTGCCTCCCGCATGTTCTCCGAACGATACGTTGATTCGTTTCTCGTTGATGGCTACACACTCTAAAGAACAGATTGATTTTGCTATCGGTAAGTTAGTGAAATGTTTCAAGGCACTTGATCTTTTATAATCCATTATAGAGATAAATAAAGTCAGAATTTATATCTATAGGTATTAGTTTTGACTTTATTCTTTTAAGCGTTGGAATGCTTAAAGAAGAGGTGGTAAAGTGAAAGGCTTTATTACCTCTTTCTTTTTTAAAAGAAATTACTCTCTTGTATTTCTACTACTTCTGAAGTCTGCATTTGTTTATTGCAGGTGAAACCAGAAAAGTGTTGGAAATGGAAGATTATATTTTTACCCTAAAAATCAGTGTCTTATTTTACCCCTTGTTTCAGTCTCTCAGAGAGGCTATCTTTATTATATCCGTACCAAATATCAGAAATTCTTCCATCAGGCGTTACAAGTACATAAAAGAGAATGCCATTTGCTTTGTAACGGATATACAATCCGAATGCTTCTTTGGGATCATTTAGATTGATCCATTTGATATTTTTTTGAGAGAACTTTTTCCATGATTTCTCATCATCAATATTTATACCGATAAAAGTAATTTTTTCTTTCCACATATCGGATAAGATTCCCATCTCAGGAAGTGATTCAATGCAGTGTTCACAAACTCTGCTCCAAATATCGAGTAAAAGGTGATATGGAAGTCATTTGCATGAATATAGCACTCAATTATGCAAATGTGTCAAGAAGTAAAATGAATCAAGAATTACTCAGATTTACCGGGTACATCTCTTTTAATTGCGTATCCGTGTTAATCTGAGTAATTCTGTCTGAGGAGTGTTAAATAGTAACTTCTGTTACAACTTGACCATCGAATAAATTAATTACCCGGTCTGCGAAACCTGCATCATGCTGAGAGTGAGTTACCATAACGATGGTAGTGCCTTCCTTATTCAATTCGCTCAATAGTCCCATAACCTCTTTACCATTTTTAGAGTCAAGATTACCGGTAGGTTCATCGGCAAGAATCAGTTTAGGGTTGGCTACTACGGCGCGGGCAATGGCAACACGTTGTTGCTGACCTCCGGAAAGCTGCTGTGGGAAGTGGTTGGCTCGGTGGCTGATGTTCATGCGCTTCAAGATGTCATTGACCATCTGCTTGCGCTCGCTTGCCTTCACTTTGAGATAGGTAAGCGGCAACTCCACGTTTTCAAAGACATTCAGTTCGTCGATCAGATTGAAACTCTGGAACACGAAACCGATATTTCCTTTACGCACCTGCGTACGTTCTTTTTCTTTCAAGTGTCCGACTTCCCTGTCCGCCAGGTAATAGTCGCCCGATGTCGGGTTGTCCAACAGGCCCAGGATATTCAGCAAGGTGGACTTGCCACAGCCGGAAGGGCCCATGATTGCCACAAACTCACCATCCTTCACTTCCATCGACACGCCGTTCAACGCGATCGTTTCCACCTCTTCCGTACGGAAAAACTTACTTAATCCTTCAATTTTAATCATGACTGTATCTGTTTTTTTATTATTGCTTCTTCTTGCCTATCTATAGGCAAACAGCGTGCCAAAGTACATAAACCATTTATTTACAACCCTATAATAATTTCAATATTTTCCGCGAGTGTCTAATTTTTGGACAGTGGTGTAAAGATATTAGACACTCGCTGGGAAAACGAGATCCCGGATTATTCCGATTTCAAGCTATCGACCGGATCTTCGTTCGCGACATCCCAGATGCGGTACACGATACATATCAAGACCACCAGGCAGACAAACAATGCCCCTGCCAAGAAGATCCACGCACTAAGAGGTATCTTTTCCACAAACTGCCGTTGCCAGTGTTCCGCGACAAAATAAGATATGCCGCATCCTAATAAAATCGCAGGGAGGGCGATACGAAGGACGTCTTTCAAGAATATCCGTAGAATATCCTTCATCGTAGCCCCGTTCACTTTGCGGATGGCCAATTCCTTGCGGCGTCGGTTCACTTCGTCGTTCGTATAGCCGATCAATCCGATCAGGGAGATTATCAGCGTTATTAATCCCCCGATCATCACTTCGTCGCGGAACTTCCGGGAACTGCTGTACAGGTCGACCATCTGAACGGAATAAACCGTCAGTTTCGGCTCTTGGTCCGGCATCAGCTCTTTCAATCTCTCATTTACTTTTCCGACTGCATCAGGAGTCATCCGGTGGAATTTCACCAACAAATGGGCAGAAGGACGTTGACGGTAGAACAAGACGGAAGGACGTGCATCCATATCGATGAGCGAACCCATGATATAATTCTCATATACCCCGCAAATCGTATAATACTTCGAGCCATACCGATCATGTTCCGATATATAAATGGATTTACCGACTGCACCGTCCGGCCAGTCCACGAATTCTTTCATCTTCTCCACAAAAGCACGGTTCACCATCACTTCGTCCGAAACTGGGATATTCTCGGTGAACGAGCGGCCTTCTATCACCGGTATTTCCATTAAGTCAAGGAATCCGTTGCTCACCCAATACTGGTCTGCAATATTAAAAAGTTCCTTTTCCGACTCCGGTAAAGCGATATTATTGCCCGACATCGACCCAAAAGGCAACGAATAGGAAGTCGACACCGCTTCTACTTCCGGCAGGCGTATCACTTCATCCAGCACCTTATAACGAGTCGTGGAATCGATCGCCGAAATACTGCAATAGGCCAGCCGGTCATACGAATAACCCGGATCACTGTTCACCATATACGCATGTTGTCTGCCGACAATCAATAACAGGGTCACCAGCAAACCCGCTGCAATAAACTGGAGGAAAAGCAGACAGAGTTTCCAGACACGGCGACTTTCACGGAAATTACGGAACGCGGCAGCCACCGGAATACGGGCGAACAAACAGCCTGGAACCAAGCCGGTCACCAGAAACACAATCACGCAAACCCCCAGTAGTACCAAAGCCCCTTTGGATAATAACAACGTTTCGACCGAAACATCCAATAAATCATAAATGATATCCCGACAAAGAAAAATCAGGAAAATACTCACCATGATCGAACAGACCATGTGTACCAGCGTTTCCGACAAAACCATGCTATGGATATTCGTTTCCGAAGCCCCGTACGACTTATGCACGGCTACTTCTTTCGTCCGGTTGACGATCGAAGAAATGGTAATGAGAATATAGTTCATGATAGCCGTGAACAAAAGGGCAAAGGCCAGAATCCCCAACATCATAACCATGTTTTTTACCTCTCCCGCTTTGCTATGCAAGTCGAGCAAGGGCCTAAGCGTATAAGTCAGTTCGTAGCCCGACTTTCTCAAAGCTTCCTGATCGTGGTGCCGGAGCGTCATATCATGAATAGCCGGAGTCAGGCTATCAGGCGTGACTCCCGGTGACAGACGCACATAACCGGCATAACGGTCGTTACCCAACCAGTTGTTCAAACTCTCCGGATCCATGCCGGACATGGCAACCAACATATCGTAACGCAAGCTGGCATTCTGGGGCAGATCCTCGAATACACCTCCGATCGTTACCTCCAAACCGGGATTCTCATCGGGGATGATCGTCAAGCCTTCCACTTTTTCGATACCTCCCATCTTTTCCGCCAACGAACGGGATATCATAGCATACCACGGTTTGGCCAACACCACTTTCGGATTACCGGACAGGATCGGCACAGGGAAGATATCGAACACATTACTGTCGGCCATCATGATATAACGGGCGGAATAACGTTGTTTGTCAGGTGTCGTGAACAGGGTATTATCTCCACCGATATAGGTAAGCCGGGTAGCGTCTTCCACGCCCGGAATCTCACTCCGCATAGCGGGAGCTACAGCACCGCTTACCTGATAATAGTCTTCCTCTTTCCCGTTCATGCTATAATTCTCATAGATCCGGTAAATCCGGTCCGCATCCGGATAGAAGGTATCGTAAGATTGTTCAAAATAGATCTTCGCAATCATGACCAACGCAACAGACAACCCCACACTCAGCGAGATGATCTTCATTACATTATGACGTCCTTTTTTGAACAATGAGCGTATGGCAATATTCAAGTTTCTCATATCTATCGTGTTTATCTGCTTTTCCTACTATCGTTACTCTGATTTCAAACTATCAACCGGATTAGAATTCGAAACGGCCCATGCACGGTACAGGACACAAGCAATGATCAAAACATAGACCATCATCGCTCCGGCCAGGAAGATAAAAAATCCGATGGGCGCCTTTTCCGTAAATTTCTCCAACCATCCCGTACCGGAATAATAAGCGACAGTCATACCGATCACGATAGCGGGAATCGCAATATAGGAAATGTCTTTCGAAATCATCTTCAAGATACTCCATGCTGTCGCCCCGTTCACCTTACGGATCGCAATTTCGCGTCCACGACGGTTCGTTTCGTCACTGGTATATCCCAGCAGACCGATCAATGCAATAATCAAGGTCACGATTCCCCCGATCATAACCGAGTCGCGGAACGTGCGGGAATCCTTATACAGGTCTATCATATCCATATAATAAGCCGTCACTGTAACATTTCGGTCGGGCATTACATCTTCCAGCACCTTTTGTGCCTTTTTTATATTCTCCGGTGACATCTCATGGAATTTGATCAGGATCATCGGTGCATATCTATCATAGAACAGGGCGGTCGGACGTGTATCCGGATTACCGGTACTGCCAATACAAACATCTTCATACACACCGCAGATGGTAAACGGTTCTCCATTCTGGCTATGTTCCGTAATTATAACGTTCTTGCCAATCGCACTCCCGGTCCAACCAGCCACCTGTTCCATCTTTTCGACAAAAGAACGGCTGACCATCACTTTGTTCGAAGCCGAACCGTCAGAACGGAACACCTCTCCTTCAATAACCGGAATCTCCATCAAGGAAAAGAAATCATCTTTCACCCAGTACATATCGGCAATATTAAACAGTTCGCGGTCATCTCCAGGAAGTGAAACATTATTTCCCGACATCCCTGAAATCGGCAGGTCATAGCAGGCAGAAACTTTGTCAACTTCGGGTATCTTGCGCAATTCCTCGATTGCCGTATTACGGACGGATTCTTCCACACCCTGTGTCGAGCAATAAGCCAACTTCTCATAGGCATATCCGGGATCGACATTTACCATATAGTCATACTGCTTATTGATAACCGACAATAATGCCACCAGATAGGCTGTTGCCAAAAACTGTATGAACAGCAGGCAAAGTTTCCAGTACCTGCGGGATTCTTTAAAATTACGGAATGCGGCAGCCACCGGAATACGCAGGAACATATAGGTCGGGATCAAACCGGTAATGAAAAAGATCACGATGCAGACTCCTATCAGTATCACAATAGTCTGTGTCGAGAACAATGCTCCCAACGTTGCCCCTAACAATTCTTCCGTTTTCGTACGGAACAGAACGATCAGAAAAGCGGCAAGCAACAAAGATATCAGCATATGCAAACACGTCTCCGACATGATCATACCGAACAGGTTCTTATCTGAAGCCCCATAACATTTATGAACAGCCACCTCTTTGGTCCGGTTGATCAACGTGGAAATCACGATAAGCACATAATTCATCGCAGCCGTAAAGATGAGCACAAAAGCCAGAAAGCCCAACAGGGAATTCATGCTCTTCACCTCATCACTGTTACTGTGCATGTCCATCAACGGAACCAGGCTATAAGTCAAATCAATTCCCGCTTTTTTCACCTCTTCCAGATCGCAATGCCGTCCTTGCATCTCACGAATGGCAGTCGTCAGGCTTTCCGGATCAGTGCCGGGATAAAGTTTTACATATCCCAGATAACGGTCATTCCCCAGCCAATTTTCACGACTCCACTTGCTCATACCTTCCAAAGATGCAACAATCTCAAAACGCAAGTGGGAATTTTCAGGTACATCTTCAAACACACCTCCTATCGTATAGGTTTGTCCTGGACTGGATTCAAATTCAAATTCCTTGTTCACTGCCTGTTCTGCACCTCCCAACAGTTTGGCAATGCGATTCGAGATCATCACATATCCCGGACGGGACAAAGTCTCTTTCGGATCACCGATCAGGATAGGACGCGGCAACAGATCGAAAACATTCGTATCGCCCATCACGACATAACGGGCGGAATAACGGTTTCCATCCTGTGTCTTGAACAACTCCTTGTCACCCCCGATATAGGTCAAACGAGTTGCTTTTTCAACCTCCGGTATCTCGACTTGCATAGCTGTAGCCACGCCTCCGCTCACCTGCCCGTAGGACTTATATTCACCATCCCGGATGATGTTTTCGTGCAACCGATAAATACGGTCGCTATCCGGATAAAACTTATCAAACGAACGTTCAAAACACACTTTCGATATCAGGACAAGTCCCATCGCCAGTCCGACTCCCAGAGATAAAATCTTTATCCCATTACTTCTTCCTTTCTTAAAAAGCGAACGTAATGCTATGTTCAAGTTTTTCATATCGCGTATTTATTATATTCCGTCCATTAAAATTCAAAAAGCGTGCCAAAAGAGTCAATAAACTAAAATACAAATAGATAAAAGCACGATCATTTTTTTAAAGTGTCCAATTATTTGACAATGGTGTACAATAATTAGACACTCCTGATGGGTAAAACATCGAAACTAGTTCACGGAAATGCAATTGACGTCCCACAAGGATATTTCATATATTTTGTACTTTTGCAAACATGAAACGGAATATACTCGCTCTTTATCTGATCAAACTATCCAAATGGTTCACATTGGTTATGCCTATCATCGTGCTTTTTTACGAAAAACACGGATTAGGATTGCAGGATGTGTTTATCCTGAAGAGTGTCTATTCGATAGCAGCCGTAGCCTTGGAGATCCCTTCAGGCTATCTGGCTGATGTTTGGGGACGCCGCAAATGTCTGATATTAGGATGTATCCTTTTCTTCTTCGGATATCTATGCTATTCGTTCACCTCGACATTCACGGCTTTTCTTTTCGCTGAAATCTTGTTGGGGACAGGACAGACATTGGTAAATGGTGCAGATTCCGCTCTGTTATACGATACTACCGCCCAATACAAGAAAGAAAATTTATACTTACGATATGAAGGACGGATCACGATGATCGGCAACTTCGCTGAAGCGCTGGCAGGTATCTTTGGTGGTTTATTGGCGACTTATTCCCTTCGTCTTCCTTTTTATGCGCAGGCTGTGATTGCATTTACAGGTATTCCGGCAGCATTCATGCTTAAGGAGGTCAACCGTTCCAATAAAATACAGAATCCGGTAAACGAGATTGTCCGGATCATCAGATATTCGCTGGTAACGAACAAGCAACTTTGCTACAATATCATGTATTCAGGTATAATCGGGGCAGCGACTCTCACGATGGCTTGGTTCGTACAACCGGTTTTAATGTATCTGAAAACTCCCGTTTCCTGGTATGGCGTTATTTGGACGGTACTGAATCTGACGGTCGGCTTCGCCGCTCTCTGGTCCGACCGGGTGGACAACTACTTCGGTCCGCGTAAGATGGGAATCCTGATCCTCGTTTTTATAGTCGGCGGATATGTCTCCCTGGCTTTCAACCTTACGTACGCCGGCCTTGCCATCTTGTTCGTCTTTTATATCTTCCGCGGTTTTGCCACCCCCATCCTCAAAGGATACATCAACCAAATGACTTTTTCCGACATGAGGGCGACAGTGCTTTCCATCCGTAACTTCATAATCCGCCTGATGTTCGCCGCTATCGCCCCCTTTATCGGTTGGCTGAATGACATGTATTCGCTCCAGGTTGCCCTACTCGTTTCAGCAGGGATCATATTGCTGCCGGGAGGGATATTTCTGGGGCTTCAGTTCAGAAAAGAAACAAGTTAAAAAGGGACATTGCACAAATTGCTGATCTTATCTACATTCTTGATATAGGAATTATGCTCCCACAGACGTCCGGCACAATATTGATCGAAAGTATCCTGCAATGATTTCTCATCATCAAGGCTATTCACCAGTTCCGGTATCAAGATCTCGGCAAAAACAAAAATGCCTTTTTCCGGTACAAGGACAAGATTGCTCTTGGGTTGTATAGACATTGATTTTTCAAGCATATCGAGTGGGACAATGCGGTAACGCTTTTCACCTTCCTTATCCGAAATCAATAACAGATAATCAGTACTACGAGCCGGAGAAATAAATAGTATATCATCAATCGAACCGGCAAAAGCAAAAAGCATATTCGGTTGTGACATTCCCTTTTTCAGATTGGACAGGCCTACTTCGCCATTCTTAAAAACCGTAACCAGCAAATCTTCCTTGTCTTCCGGGTTATAAGAGAAAATAACACTTCCCCCTTCTCCTCCCCACTTTCCGATCTTGGGACTTACGGAATAGGCTATTTTGCCATTTTTAAACAAGGAGACAAAGACATGGTTGGGCGTGTATCCCAGGTCATGCTTCTTTTGCAAAGGATTGCAACGCAGAGCTGATGTCCGGATTCCTAAATTAATTTGAGTGTTTGCATTTTTAGTGCGCAAAGCCTTTTCCTGGACATTTTCTTCGTTTACGGACAAAACCGGAGCAACCGCTTCCACCTCTTGAACCGCTGTCATTTCAGGGACTACAGAACGTTTATCAAAAATATATTCATTCCGTTCTGCACTAAAATACGCAGGAAACTCCGGCATCTTAGGAACAGAATCCAGCTTTTGCCGATGGCGCAACTTGACAAAATCCGCCACGTTGCCAACTGGTTTGATCAGATTGGAACTGGCAGAACGCGTATATACTTCACCTTTCACCTCTACCACTTCATTGATTGGCGCCACTCGAAACGCCAAAACCAGACGTCCGTCTTCATATTCATACAAACGGCAACGTATATACGCCTGATAACGATCCCGATCTTCTTTTTTACCTAATAGCCTGATCACATTTTGATTGACAGAACGAAGGTAAACATCGCTGTCATTATGAGCAAACCTTAACTCCTGGTCCAATCCGGTCAGATATCCCTTATCATTGACTCCGATATAAAGTGTTCCCCCTTCCGTATTCATGAACGATGCAATCACACGAGCCAGGACAAGGCTCTGCTCCTCTGTCGCGTTTTTGTCGGCATGGATAAATGCAGATGTCTTAAATTCTTTTTCTACTCCTTCATGGCCGAAAAATACGGGTATGTACACTCTAGTTTTTTTCTCCCAGACTTTACAACCAAGCAAAACATTAATATTCTCGCAAATCAGTTCCTGCAGGTCATCATCCTTTTCTTTCAGATAGGACATGATATTAAAATAGCGTGCCAACTCAGCTACCGTACGGTTTTTATTTTGCATAAACGATTGCAAATCGGACTGGACGGAAGTCAGGGGACGGGAGTCGAACCAAGTCTGTAATACTCGTATAACCTGTTTGTTATTACGCAAACGCAAGCTGTACCGGTCCATATCTAACGCTTCCATACGATCCGACAATCCCTTAAAAGTTTGCCGGCATTCAACTCCCTCTCTGTTTTTCAATAATTCGGAGTCCAGGGAATTAACCCAATAGATATAGTCGGAACAAAGCCCGTAATAATCAGCCAATTCTTTGTTTCCCACAAAACGGCACAAAAATATCAGGACATTATAAGCATTGAAGCATCCACATATATCTTCGCTGTCGCCTATCAACGAATCTACACAATAAATGAGTTCCTTCAACTGGCTCACCGTTATCCTATCCGACTCGTCATATAAATCGGGAGTTACTGTTTTACTTTCACTTTCAGGCATCTCATCAGTCTGAGCCGACTCATCAAGAGCACTCTCCGGAACTTCAAGATTTAGGCTTTGGAAAGCGACGAAGAAAGGATTGTTTTTTTCTTTCAAACGTTGCAACTCTTCCTTGTCTTTATTGACTTTCAGCACTTCTTTCGTCATGAAGAAAAAGAAACTGCGCAAATTTTCCAATACATTATTATAAAAACCTTTTTCGTCTGGAAATGGGATATGGGACAGCACTTTGATCGTATTTTTCAATTTGTCCGCCGATAAACCTCCATATTCCACCTTATAGAAGTTACCGGCCTTATACTTCTTATGGGGATTAGTCGTTGTTGCCGTCATGCCGGTAGAAAGCAACCACCAGACTTTGCCTTCTGCAATATCGATCACTTTCCCGATTACATTTTTCTTCCTGACGCAATCCGGATACATATATTCATTGAAATCCCGTATCAGGGAAAGCTTGACTTCACTTCCTTCCACGCTCTTTACTTTCGCACGGAATATCTCGTTGACAGCAAACATATCCATAAAACCAGGGATGATATAATAGCATGAATTTATGTAAGCGAATGGCAAACAGGCCTTCATTCCCCGGTATGGGGCATCTATAATTTCCATCTTCAGAGACATGTCTTCCTTGTCGATATGCAGGATCCGGACCTTGACCCGTTGATCCGGACGCAGAAAATGGTCTGTCTCCACCTCTTCCTCTTCCATCTCGATCTCCGGTATCTCAATCTCTTTCTCATCTGATCCGGTATCCACAAAAGCCGGAGAAGACATTGGTTGCGACAAAGGATAATCTTCCGCTACCAGATTCCAATATGAACGGAAATCACGGATACTCTTACAAGCATCAAAATTCAAAGATAACCGGCTAAAAGAAGCAACAAACAAACGGTTTTTCAACACAGTAGCCCGGTCTTTACGCCCTTTCCACGAGTTACATTCCAATTCAACCAATGGGCTCAACGTAAATCCATCGTTATCAAGGGTGATCATATTTTTTTCATTTCGACATTGCCTCCACTTTTTACTATCTTCCTGGAAAAGACATGCTTTATCATCTGCCTGTATCATGATGAGACGTTCCAAGATCTTTATCTCATCAAAATGTTGGAGATGCTCCCACTGGATACGGTCACCCAATGTATTCTCGCCAGTGAGCAAAGTATATGACTTATTTTTCAGCAGTTCACTATACGGTGATGGTATACGGGAAAGATAACGGCATATACGGGCAGCAATCAGTGAAAGGTCATCCTCCTTTTGCCGACATTGTCCGCAGATCAAGAAGACAAAAGTATGCAAACGGACCGACTCGGTTATCAGAGGATGAAGCGTGTCCCAATCATCGGAGAACCAATATTCAGATACCTTATCATCCATCTCCTTTGCTTTCCGTTTCAATACGCCGGAAAAATCACTGCATTCCTCTTCTGTCATCAGACCATTGGTAATCAGCCTGCAAACGATATCGATCAGTACCGGAAGATTCTGGGAAAAACCAGTCAAATCGTATAACAGCAGATAATATATTTTTAGGATCTCGTCATGTACATGCCAAATGTTTCCACTCTGTTCCAACTTACGCAAAACAGCCTTCAGATATTCATTCGTCTTTCCTTCCGGCAAGCAACGGCAAACTTTCAGTTTCAAAGAAAGACGATCCATCCTGTCAAACAGTTCGGTTCTTTTTTCATCCGCCCTCCTCTGGTATACTGTTTGCAAATAGTCCGATTCCTCTCCCATCCACCGGCAAAGGTCGAAGGCCTTCTCTAAAGCTTTAGCGGCATCCTTTCCATCCAAGGCCAGGCAATCTCCATGTTTTTCCTGAAAAGCAGCCAATGCCTCGATCCATCCAATCTCCTGATTCCGATACAGGAAACGAGCTTTTTTCAATAATACATCTGAAGCAGGATAATGCGAGACTTTATTCTCCACCAGCAACTTCATATCAACATCACAGGATTGAAATACAAAAGCATATTTTTCCACAATACTATCAGATAAGTTTTTTCCTGTTGTCGACATTTCTTTATCAAGGACAGGTACATCATTCATCATAGTTATAATATTAAAAATAAGATTATTAATTCAACAATTACCCTCTAAAATTATATATATGAGCCCGAAAGTACTCATTTAATTCCAAGCACAAAAAAAATTCCGACTATATTTTAAGAATGACCATAAAAAAGAAGCCTGTCTCTTACTCCCCAAAAACAGACCTCTTTACGAAAAAGTTTCCATACCTTCCATGCACCAGACCATACTCGGCAGCATCCAGCCAACCTTTTTTCACCTCCATTATCATAGCATAGGCAAACATTGCAGAACCGGATGCTTCCGGCCAGCAATCAGTTTTATCCACCAACAGGTTCTACATGCCGCTTTCACTCTGGCAATTTTTCGGGCTCTTCATCATAAGACGATGGCCATCCAAAATGCAGCATGATTGGGATTATCTCTCGGTGTCAATATGAATTGTTAATTATCCATATTCGCCTTCTTCTCGAGCGGACAGATAATTAGTCGTCTAATATATCAATTTGAGAAATCATCAAAAAAGGAAGTGCGTCAAGCGCAGGGACAAGTACATTTTGACACACTTCCTTTTACGGTAATTTATTTGGTATAAATTAATTAGCAGTCTGATTTTCTTTTTCTGTCTGAACCGTCTGTCTCGCTTTCATACGGAAGTCCATATACGATTTCGTATTCAATTTTGGAAAACCATCCTTCTCCAATTGCCTACCAACCTTTTCCAAGGTCTGAATATTCTCTTCCAGAATGGTTCCATCCGGACGAGGGCCAATGTTCAACAATAAATTAGCATTCATATCTGCGCAATATCTCAATAGCTCCATAACCTCTTCAGCCGATTTCTGCCGTTGTCGCGAAGAAGTATGATATGCCCACCCTAAAGCCTGGATCGGGATGTTCAACTCAGCCGGCTTTTCTTTATTGCTCTCCCAAGAAAAATCGGCAGCGTCCTGTACCTTTTTAGGTAATCCGACACTTTTAAAGACAGGAGCCAATGATCCCATTTCTCTTTCTCCGGTTATAAAATCCTCATTACCGTTCGCACCTGTTTTAAACACGACTAATGCATGAGGCTGAATCTGATGAATCATATCATATATTTCCTGAATATTAAAAAGTTCAGAATACTGATACACTCCTCCAACCGTATCAAACCATATACCGGCAATCGGCCCATATTGAGTACACAATTCCATTATTTGCGTTTTTGCATAATTCAGATAATGCTTAAAATCTTCCACATTACGGAATCTGTAAGACTCAGGAACCTCTTTATAGTGGGGACGAGCCGGATCATACATCGTATTTGGCAAAAAGTAGGGATGATGCCAATCTATACCCACCGAATAATAAATAAACAGGCCCTATCCGGCTTTCCGGCAAGCGACAGCCAACTCTTTTACAAAGTCACGCTGGGCAGGATAATCCATACTATTGTAATCCGTCGCTTTAGTATCCCATAGGGTGTAACCATCATGATGTTTTGCAACGAAAGTAATATACTTCATCTTTGCTTTCAATGCCAAATCAACGTAATCCTGTGCATTAAACTTTTCACCTTTAAATTCCCGTGCCTTTTGTTCATATTCCTTAACCGGTATTTGCTCATTGTACATCACCCATTCGCCTTTTCCATATAGCGAAGCAGGCCCCCAATGAACAAATAAACCAAAGCGGGCATCTTTAAACCAAGCCAAAGCGGCTTCTTTGGGAGATTTTTCATACTGCGCCTCATAGCCTTTCAGGAAATAAGGTATTGTTCTCCACGTTTGCTCTTGAGCATAAACAAAGCAAGAATAACAAAAAGCAATTAATAATATCAATATTTTCTTCATTTCCTACTCTTTTATTTATACATCAACCAAGCAGTCGCTTTCGTGTCCGTATCCGATACGAAACGAATCCATCTCGCTTGGAACGATTCAGGAAATTGCTGAACGAACTTTTCTCCCGGCTTTACCGTATAAGATGCATACTCCATCCAGTCACCGTTTCCTGTCGGATCAACTTCTACGGTTATCACGACATTTTTATCAGACCGGTGCGATAAAGAAAGTTCCTTTTTATCGTAAAAAGCAATCAGATAAGGATCAGATGCGACATCTGTTTTTACATCCGTATCCTTCCACGGGCCACCTTGACCGACCGGTTTACCCAAAGTCCACAAGTCATCTATGACACCCACCCAAACAGCAGCTTTTCCATCATCGGAAATGACAACATGCGGATTTTCTTTCCCATCTTCGGGGGTCACACCCGTTAAGACAAGCATACCACGATAAGAGGCATAATCATTGATGCGGTAATTATGTGTCGATACAGGACGAATCTTAGCATAGCCATCCGCATTTTCAGCAGGAAGTTCATAAAATGTACCCATACAGGAGAAAAGATCACGTTCTGTAGCAACTTCACGGCAAATACGCAGCACTCCCTGGTCTGTCAGTTTTTTATATGTTTCATTTCCTAACGGCAAGCGCCAACGGCGACCTAAATCGTCCACCACCAGAACAGAGCTTTCTTCTATCGATATTACTTGTTGTGGAATTGCAAATTTACTACGGATCAAATCGGCTGTCTTGGCATCCTCTTTACGAATCAGTTCCAATTTATCCCCCATTTCATAATAACCGGTTTCCGAAATCTTTCCATCGACCGTCACATTCGCCAACAAACCTAAAGCACGACGATTATCACCCAATCCATACAATAAACCTCCGGTTGTTGTTGTCTTGTCAACCGTAGTCAAACCCTTATAGATCGAATCAGAAGATGTCGAACGGATATCAGGAGAAGTATAATTGAAACTTACTGTTGCCATCGTATTCTTATCGGTTTTCACCCGAATCCACTCTCCTCTTTCTGTCGAAAGAAAAGGAACGGAAGTGGCTTTTCCTGCATTAACAGTGACAGACTTTAAAGTCTTCCATTCATTATTTCCGGCTTCATCTATCTCAAATGTAAAATTCACAGGTTGATTACCTTCATTCTTCACCCAGCCACAACGGTTTGTCCAACCACTGAAAAGAAACGGCTCTGATGCTTCATTTGCTTTTACGCTCTCTTTTGCCCAAACCGCACCTTCGGCTGTTGCCGGTCCTAACTCATCCGGTTTTGTCAAAGAAGTAAACCATAAATTTGAATTGGATTGGCCGGGGCCTTCCATATTTCCTTTCGCTTTCCGTTTATTCAAAAATTCCTTCTGGGCAGAATCGTCACAACCAAAAACCAACTGCCCGTTCCAACGGGTAAAATCACCGATTACCTTCAAGTAAGCGGAACGCGGGCGGATTCCTGCTGAATTATCGGCAGTAAACGTACCCGGAAAATGCCAGAACATCCCGTGCATCGTCATTAAATAATCAGGTTGCGATTCTGTTCCTACATTTCGGATACGCGGCCATTCCGTATTCCAACCATGTGCCCCATCATAGCTGTGGCTTGCTTTAGGCAAACGATAAAACGACCATCCTTTCTTGGCATCACGAACTCCTAACAAAACGGATTTATAATCCCATCCGGTCGCCCACAACGGATCTGTGTCCGGATTGGCATTTCCATAGATTCCACCCGGGCCTGTCACTTCAACAAATTGATTCCGACGGACAACCTTCCAGTCTTTACCATCCCATTCTGCTAAAACACCAGCTTCGACATCAAACTTCCTCAATGCCTCCCGTGTTCCTTCTCCATTATTTGTAAAGAGCATTACTCCCTGGCCTGAATAAAGTCCTTTTCCATGTACACCCGGTAAAACATTATTTGTGTCGTCCTTTATACCTTTCTTACTATTACCATCCTGATATAATTCTTTTACTTCTAATGTATTCACATCCACCTCATAAAAGCCTTCCTCCATAGTCCCATAATATATCTTACCTGCCGGATCTGTCAAATGGCGTGCATTACCGGTATGACGGCCCGGCATCGTCTGCCAGGGAATCACTCGAACACTCCCTGTCTTATCTATTGCATACGGACCTATAAAGAGTTGATTGCTTTCTTTGTGAATCATTCGATTAGCAGGAGTTCCTCCAATACTTTCATCACGTACGATCTGCCGGTAGTCTGATGTCACTTCATACAATTTGTCGGAAGAGCCATTCGGTAAATGCGGCCCATATGTTATTACCCATAAACGATCGGCCCAAGGCACCACCGCCCCGGTTCCACATTCACCTTCATTATTATAATAAGCTAAACGGGGATAGATACCGGATATGGAATCCGGAGTCTTTTTTACATCTCTTTGAGCAGTACAGCTCATCACGGACAATGCTGCAACAAAAGCTACAGAACTTTTTATCTTCATTTTCATCTTTTTCTAATAATATATTGTTAAAATAAAGGCTTCTTCCTACTCTTTTAAACAAAGATCAAAAGAAGCCTTACTAATTTATATACAATTAATATCCAGGATTCTGTTCCAAATTTTCATTAATCAAGACTTCTTTGGTTGGGATCGGCCATAAATACTGCCGGTCGTTCCACATACGCTGCGACATCGGAGCAATCAACCCAGCTTTTTCCATAGCCGAGAAATCAGGAATACCGTCTTCGTCTATTTGGGGAATACCAGGCCAGAACCATAACCCTTTATCTACAACCTTTTCTCTTAACAAATCAACCGGATACAACATACCGTAATTCGGACGTATCAAGGCTTTGCTTGCCAATTTCCATCTGACCAAATCCATATAGCGCAATCCCTCTTTGGCAAATTCAACCCGCCGTTCCGTACGCAAGATTGTACGTAATTTTTGCTGGTCGGTAGTTGTCACTGCCGGATAAGCAGCCGTATTCGTATAATCCACCCCATAGGCTCTTGCACGAACTTGGTTGATTGCATCCAAAACAGACTGATCGATCTGCCCCAATTCAATTTTTGCTTCGGCATACATCAAGAGGACATCTGCATAACGGATAATAATTTTATCCGGATCCACATCCTTGCCATTTTCCAACCATGTTTCATCAATCCCTTTTTTCCATAACAATCCATTAAAAGAAGCAAATTGGGCATTGACACGGGCATCATTGTTTTTCTGCATCTTTCCTGTGTTATAATTCATTACTTGTACGGCATCCGGATGCGGATTATATTCAAAGCCAAGATGCCGGGTACCAAACTCCACTATGGTTGCCGTACAACGCGGATCACGATTTTTGAACGGATTATGCGGATCAAACAAGGGTGATTCATCAATTGGCAGGCCATCGGTACAGGTATAGGCGGCAAGTAAATCCCAAGAAGGAGCAAATGCACCCCAGCCACCAGGATTTCTTGATACTTCATTCATAACCGTCCAGTTTCCTAACGTAACTTTATATTCTATGGAGCGGGGCAAGAGGAAAATTGATTCTTCCGAGTTCTTTGTCGTACTCAGGAAAAGGTCTGAATAGTCTTTGTGCAATTTATAAATACCTAAATCCATGCACTTTTTAGTTGCATCAGCGACAATGTCCCAATCTCCCATATATAAAGCAAAACGAGCTTTCAAGGCCAAAGCCGCTCCCTTTGTGGCACGCTGCGAAGACAAGCCAGAATATTTTTCCGGCAAATTTTCTATTGCTTTATCATAATCCTCATATATCTTTGGTACGATTTCTGATTTCGCAGTCCGTCCAAGCGTAAAAGCTTTGTCTATATCAACGACCTCTGTCACATAAATAACATCTCCGAAATAAGTAACTAACCGGGCATAACAAGAAGCTCTTTGAAAAAAAGCTTCTCCTTCATACTGCTTCAATTTAACCTCTGAAATACCCATATTTACAGCCTTATCCATATTAGCTAATATTGTATTTGCCCGTGCTATGGACTTATACTGATTAGCCCACAATTTTGTCACATCGTCACTCTGTCCGTTAAAAGTTCCTTTTAGTATTTCAGACGGAGTCTCTCTATAAATAAAATTATCGGTTTTGTCTTCATTATCTAATGGCCAAAAGTCATCCCGATAAAAATCCTTGACAGACATTTCTATTTCCGTTTCGCTGGAGTACCAATTCTCGCTAGATGCCTGTGACAATGGATTCAAATCCAATTCATAACATGAATTCACCCCCAAACAGCATCCCAATAATATTACTAATGTACGTTTCATCTTTTCACTCTTTTAAAAATTAATAGAAAAACCAAACAACAAAGATGTTGTGATCGGATAAGAAGAACTTCCCATTTCCGGATCCCATCCGCTCGGATATTTGCTGATACAGAACAAATCATTGGCTGCGACATATACACGTGCCTTCTTAATCGTCACTTTCTCAGTCCAAGCTGTCGGCAATGTATATCCGAATGTCAAATTCTTCAAACGGAAATAACGCCCCTTAAACATCCAATAGTCCGACATAGCATAGTTATTGGTTGCATTAGCATACGTCAAACGGGGATAAAAGGCCTGTGAATTCTGGGCTTCCGTATTCTTTTCACTCCAATAGTTACCATCAATAATTGCAGGCGTGTTTCCCCAATTTGCAAACAAAGGTTGTACCATCCTATCAGATAAACGTGCATTTTGGCGTCCAACTCCTTGAAAGGCTAAAGAAAAATCAAACCCCTTATAACCTAAGTTTAACGATCCGCCATATTGGAACCTCGGCAGTGAACCACCCAGCAAGACACGGTCATATTCCGGTGAGATCTTACCGTCAGGTACACCATCCGGTCCGGAAATATCTTTATATTTCACATCACCGAGTTGTACATTATTATTCAACTTAGGGCCTTTCAAATCCTCTTCCGTCAACATCAGGCCGTCACTCAGATAACCATACCATTCATTAAATTCACTGCCTTCCATTTTTACTTGGCTGCCTAAAAATTCCGTACCATCCAAATTTCCCATTTTAGAAACAAAATCGAAAAAATTGGCAGAGATGCCATATGTCAGATCACCGATCTGATCATTCCAGGCAAGTTCAAGGTCATATCCGTTGGTATACATCTTACCGCTATTCCGCTGGGGATTGTCAAATCCGACATAATCCGGGATCTCCAAAGCCAACAACATGTCCTTTGTCTGCTTGTTATAATAATCGGCAGTAAAACGCAAACGATTATTAAAGAATGTAGCATCCAGACCGACATCAACGGAACTTGTCGTCTCCCAAGAAATATTTTCTACTGCATATGCCCATTGCGCAGCTGATAATTCGGGTACTATCGCACCATTCTGATAAAACAATACATCACTGAAATTAATAAATGCCTGATACGGATAATAAAGAGGATTACCATCACTATTTGTGATTCGTTCATTACCTAACGTCCCGTAAGAAGCTCTCAATTTCAGGAAAGACAACCAATCTATATCCGCATTTTTCACAAAGACTTCTTCACTCATTACCCAACCGGCAGAAACCGAAGGAAAAACACCCCAACGATAGTCTGAATGGAAACGTGAAGATCCGTCATAACGCACATTCGCCTGCAACAAGTATCGATTATCATAGTTATAAGCGACGCGACCGAACCAAGATTGATAAGCCAACTGCACGGCACTTCCACTATTATCACGAAGATCCAAAGGGCCGATATCCAAATAAGGGAAATTGCTAAGTTCATACTGATCACGTGAAGCCCCTAAGTTTTCACCAAAATAACGATACGTTTCATAACCAGCCATCACATTTAAATCGTGCTTCCCGAATGTTTTCATATAATTTGCAATGCCCTGGATCGTCACATCGTAGCTATCATTTCTTTTTTCAGATAACTTTGTCGTATTATAGCCTTCCATATAACCACCGATCGTGTTCGGATCATCTTCCAAGGAATAAGGAACAGCTTTGCGAAAATCCTTATTTTTTGTGAATGTATAGTTAGGAGCAATCACCCCGGAAATTTTCAATCCCTCTATCGGAGTAATATTAATGGCCGCACGTCCACCTACTTTATTGTACCATTCGTCTTTGGTTCCGCCAGAGTTGACAAGTGCATACGGATTATTACCGTTTTTACCACTGGCATACTCTCCGTTTGCCCAAACAGCAGGATAGATCATCGGAGCCAAACGCATATCCGAAAATGGAGAATAATAGGGCTGATGGTTTTTTGTCCGTTTAAAGTTGAAATCCAGGGTTGCTCCCAAATACTTATTCACCGTAAAATCATTGTTTGCACGAATCATAAATCGTTC
>OGMU01000397.1_pt1 | contig 20609 bp, 11 predicted proteins | sample 1573331 | NCBI WGS metagenome assembly OGMU01 (sample SAMEA2581990, study PRJEB24529) | metagenome | biome: Human gut stool | place: China | collected 2011
AGGAAGAGAATGCGGCTTTTAAAGAACTTCACCCTTAAGAGCAGGACCGGCAGAGAGCATATCGGTCATTATCTATAAGAGATAGCACATAATTTGAACTATTTTGTACGATTTGAACCCCTCTTTCCAACAAAAGAGGGGTTTCTTTGCATTCGGGAGAAGAACAGGTGATCTCTCTCTCTGTAAATACCGGCTAATGATAAACCGATTTACCATCGGACCTAAAACGATATATTCTATGATGAAGCAATCTTTTACTCTGTCAGTGGCAATGCTGATATTGTCTTTTCTCTGTCCGGCATTCCTCAATGCGCAGATAGTTACGGACGAGCGGATGTTCTCTTTCGAGGAATCGAAGATTCCGGATTACATAACAGGTGTCAATTCGCAACTCTCTATTTCCGATACACATTATAAAGACGGAAAACATTCGTTGGAATGGACCTTCGAACCGAACGGGAGACTGGAACTCCGGAAAGACCTGAAGTTTGAACAGAAGGACCCGACAGGGAAAGACCTGTATCTTTCCGCTTTCATCGTATGGATATACAATGAGCAGCCTCAGGACGCTGCTATCGAGTTTGAATTTCTGAAAGACGGCCGTAAGTGCGCTTCTTTCCCTTTCGGCATCAATTTCAAAGGCTGGCGTGCGGCATGGGTCTGCTATGAACGCGATATGCAAGGAAGAGGGAATGAACGAGCTCCACATCGTGGCTCCCAATGCAAAAGGACGCCTTTTCATCGATCATCTGATCACTGCGACGAAGGTAGACGCCCGTCAGCAGACAGCCGATCTGCAAGTGCCGTTTGTCAATGCCGGCACTACCAATCACTGGCTGGTACTCTACAAACACTCCCTCCTGAAACCGGACATCGAACTGACTCCCGTAAGCGACAAGCAGCGGCAGGAAATGAAACTGCTGGAAAAGCGTTTCCGTGATATGATCTATACCAAGGGGAAGGTGACGGAAAAAGAAGCCGAAACCATCCGTAAGAAATACGACCTCTATCAGATAACCTATAAGGACGGGCAAGTGTCCGGAGTGCCTGTTTTCATGGTGCGCGCTTCCGAAGCCTACGAACGGATGATTCCGGACTGGGACAAGGATATGCTGACCAAGATGGGAATAGAGATGCGTGCCTATTTTGACTTAATGAAACGGATTGCCGTGGCTTACAATAACAGTGAGGCAGGATCACCGATCCGCGAGGAGATGAGGCGGAAATTTCTTGCGATGTACGACCATATCACCGATCAGGGAGTGGCTTACGGTAGTTGCTGGGGTAATATTCATCATTACGGATATAGCGTGCGCGGACTTTATCCGGCTTATTTCCTGATGAAAGATGTATTGCGGGAAGAAGGAAAACTGCTAGAAGCGGAGCGGACATTGCGCTGGTATGCCATCACCAACGAAGTATATCCCAAGCCGGAAGGCAACGGCATCGATATGGATTCTTTCAATACACAAACCACCGGGCGTATCGCAAGCATTCTGATGATGGAAGACACGCCGGAGAAGCTGCAATACTTGAAATCCTTCTCCCGATGGATTGACTACGGCTGCCGTCCTGCACCGGGACTGGCCGGTTCTTTCAAAGTGGACGGAGGAGCTTTCCATCACCGTAATAACTACCCTGCCTATGCCGTTGGAGGACTGGACGGGGCAACGAATATGATTTACCTTTTCAGTCGGACAAGCCTTGCCGTTTCCGAATTGGCACACCGGACGGTCAAAGATGTCCTGCTTGCCATGCGTTTCTACTGCAATAAACTGAACTTTCCCTTGTCTATGTCCGGGCGCCATCCCGATGGAAAGGGGAAATTAGTTCCCATGCACTATGCGATGATGGCAATTGCCGGAACTCCCGATGGAAAGGGCGATTTTGATAAAGAGATGGCATCCGCCTACCTGCGTCTCGTAGGGTCCGGGGCAGCGGATTGGCGGGGGGGGCGGGAATATATGCCGAAAGTTTCGAACGCTCAGGAGCGTAAGATAGCCAAACGACTGGTAGAGAGCGGTTTTCGTGCCGAACCCGATCCGCAGGGCAATCTCTCGCTAGGCTATGGCTGTGTATCCGTGCAACGGCGTGAAAACTGGTCGGCTGTGGCACGCGGACATTCACGCTACCTTTGGGCTGCCGAGCATTATCTGGGACACAACCTCTATGGACGCTATCTGGCACATGGAAGTCTCCAGATACTGACAGCACCTCCGGGACAGACAGTGACTCCCGCCACCAGCGGATGGCAGCAGGAAGGTTTCGACTGGAACCGCATTCCGGGAGTGACTTCCATCCATCTCCCGCTGGACCTGCTCAAAGCCAACGTGCTGAATGTAGATACATTCTCCGGAATGGAAGAGATGCTTTATTCGGATGAAGCCTTTGCCGGCGGCCTGTCACAAGGAAAGATGAATGGCAACTTCGGAATGAAACTGCACGAACACGATAAGTATAACGGAACACATCGTGCGCGAAAATCCTACCATTTCATCGATGGAATGATCGTTTGTCTGGGCTCGGATATCGAGAATACAAACATGGATTATCCAACGGAAACGACCATCTTCCAACTGGCGGTGACAGATAAAGCGGCACATGACTATTGGAAGAATAATGCGGGTGAAGGAAAAGTATGGATGGATCATCTGGGTACCGGATATTATGTGCCGGTTGCTGCAAGATTCGAGAAAAACTTTCCGCAATACTCCCGTATGCAGGATACAGGCAAAGAAACGAAAGGAGACTGGGTATCATTGATTATCGACCATGGGAAAGCACCGAAAGCGGGAAGTTACGAATATGCCATTCTGCCGGGAACCGACCGGAAGACGATGACTGCCTTTGCAAAGAAACCTGCCTACAGCGTATTACAGCAAGACCGGAATGCACATATCCTTGAATCGCCTTCGGACAGGATAACTTCTTATGTGCTTTTTGAAACTCCCCAGTCACTGCTTCCCGGTGGATTATTGCAGCGTACGGATACGTCCTGCTTAGTGATGGTCCGTAAGGAATCTGCTGATAAAGTATTATTGACTGTAGCTCAACCGGATCTGGCATTGTATCGTGGTCCGAGTGATGAGGCTTTCGATAAAGACGGAAAACGTATGGAGCGCAGCATCTATTCCCGCCCGTGGATTGACAATGAAAGCGGTGAGATTCCTGTGACGGTAACTCTGAAAGGCAGGTGGAAGGTAGCGGAAACTCCTTTCTGCAAAGTGGTATCCGAGGATAAAAAACAAACGGTACTCCGCTTCCTCTGTAAGGATGGAGCCAGCTATGAGGTAGAACTGGAGAAATAATCTTTTGTTCTGTGGTATGCTATCTGAATAATCAGATCCCCCCTAGAGCATTTACGGCCAAAGGAATCTGCTGTAATAGCAGCAATGAAAGCTGAGGAGCCTACATATCAGCTTAGACTCTCCACAGTGATTTGATAGCCGTTTTGCTCTCATGCTCTAACAAATGGTCTGTATCCCTTTATTCATCGTGGTTTTCGGTGTGGTAGCAACTGTGGTGGCAGGTATGAGAGCAAACGGTTGCTCTCACTCTGTTTCATCCTGATTAGTATCGTTTCTACATTACTATCTTCTGATTTACAGGATGTTAATATCTGACATCTCAGCTATTAACGTTTGCTCTCTCAGTCATTAATAACTGAGAAATCAGCTATTAATGACTGATACCCCATACATTATTAGCCAATAAATGATTCAATGCTTCCTAAAAGAACAGGTCAATTGAAACAACTAACACGGCCGAGTCAATCCAATCATACGGTCAAGTGAATCCAATCGACAGGTGTTTCAGAAAGTTTCAAACGCTTGAAACTTTTTGTTTCATGCCTTGGAACAAAAGGTTTCATGCCTTGAAACTAATAGTTTCAACCTTTGAAACACTTTATTCCAACGGTTGAAACTGACATTGGAACTACAGGAATAAAGTGAAGATACTACAAAGGTTAGAGATTAGATTAAAAAAAGTGAGGGCAAGCATTTGCTCTCATACCTGCTACCACAGTTGCTACCACACCGGAAACCACGATGAATAAATGGATACAGACAGTTTGTTAGAGCATGAGAGCAAAAGTGATACTAAATTACTATTGAGCAATCTTTGATAATTCGCTGCACAACAAAAGTGCAGAAATATACATAATACTGCACTTTTGTTGCGCAATTATCGTATCATTACAGATAAATACACTTCAGTTATGGATTGATTATACGAAAGCTTCAACAAGTTATTAAAAAGCACGAGCACAAAGATAGCATCGGTTCGATCATCCCACTTTGGTATTTTGGAATGAATTATTAGTAAACTAAGCAAAAGCCTTTTTCTTCTTTTAGTCCACACTATTTTTATAAAAGGCACTAATTTTATTGAATTACCTCACTAACAGAGCGCTAGATTTCAAAAAGAAACTTAACTTTGCACCCGAGTTTTATAAAAAGAGACTGAATTAGTAACTAAAAAGATTAAACCGCATGAAAATTAAGACTTTAATAGCCTGTTTCATACTAGCTTGTGCTGCAACTTCCTGCATACAGGATGAAGCACTGAACTCAGAAGCAGCCATTGATGCTTGTACAGGTGATGATGTACAATTAGCAAACATCAATGCTGATTCAAAGGAAATTAATGTATATGTGCATAAGGGAGCCGACCTCTCCAAACAAAAAATAAAATTTGAGGTCCCACAAGGAGCCACTACCAAAGTAAATAATCAGGCAACTGGTGATACAGAGTCTACATATGATTTTAGTGAGGCACCACATTCTCGAAAATTTACTGTAACTTCAGAAGATGGTCAATGGAAACCTGTGTATACTGTTAATCTGAAACGAGCAGAATTACCCAACTCATTTCATTTTGAAGAATTATTAGCCTCTTTCAACACTCCCTATGATATTTTTTACGAGTTTGAGCAAGGAACTTCGCAAGATATTTCTAAAGTTTTGCAATGGTCAAGTGGTAATCCCGGATTTAAACTGACGGGAATGGCAAAGAGTATTAGCGATTATCCGACAGTACAAGCCGCTAACGGTGTCATTGGTAAATGTGCTAAATTGACAACTTGCGACACAGGAAGTTTTGGCGCAATGGTAAATATGTTTATTGCTGCAGGTAATCTTTTTATCGGTTCGTTCGACCTTTCCAATGCATTAAAAGATGCCCCCAAAGCAACAACATTCGGCTTCCAATTTTACAAACGCCCTAAAGCATTAAAGGGATTCTATAAATTTAAATCCGGTGATATTTACACTGCTCCCAAGAAAAACGAGAAAGGAGAAATGGAACAAGAAATTATCCCCGGTAAAAGAGACCGATGTGATATCTATGCTATCATGTACGAAGCAAACGAAAACTCTTTTATGCTTGACGGTTATACCTCATTGACTTCAGACAAACTAGTATCAGTTGCGCGGATTAAAGAAGAAGATGTCAAGGAAGGAGATACTTGGAATGAATTTGACATACCATTCGTGCTAAAAGATGGCAAGCAAATTAATGAAGACAAGCTAAAGGAGGGAAAATACAAACTAGCCATTGTGCTCTCTTCAAGTGTAGACGGTGCCTTCTTTAAAGGAGCAGTAGGTAGTACGCTTTATGTCGATGAACTAGAACTTATTTGTGAAGAATAAAAACTCAATGCAATGAAAAAATATAAATTAATCAATATCATAGCCGTACTACTGTTTGTAAGTACATTCTCAGCGCAAGCACAAGAAGAAAGAAATCAAGGTATCATCTGGTCATACTTGCATGGATGGGAATATGGAATCAAGGCTGGTTTCAGTATTGGAGGAACTGCTCCATTGCCTTTACCTGAAGAAATCCGCAAAATAGACAGTTATTCACCAGGTGGCCTCGCTATTTCAATTGAAGGAAATGCAACTAAATGGTTTGACACAAAATGGGGAATGACTGTAGGAGTACGACTTGAAAATAAAAATATGACAACGGAAGCTACTGTAAAGAACTACGGTATGAAGATCATCAACACCAACGGCGGAGAACTACAAGGTTTATGGACAGGTGGCGTAAAGACTAAAGTCAAAAACTCTTATCTGACTATCCCAGTAGTTGCCAACTATAAAGTAAGCAAACGTTGGAAAGTATCAGCAGGTCCGTATGTATCTTATCTTATTGAAAGAAACTTCTCCGGACATGTATATGAAGGTCACTTGCGTACTCCGGATCAGACAGGTTCGCGAGTAGATTTTACTGGTGAAAGCATTGCTACTTATGATTTCTCTGACAATCTGCGTAAATTCCAATGGGGATTGCAATTAGGCGGTGAGTGGAGAGCATTCAAACATTTAAATGTGTATGCTGACTTGACATGGGGATTGAACGATATCTTCAAGAAGGATTTTGATACGATAACGTTTAACATGTACCCCATTTATCTGAATTTAGGATTCGGATATGCGTTCTAATAAAAAATAATCTATATAGATTCATCATTACTCTCGTTATAGACAAGCTATAACGAGAGTTTTTATATCCCAAACTTCATCTAAAAACATTATTAGAAAAATACATTTTTCATAATTAATGGAGTAATATACTTCTCCTTCATATCATTCCTAACAAATTATAATAAAAATAAGAATCCCTCCATCCCATTCTAATAAAGAAGAGATGAAGGGAAACACCTAAAATATATCTTTTACTTTTGAGTCTAATTACTTATTCATTAACAATAGTAACATCATCAATCAACAATCTACTACCAACAGCAGCATTATAGGCAGCACCATCTTTACTAGCTGAAAAGATTACTGCAAATTTATACTTTTTATTGGGATCATACTCTTTATCCTTTTTATATTCCAGTTTTAACTCAAAAGGAGTATATTCACTTGTCCCAGTATTTGTATATACAGCAGAAGCTACAATTTTATCAGATGTATAGATATTATTTCCATCCAATGTTTCTTTTTTAACATCTTCTACTTCGTATAGAACTGCGGATAAAGCACACTCATCTTTTGTATCTGGTTCTAGTACTCCATTTGAGTTATAGAATTCGGTTCCAGGAGTATATTTAAAGAATCCTTTCACTAATAGAGGTTTTTCTGTATATTCAATACCAAAAAGAGTTGTAGTCATCGGATCTTTTAATGCATTTGTAGCTACAAATGTTCCCAAAAATATAGATCCCGCTGTAACTTTAGGCACTTTTTGTCCTAACATATTGTCTGATCCTGTAGTATCAATAGATACTAGTTCCGCTGCATAGTTTCCTCCATGAGCCTCTTCTGTTTTATTAATAGGAAAAGGACCATTATAAGTAATAGGATTAGGTTGAGCAAAAGCACCAAATCCTTTAATAAACACAACAGCTTGATTACAACTAGCCCATCCTCCTACAGCTATTGGATATTGATATTCAGGAGTAGTCTGAGTTTCATCTACTGTCCAATCTTCAAAATCATAAACTACAACCTTGTTGGTTCCAGAAATAAAAACACTATATTTCTTCATAGTACCATCTTCAGCAGTAACTGTATACTCAACTTTCTTATTATTTGAGAAATCTTGCTTAACATTAGAAGCAGGAGTAACTACAGCTTTCTCTGATACTGTAATAGAAGGTGACAAAATCAAAGCTTCATAAAAGTAATTGTTCCTTTTTCATCGTCAATAACAGGCTGTTCAGTTACAACATCACTATCAAATGTAAAGCCTGTAATCTTAGCCTCAGAGCTTTCATTACCTGTCAATTTAGTACCAACAAAAGTAGCCTTGACATCTTGATTTAAAGGAGCACCAACCTTTACGCCAATTTCAATATTAATATTGCTACCTTTTACAGTACCTAAAATACTAATAGGACAATTACCGAGAGGTGCCACCAAATCAAGATTCTGTTGTCCTTCAAATGAGTAACCACCATCAATAGCTTTCACTGTACAAGGGTCTACCTCAATATCACCCACATTAATCAAGAAAGTAAAATTCTTCAGTGATAAAGCAATTTGATTAGCACCTTTATTTGACTGCGCAATAGCAATCTTTTGATTCTCAGTAGTCCCCATCTGATTTCCATCAACAACTACTGACAATTTTCCAATATAGCCTCCAGCCAAATCTGTATCTATAGGATATTTCACCTCATCATCGTCATCACCACAACTTGAAAACAAGCTGACTGAACAAACAAGCATAAACAAATACAACAAACTCTTTTTCATAATTCTCTTATTTAGTTAATAATCTATTTGATCGCAAAATCGGGTACAAAGTAACATATTTATATTAATTATCACAAGGTCCATTCTTTGTATTTTATGATCTATTTTTAAGATCATATTGCAAAAAAGCTGTTTTTATCTACTTTTTAAGGTTCATATTTACAGCATACTCAACCAATATATACAAAAAAAGGAGGGATTTCAAGTCCCCCCTTTTTCGATATTCAAGATATTATAGTTTTCAAATTTTCATATAACTAACCTATTATTCTAGCTATAATCCCATTACTCGCCAATAACCTCCAATTCATCAACGATCAGCGTACTGTTAGCTGCGCCTTTGAACTTATCACCTTCCTTACTGGAAGAACATATAATAGCTAACTTATACTCTTTAGTACTATCATAAGATTTCTCCGGCAAATACTCAAATGCAAGTTCGAATGTAGTCCATTCATCTTTATCCGTACCATCTTTCAAGCGAGCTTCTGCCACACGATATTCTGAAGTATTAATATCTACTCCTGTGAGTGTCACATCTTTGCCGGCTGCATCTTTTGCTTCGTACAATACCGCAGCAATAGAACATTCGTCAATAATGTTAAGCCCCTCCTGCGCTGGTTTGACAGAACCATCTATATAGTTCGTTCCTGCTTTATATTTATATACGCCTTTTAATAACTTAGGCTCCTTGTCATAAGCAATACCAAATTTGGTTGATTTCAAAGGAGCAAGCATATTAAGACTGAACGTACCCGTAAATAAAGAACCGGAAGTAATAGGTGCCATACTGCCTAAAACATGTGCTCTAGAATCCAATGTCACCAATTTGGCAGCCTTACCACTAAAGCCTTCAGATTCTTCCATCACAGGATAGCCTACTTTTACTGTCGAAGATGATCCATTCAACATTTTGGCACCACCATTGGAAGTAGCCAGGAATCCTGCAGGCTCCGGAGTCCAATAATTTTCATAACTATTACCTGCATCAAATTCAGACCATTCATCCAAAGAATATTTCATGATATTCTGAACACCTTCAATAGAAGCAGTATACTTTCTTGATGTTCCATCTTCAGCAACTACAGTATAAACAACACTTTTTCCTCCGGAGAAGTCCTGAGCAACACCACTTGCCGGAGTTACGGTAGCCTTTTCTGAAACAGCAATGACTGGTACCAAGGCTTTCAAGTCTTCCTCAGTAGCCTCATCATTAACTTTAAACGTAATGGCACTCTTTGCATCATCAATAACCGGTGCTACTGTTATAACTTCGTCATCAATAGTAAAATCGGTTATTTTAGCCTCCGTGTTTTCACTTCCTGACAGTTTAGTACCTTTATAATTGACCTTAACTTTCATTCCGCCTTCTACATCTACATCAATAACCATATCTACAGCATTCTTACCAACTGTACCCGAAACGGATGTATTGCATGATCCCACAACAAGACTTAATGTCTGATTGCCGGAAAACTTATAAGCATCACCACTTTTTGTCAAAGCACAATTATCCACAGTAATGTCACCAATAAGAAGCTCAGTACCTGCTACGGTAATAGTAAAGTTTCTCAGTTCCAGTTTTACAGCAGTATCCGAAGCCTTTGAGATATAAACCTTCTGAACCATATCAGAAGCTATAGGAGTAGATACTCCCACATAATATACATCCATCGTTCCTTTATATGCACCTGCAAGTTCACTGTCAACCGGATATTTCACATCGTCATCGTCACTACAACTCATAAATAGACTCACCGAACTAATAAGCATAAACAAATACAACAATCTTTTCTTCATAATCTTCATAGTTAATTATAAATTCTTTTTTATCACATAAAATCACGCAAAGTAAAAGATTTAAAATAACTACCACAAGTGCCATTCTTGGCATTCTATGTTCTATTTTTAATATATTATTTATTCATACCCCAAAAATAAGAAAAATAAAAGTTTCAATATTAATATTCAAGTTATAAAAGAGAAGAGTAAGCAGATATATATTTCTGCACTAATCCAATCATCTTTTCATACAAATCCCTATCACAATCCATATACCTATAAATCATCACATCTATCAACCATAGAATTTTTTCCCGATTTAATATCCGCTCAACAGCCTCCCCCCTTACGAATGACGGAAGTGAATTTACGACATTATAATTATTGCATATTTATTAAAAAAGCTGTATCTTTGCAACCTTAGTCATAATTGAAAGTTTGTCAAAGTACAAAGTTAGACATGTTTAATATTGAATTTATTACAAATGTCGTTTCGTTGTGATGGCGGAACCATTTGAAATTACTACTGATTTAATATCATTTTACTCAGAATATTCAGTCGTGATGATGCGATATTCTTTCTTAATCTATAAATATATATATGCAAATGTTGACAGCCCATAATGGGCAGTTAGCGTCGTTTGTATGCGTGATGTCTTACGTGTTTAAATTTAGTATTGCTTATATACATGTTTATAATGATGAAAAAAAGCCCTGGACCGTGATGGTTCGGGGCTTTTCTTGTACTTGCAATAAGCAAGAAGGAAAAAGATTTCAGATTACATCGGTAACTGTGCTATTATCTCTTTCGAACATACCGGCAATTTACCATTCTTTCCCATATCCACAAAAACCGTTGCACACAACACCGTCCATTGGTCACCATATGTCATCGTACTGCTATGGCTATACCCAAGGCAATGCCCGTATTCATGAAACATGGCCTGACGAGGATAATTATGCGGATGGGCATCCGGAGGAGTCGCATCAAAATAAACACCGGTATAACAATAATTAGCCAAGCCGTACGTATTGCCTCCACCTAATCCGCCGACACCGGCAACACACCCCAGCACAAGCCCGCCATGATTACGGATTCTTTGACGCAACGCATCCAGATTGATCGGATTTCCTCCATTGTCTTTCAACAAACCTTCGTATTTGTTCATTTCCATATTAAACTCTTCGGAAGAGAACATGAAAGCCATATTGACAGCCAACGCCACTCCGTGACGGCACAATAACGGATTCATATGACGCCAATACGCATGACCATTGTCAGCCGAATAAGAAGAAAAACGTATAAACCAGCGACTGTCTATCTGTTCTATTTTCTTCATAAACGGATCTTCTGTACGAATAACAAGCGTCACATCATCATTGGAAAGTCCGGGCTGTGCAGGCACCACTATCTTCCGTCCACTACTTGTAGTGAATGTCCGTTCCGAATCTACAACCGGCAAGGGGAATGACGCTTCCATAAACGGATAAATCTGTTCAAAATGTGCCAGTTCGAAGAACTCCATGCTAAATTTATTAAAACGGCACATAATCTTCACATCCTGAATACCTACAGGAGAAAAGAACTTGACAAGCAACTGATGTTCGTCTGAAATGGAAACCTGCAACGGAGCATTCGCATAAAAAGAACGACGGCGACTGTCATAAAAGACCTCACGTGGCTCACTGGCCAAAAACATCGTATCCGTGCGAAACCGAAAGAAGTCCTCCTTGCGAACATAAAGTGAACCATCCTGATTTTCCGGATGCAGATAATCAATACTAATATGAGATACACGGCCTGCCTCAATCTTACAATCCGTGAAACGGTATTTACGGACAAACTGAGTTCCATCACTGCGATCGGACTCAATCGTCACAAATCCGGATAATGCTTTTGTGCCGGGCAATGAGTAAAACGAGTATTTCCCGGTAATGTCATAAGATTCTATCTTTCTGGTTCCGGAATATTTCCCGTCTGCACCAAGAGTCGCATATATTCCTTCGGCATCGTCGAAAGTTATATCGATTTTACGAATGAATCTCCACATATAATCGGACGATACATTCAAATCGACATCCACTCTCCCTACAGAACGCTCCAAGACCACTGTATGCGACACCGAAGCCTGATCTCTGCCGATATGCAATTCTATTTTCTTATAAAAGTAAACCGCATCTAACGGCGCATTTTCCGCATGATTTATCAACCAGTCATCGGACAGTTTTTCGGGTTCTTTAACAGCCTCATCTTCTTCCTCGCTCGTAGTAGCCAGAAAAACGACTGTATAATCCCCCATACTCAATCCTTCGATAGTCAATTTTGAGAAGTTTTCTTCCAGCTTCTGATATAAGGGCTTAATAATCTCTCCACGTTCATTGGCAATAGCATACCACATACGAGTGATCTGCTCCGGTTTGCTTCCGCGTGTCTGCACCACGGACGCATCATCTTGCTGCAACCCAAACAAAAACGACACTTGTCCGGAATGGGAAGGAACAATGCCGGTCTCCTGTTCAAAATCACCCGAACAGTTGGCAAGCAATAATGCGCCCAGTAATATCATTATGATTCTTAGCATCTTCATAAACAGCCTCCTCTATTTCTTTACACAACGTACGGATGCAAATGCTTCCATCTGTAACCGCTGTTTCTTAATAACGGTTGACTCGGCTCCTTCGAACGGCAACCAGTAAGCCCATGCATAACCGCCCGGAAGACCGTTACGTTCGTTTGTCCACAACACAGCTCTTTTCCCGAAAGCCGGATTATTGGATGACGACTTATCTCCCTTCGAGCCAGCCAAAGGAATAATAAGGCTGCGACCGGTGTCTTCCGAAGTAAACTTCACATAATGCTGTGTTCCCGTCACACCACTGGACGGAGTTATCAGTGTTCCTTCTCCAATGTGAAGTGTAGCGGCAATTGTTTCTCCATTTCCTGCCTTATATCTACCCGGAATCTCTTGGTCTGCAGGAAGCAGAGACTGCCATTCGTTACCAGCCGGTATCCGGTATCCTTCAGGGCAAGGCATATGTGTATCATTCACCCAAGGTGCATCAGCTGTCTGGTTACCTAAATTGTTGGAAGGATTATACCCCTGCCAAGGCACGTACATATATAAACGTCCAAATTGGAACAGACCACCCACCGTGTTAATCCAACTTTTATGATACATATCTTCGACCGTAGCCCCGTCCAACGGATAAATCTGATCTTCCAGATCGCGGCTACGCGCATTAAATGCCATCCATACATTTCCTGCGATTTCCACAGTTTCAATCTGTTTGTCACTCGGAGCCACACGTATCTCCACGTAATCATATGTTCCACTCAACAAGGCATTTTTCAAATGCACCAAAACCGTATAGCCCAGGCGACCGCTGCCTTGCGCTGCAACCGATACATTAAATGACGACACGATACCTTCCGCCTCTTCCGACACGGACATATTGCCTACACTTGTTCCGCTACCGGCACCTTCTGTAGAAGAAATATCGATACGAGTGTCTGTAACGAACGCCAGCGTCATGTCATCAGCACCTGTAGCAGGCACTTCCAGTATATTATTCTCATAGTCTACCTTCACCCCTTCCGGAATCCTGGATTTCGACGCATTAAGCAAAAGACGTTGGTTCGTATCAGGCTTTCCGACAATCGTTTCCCCTTCTTCCCACGGTTTGATCTCAAAAACGCCTGTCACTTCAGCTCCCACATTGAGCACTGCCAATTCATATACTTTATTGCGTTCGACAACTGGTAATTCGACTTTTAACCTGATAGGGACTTCACCATAGGTTCCACGCAAGATGATATTGACAGGACGTGTGCTCTCGAACAGACGGAATACCCCCTCTTGCTTGCCATCGAATGCAGAAGAGAACTCCTTCCGATAGCTCACCGTTTTATCCGACGCCCGAACATTTTCGAGGAATGGTAAAGTCTCGGCAGGAGCATTCTCTACGATGACTTCCTTTATCTGCGTTTTGCTGTCGGCTGTTGTGTTCAAATCAATGCGCGCCACACCGCGTTTCATAATTACATTGACCTCCGCATTGCTGCGTGTCACTACTCCGCTCTCCAATTCGACTACAGCCGCCATGAAATCCGGCGCAGAATTATCATGCAATCCTTCACCGATAATCGTATTACGAAATTCTTCTTCACTTTTAGCTTTCTCTCCGGCAGGAATCTCCAGTCCGGTCAGAAAATAAAGTCGAGATCCGCTGACCGCAGAAATCTCCGACTGTCCGCCTTGCCCGGGAGTCAGCTGTTCCTCTTTATATAAATTCCCGTCACTAAACTGGAAAACCGATACATCTTTGAGCTCTTCAGAAGATTCTTCTCCTGCTACCGTAATTCCTTTTAATACCACTGAATAAGTTTGTTGATGGCCTTTTCCCCCGGTTGGTTCATCGTTCGAGCAGGCGCCTGAAAGTAATGTTCCTATTATAATAGGAACGATGGTTTTTCTGCAAGAATAATTCATGTTTTTTTGATTAAAATAATACTGAATATTGGAAACTTTATAAATGCATTTTCCAAAAGCGGCGGCAAAAATACTACTTTTTTCAATACAGCAAGTCATCTGCATAAAATTTTAATAAATATGTTGAATAAAAGAAATCTTTAACGTCAGACTAACTAAATACAAAATAAAAAGTTATTTTTGCAAACGTTTTTTAATTTTATCTCATTCTAATATTATGTACAAGATTTTTCACGGCTTCCACCTAGTAGAAGCTTATCAGGACTTAAAGAAAGCTAAACGGTTAGCAAAGAATCAGACAGTGGCCCGATGTATAAAGTTAACCATAGCTATTACCCTCTCTCTTATTTTATGGTTCCTTCCCATTGATACTTTTGGAATAGAAGGGTTGACCGTTATAGAACAAAGACTTATTTCCATTTTCATTTTCGCCACACTCATGTGGGTGTTCGAAGCTGTCCCGGCATGGACCACTTCCGTTCTTATTGTCGTATTATTATTACTTACCGTTTCCGACAGTAGTTTATGGTTCTTAACCCAAAATACTCCTGCGGAGGAATTGGGACAGACAGTCAAATATAAGTCTATTCTGCATTGCTTTGCCGATCCTATCATCATGCTGTTTATAGGTGGATTTATTCTTGCCATCGCAGCAACCAAAAGTGGACTGGATGTATTGTTGGCACGAGTTATGCTGAGACCTTTCGGAACACAATCACGATATGTGCTATTGGGATTCATCCTCGTTACAGCTGTCTTTTCCATGTTTCTTAGCAATACGGCTACGGCGGCCATGATGCTTACCTTCCTTACTCCCGTATTAAAAGCACTCCCGGCAGATGGAAAAGGGAAAATCGGATTGGCTATGGCCATTCCCGTTGCTGCCAATGTAGGTGGTATGGGAACTCCTATCGGTACACCACCTAACGCCATTGCTTTAAAGTATTTGAATGATCCGGAAGGATTAAATCTGAATATCGGTTTTGGAGAATGGATGAGCTTTATGTTGCCTTACACTATTATTGTACTGTTTATAGCCTGGTTTATTCTCTTACGACTGTTTCCATTCAAACAAAAGAGCATCGAACTGCAAATTGAAGGTGAAGCAAAGAAAGACTGGCGCTCCATTGTGGTTTATATCACCTTTGCTATAACGGTTCTATTGTGGATGTTCGACAAATTTACAGGAGTAAACTCCAATGTAGTGGCAATGATTCCGGTAGCTGTTTTTTGTATAACAGGCGTTATTACCAAACGTGACCTGGAAGAGATCAGCTGGAGTGTACTCTGGATGGTAGCCGGCGGCTTCGCATTGGGCGTAGCCTTGCAAGAGACCGGACTGGCAAAGCATATGATCGAAGCCATCCCATTCAGCACATGGCCCCCTGTACTGATGATTGTCGGTTCCGGACTGATTTGCTATGCTATGGCCAACTTTATTTCACACACAGCCACTGCAGCATTACTCGTCCCTATTCTCGCCATTGCCGGAATCAGCATGCGTGAAAACCTGTCATCGTTGGGAGGTGTAGAGACTTTATTAATTGGAGTCGCCATCGGATCATCGCTGGCAATGATATTACCAATTAGTACACCACCTAATGCCCTGGCACATGCCACAGGAATGATTCAGCAAAAAGATATGGAAAAGGTAGGTATCATTATGGGAATTATAGGACTTATCTTGGGATATACAATGCTGATCATACTCGGCTCCAACAAGTTATTATAAATAATCTATTAAAAAAAGAAGATGTCAAAAGCAGGATGATACATTTATCTTGCTTTTGACATCTTCTTCTTTTTCGAATTTAGCGTCCTATAATCCTCTCCAAAAGTTTATAAGAAACAACAATGGTATAAAACGATATCTCGTCTACTCTATTCCTGATCCGAATTCACAAACTTACTTGGACTGACATTATAATACTTCTTAAATACCTCCCTGAAATACTTCGCATCCGAAAACCCGACAATTTCAGCAATCTCCGTTATTGTATATTCTTTCTGCTTTAATAATTGTGCTGCACGTTGCAAACGGATCATCCGGATGTAGTCAGCCGGAGCTTGGTCGGTCAGTGCCTTTATTTTGTTGTAGAAGCTGGTTCTACTCATATTCAGCAGGTTGCAGAGCACGTCGACGTTGAAGCTTGGGTTGTCCATATTGTCTTCGACGCTCTTTTTGACGGTTGCAATGAATTTCCAGTCCAAGTCGTTGGAGCAGTTGATGCAATCCGTATTGTTTTTCTCGTCGTTCAGGTCCAGGCTGGCATATTTGTGGCGCAACAGTGTCCGGTTAGTCAGTAAGTTGGCAATGTTTGCCCGCAATATACCGATATTGAAGGGTTTCACAATATATTCATCCGCTCCGCTTTGCAGCCCCTCGATGATATTCTTGTCGGTATTCAGTGCTGTGAGCAGGATGATGGGGATATGTGATGTCTCGATGTCGTTCTTCAGGATATGACACAATTCGTCTCCTCTCATTTCCGGCATCATGATGTCTGAAATGACGAGGTTGGGCATATACTCCTTGACAATGGTCAGTGCTTCTTTTCCATTGGAGCATACTTGTATGTTGTATTGTTCAGACAATGTTCTGCGCAGATATTCCCTTAATTCGTCATTGTCCTCTACAATAAGAATTTTCTGGTGGTTACTGTTGTTTTGTGACTGTTGCTGCGTCTTGTCGTAGATGCCACTGGAAGCAGGGGACGATGTAGTAGAGGCATTGATAGGCACTCCGGAGGCCGAATAAACAATCCGTTCGTTTTTGGGTTGAGGGCGTTGGATTGCTTTGCGGAAATGCTTGTTCCCTTTGGGGAACGTGATTTTGATGCAAGAGCCTTTCCCTTCCATGCTGCTGAAGTTGAGCTTTCCTTTATGTAAGCGTACAAGTTTCCCTACCAGAAGTAGTCCGATGCCGCTGCCGATAACTTTGGAATTGATAGCATTACTGCCACGGAAATGCATCTTGAACAGCTTTTTCTGTTCTGAAGCCGGAATTCCGATACCGGTATCTTTCACCTCAATACTCCAGGTATCTTCTGTCTCGGAAGTAAAGACATGTACATTGCCGCCGTCCGGTGTATATTTCAGTGCGTTGGATATGATATTTTTCAAAATGGAATCCATCTTGTCCTTATCTAACCATACGTTCAGATAACGGAAGCTGCTTTCGTAGGTCAGGTTGATGTGTTTTATGTTTGCGTATGAACGGAAAGCATCGATCGTCTCTTCCATATATGTGCTCAGTTCGTATTCGGATACGTATAGACTTCCGGAATAGGTGTCTGCGCGTTCGAAATTAATAAGGTTGGTGGTCAGGCGCAACAAGGCATTTACGTTTCGCAGGGCTGTATTGATGTTGCTCTGTCCGCTGGAAGTCAGTTGCTCGCGTTCGGTGATTTCTTCCAAGGGTGCTTTGATGAGCGTCAGTGGAGTACGTATATCATGCGCCGTATTGACGAAGAAGCGTATTTTCTCATCGGATTCTTTCCGCTGTTTTCTCAAGACTATTATTCGTAGAGTGATGCTTGCAATGGATATGATAATCACTGCATAGAGTATCAGCGCCCAGAAACTGAGCCAGAGGGGTTGCTCGATAATGATGTCCATACTGCGTTCCTCCAGGACAATACGACGGTCTTCGTTGGAGATGGCACGTACGCGGAGGGTATAGTTGCCCGGACTCAGGTTGGTAAAACGGATGACGTTTTCCTCTCCCGGACGGCTCCAACCCTCATAGAAGCCTTCCAGTTTCCAGGAGTACAGAATTAGGGAAGGATAGTCATAGTTGATGTCTGAGACCTGCAATGAGAAGATGTTCTGATTGTACTTCAAACGCAAGGTTTTTGTCTCGTCAATATCCAGAATAAGTGGAGAACCTTCATCCTTGGGATAAACGGTCTGATAGAATACCCGCAGGTCACTGAATACCATTTTGAACTTATAGTCGCGAGGCAGGATCATGTCTTTGTTGAATTCTATGGCTCCATCCGTACTGCCGAAAATGAAATTGCCGTTTTTCCTCAAGGTGCCTGAGGCTGCGTTGAAATGGTCAGACTTCAGTCCTTGTTCTTTGGTCCAGTTATGGAATGTCTCTTCGACAGGATAGAAGGTGGACAGACCGTGTTCTGTACTCAGAAAGATATTTCCTTTACCATCAGACAATAGTGTATAGATATTATTGGAAATCAAGGCGCAGTTGTCTCTATGATAATGTCTGAATGTGTTTTTGGTCGTATCATATACCAGTAAACCGGCATTGTTGGTACCGATATACAGCATTCCGTCGGAAGCTTGGCATAGGGAGTAGATGTAGTAGGATTCTACCGGCATCTGGATATAGGTATACTTACCGGTTGCTTTTTCCAACAGGTACAAGCCGGTGGAAGTGCCTATCCACATATGTGTGGAGTCTTTCTCTATGATGGCAGTGATACCATTCAAGCCCGGGAAATGGCGTATATTTTTTCTGGAATAATCTATTTCTTTTAAGTTATAATACCCTCCGGACCAGATGTTTCCTGAAGAATCTTTCATAATGGAACGGATATACTTGTCCGGCCGGATATTCAGATTACTGAATAAAGACGGAGTAAAGAACTCTGTGGACAGTAGTTTCTTGTTGATCTGGTAGATGCCGGAACTATATCCTCCGGCCCAGATGATGCCGGGCTCCACTTCGCACAATGAGATGAAGATATGGTTTTTACTATGGCTTGCGGTGTCGAAACTGCTGAGAAAAGAATGCCATTGTTTCGTCTTGCTATAATAAAGGCTGATGCCGTTATTGGTGGCAAACCATAAATCGCCGTCATGGTCTTCAATGATGGCATTTACCTGGTCATTGATGAGTGACTGTTTATTGCCGATAGAGTGTTTTATCCATTGATAATCGGCATATCGGTTGTTGCGTACAGTTATACCAATGGGATAATTAGCCATCCAGATGCGTTGTTCACTGTCAATGTAGATATCATTGATGGTATTTCCGTTCATTGAGTTGTACCGGTTATAGTCAGCAACAATGTATGGTATAGATTCATAGGTATCGGTATTCATTTTGTAGACACCGGCCCCGTCTGTAGCTATGAGGATTTCATTGTTATTGTAGGCACGGATACAGTTAATACTAACGTCCATCAGTCCGGATGGGATATGCATGACTTTGTGCTCATTCAGGTCATAGGTAAATATTCCCCGTTGGAAAGTACCGATAAAAACCTTGTGGGATGGTTTGTGATAGTATAGTTCGTTGATTTGTATCTTCAAGGTGTCCAATTGGTTGCAGGGACTGAGGGTGAGGGTGTTGTTGGCCAGCTCAGCATAATGTATGCCGATGTCGGTCCCGATGAAGAAGTGGGTCGAATCAATCTGTGCGATATCAGTAATTCGTTCTCCTATTTCGTTTTGAATGAATGTCACCTTCTGGGTATTGCTGTCGTACAGATATAGAGCATCTTCATTGCAAAGCCATATTACGCTGTTGGCATCCACAAAACCGTAACTGATAGGGGTTGGACGTCCTTTCACTTCGCTTTCGGGTAGCTTGTATACCAGGACAAAACGGTCGTGTTTTGTATCATAGCGGAACACGCGTCCTTTCTTGCCAATTTCCCATATGGTTCCTTTGGAATCCACATAGAGCCAGTTCAGGTTCATCATGGAATTCACTTCTTCATCTCCATCCATCAATTTGTACGGCTTGAAGTCCTTTCCGTTGTATCGGTCGATGCCGTCGTGGGTAAGAAACCACATGTAACCTTTGGGTCCCTTTTGAATAGCATATACCCGTCTGTTGCTCAAACCGTCTTCCACACCGATGTATTTGTATGTTTGTGCAATGCCTATAATTGGCAATAATAGTAGTATGCAGAAAAAGAAGTACTTTTTCATAATTGTCGAGCGGTTTTTTTGAATGTTGTACTGAGGGAGAGTTGAAAATAAACACAAAAATAATGCTTTTGTTTGAGAAAAACAAAAAGAAAGCGAAGAATAGAAATGTAACAAGCGCGGGTTATGAATAATCCCGCGCTTGTTACATTTCTATAAAAAAGGAAGTTCAGTTCATTTTTTATTGGCTTCCACCCACTTGCGTGCATTGACAAATGCTTCTACCCAA
>OGMU01000400.1_pt1 | contig 20531 bp, 19 predicted proteins | sample 1573331 | NCBI WGS metagenome assembly OGMU01 (sample SAMEA2581990, study PRJEB24529) | metagenome | biome: Human gut stool | place: China | collected 2011
TAGCATGGTACCGATTACACCGCTACGCTTGGTACCGATACAGCGCTATCGTCACATGGGCAAAGCCCCACATGAAGAAGAGGCTGCTGATAATGAGGAAGGGCACCAGATAGTTATGCCCTTCGTATCGGTTCTATCACACCGTTGATAGACGGATTCACCATACCCGGGAACATCGCAATCTGGGCCTCGAAAGATGCCCTGTATGCTGCAGCAAAGGCATCAAGGTCGTGCGCCAGAATCGCCTTCCAGCAAGCATCAGCTGCATCAGCCAGCGCCTTCACCTTCTCAGGCGTGATATCCTTACCTTCCACCACACTGCATCCCGGTCTTCTCGGTTCCATCGGAATCATCACCAGATGGTCTTCCAGAAAACGGAGAGTCATCTCATCCTGCGTACTCTCTATCTTCTCCGGCCAGAAGTTATTGTCATAATAATGACGCACCAGACCGGGCACACAGATACCGATAGAATCCTGGGCACCCGAGATGATACCATCGTGACGTTCCGGATTGTTCTCAAAGCAGAATACCAGTCGGCAAGCATCTCCGGATCCATCTTCGGCAACTTCACCGGCCATATCTTCTGAATCACCTTACGGGTAGAGGTAGACAGACCGCAGCGGTCGCGCACCTCAAAGGTCGGTTCCAGCGAGATGGTAATCGCCCATCCCGGATGATACATGCTTACATAAGGTCACCATACTGTGATGCCTGCTGGAAAAACTCCACATGACCGGAATGTAAAAGGTCGTAACACCCGCTTACAAATACTTTTTTCTTCATTATGATTATCATTGATAATCGAAGTGCAGACAGGCATCCTCATCTAGCTGATTACCTATCTGCATCTCGATAAACATAAACAGAGTTATTTCAATTAATTATTTGATTAATTTATTTTTTATATTTTAGTCTCCAGAAGAAGTGCCAAGTACGGAACAATGGCTCACAAAGCGCCTCTGCAGGATAATATCGAACGAAGTGCATATTTCTCCATATCTTCAGGAAATACTTCTTCCCCATACTCTGATGCGTAAACCCACCATACTTAGAGAAGTGCCTACCGAAGTTACCACCATCCAGAATCTCTGCCAACAGCAACCTCCCACGCTTCTCATCCACTGGCACTATCATCTTATCCTCAGACAATCCAAGCACCTCCTTCAGAACATACATCACCGCCCCTGCAAACTTCCACAATCCCAAATACTTCAGTTCTCTCTGCGCCACATCTAAAGCTGTAGAGGCATAAGAAGTAACAACAGTAGTAGAACCAGCAGAATTATCCCCCTCTATAGAAAGGCGGTCCCATCCCGCACAATCTGGCGAGACCTTTGATGGTCCGCCATCCTTAGAGCGTAGCGGTTCCGAGCACCGAGTAGGGCGGTTTCCTCCCTCTCCCCTGAGGGTGAGAGGGTCGGGGTGAGAGGTGGAGCCCTCTTTAATGGTAAAGAGGGACGGGGTGATTTTAGAAGAATTTTGATAGACTTTATAAAAGTCGCAAACAACGTAGTAGTAGTCAATGATTTGCCTCATTCCAATTCCTTCATCAAAGAAATGGTGATACAGATGCGTCAGCTGATAAACAACATTAAATGCCGTCGTTGGTATAGCAATATCCCCTGCCCCATCGGGCAACCCCACAATATGCGAACATTGCAGATCCGCATTCCTTCGAAACCATTTCTGCAATCTGGCATGATAGATAGGATTATTCATGGAGCAAGGAAAGAAATGCAGCTCCACCGGAACTCCATCAAGAGAAGTCTCTAGATGCTGCAGTCTGATATCATCCCCCAGTTCAAACTTCTTTTGAGCATACTCCATAATCCTCTTCCTACTAGCATTCACCCATACATCAATATCCCCAGGATTACGAGAATACACATTTGGATATATCAAGGCATTCCCTTGTCCTTTCAGAATGCAGCACCTAAGTCCATCCTCTCTGAGCATAGAATAGAGTTTGCTTGCAACAGCATTCACCTTCATGTTCTGTCTGCGAATCTGTTGCGCTTTACCCATCCAAGTCACCAGCAGTTCCCTCCCTATCGGGTTCAGCCTCAGCTCCTCAGAATACTCCTTCCCCAATCGCTCTATACCCTCAAAAGAAAGCCCGAGAAGTGCCTGCTTAGAAGCAAAGGAATACAGCTCCTGCCAATCCATACCAGCAATCATCCTGCTCATATTCCTCTTATATCCAAGGCAATACTTCAGGAAAGCGAAAATAGCAGTTATATCATTCATTCAACTATTTATATCTATATTAAATTATTAATGCTGTCGCACCATTTTACGTCATAATGATGTATATTTGCAGTCAGAATGATTATTAATTAAACATTTTAGGCTTATGGCACAGACAGCAATGACAGTCCATATGGACAACCAGCAGAAAGAGGTGAAACCTCAGAACTCCCCCTCGATGAGATCAATGAAGAAATCAGAGAAGTCAGACGATTAAGAAAAGAACGCAAAGGTATATAAAAAAGTGGTTGAAAGAAGTAAACTTCCACATTTAAACGTTTATCTTCGTTCCCAATCCGTAAGCCAATCAACTTACAGATTGGGAATTATTGCTTATAAGTTTTTTATCAAGAATTTTATAAATTCATCCTTGACATTAGAGATTTCTCCCTTGTCATAGATTGTAAGAAGAGTTACATTCATACCATCCTCACTAACTTTTACATTAAGAGTTAGGATTCTTGCACCACCACTTTTGCCTTTACCCTTGTCAGCAATGGTCATTCTTATCTTACGAACGCCACCACCAAGGTCATCTCCAACAAGAGGATTCTTGTAAATTTCATCTAACCAAGCATCATAGTCAGATTTCAATGAATGATATTTTTTAGCCAAACGTTTAAACTGTCTTTTAAACTCAGAGCCATATTCAACATGTATTTTCATGTCAATCTTCCATTTCTAAATCTTTTAATAAATCCCTTGCATCTGGTAGCTTTCTTCCTTCCAACTTAGCAAGTTTCACTTCCTGCAATGCTCTTGTCAAACTTTCCTTCACAAAAGCTTGCTGCTTCTGTGTCTTTGTCAAGACAGGCTCTTTTACAACTGTAGTTGACACAACACCACGAAGCATATTAATAGCCTTACGAATGTTTTGCAGAGGCTGGTTAGTATCTACCGTAACTAATATCTGTTTCATAATCTTCTCCTTTTAAACGTTTTACTGAATTAGTTTGCAAAAATACTTTTTTCCCCTCACACCGCCAAACTTCTTGCATTATTTTAACGTTAAAGGTCTATATTCCAGTCCATTCTTGTCATTATCATCAAACCATTTCTGAAAATCACATTATTATTTAGTTTATATAACTTGCCGCCAAGATTACGCTTTTTTCCCGAAGCCACCAAGAAAATCACAAGAAATCTGCAAGTTATCAGCAAATAACCACGAAATCAATCGTAAACTATTAACTATTAACTGTAAACTATAAACTGCAATCCCCATGCGGTCCCATCCCGCATAATATGGCGAGGGCTTTGATGCCCCGCCAACCTTAGAGCGTAGCGGTTCTGAGCACCGGAGGGCGGTTACATCCCTTATTCCACCGTCACACTCTTCGCCAGATTTCTCGGCATATCCACATCCAGTCCCTTATCCACAGCCACATAATATGCAAGCAGCTGCAGCGGAACTACGCTCAGCAGCGGAACCAGCGCATTCAGGGTTCTTGGAACCTCCAATACATTATCCGCTATATTCTTCACCTGTTGGTCATCCTCAGTCACCACGGCAAGGATGCGGCCGTTTCTCGACTTCACCTCCTGCATGTTTGAGATAATCTTCTCATACAACTGATGATGCGTAGCAAGGAAAACGATTGGCATATCCTGATCTACCAGAGCGATAGGACCATGCTTCATTTCGGCAGCAGGATAGCCCTCGGCATGGATATAACTGATTTCCTTCAGCTTCAAGGCACCCTCCATCGCCACAGGATAGTTCACACCACGACCCAGATACAGGAAGTTATGCGCATAGGTAAACATTCTCGAAATATCCTTGATCATCGGAGCCTGCTCCAATACCTTCTCCATTTTCTGCGGTATCTCAGAAAGTTCCTCTATCATCTGATAGTAGTCAGCATTGTTTAGGGTTCCCAACTCATGCCCCAAAGCCAAAGCAAGAAGCGTAAGAACCGTCACCTGACCGGTGAATGCCTTCGTACTTGCCACACCAATCTCCGGACCCACATGGACATAGATACCCGTATCCGTTTCACGGGCGATGGAAGAACCCACGCCGTTCACGATACCGAAAATCAGCGCCCCCTTCTCCTTCGCCAGCTTAATCGCAGCCAAGGTATCAGCCGTCTCACCACTCTGGCTGATTGCAATCACCACATCCTCCGGCTCAATCACAGGGTCGCCATAGCGGAACTCACTGGCATACGCCACCTCCACTCTCTTGCGGCACATCTTCTCAATCAGCTGCTTACCGATCAGTCCGGCATGCCAACTGGTACCACACGCCACGATGATGATATGCTTCGCCTGAACCAGTCGGTCACGATAATCACGAAGCGCAGAAAGAACGATGCGGTTGTTCTCAGGATGTTCCTTATCAGCAAAGAGGCGACCACTCATACAATCTTTCAGACAGTTTGGCTGGTCATAAATCTCCTTCAGCATAAAGTGATCAAAACCACCCTTGCTCAACTTGCTGATGTCCAGATCCACGGTCTTGATATCGTAATGACATGCCGAATGCTCCAGGTTGATGATATTCAACTCCTCACCTACCCTGACGTCAGCAATCTGACCATCTTCCAGATACACCACCTTATCCGTATGCTCCACGATAGGAGTAGCATCACTGGCGATATAGAAGTTCAGATTATCCTTACCCACGCCAACAACCAGCGGACTAGACTGGCGTGCTGCTACCAGATGGCTAGGGTTATTCTTCTCGACAACAGCAATGGCATACGCACCGATGGCATCGTTCAGCGCCTGACAAACGGCAGAAACCAAGTCCTTGCCATTCTGCTGGTAGTAGAAATCAATCAGCTGCACCAGCACCTCAGTATCAGTAGTACTTTTAAACTCATAGCCCTTCTCAATAAGCTGTTCCTTCAAAACCTGATAGTTCTCGATGATGCCATTATGCACCAAAGCCAAGTCACCGCTCATGCTCACATGAGGATGCGCATTGGTAGCAGAAGGCTCACCATGGGTAGCCCAGCGGGTATGGGCGATACCTACATGACCACTGCAATCCTTCTCGGCAGCCATCGCCTCCAGGTTACTCACCTTACCCTTTGTCTTATACACATTCAGCTGGTCCTGACCATTAATCAAGGCCACACCAGCACTGTCATATCCACGATACTCCAGTTTCTTCAACCCCTCAATAAGAACAGGATAAGCATCATTCTGTCCTATATATCCAACTATTCCACACATAGTTTACTTTCTTACTAAATTATTTTTTTATTTGTTTCTTCCAATCCAAGAATCTCATGATGAGCAGAATCTGTTCCTCCCACTTATCACTCAATCTCATCGCCTCCTCCTTGCTGTAAGCAGGATGGCTTTTGGTAAATCCACTAACATATAATACTTATAGAAATCAGAATAGGCTGTAGGCAACCCTATGTTAAGGTCAAAACCATTTCCTAGAATCAAAGTAACATTCATTTCTTGTCACTAGTGTCCCGTTAAAACGAGACGATTATTAAATAAGTTATTAATACTCAAAAGTTTACGGACTTTTTATAGTGTATTCGATTTGATTTTGTATCTTTGCACGCATATTTAAAATACGTGTGCGATGAACAAAGGCAAAACTATATTCTCTCAGATTATGTCACTTATACCAGAACGTGATTTCAAAACTTGTGTAGACCGTTATAAGGGAAACTACAGAGCAAGAAACTTCTCTTGCAAAGACCAATTCCTAGTAATGAGCTATGCTCAATTAACAGGTCGTGATAGTCTTCGAGATATAGAAAACTGCCTTACGGCACTCTCCAGCAAACTTTACCATTGTGGTATTAGTTATGCTGTACCACGTAATACTCTAGCAAAAGCTAACGAGAAGCGAGATTGGCATATCTATAAAGATTTTGCAGACGTTCTTTTGAAAAAAGTACGTCCTCTTTATGTCAAAGACAAGTTCAGATTAGACCTAGACAACATGGTATATGCTTTTGATAGCAGTACTATAAGTCTGTGTCTCAAATTATGTCCTTGGGCAAAGTATCGCAAAAACAAAGGTGGCATCAAAATGCACACATTAGTCGATTTGCGAGGAAATCTTCCAGTCTCAGTTTATTTGACTTCTGCATCGGTTAATGATGTAAAAGCTCTTGATGATCTCTACATAGAACCTTCTGCTATCTATTTGATGGACAGAGGATATGTAGATTTCAACAGACTCTTCAAGTTGATAACTAAGAAGAATGCATTCTTTGTTACTAGGGCAAAAGATAACATGCTTTTTGAAGTTGTATCAGAAGCCGAAGTTGACAAGAGTACTGGTATCATTTCTGATGAACGTATCAAATTAACAGGACTACATACTGCCAAATGGTATCCTGAAGAACTTAGAATGATAACCTATGAGGACTATGCAACAAGTAAGGTGTATAGGTTTCTCACAAACAACATGGAATATGAAGCGCTTACCATATCTGAATTATATAGGGAAAGATGGAACGTGGAACTTTACTTTAAATGGATTAAGCAACACCTTCACATCAAATCCTTTTATGGAACTTCCGAGAATGCCATATATCTGCAAATCTGGATTGCCATATGCACATACTTGCTTTTAGCTTATGCAAAGAAAGTGATGCACATAGATCAATCGCTACACACTATTTCAAAGAACGTGGGTCTATTCCTTACGGACAAGACTCCTTTAAATGAATTGTTTAACAAAGCTGTTCCAACAGAAGAGACGGAGGATTGGCTATATCCTAGCCTTTTCAGGTCCGATGATTTCTAAACGGGACAGCAGTGATTTCTTGTATTAAATTTAGTTCTCATTTAATCCAAATATAGTCTTTACTCGTTTAAGTGTAGTATACTGAGCCCCAGTACCTTTATATATCATTTTAAAATTTTCCCAATTCGTAAGAATGTAATTACGTACTTCAACGGCATCTTCCAGCGTAGGAGTTTCAAGAAACATGACACAATCAGACAAAGCATATTGCTGAGCATCAGCTAAAATTACGATCTTATTTTTATTAGGATTGCATACACGAGGAATGATGACTCCATAACCAGATATGCCCTTTTGTTCTAATACTATTTTCTTCAAGTTCACTAATGTTCCATACTGCAAATTTGTTGTATGTATCAAAGGTACAGCTTTCTTTTTTTTACTATAGACAATATCTGTCATTCTAATACTTCCACGGGTAACCGATTGAACTGCCAAATGTTTAAAATTTGTTGAGGCATTATTTTTTACACCTTTCTGTTCATACTTACCCACATACACAAGAGCCACATTAGGAGAGCATTTTTTTGAGAAATATACCCTTGATGGCTCCTCTAAAACACAAGCATGATAATATTTTTTTAAATAATTCCAAGCTTGTTTATCCTTTTCTGAGTAAATTATACTAATTGGCATTATAGCATAAAGCCCACCATTATCGGATAAAAAACGTAATGAACGCATCAGAAAAAGCATAGCCGTACTAACTTTAAAATCTTTCTCATCTAAGTTAACGTGTTCTATAATACTACCCTTACAAGTAAAAGGTGGATTAAGTAAAATCAAATCAAATTGGTGGTTCCTTAAAAAACGTACAGAAGCTACAGACTTATCATCACGAAAATCACAATAGCTCAAATTGAAATCTGGGCAATCAACTGCCAGATTCTTTAATGCCTCATAAGATATATCAGTGCCATAAAGCTCTATGTCCTCCAGTTGCCTTGCAGCAGCTTTCAAGAGATTGCCATCACCAACACAAAAATCTATCGTATTACGTACTTGTCTTTTACCAACAAACTTAACCAATCTATCAGCTAAATACGCAGGAGTGTAATAAGAATCAATTCCCGTCATATTCAATTTTCGTTATATAGTTTAGAAATATCACAAACCAAGATTTTCCCAATTCCATCTGTACGATGAACACTACGTTTGGGATTATCATATAACAATTCCACCTTCAAAGGATTTTTTATGGCATATAGAATGGCACCTATCGCATGCGGTTTAGTTCCTATTGGAGCCACTATCATATTAGGATTTCGATTTCTAGAAGAGATTCTACCTAAAGTCAAATAACTATCAACAATAGAATTAGCCTCTGCATACGTAACATGTTCCCATGCTTTTGTCATTTCCAGAGAATATCTGTTTCCCCAATAAGTTTCATACGGATAATCAATGCGGTATCCGGGAACGCCAATCACAGGATGAATTTTTTCATAAGAAGGTTGCTTGTTTGAAAGCAAATAATTGAAGCGTCCACCTTCAAAACCGAGCAAGACTACAAATAGAGGCTCTGTCCTAGAATGTACCAATGTAACAAAACCAGGCAAAGGATTAATACCATCTACTGTCTCAGATAAATCTTTATTCAAACCAACATTTTTAAATTCAGGCAACCTATATTGCTTGGGCTCACTATATACAACTTTTATGCATATTTTCTCCTCTATAGCATAGCGTAAAATAGGAGCTATCAAACGGCAACTCATACCTGTAACTTCCAAATATACAATTGTAGGATTATATCTTCGAACAAATCCTGTCACCGCATTTTTACTACTAAGTGAAAACGATTCGCCTGTATCTATGAGCGTAGCTTGGTCTTGGTCATTAAGGCTTAGCTCAAGAAATATACTATCAGAGTTATTAGTTTGAAGTACAGAGGCACAATATCGACTTCGTTCTTCAGGGTCGTGAGCATAAAGATAAAGAGAGTTTCTTTCTAAAATTACAGTACTCAAATCATCCCACACTGTTGTATACAAATAGTCTTTATTAATCATTGTCTTCTATAAAATCGAATGAAAGTTGCATAGGAATTGCCTTTTCAGATTCCATATTGATGTTTTTCTTTTTCAATATACTGGCAACAGCCTCTTTTTGATGATCTACACACTCTAGAAACTCAGAGTTATTTATCATCATTTTACGTTTTCTACGATAACTATAAGTAAAGTAAGGCGCAAATATCGGATGAAGCATATACATAAACTCCTTTACACTGCTATTACCAGTTTGTTTATTTGTAGACAAACGAACCAAAGCCAAATTCATTACACCAGCAGACAACAACTCTTCAGTACGGGATGTCATACTATCTTCTATTTCGAATTGATCTACTTCTGGAGCCACACGCCCTAATTTTGCCATATGCCCAAAAATAGTACCTATTGATTGAACCAAGCGAGTAAGCTGTGCTCCATTTTTCCATGTGCCTTCTAATTCCGTCAAGTTTTTCCAACCAACCTTATAGGCAGCATTGGTTTGAACCTTTGGAGGAACCGGTTTATCCAAATCACCATTCTCCTGCAAATAAAGATAGTAAGAACGATAAACAAGTTCCATTAAATATCGTATGTTACCATTAGCTAATTTAACAAAAGTTCTCCATCCTGAATAATATTTCTGGATACCACCACTACCTCGTCCACTCTTAATTTTGAAAAGGAGACTATATTTATAGTTGTCATACCGTGTGTTCCAAGACGAACGGTTTAACCTAAAATCTTTTATTACATCTCCTAAGATTTCACCTTGCGCATGAGCCCAATAAGACAAGAAGAACTTATATAAAGAAGATATATCTAGATTTATATTCATTTGTTTTTCCATGTCAATAACTTCCAAATAATAGCGATGTCTTTCCACACCAAGAAGTAGAGCCTCTTCCTCCATTGTCATATCGACAAGAGCATCTTCTATATTATAGTCAAGTTTCTCCTCTTCCATTAAATTCTTAATTCTCAACTGGCAGACATCTCTAGCAAAAGATTCAAATTGATCAGAAGTGTCACCCGTAAACATTTCAACAATATTAAACCTTACATAATCAGCTGGATCATTGACTAACTCTTGTGGATTAAGCGTATAATGAATACGCCACCCCATTTCACGAACACCAATTTTAAAAGTATATGATGATGGGGTATGCTTCAACAATGTATTAACAACCTGTTGTTGTTCATCCAACAGATTCTCATATTCATCTATGAGAAAATAAAATATTTTACCTTTAAATTGAGCTAACTTCTGTGCTTGTTCAGCAACTATTTTGACAGGATCGCCAGCCAAAGAAAGTTGCGGCATATTTCCATCTGCAATATTATTTACATCAGCTTGGAACTTATACATCGCAAATTCCAACTCTTCTAACAAAGATTCAAAACCAACAACTTTTTCTTCCAAATGCAAAGATGTTGCTATCAACCGACAAGCATGAGAATCCAACACTTCATCTGAATCTGTTTTTTTCTTATGCCAATCAATGAAATAAAGAATCTCACTCGTAAGAATCAAATTGAAATAATGTGCAAATATCTCAATCCATTTTTCTTTCGAAACTCCTTTACCTTGAAAGGCATGAACATGATTTGTATCACAACGGAAATAAATTCCTATAAATTGATTTTTATCAAATTGATTGATATCATCATGATTCAAGGCAAACTGACCTTGATAAGACAATCCTCTTAGAACTGTCGTTTTACCAGTACCTCGTCCACCAATAAGCACACAAGGACGATAACTTTTCAATGCATTAAAATAGCTTGGTTCTGCAAAGAAGCGAAATATACGCTCATTGAGCCATTCTGCTTTATAACTGCCGAACAAGTCATCCAATTTTCTTAATTTATGTTCTAAAGACATAGGCTTAAATGTTTATCTGTGATAATATCTTTTCTTCAAAGGTTTCCATGTTTCTGTATTCCAATAGAAAAAAGCAGGGCAAGCATCAGGAATGCCATGACTAAATGCCAAAGCTAAGCCTTGGGCTCCAAATCCCCACTTATCATTTTGATGACCTCCATATGTCTGTGGAATACCTTCATCATCAGCTATTCTATCCAACATATTCATAAAGGTATTATACTTTTGCTCATTACCTTTCCAAAAAACACTATCCTTAATTAATAAACTATATTCAGGAGTCAACAAATGTACATATTCCAAATGTAATCCCATACATTTACGTTTTATCCGTTCAAATCCTTCCACGTTAACAACCAATGGAGCGTAAACTATATGATGATGGTTTGCCTGGCAATGTTCTCCCAAAGTCATCAGTTTTGTACCACATCTTACATGATTCCATGTATGGTCAGTCTGAGCACCAGAACCTACAAAATCATCAACTAATATCACATTCTGAGGATTTGACTCATTTTCTTCTAGTTTTTTTATTAATTTTTCAAAACTCATAATTCTGTTTGCAGGTATATCTGCTTCATCCCTAAGTTTGCGTGGAAAAATATAACCACTATCAGTTACATCATCCTCACCCTCACCTTGAATAAAACTATACCAACAATTATTTTTGAAACTATCATAAGTCCAAGTTGGATCAACGCTAGAAAAGAAATAGCCACAATACCCTATAACAGTCTGCAACATTTGATTGACAAGAGTATCTGGTATGTAAATAAAGTTGTCCAAGATTTGAGATACAATCTCTTTATCTTCTTTACTTTGAAAATTATCCAACCAATTTTCGTAATCCAGTTCATTGGCTATAGGCCATAACTGCATTTTTCGATAAAAACCGAGTCTTTGTTTAGTTTCTTCTATCATATAAAAAATAATCTGCTTTCTATATTTTAAATCGTAAGTATTCTTTTACCTTTGCACCCAGAATCCAGAAACTCAAAGTTTGTTAATGGGTGCAAAGATAAAAGAACACATACCCTATGCATTATTTTCTTCTCAGTGCCTTTTCCAAAACCTCTTGTGAAATTTCATTTTGGCATCTGATAATCTCTTGCTGAATTTCTTCAGCATGTTGTAAGTCTCCAATATTCACGCAATACTGACGGAGCCTTTGCAGAGTATCAATAGCTTTCAAATTGTTCCTACAAATCGCCCAAGCCGCCAAATCTTTCTGTTGCTCATTATTTGCTGCCATTTTGAGCACCTTGAACATATTATCTAAAAAAGTATACATAATTGTGCAGTTATATTGATTAATGAATTTGCTTACACAAAGCTTTTACTCCCAGGAGGTCCCATGCCACACAATATGGCGGAGACCGTTTTGGTCGAATATAATTTCCACCTTTACCATTTAAAAGATTCTAAAAATCAACAATATTCGTTTACGAGTTCCCGTATATGGGAACTCTCTTTTATTTTATTTTTTGTATCTTTGCACCGTGTAACACAGATATAGAACCTTATTACCTACTTTTGAGGCGCCGTGACAGAAACAGTAATTTGTAGATCTCTACTTCCGAAAGCCAACGGAGGCGGAGACTGGGGAGTTCGTGTCCATAGCCAGAGAGCGATGCAGAGCATCTTCTGCACAGTTCAAGATGACACGATGACACGGTGACACTAGTTTTGCAACTTTTTGCCTCGTACGCGGGCAGGCAGGAACTTTCGGCTTGTTTTTTCCTGCCTGCCCGCGCGAGAGTAAATCTTCAGAAATCACTGTCATAAGTGTCACCCTGTCACCTCGAAGCGGTTACTTACGGTTCAATAGTCAGTCACTTACGAAGCAAAAGTCAGGGACTTACGCCACGTAATCCACTGGTTTACAAACACCAGAACAAAGAAAATCTATGAGAAAGTATGAGCAACCATGAGCAAGTATGAGCAACTGTGAATTGTCCCCTCACCGTCTTCGTATCTTTGCAACGTGGTTCAGAGATACCAGGCGCTCTCAATCCCGAATAGGATAAAATCTGTGTAAATCCGTGCAATCTGTGGGACATGAAAAAGTAAAGAAGAAATCTGCGTCATCTGCGAGGCCTTAAACCCAGCCCGCATAGGGCTTCAAGAAAAGACTCCGAGTGACTGCCTCCTATGTTTTAGCCTCCAGAAGAAGTGCCAAGTACGAAACAATGGTTCACAAAGCGCTTCTGCAGGAAAAAACTTCACTAGCCTCATATCCCGATATATCCTTTGGAGATTATTTCCAAGCTGTGACCTAGCAAACCGATTCCGGGCATCATGCCTTCCGAAGTTCCCGGCTTCCAGCACTTCATTCAGCACAAACCTACCATACTTCTCATTCGGAGGAACAATAAGGCGAGAGGCAGGCATGCCGAACACCTCCTGCATGATATACATGATACCCCCGGCAAACTTCCACAATCCCAACTCCTTTAATTCCTCCTGCACCCTATCAATAGCAGTAGAAGAAGAGCGAGCAGCAGTTGCTGAAGAGTCAGTAGCAGCAGTTGCTGAAGTCATATCCCCAATAGCATCCCGGCGGTCCCATCCCGCACTATCTGGCGAGACCTTTGATGGTCCGCCATCCTTAGAGCGTAGCGGTTCCGAGCACCGAGAAGGTGCGGTTACATCCCCGCTTCCTGAGGAAGAGGGGCTTGGGGAGAAAGTGGAACTCCCTTTGGAAAGGGAGACGGAGGGATTCGAAAAATTTTGATAGACTTTATAAAAGTCGCAAAGAACATAGTAGTAATCCAGAAGCTGCCTTAACCCAATCCCCTCATTCATCAGATGCGAGAAGATATGCGTCAACTGGAAGATGAGATTGAATTCCACCGTCGGAATCGCAATCTCCCCTTGTTCTCCCAACATCACCCGATGCGAGAACTGCTCCTCCTTCACCCTCTCATAATATTTCTGAAGCTTTCTGTTATGCCAGAAGCACAGCAGGAAGCTAGGGCGATAATGCACTTCAACCTCCACACCCTTATACGATGGGAACTCGATGTGGTGATAGCACGCCTTTTCATGAGGCGAGATAGAGCGGACAAAGGAGATGACCCGCTTGTCGCCCCCTTCCACCCAGATATCAATATCACCAGGAGTCCGGGAATAAGAATTCGGATACATCAATGCATTCCCCTGCCCTTTCAGGATACAGGTTCTGAATCCCTCTTTCCGGAACCACTCAGAAACATGAATGGCAGCATCATTCAGCCGAACATTCGCTTTTTCCAACATCTGGCTTTCCGCCATCCATTGAAGCAACTGTTCCTTCTCCATCCCTACATATTCAGCAGGCAACTTCTTGATACCATCAAAGAGAACACCCACAAGGCATTGCTTTTTGGCAATAGCATACAGCTCCTTCCAATCCACCTCCTTCAAGGAATCAGGTATTTTCTTGGCAGAGCCACTACAGAATCTTAGGAAATCAAAGAATATCTGATGTTGCTTTGATACTATCATCATTTCTTCAACCCTTGATACACTCCTCCTACTTCATCAGCAATCTGATCCCAATCATACTTGCTCATGTCGTAATCCACATGCTGCAATGGAGTCTCGATAATCTTTCCGAGCTTTTCCGAAAGTTCATCCACGTTGCCACAATGGAAGTAATCATCCTTTGGCAAGCCAACCTCCAGATTCGCAGGAATATCGCTCACTACCACCTTTACCCCATAGCTCATCGCCTCCAACAGGGCAATCGGCAAACCTTCGTGCGAAGATGGAAGACAATAGCAGCGGCAATTCGTCAACAGCGAATGAAGCTTTCTGCCTTTGATAAAGCCAGTAAGCACCACACCATTCTCCCTTGCCATCTGCTTCAATCCCAACGAATACTCATCCTCGAAGTCCGTATCACCAGCCAGCACCAACTTTATCTCATCGGCATTAGAATTCTTCACTCTTCGTTCTTCATTCTTCACTTTAATCATCGCTTCCACCAGATGATGCAGGTTCTTCTCAGGCACAAATCTGCACATACCCAGGATATACTTGCCTTTCTCTATCCCCAGTTCCTTGAAATATTCAGGATAGTCACAGATTTCAGGCTCAGAAACACCATTATATATAAGGTGTACATTCTTCGTCCTTCCATATTTACGGGCAATGAGGTTCTTAATGACATTCGAGATGACGATGACATCATCGGCAAACATGCAGCCCATCCGCTCACCCATCTTCAGGATTGTCTTGGCAGCAAATCCCCACTTATCTCTGTCATAGTCAGGACCATGATGTGTAAACACCACCTTCATGCCCAACAGTTTGGCGTATGGCACCAGCAAGGCTGGACCGATGGCATGGATATGCAATACATCAGCGCCCAACTTCTTCGCCTCATTGATGGCACGGAAAGTATGGATGATAGCCTCGAAACTCTTCTTCTTAGGAGAAGGAATCGTTACCAGTTTCACTCCCTTCCATTCATGTAAGTCATCCTTCACATAGTTCGAGCGACGGATCAGCGTTACGTCATACCCACGCTCCACCATTCTAGGGAACAATTCCTCACAATGCGTCTCCACGCCACCCATGATATTCGGGATACCACGAGTACCTGTTACAACAATTTTCATAAAAACTAGAGATTTTCAAAATAAAAGTATTACCTTTGCAGGCATGAATAAGATTTCAAACTATATCAAAGAAGCCATACAGTACTTCGGCATCATCTTGATGTCGATGCTCTCCGCACTGTGGCTTCTTATCAATCATAAGAGAATCAAGTGATTACTTGATTTCGATATTTCTATCTGTTTCCTTTTTGGTAGCCTCATAACCCTGGCTAGCCACATCAGCGTTCACGATGTCCTCGCCACGCTTGCCCTTCAAAGCCTCCTTTGAATCGGCAGAAAGGCCATTGTTCACCACGGCATTCATATCGCAGGTAGAAAGCTTGTCAAGCTGCTCCTTGGTTACCTTACCATCACGATACTCGCAGCAGATAGGGTTCTCATACATAGAGTACTTCATACCGAGCAGGCTCTTCAGCTTGTGCTTAGCCACCCACAGGGCAGGAGTCTTGATGTACTTGTGCATGGCAGGAGAAACAGAACCGATCATCCAGCAGTTTCTGTCGCAATGTCTTACCTTCTTGCGAACCTGCTCTGCCTCTGGAGAACTCCAAAGCTCATCCCAAGTCTGGCGGTTCAGGTTACCCATCACCTCCTTATCCTTGGTACCATTACATGGCATCACATCACCGTATGGGTCGATGAAGAAGGTGTCGAAACTCATATCGCAAGGCAAGAGGCGCTTCTGACCATAGATATAGTTGATGAGTCCATGGTTAAAGTAAGCACGGAACCACTTCTTTGGAGAGTTAGACTTCAACAGCTCGTTCACCAGGTTCTCGAAGTTCTTAGCCACCATCGGACGATCGTGGATGATGTTCTTAGCCTCAACGAAGTAGAAAGAGTTATGGAGCGATGCGGTAGCGAACTCCATACCCATCTTGTTGCTCAACTCATAGAGAGGCACGAGGTCAGGAGCGTTCTTATCCTGAACGGTCATACCGAAGCCCACATCCTTCAGTCCCATCTCGCAGAGCTTCTTCAAGGTAGTATAGCCACGGTTGAAACCATTGTTCAGACCACGGATCTCATTGTTGGTCTTCTCCAAACCCTCGATAGAGATACGGATACCAATCTGAGGGAACTCCTTCGCCAAGTCGATGATACGATCGGTGAAGAAACCGTTGGTAGAGATCACGATACGGTCGCTCTTCTTATAGAGTTCACGTACGATGTCTTTCAAGTCCGTACGGATAAAAGGCTCACCACCCGTGATGTTGGTAAAGTACATCTTAGGAAGTTTCTTGATTGTCTCAATAGAGATTTCCTCCTCAGGCTTAGAAGGAGCCTTGTAACGATTACACATTGAACAACGCGCATTGCAACGATAAGTTACAATGACAGTACCATTTAATTTCTTTTCTGACATAGTATAGTTATTTATAATATTCCATTAATTTATGATAATAAGCCTCGGAAGAATATCTTTCGATGGCATCTTTTGCGATGGCTTGATAATCAAAGTCATGCGCAAACATCTTTTCTATTTTGTCCTCCAAATCCTCCACATTACCCGATGTAAAGGTCATACCGTTAGGAACTGTTGCTGTAGCAGATTTACCGCCCTCAACAATCAGTTCTGGAATACCTCCGATGTTTGCACCCAGTACTGGTGTACCCAGGCTCTGTGATTCAATCACGGTAAGAGGATTATTCTCGCTCCATTCAGCAGGAAGCACCATCATGCGAGCCTTCTGGAGGATAGGCATAAACTCCTCCCATTGCATCAGGCCCTTAAACTCGATATGAGAACAGTTCTTATAAGTTTCTTTCAGTTCCGGAAGCAACTCACCGTCACCAATCACTATCAATTTCTTATCGAGCTGAGCAGCCGCCTTACACAGGGTTCTTACACCCTTCACCTCATTTACTCGTCCCAGATAGACATAGTAGTCTTCCTTTATCTGAGTCTGAGCAGAAACCTCAGGGAGTTTGGTCACATCGATGAAGTTGCAGAGCACTCTGAACTTCTCTGGAGAATAACCACCCTTCACACAGGTATCCATCATAAACTTCGATGGAGGAAGGAACCAGTTCACATACTTCTGCAACACCTCCTTGTTCCATTTCTTAGCTTCCAGATAGCCCACGATAGCACCAGGAATACTACCTGGCATACAGCGGTGCTTCACCACAGCCATCTTATCCGTAAAGCACTCCTCGCACCACTTGCCATTTCTCATACAGGTATAGCAAGGACAAACGAGTTTGGTATCATGCAATGTCCAAACCACCTTTGCCCCGAATTCATGCGCCAACTTTGCAATCAGCGGAGAAAGCTGCGTATGGATATTGTTCAAATGCACTACATTTGGTTTGAAGTCATTCAGCAGTTGCGAGAACTTGCTCTTCACTTCTCCATCACCAAACGGACGGGTAAAAGCCATCAATTTGCTCATATTCTTTGGAAAGTATTTCTTCCAAGGCGTATCCAGATTCTCCGGATAGCCCATGGCAAATACCGCTACCTCATGCCCATGCGCCTTCAGCAGCTTTTCCAGATTGAGCATATAAATACAATCACCGCCACGGCGGTAATAAAACTTATTCGCTAATAAAATCTTCATAAAAATAAGTTTGTAAAAATCAAACGCTTAAAGGGCTAGCAAGAACTTTCTCTAAAGAAAGCCCTTGTTAGCCTATATATCATTGTAATCTTAAATTCTAATTTCTAAATCAATCTGTGTTTTTCAAGGCAGAAGGAGATTAGACTGCATCTTCATCATGATTAAAGTTCTCATAGAAACACTCATCCTACCATATAATCATACAACTTAAATGTACTCTTAAGTTGCTTTATCAACTGTAATGTTGTTTCTTCCATACTTGAATAATAAACACATGGATACATTGAGCCACCTTCACAAACCTTGGCATCAGACTCTGCTTTGCATTTTCGAAACTCTTTCCAAGATTCTAAATACGAAAAATCAGGTTCCAAGTCTTTTTTGTTATATTTAATGTATTCTATAAGTTGATTCAAATTATTATCTGCTTTTTCAAACTTCCCATAAGCATCATTATTCATAGAAGCCTGTGTGTAGTCAAAACCAGGATATAAAATATCGCTAACTATATTATCTATAAATTGAGCAAACAATATTGCATCATCTATCATTTGCATGACCATAGGATTCTCCAGCTTATTCATAAAAGCACCTTCATGACATAAAATATGCCTAGCCTTGAATATCAAATCAATAGATTCTATATAAAGAGAAGCAGCCTTTCTTGCATTATCTTCAGATACTGAAGTTTTCGTTTCAATATCAACTATTCTGTCCATCAACATGCCCTTTACATCCACCTTCAAAAGTTGACCGAATTGCTCCATTACCTGACAGACGGAACTGCATGAGAAATAGTAAGAAAGATAATCACCCAAAGTTACTTCATTACTTTGAAAAGCATCAATGACATCAAAATCCATACGCAAATCTTTCAGGAACTTGACATTCTTTAGATTACAACGATACTTAGGTATATCAATGATTTCTGCATACAACTGACGGAAATGTTCCTCAAACAAAGACACTATTTTTATTGGCACATATTCCAGCAACTCACTGTTCTGAACATCTTTGTATATATAAGCCAAATTTGTCAAAGAAATCTGTTCGTAAGTTGTACCTTTTGCCCGTTTAAGAGATTCTTTAATATCATCAAACTTTTTCATCATACTATATTATTTTCTTTTGACACACTATCCTTATTTTGCTGGCGGAAAGTAATTTTACCAGATACCATAAAATGAAGCAATTAAAATCACGTTTTCCTTCAACGATACTTATGATTATTTGGCTCTGGAACCTTATCATTCTTGATAGCCTCAATAGAATCATGAACAGCCTTGCGAATAGCTTTTGCGTATTCACCTCTAGCCACAGCCTTTGGTGCATTCATACCTAACATCATAATTAAGCCTCCTATATTAAACGTTTAACTTTCTGTTGCAAAATTACGCTTTTTTCTCGAAACCACCAAGAAAGTGAGAATATTTATTTTCCACAAACGGAAGCACATGGTACTTAACCACGTGCGAAAAGCATATCGCACCAATCAATGTTGTAATACAAGTAGCTACATATAGCATGTTATTGTTGTGAATAAACTTTTCCAGATGAAGCATACTTGACACCCTATAAAACATCATGTGACAGAGATAAATCTCCATACTGATACCACTCAGATACTTAGCGACCCTGTTGTTCAATACAATATCCTTTGAACCTATGGCATACATCAGCCAAGCAGCAAAGACCAATAAATCTGGCAATATAAACAAGTCCTTGATATCAACAACAAATCTTAATATGGTAAGTACAAGACATGATGCTAATGCTATCATCCAATGTTTCTCCACCCAGCTCTTAATACCCTGACGATAGAGATAAATCATACCACCGGCAACAAAGAAAGGCGCACTATAGATGATGTTAATCTTATCTATTGGTTTCACCACAAAATCTGGAGTACCGAAATACACAATAGCTATATAGCAGAATACCAACGACAGCAGCAATACCATCCATCCTCGCTTCTTATTATCCAGCAGGAAGGTAAAGAAAGGGAAAAGCATATAGAACGTAAATACCGTACCTAGGAACCATCCCACACCTATCACCTCTATATTTGGATTAGGCAAGAGATTGAAACACATTGTCAAATCTGCAAAACTTTGACAGAAAGTACTCCAAGATGGGTCCATCACAAAACTAATCATCACCATCATGGCAAAGAATGGCCAGGTACGATGATACCGCTTTGCATAGAACTTCGCAGGAGTTATTGCTCCCGATTTGATTCGTTCATAATAACCACAGCACATACTGAAAGCACTGTAAATCACCGTTAGAACGTAACTACTGATTTTCAGCAGTTAGCACATCCAACATTTTTCAAAAAAAAACATATTATTAATTGGTATTGCCAAAGCTACCTATTAGGCAGCCTTGACATTCACCTTTTTGTTCGAGTTATAATTACATGGGATTAGGGACATGAAGTCTTGCTCCCCCTCCATCAGTCGGGTGAGTATATCTTCTATATAATCGCCAAAATTAATGTCATTCAAC
>OGMU01000420.1_pt1 | contig 19519 bp, 19 predicted proteins | sample 1573331 | NCBI WGS metagenome assembly OGMU01 (sample SAMEA2581990, study PRJEB24529) | metagenome | biome: Human gut stool | place: China | collected 2011
GTAATGATTAGTTCTAAAATATGGCGCAGTTCAAATTTTCCCTTTGGGTGCTTCGTGTAATAAAACAAAAGCCATTTTGATTTCGTGAATATACTCATCTTATCATCTCATGATCAGCAAATTGTCTCGATGAATGACTGTTTCATATGGCGGTGCATATCCCAAGAGACTTTCTAATTTTTCTGAATGGCAGCCTTTGATCTTTTCTATATCTGCGTTATTATAGTGCGTTATGCCGCGGGCCAATTCTGTATCGCCGCAATATACGGCAACAGTATCCCCATCAGAAAACTGTCCTTCAACGCTGACTATTCCTACAGGAAGAAGGCTCGATCCCTTTTGGAGGATGGCTTCACTGCATCCCTTATCCACATAAATTCTTCCTTTAACAGCGGTACCGATAATGATATCGCGCTTCTTCAGCTGCGGGTGGACATTTTCAGCATAGAAAAGCGTGCCTAACTGCTCGCCCTCAACCAAACGGTAAAGGATTTCAGGTTCATCACTCTTGGCCACAATCATGTCAATCCCAGAGCGGACACATATTTCAGCAGCCTGCAGCTTCGTATACATTCCGCCTGTACCCCGGGCAGTTCCTGAACCTCCTGCCATGCTGAATAAGCTGCGAGTAAACTCAGGTACTTCATGAATGATCCTGGCATTTTCATGTGTACGCGGATCGGCATCATAAAGCCCGTCAATATCAGATAAGATAATCAGCAGATCTGCATCAGATATGCTGGCAACAATCGCCGACAGCGTATCATTGTCACCAAACTGCATCTCATAGGTACTGACCGTATCGTTCTCATTCACGACCGGAACCACCCCGAGATGGAACAGTTCGTCAAATGTATTCTTTGCATTCGCACGGGATACCGGATTTACCATTGTATTTTTTGTCAGCAGAATCTGCCCTGCGGTCTGTGAATATTCCGCAAACAGTTTCTGGTAAACCATCATCAGTTTTGCCTGTCCCACAGCCGCACATGCCTGCTTTACCGATGTCTCGGACGGACGTTCCTTCACGCCCATGGCAGCCCTTCCCACGGCAATCGCACCGGAACTTACCAGACAGACATCCATTCCCTGATTGTGCAGATCACTCAGCTGCCTGACCAGGTGTTCCATTTTGGCAAGATTTAAACGGCCGGTCTCTGCGTGCGTCAGAGAGGAAGAACCGATTTTGATCACGATACGTTTATAATTCAGTTTACTGTCCATTGTACTTTATTCCTCGATTTTCTTTACTTATGCATACCTTTAAATACTTTACCATATCTTCCGAAAAAAAACAACAAAGCTTGCCGCCTGCCATAAAATGGAGTATATTAATCTGTATAAAATTTTACGGAGAGGATTTTTATGAAACAACAAAAATACATCAGATACATTCTGTTTCCCACAACGCTTCTTTGCCTTATTGCATCACTTTTTTGTGGCTGGTCTTCCAATTCCGGGGAAATATCCAAAACGGGATTTTATTTTGATACGATGATCACGGTTACCCTCTATGGAACCCGTGATGAAAAGATATTGGATGATTGCTTTTCCCTGGCAGGAAACTACGAAAAGAAACTTTCAAACACCATCACAGACAGTGAAGTTTCAAAGATTAACGAGGCAAACGGCCAGTTTGTGACAGTCAGCAGCGATACCCTCTCCCTGATCAAAGATGGTATCCGGTATGGAAAAATCAGTGATGGAACATTTGATATTACCATCGGTACCCTCTCGGATCTGTGGAATTTTTCAGAGATTGCAGAAACCGCAAAATCCGATGATAACGAAGTCGATGCATCGGTTGTCCCTTCCCCGGAACAAATTGAAGCGGCACTGGCACATGTCAACTATAAAAATATTGAGATCAAAGGAAATCAGGTGCGGTTGAAAGATCCGCAGGCCAAAATTGACCTTGGCGGAATTGCGAAAGGTTTCATTGCGGATGAAATGCGAAGTTTCCTGAACAAAAAAGGAATCACCTCCGGCGTGATCAGCCTTGGGGGAAATGTCCTGACTCTTGGGAAAAAGGCAGATCACTCTTCCTATACCATTGGTATCCAGAAACCATTTTCCGAAACCGGTACGTCACTTGGCACCTTAAACGTATCCGATGCTTCGGTTGTTTCTTCCGGTATTTATGAGCGCTATTACCGGGTCAACGGCAAACTGTATCACCATATTTTAGACACCTCGACCGGATATCCGGTCGAGAACCATCTCTATCAGGTAACCATCATCAGTGACATCTCCATGGACGGGGATGCACTCAGCACAACCTGTTTTTCCCTCGGATTAAAAAAGGGAATGCAGCTGGTGGAACAGACCGATGGCGTAGAAGCCATCTTTGTCTCCGATGACGGAACAATTACATGCAGTTCCGGAATCAACCGGGATGATTCCATACAGTTTCATGCCTCCTGATTTTCGTGTTCTGAAAAACTCTGCATAAAAATACCCCATGCAGGCTGCCCCTGCATGGGGTTATTTCTTGTTATAAAATAATCTTTTTCGGACACTTTTCTGCACAGATTCCGCAGCCTGTACATTTTTCCTGATCGATGTATGCAATGTTGTCTACCACATGAATCGCATCGGACGGACAGTTCTTCTCACAGAGATGACAGCCGATACATCCAACGGAACATGCACTCATGACATCCTTGCCCTTGTCTTTGGAACTGCACTGTACGAGGTGCATTGCCTCATATGGTACAAGTTCAATCAGATGCTTCGGACATGCAGCCACACATTTTCCGCAGGCCTTGCAGACCTTCGGATCGACTTTTGCAATACCATCTACGACATGGATCGCATCAAACGGACATGCTTTCACACAATTTCCAAATCCCAGACATCCATAATTGCAGGACTTTGGTCCGCCATTTGGAACAAATGCCATTGCCGCACAATCTTCCACTCCGGTATACTCGTAATCCTGTTTTGCTTTCTCACAGGTTCCGGCACACTTGACAAAAGCGACTTTTTTTACCGAAGCCCCGGCAGAAACACCCATGATCTCGCCAACCTTTGCGGCAACCGGCTCTCCACCGACCGGACACTGATTGACCGGCGCCTCTCCCTTTGCGATTGCCGCAGCAAGTCCAGAACATCCGGCATATCCACAGCCACCACAGTTATTTCCCGGGAGAACTTCTAAGATCGCATCCTCTCTCGGATCAGTCTCTACCTTGAACTTTTCTCCGGCGATTCCAAGGAAAAATCCAAGAATAATTCCTACGCAGCCGACAACAACAGCTGCGACAATAATTCCAGTTATCATACGTCTTTTCCCTCCTAAATCATTCCTGAGAATCCCATAAAGGCAATGGACATCAGGCAGGCAGTGATCAGAACAATCGCTGTACCCCTAAATGTCTTCGGGATATCATTGTACTCAATTTTTTCACGGATTCCCGCCATCAATACGATTGCGATAAAGAAACCAAATGCTGTGGAAAATCCGTAAACAACACCCTCTAAGAGATTGTAATCATAAGTAACACAGTTTAAGGCTACACCAAGTACCGCACAGTTTGTGGTAATCAGCGGCAGGTAAACACCCAGTGACTGATACAGTGATGGCATGCTCTTCTTTAAAAACATTTCTACAAACTGTACCAGTGCTGCAATAACCAGAATAAATACAATGGTCTTTAAATAGGTCAGATCTATTCCCTTTTTCACGAGAAACGGATTGGCCAGAATAAATTTATAGATCAGTCCGGTAATGAAAGAAGAGATCGTAATAACGAAAATTACGGCGCCTCCCATACCAGCAGCTGTCTCTGTTTTCTTGGATACACCAAGGAACGGACAGATACCAAGGAACTGACTCAATACTACGTTGTTTACGATCGCAGAACCTACCGCGATCAAAACCAGTTCAGCTAATGTACTCATCGTCTCTCTCCCTCCTTATGCCTGTTCCTGATCAGAAGCTCCTGCACTCTTTCCTGTACAAAGTGCGGACTGACCACAGTGTGCACAGTCTCCGGATAAACATCCTGCCGGCTCTGCAAGCGGTTTGCCCTTTGCTTCCATCTTTTTACGGATAATATTCATTCCGGCTACAAGGAATGCCAATACAAGGAATGCTCCCGGTGCCATGATGAAAATCGTGATCGGAGTAAATCCTTTGATTGCGGAAAGGAACGGAAGTCCGAAAAAGGTTCCGGCACCAAGGATCTCACGGATCAGTCCGATGATGGTCAGACCCATGGTAAATCCAAGTCCCATACCAATTCCATCAAAAATAGATTCGATTGGTCCATTCTTGGATGCATAGCTTTCTGCACGGCCAAGAATGATACAGTTTACAACGATCAGCGGAATATACACACCAAGTGCCTTAGAAAGGCTTGGAAGATATGCCTGCATCAGAAACTGTACGACCGTAACAAGTGATGCAACAATCACGATATAGGCCGGCATACGCACGCCGTTTGGAATCACCTTACGGAACAGTGAAATCAAAAGGTTGGAAAATACCAGTACCACAAGGGTAGAAAGTCCCATACCAAGTCCGTTGATCGCTGAAGATGTAACCGCAAGTGTCGGACACATACCAAGCATCAGGACAAAGGTAGGATTCTCTTTGATCACACCATTGTACAAACGTTCTACATACTTGTTCATTACTGAGCACCTCCTAACGCATTCTGGAAGTAATAGATGGCTGCATTACAGCCATTTGCCATTGCCTTTGAAGTAATGGTAGATCCGGTAATTGCCTCAATCTGATCATCCGATGCCGGTTTTTGTTTTACAACCGTAAACTTGTCTACCGTTTTGTTTTCAAACTGGCTGTAGAAATCTTCCTCTTCTGCTTTCATACCAAGTCCCGGTGTCTCGGAAATATCGGTAATCGAATATCCGTTGACGGTTCCATCATTTTTGATACCAACGGAAAATGTAATACTTCCCTGGCTTCCGTCTTTTGCGGTAACGGTAATGACATATCCCAGTGCATTGCCATCTTTATCTACAGCCTGCTCGACATCGTCAATCGTATCGTCATATCCTGCATCTGCAACCATTTTGTCTGCGGCATCCGCATCATACTCCTGCTGGTTGAACCCAGAGGCATCCGCAAACACTGCCTGATACGCTTCTTTTTTGGTCTGCTCGTTGGCTTTGTCAATCGGAGCCTTTGTAATTCCATATACCGCCCCTAAAATCACGCCGATCACAAGGGTAAAGGCTGTCAAAACCAAAGCGTCATGTATAATCTGTTTATTCATTCTTCTTTGCCTCCTTTGCCAGTCCAAAAGCTCTCGGAATTGTAAACTTCTCAATAATCGGTACTAAAATATTGCTCAGGATGATTGCAAAAGAAACACCCTCTGCATTTGCTCCGAAACAGCGGAAAATACCGGTTAACAGACCACAGCAGATACCGTAAATAATCTGACCGGCCGGTGTAATCGGTGAAGTCACATAATCGGTTGCCATAAAGAATGCACCAAGCATCAGACCACCACCGCACAGTTCTGCAACCAGATAATTGGCATTCATCGGTTCCTTGCCAAAGATCAGCATAAATACCGCAAATGTAATCAGGTAAGCAGCCGGAATCCGTAATGTGATAACGCCCAGAAGAATCAGGATAATCGCACCAATCAGGATTGCGATCACGGATGTCTCACCGATGGTTCCCGGAATCTTTCCGGTCAGCATATCCATGACATTGACGGAAGAAAGTCCTTCATTTCTGATCATGGCAAGCGGTGTTGCCCCGGAATATGCCTCAAACTTAGAATTCTTGAAATTTGTCATGTCTGCGGCAAAAGCAATCAGCAGAAAACATCTTCCACCCAGTGCCGGGTTCATGAAGTTTTGTCCCAGTCCGCCAAACATCATCTTTACAATGACAATGGCAAATACACTGCCAATCACAGCCTCCCACCATGGAAGTCCTGCCGGCAGGTTCAGTGCCAGAAGAAGTCCGGTGACAACCGCACTCAGATCCGGCAGGCTGTTTTTTTTATGTACGATCTTATCAAAAATCCATTCGGAAGCCAGACAGCTTGCGATGGTAACTAAAATCAAAAGTAATGCATGCATTCCAAAATTCCAGATACCAAACAGGGTTGCCGGCAGCAACGCGATGATCGCATACAGCATAACTCTGCTTGTGGAGTCCTTGGCACGCACATGTGGTGAAGACGAAACCTGATATTTCTCACTCACAACAATCCACCTCTTTCTCTTATTTTTTCTTTCTCTTATCTGCTAATACGAGTTTCTTCATTGTCTTGACGGACTGTGCCACCTGTCTGCGGGAAGGACATACATAACTGCAGCTTCCGCACTCGATGCACTCTAGTCCATGCCAGCGTTCAAACTCATCCTTTTGTCCGTGTTCACTGAACTTTGCAAGCCTGCTTGGAATCAGTTTTTCCGGACACGCTTCCACACACCGGCCACAGCTGATGCATGCGAGCGGTTCAAACTCTGCCACCTCATCTTTTCCTAGACATAACAGAGAAGAAGTCGTCTTTGTGGTAGGAACATCCAGTCCAAAAATGGCAAATCCCATCATAGGACCGCCGGATACCAGTTTCTGTGGCTGTACTTTAAATCCTCCGGCAGCTTCCACCAGCTGCTCGTATGGTGTACCCATACTGTACAAAAAGTTTGACGGGGTGGTAATTGCGTCTCCGGTGATTGTAGCAATTCGCTTCATCACAGGAACTCCATCTTTTACTGCATGCTTGATTGCAATCATGGTTTCTACGTTGTCCACGATACAGCCTGCATCTGCAGGAAGCATTTTGGAATTGATTTCGCGTCCGGTCACTGCGTAGATCAGCTGACGCTCTCCTCCCTGCGGATACTTTGTCAGCAATTCACAGACCTCCATCCGGGGCTCATCCTTAATCAGTTCCTTCAGTTTTGCAATTGCATCCGGTTTGTTATTTTCGACGCCAAACACACCTTTTGCATGGTCAAACAGCTGCAGTATGATCTTCATACCTGCAACCAGATCTTCCGGATTTTCGATCATTCTGCGGTAATCTGCAGTCAGATATGGCTCGCATTCTGCGCAGTTTGCAATAATATACTCGATTTTTTCCGGCTCTTTCGGAGACAGTTTTACATGTGTCGGGAAACCTGCGCCTCCCATACCAACCACACCGGCCTCCTTAATTCGATCAATGATTTTCTCCCTGGATAAGGATGTCACATCATCCACCGGTGAATACTCACACTCCGTAAACTGATCGTCACTCTCGATTACAATGGAATTCACCATATCACCGACTGCCACACGCCGTGGTTCAATTTTCTTCACTGTACCGGATACCGAAGAATAAATCGGAGAAGATACAAAGCCGCCGGCTTCTGCAATCTTCTGCCCTTTCTTTACGCTATCCCCTACAGCGACAATTGGAGTGGCTGGTGCACCAATATGCTGTGACAATGGAAAAACCAGTTCTCCTTTGGGTAGAACTTCTTTGATTGGCGCATCCTTGGCAAGTTCTTTGCCTTCATAGGGATGTACGCCGCCTATAAATGTTTTCAAACCCATCCTTGTGCCCTCTTTCCTTATTTTTTTGTCTAAACCATATAGTTTATAACATAATTCACATTAAATTATAGCACTTTTTAACCATGTATGTAGTAAAATTTTTAATTTTTTCTGAATATTTTGTATTCTTTTTAATACAAAGAAACATGACGAAAAATGAGATTTATGGTATAATCCAGACACACAGACAAAATCCAAACGTTATATAAAGGAGAATTTATGAAAACGTTTCATGAAGAAATCCCCGATCTCTGTCAGGACGCTCTCACCGACCAGCTTTTTGATGAACACTCTATATTTTTTGACATAGAAACTACCGGGTTTTCACCTGCAAATTCCACACTCTATATGATTGGATGTGCCAGACGCAAAAGCAACCGGATCTGTATTGAACAGTTTTTTGCTGAAAAACCGGAAGAAGAAGCTGAAATCCTCGCCACATTTTTTCAGATGCTGTCACCATATACCACCATCATTACGTTTAACGGTGTGGGATTCGACATTCCTTACCTGAAGGCAAAAGCAGACCATTATAAGATTCCGGAACATTTTCGGGATTTTGAATACCTGGATATATTTAAATCGGTTTCTTCGATCAAATTTTTGTTGAAACTGGAAAACTATAAGCAAAAAACCATAGAATCCTTTCTGGGTCTTAAAAGAGAAGACGAAAAGACGGGAGGGGATCTGATCCATGTATATTTCACGCATGTGAAACATCCGACAGAAGAAACGATGCATCTTCTTCGTATTCATAATTACGAAGATGTTCTGCACATGATTGATCTGCTCTCTGTTTTATCTTATCTGGAAGTATTAAACGGTCAGTACACCATCCTCTCCCACCGGATCGACCATTACCACGCATATGACGGAACCGAAGGGGAGGAATGGATCATCACCATGCAAAACAACTATCCCGTTCCGCGCCAGCTTTCCTGTAAACAGGATTGTTTTTATCTGATGATCGGAAAAAACCGCACTTCTCTTCGTATTCCGGTCTACGAAGGTGAACTGCATTATTTTTATTCCAATTACAGGGATTACTATTATCTGAAAAAAGAAGATATGGCAATACACAAAAGTGTTGCCTCATTTGTAGACAAAGAATACCGGGAAAATGCCAAAGCAAGTAACTGTTATACGCGCAAATCCGGCAAATTTCTTCCGCAATACAACAATGTTATGCAACCGGAGTTCCGTAAAGAGTATAAGGATAAAATCAGTTATTTTGAGATGACGGATGATTTTTGTACCTCTGATATCATGTTGCGCCGCTATATTGATCACATCTTAAAAAATATGATGGGAAAAAAATAATAATTTAAGACTGCAAAAATGCATGTTCTTATGTTTTAGGCATAAAAACATGCATTTTTATTGGTTTAAACATTCTTTTCAAAATAAAAACTGCTGAGTCTGTCAAATCCAAGTTCTTTATAATTGGTAATCTGTTCTGTACTTCCGATAAACAAAACACCATGACTCTTCAGCGACTGATGGAAGTTCTTATAAATCATGTCTTTTGCATCATCTGTAAAATAGATAACCACATTTCTGCAGAGAATCATATCAAAATCCCTTGGATACGGATCTTTTAACAGATTGTGTTCTTTAAACGTCACGCAGCGCTTGATTTCATCCGAAATCTGAAATGATTTTCCGATCTGTTTAAAATACTTGCGTTTAAATTCCGGCGGCACATTTGCAATGCTCTTTTCATTGTACAGACCAACCTGCGCTTTCTGAAGAACCTGCTTGTCCAGATCGGTTGCCGTAATATGAATGTTGGAAAGCGGAATATGTTTGGATAATGCCATGACAAGAGAATACGGTTCATCTCCTGTCGAACAGGCTGCACTCCACACATGCAGATTTTTTCCATGCTGTTTGATAAGTTTCGGAATAACATTCTCATCCATCAGCTTCCACTGATCCGGATTACGGTAAAACTCAGAGACATTGATTGTAAGAAAATTGACAAATGCCTCAAATTTGTCCTTGTCTGTCTTCAGCACACGGATATACTCATCATAATTGCTGCAGCCATGCTTTGTCGCAATCGTATCAATTCGTCTGCGCATCTGTTTTTCTTTGTAATAATTCAGATCAATTTTTGTCAGAGCATAGACGTCTTTTTTGAATTTTTCATAATTGTCAAACATAGACTTTTACCCCCTATAAACAATAAGAAGCTGCCCGAAGGCAACTTCTTACCTATGAAAATTTACAGTGAATTATTCCTCTGTCTCAGCATCTTCAGCCGGAGCTGCAAGAGCCTTAATGCTCAAGCTGATCTTCTTTTCTTCTTCGTTGAAATCTACGATCTTTGCTTCAACTTCCTGACCAATCTTTAATACATCAGAAGGCTTCTCTACGTGTTCCTGGGAGATCTGTGATACGTGAAGTAATGCATCAACACCAGGAGCAAGCTCTACGAATGCACCGAAATCTGTCATACGTGCAACTTTTCCTTTTACCACGTTGCCAACGGCATACTTCTCTGCAGCACCATTCCAAGGATTCTCATCCTCAAATTTCATGCTGAGTGCAATCTTGGTATCTGTAATATTCTTGATAAATACACGAACTTTCTGTCCAACAGTAAATACTTTCTTAGGATTCTCAACTCTGCCCCATGACATCTCTGAGATATGAAGTAATCCGTCTACTCCGCCCAGGTCGATGAATGCACCGAAATCTGTAACATTCTTTACAGTTCCTTCGATTACATCGCCGACTTTGATCTTTGCAAACAGTTCTTTCTGAAGCTCTGCCTTCTTTGCAAGTAATAAGGTCTTGCGGTTACCAATGATTCTTCTCTTTCTAGGATCAAACTCTGTGATAACAAACTCGATTTCCTGATCCTTGAACTTGCTTAAGTCTTTCTCATATGTGTCAGATACAAGGCTTGCCGGGATAAATACTCTTGTCTCATCTACATTGACACATACACCACCGGTAAGTACCTGGCTGACTTTTGCCTTTAAAATTTCCTGATTTTCGAATGCTTCCTCTAATCTCTTGTTTCCCTTCTCTGCTGCGAGACGCTTGTAAGAAAGGAGAACCTGTCCCTCACCATCGTTTACTTTTACAACTTTGGCTTCTAAGGTATCGCCGGCTTTTACGACTGTAGTAAGGTCTACATTTGGCTCGTTTGTATATTCATTACGTGTAATGATTCCATCTGATTTGTAGCCGATATTCAGGATGATTTCATCTGGCTTAACATCAATAACGGTACCCTCTACCACTTCTCCATTTCTTATTGTTTTTAAAGATTCTTCCAACATTTGTTCAAAGCTCATTTCTGACATTCTTTGAAACCTCCTCGATGATATTGTTTGGGGTTGAAGCCCCTGCGGTAATACCTACGTTATTGATGGATTGTATCTGATGATAATCCATATCTTTACTCGTTTGTATATAGTAAGTATTTGCACATTCCTTTTTAGATATTTCATACAATTTTTGCGTATTGGAGCTATGCTTGTCACCAATGACAATCATGAGATCCGACTCCGCAGCAATTTTGCGCGCTTCCGTCTGTCTTTCCTCCGTTGCATTGCAGATTGTATCTAAAACACTTATATCATAACCTTTTTTCTTTATAATTTCAACTAATTCTTGAAATTTATTGTAGTTAAATGTCGTCTGTGCCACCAGACAGACTTTTTCTCCCTCTTTTAACGGTAATTTTTCAATATCTTCCTGACTTGTGACCGTATAGGCAGGCTGTCCTTCCACCCATCCGAGAATTCCTTCCACTTCCGGGTGATGTTCGTTTCCGGCAATCACAATCCGGTACCCTTCTTTGCTGTACTTCTCCACAAGCCGGTGAATTTTCAGGACAAACGGACAGGTTGCATCCAGCACTTCAAATCCGCATGCCTTCATTGCTTCATGTTCTCTGCGGCTGATACCGTGTGAACGGATGATAATCTTTCCTTTTGGAAGATTCTCAAGTTCTTTGAGCTCCCTGACCACATGAACTCCACGCTGTTTAAGGTCCCTGACTACTTCTTCATTGTGAATGATCGGCCCATACGTATATACCGGAACTTTTGCCTCTTCTGCTTCCTGATATACCATATTTACTGCCCGTTTCACGCCGAAGCAATACCCGGCACTTTTTGCAATCGTCAGCTTCATTTTTGTCTATTCCGCCTTCTTGATTATTTTTTTCATTTCTTCAACAACGCCGTCAATATCCAGATCCGATGAATCTAAAAGGACAGCATCATCCGCCTGTTTTAACGGGGAAGTTTCCCGGTGCATATCCCGGTAATCGCGCTCAATAATATCTTTTTCTATCGCATCCATATCACAGGATACACCTTTTGCTGTCAGCTCATCAAAGCGGCGCTTTGCCCGCACTTTCGAGCTTGCAGTGAGATAAATTTTCACATTGGCATTCGGAAGGACAACCGTACCGATATCTCTTCCATCCATAATCACATTTTCCTTTGCAGCAAGCTGTCTCTGCAATTCTACCAGTTTTGTACGAACCACTGGATAAACACTGGTCGCGCTGGCCATGTTGCCGACTTCCTCTTTCCGGATAACGCCGTTTACGTTCTCTTTGTTTAAGATCACCTGCTGTTCTCCGCCCATATACTGAATGGTCACGTCTACCTTCGGACAGGCAGCCGCAATCGCCTGCTCATCGGAAGCATCGATATGATTCTGTAAAAAATAATATGCCATCGCGCGGTACATTGCACCGGTATCCACATATACATATTTTTTGGCGATTGTACTTTTTCCGGCGCCTGCCGGTCCATCAATTGCAATATTAAATGCCATTTTCTATTCTCCTTTGAAATAAATTATTTATCTTTGAAATTACAAAACGGATATTCCCGCCAGGTGTCCGGTGGACCAGGCAATCTGAAGATTATAGCCACCGGTAAGTGCATCCAGATCCAGCACCTCGCCGCAGAAATACAGCCCCTGCACAAGTTTTGACTCCATCGTGGAAGGATTGATATCTTTCACGGAAACACCGCCCTTTGTTATAATTGCCTCTTTAAAATCGCGAAGCCCTGTAATTGTAAGCGGCATATTTTTAAACAGATGTAACAGATTCTGTCTCTGTTCCCTGGATATTTCATTCACCTTTGTATCCGGATCAATGCCTGATAACGCAATCATAACAGGTATCATTTTTGCCGGGAGCAAATGCCCCAGAGAATTTTTAAACTGCTTATTTTTCATTTCATCAAATTCCCTTAAGATCCGGTGATCAAGCTGTTCCACATCCAGTGCCGGTTTCAGATCAATCGTCATGGAAAGCTCCTGGTCAAATGCTTTTGCCGGGATACATCCGCTTGCCGACAAAACCAGCGGACCGCTGACGCCGAAATGCGTAAAAAGCATCTCTCCAAAATCCTCATACAGTTTTTTCTTTCCCCGGGTAACCGACATACGGACATTGCGCAGCGAAAGGCCCTGCAGATCCCTGACCCACGGTTCTTTCATTTCCATCGGAACCAGTGCCGGAGTCGGCGATACCATCTTATGTCCGCTCTCTTCTGCCATGCGGTAACCGTCCCCCGTTGCCCCTGTTGAAGGATAGGAAATTCCTCCGGTTGCAACAATCACTGCGTCCGCATGCATTTTTGTATGATCAGCCAGCTCAACACCGGTAACACGCTTTTCTTCATCCCTCTTTTCAAGCAGCAGACGCTTTACCTTTGTATGCAGGAATACTTCCACATGCTGCCCCCGCAATGCGGTGGATAACGCCGCAATCACATCGGAAGAATGATCCGACACGGGAAATACCCGGTTCCCACGCTCTGTTTTTGTAGGCATTCCATGACTCTCAAAAAAAGAAACCACCTGCTCATTGTCATAGGAGTAAAAAGCACTGTATAAAAATTTACGGTTGCTGACTACATTGGCAAACAGCTGTTCCATATCACTGGCATTCGTCAGATTGCAGCGCCCTTTTCCCGTAATAAACAGCTTTTTCCCGAGTTTTTCATTCTGTTCTAAAAGCGTCACTGCATGTCCGCTCTCCGCTGCCGCATACGCAGCCATCATTCCCGCCGGTCCTCCACCGATCACGATTACTTTACTCATTATCGATATCCCCTAATTTTGCATAATGTACCTTAATCGAATCATCAATATAATTGATCTCATCGTTTTCATATACCTGATACTCATCCCAGATGTCTTCTAACATCGTCAGTGTTCCTTCATGCACAGAGCCACTACCAGCGCATTGATAACGGAAAGCGGTGCGACAAGGGAATCCACAATGGATGCCATATCACTGTCCGCAATGAGATTGCAGGAAGAATACAGATTCATCGGTGAATGTATGCTGTCAGTAATTGTAATTACTTTTGCACTCCGGTTATTTGCAAATTCCAATGCCTTTAATGTCCGCATGGAATATCGTGGGAAACTGATTCCGATAATAACGTCATTTTCCCCGATTCTTACCATCTGTTCAAACAGTTCACTCGAACTGTTTGTCGTAAGCAGACGCACATTATCAAACATCAGATTCAGATAAAATCCGAGAAAACTTGCAAGCGGCGCACAGCTTCTGATCCCGACAATATAAATATTTTTTGCCTCAAGGATTGTCGAGACGGCCACCTCAAACGCACTGTGATCAATTTTTTCCAGTGTCGTTTTGATCTTGTCCGCGTCTGCCGATAAAACTGTCTCTAAAATCTTCGACTGGCTGATTCTTCCGTAGGTTACCTCCATGCGCTGTACGGAGTTTAATTTATTGCGCACCAGTTCTCCTTTGTATCCCAGATACGTTGCAAAACGTACAACGGTCGACTCACTGACACCAACCGTCTCCCCCATCTTTGCGGCCGTTAAAAATACCGCTTTATCATAATTATCTGTAATATAAGTTGCAAGCAGTTTCTGTCCCTTGCTCATCGAACTGTAACAATTATTGATCCGGTTTAACAGATCATTGGTATTTGACATCATATTCTCCTCTTTATTCCATAAACGCTGTGTCACAAACAGCACTTTTGATTGTATCACTTTAACCGGAAAATGCAAGATTTCATGCAAAAAGAATTTTTCCCATCAAAAAAAGACGCACCAGATCTGATGCGTCTTTTTCGTAGAAACCGGATATGACTATACCGGATATGCTCCGTTCTTTGTATCAGCAGTCTTTGCGTCTACGCCAGTCTGCTGTGCCTCACGGTATTTGAAGAAATCAGTAGCAACCTGTGGGAACAATGCATAGGATAATACATCCTCATCCTGCTGCTTGTACTGTTTCATCTCAGCTTCAATCTTACCAAGCTCCGGCTCAAGAAGATCTGCCGGACGACAGGTGATTGCATTCTTTTTATCCTCTCCGAGAACCTTGTCAACAACTTCCGGATTGAATGGTTTAACGGTCTGGCCGTACTTACCAAGAAGAATATCCTTTGTCTCCTTTGTTGCGACTTTATAACGCTCTCCCATCAATACGTTAAATACAGCCTGTGTACCAACGATCTGGGAAGACGGAGTAACAAGCGGTGGCTCACCAAGGTCTTTACGCACACGCGGAACCTCTGCAAGCACTTCCTCGTACTTGTCCTCTTTTCCCTGCTCCTTGAGCTGGGAAATCAGGTTGGAAAGCATACCACCCGGTACCTGATAACGAAGAGTGTTGATGTTTACACCAAGTACCTTCGGGTTCATCAGACCGCTTGCAAGTGCCTCTTCACGTAACGGACGGAAGTAATCTGCGATCTCACTTAACAGATTCAGATCAAGACCGGTATCGTATGGTGTGTTCTTGAAAGCCTCTACCATAACCTCTGTTGCAGGCTGGCTGGTTCCAAGAGCAAATGGAGACATTGCAGTATCAATGATATCTACACCGGCCTCTACTGCCTTCATATATGTCATGGAAGCTACACCGGAAGTATAATGGGTATGAAGTTCTACCGGAAGAGAGGTAGAATCCTTCAGTGCCTGTACAAGTTCTGTAGCCTTAGCAGGAACTAAAAGACCTGCCATATCCTTGATACAGAGAGAATCAGCTCCCATATCCTCTACACGCTTTGCCATCTCCATCCAGTAATCCAGAGTATAAGCATCTCCAAGGGTGTAAGAAAGAGCTACCTGTGCATGACCTTTTTCCTTGTTACATGCAGTAACTGCTGTCTGCAGGTTACGGATATCATTTAAGCAGTCAAAAATACGGATGATGTCAATTCCGTTTGCAATTGACTTCTGTACAAAATACTCTACCACATCATCTGCATACGGACGATATCCTAAGATATTCTGTCCACGGAACAGCATCTGCAGTTTTGTATTTTTAAATCCGTCTCTTAATTTACGAAGACGATCCCATGGGTCCTCTTTTAAGAATCTCAGGCAGGCATCGAATGTCGCACCACCCCAGCACTCTACAGCATTGAATCCAACCTTATCCATCTTTGGGATAATCGGAAGCATCTGCTCTGTTGTCATACGTGTAGCGATCAGTGACTGATGGGCATCACGCAAAACAGTTTCTGTTATTTTTAATGGTTTTTTTACCACTTCTGACATGACTTTTCCTCCTTATTAAATTCCAAATATAGCCATGAAACATCCCGCAGCTACTGCAGTACCGATAACACCGGCAACGTTTGGTCCCATTGCATGCATGAGCAGGAAGTTTGTAGGGTCCTCCTCTGCACCAACCTTCTGGGATACACGGGCTGCCATAGGCACAGCAGATACACCGGCAGAACCAATCAGAGGGTTAATCTTGCCCTTGGTAATCCAGCATAATAACTTACCAAATAAAACTCCGGCAGCAGTACCAACCATAAATGCAACAAGACCTAATACAACGATCTTTAAGGTGCTTGCATTTAAGAAAGCTTCTGCACTGGTAGTTGCACCAACAGAGGTACCCAGTAAGATAACGACAATGTACATAAGTGCGTTACTTGCAGTCTCCTGCAGCTGACGAACAACGCCAGACTCACGGAAGAGGTTTCCAAGCATCAGCATACCAACAAGTGGTGCTGTGGTAGGAAGCAGTACGCAGACAACAACGGTAACAACGATTGGGAAGAGGATCTTCTCCAGCTTGCTGACCGGACGAAGGTTCTGCATCTTGATCGCACGTTCCTTCTTTGTTGTAAATAACTTCATGATAGGTGGCTGAATGATCGGCACAAGTGCCATATAGGAATATGCAGCCACGGCGATCGGTCCCATCAGACCGGTCTGTCCCAACTTACCAGCCAGGAAAATGGAAGTAGGTCCATCCGCTCCACCGATGATAGATACGGCAGCGGCAGCCTTGTCATTAAATCCAAGTATAATTGCAAGGAAGTATGCGCTGAAGATACCAAACTGTGCGGCAGCTCCCATAAGGAAACTGACCGGGTTTGCAATCAGCGGACCAAAGTCTGTCATTGCACCTACACCCATAAAGATCAGAGATGGTAAAATAGACCACTCATCCAATGTGTAAAAGTAATAAAGTAAACCGCCCACGCCGTTGCTGGTCTGTTCCGGGCTTGCGATGATATCCGGGTAAATATTTACCAGAAGCATACCAAATGCAATCGGAACTAACAGTAATGGCTCAAAACCTTTCTTAATCGCAAGATACAGGAAAATAAATGCCACTAAAATCATAACATAATTTCCCCAGGTCAGATTGAAAAAGGCTGTCTGATGCAGGAGGTTCGATAATGTTTCACCTACATAACTCACAGTGTTTTCCTCCTTGGATTAGTTTAATGTAGCGAGTAATGCACCAGATTCTACGGCATCACCAACTGCTACATCGATACTTGCAACAGTTCCGTCTTCCGGAGCAACGACTGGTGTCTCCATCTTCATGATCTCAAGAACCAGGACGGCATCTCCCTTCTTTACAGCATCGCCGACTTTCTTCTCAATCTTGAATACCTTTCCGGCAGCTCCTGCTTCAATCTTAATGCTTCCGGCTCCTGCTGAAGCAGCTGGTGCGGCTGCCGGTGCTGCAGCTGGCTTTGCAGCTGTACGTCTCGGTGCTGCTGCGCCGGATGTGCTTCCGGTCTCTTCTACTGTAACATCATAAACGTTACCATTTACGGTAATTGTATAATTCTTCATGAATATGTTCCTCCTAAATTTTCTTTCTATCCTATCTACGATTGATGGAACGAACTACGAAATCACTGGTAGAAGTTCCGGTACTTGCAGCGATTGCAGCTGCAATAACTGCGATAAGTTCAGTATCATCTGTCTGTGCTGCAACAGGGGCAGGTGCCGGCGCTGCGGCTGGTGTCTCTTCCTGCTGTGGAGCCTGTCCGGCTGCTTTGGCAGCTTTCTTTTTCTCCAGATAAGGGAAGATCTTAAAGCAGGAAATAAGAAGACTGATCAGAATCAATACAGCAAATACAACTGCCATAGAAATTACAGTATTCAGTCCTGCCTTTTCCATTTTCTCACCGAGTGTATAAATCGGATCTACCGAAATGCCGGTAACATCCATGGAATAGTAATCATATACTACTTCGAAATTCACATCTTTCTTCGCGAACTTGATGGTCATATCTGTGGTAAGTGTCTTACCGGATTTGGTAACCTTAAAAGTATCGTCTTCGATCTTTTTCATTTTACCAAACTCATCCAAAGTATCCTGCCACTTTGCAGCTGCCTCAATCTGTGCCTCTGTGACACCGTAGCTTGAAGTAAGCTGATCCTTTACATCGTCCGGAAGAGTATCTGCTGTCAGTTTGTTTTCTTTGAACAACTGAGCCAGACTCTGTACCATGCCCGCATTGGTATCCATTTCAGACTGAAGATCTGAATAGGACTTTCCATTGTAATCCACGGTAGTCGGGTCTGTTCCACATGCACCAAGCATCAGAACCATCAGGATCATGCAAAGTGCAAAAGCAATTCTCTTTTTCATAAAACTTCACCTTTCTACTTGGTACCGTGTTTCTTTTCTGGCTCGCTTACATACTTTGTATAAAGCATTTCAAAAGCAGCTACAAGGTATTTTCTGGTATCTGCCGGATCAATCAGACGATCCACATATCCTCTTGCAGCAGCAGATGCGGCAGAATCCTGAAGTTTTTCATAATCAGCAGCTTTCTGCTTGATCTCATCTGCACCAGCTTCCGGATACATAATCTTTGCAGCCAGAGTAGAATCCATCGCACCGATCTTTGCTCCGCTCCATGCGTATACAAGATCTGCTCCGACAGACTTGGAATTCATAAATACATAAGCACTTCCGTAAGCCTCTCCTGTGATCAGGTTTACCTTTGCACAGGTTGCATTGGAAAATGCGTAAGTCATTCTCGCAAGTGCCTTTGCAAGTTTCTTCTCAGAGCACATGCAGTTTTTCAATCCATTTACATTTGTAATGGTAAGTACCGGGATTGAGAATGCATCACAGAACTGAACAAATTCAGCTGCCTTGTTGCATCCCTGCGCGGTCAGGGACTTGTCAAAGCTCTCTGCTTTCTTGCCTTCTGCATCATATACTTCGCTACAGTTTGCCACAGCGCCGACTGTCATTCCGTTTAACTTGATCAGTCCGGTTACCATATTCCTGGCATAATCTGCCTTTGTCTCGAAGAATACGTTATTATCTGAAATCTGGGATAACAGATATCTTGGATCACCCTTCATATTCTCCATGCTCTCGCAGGCACGATTTAAATCATCTTCACAGTCATCTGTATAGACATCTCCCTCATTGTTGCTTGGAAGCATACATACCAGCTGACGAATCTGCTCCATGATTTCATCTTCTGAACCAACGAAATCCACACATCCGTTGTTTTCACTCTGGAATGCTGCGCTGGCTGTATCACATTTTTCTGTGTTATTGCCTTCGATTGCATCCGGAGCATTTACAAACATGCGTCCTTTCTTCTCTTCAATGAACGCGAAATCGCAAAGTGCCGGGACAACGGAAAGGCCGCCGCCACAATTGCCAAATACACCACAAATCTGAGGTACAAGACCGGAAGCTGCTACTTCCTTCGCATA
>OGMU01000432.1_pt1 | contig 19008 bp, 19 predicted proteins | sample 1573331 | NCBI WGS metagenome assembly OGMU01 (sample SAMEA2581990, study PRJEB24529) | metagenome | biome: Human gut stool | place: China | collected 2011
GCTTAGAAAGAGAAGGGGACCCCCATACGCCTTGGTTTCAGCTGAGAATGGATGAAATTCTTCGCTCGTGGGCTTCCATTGCCTGAGCTTGCTTCTCAAAATGGCGTTTCATCACAATCTCGTCCGTGGTTAAAACAGCTTGTGAGTTTTTCATCAACAGTTCCACATCTTCCTGTGCAATACTAACTTTGAACTTTGTATTTTCTTGCGCATTGACAATGGCGTTGTTAATCCCGGTCACGATATTGGCGGAACTATCAGTAGCGGATTTAAGGGCTGCAATGGCTTCATTCAAAGTCATTGTAGCCTTTTCCAATGCTTCGGTCGCTTGCCGTAAGTCCCTTTGAGCAACTCGCAATTCCTCAATGCGCTTATCAACGGCATCCGATTCCACGGTTATCCGATGGTCGTTCTCTATCTCGTTCATCAGACCGTTCAGGTCTATGGGTTCATTCTTTGGTTTTCCTATGCTCATGTCCTTTGATATTGGGTTGAAAAATTATCTGTGAAGCCCTTTCCTGCGCTTGCACATTCGGTTCGCCATTCTCGCACAACGGCGTGCCCATTCAAGTTCGTCCTCGTCTTTGTCCCGTCCCCAGCCACCTGTATCAGAACCACCGCCACCGCTTGAAGCCGCCATGCTCGTGGCTGCATCCAAATATCCGGCAAACAACAGAAGAGCCGTGTGCTGTATCTCTTCCAGCTTAGCCAATGGATGTGCTTCCTCCAAAGAACACTCCTGACGGATGATGCAGTCTGCGGCTTCCGATAGGGAAACGGCAAATGTCCTGTTGTCATCCGTGCCAATGGAATAGTGCTTCATTACAGGTTGCGGTGTAGTCTGTGGCTTGGAAATGGCAGTCGGTGTGGCTGTCCTTGTTTGCTTGTCTTCCGCTTGCGGTTGGTTGATTTTACCCTCCTGCGGATGCAATTTCTGCCATGTCTTCATAATCTTTGAGGGGACAAGGTTGCGACCGATACCCAACTTGGATGACCTATAACTTGAGTTCCCTCGCTTGATGGAATAGCCGTAAACCGTGCCGTCCTCATTTTTCTGTATGTGTACCCCATAGCCATGCCTCACCAGTTCCGCTTCGTAGCGTTCCCAACTGAACTCATCCATCTTGCGCAGTATCTCCATGCAACAGTCTGAAACCTCCTGCCTGTGCCGTATGCCTATTTCTTCGGACTGCACCCAGCCGTAACGCTCGTTGATGATATTCGCAGCCATTACAGCCCTCATGCCGGACAGGTGTCCGTCATTTATCTTGCCCTCCATATCTACACGGTTGGCATCAATGTGCAGATGGAGAATGCCACTCTTGGCATCTCGATGTAGGGCAACAACGTATTGCGAACCTTTGAGGTTGGTCTGCTTTGAAGAAGCGCGTTTGGTCTTTTTAGACAGGTCTATGGAATCAAACGCTTGGATGAACTCGTCTGCCAAACGTGCCCAGTCATCCATCGTCCAACCCTTGCTCTCTTCTGCGGATGGGGAAATTTCAATTCTTATCACATTGTCGGTAAACGGTCTGCCTCTCTTCCTCTCGTTGGTAAACATCTTCTGCACAAGCATCATTCGTTTGAACATCGCTTCGGGCGATATGTCATCGGGCAGAAGATTGGTCTTGACTATATCTGCCCGATCTTTATTGACGGAGTATCTGATGGCATTTGAGCCATGCGAAATGGTAGCTGCTTTTGCAATCATAACAGGTGGGGAAATTTATTCGTTAAGGTAGGCTTCAATTTGATTCCAACGGTTGATGAGCTTTGTGGCAGCTTTCATCCATTGCTCCACAAATCGGGTATCGCTGAAATAGATGGCTCGTTTGTCCGCTTGGATGGACTTCACGGCAGCAACGACACGGATAAGGTCGCCCCTCGCATCCGAAAGGCTACACAGGGCTTCCACTTCACGCTCAGTTAGCCGCAGGTGCGGACGATGCCCTAAAGCCGTCCTGCGCACATAGTCACTCATGGTCAAACCACAGGATTGGGCGAGTTCCGCAGCTTTGGCATATTCGTCTTCCGTAACTCTGGCTTCAAGGCGCAGGATTCGTCTTGTGTCTTTTTTATCCTTTTCCTCTTCCTTGTTCCCGTCAATCTGTTTGACATTATCTTTATTCTTCATTCTTTTCTGTATTATAACAGGTGAAACATCTTATCTAAAAAAGTACAGCACGGTGGGAGCTTGCGACTGCCGGAATACGCTTATGTGGTACTGGCAAGCGAAGCGAGCCTGTGCGACATAGGCACTTCTTGTAACACTACATACTATAACATAGTACATTTTACTGTATCTGAAAGATTTATAATTGCCAGTCATTCCCTTGGTCATTAGTTGGTTCTTCCTCTGCCAAAGGCTGTGGAGAAGCCAATGTCGTAGTCGGATATGCCGAAGTGGAATTTACCTGTGCAGCATCGTTGTCGCTTCCATTGCCTGCAATCTCATAGCCTGATGTGGTTGTAGGGGTGTGGAGAAGCTCATGGTTATTTGTTTCGGCTTTCAATTCATCGTAACCATTTCTATTTTTGTCATCGTAAGCTGTAACAGGAGTTTCGCTTGATGTTGGTGAAGTCGATAAATCAGGGGAGTAAGTTTCATCCGATACGGCTGTGTTGTCTGTTTGCGTTTGGGTAGGGCAATTTGCTTCTGCGTTGCTCTCCAAAATATGCTGTTGTTTCATTGGAAGAATACTGTTGTTGTATGGACGATTAGCCGTTTTTTCGTTGCCGTCCTTGCGGTTTTTCATTCGGACATAAAAAGGGTTGTCGATACGCTTGCCGTCCAGCATCCAAGCCGATACGCATTTCTGCGTGTGAATACTCGTGCGGTTACTTTGAACGGATGCGACAATGCCAAGCTGATTCATCTTGTCTATCACACGTGAGATGGTCTTCTACACGACGCTCTTCCGATCTCAATTCCACTTCTGACAAGGCAGCCTGTCCGACTTGCAATGTCATGGCAAAGCCTTTCTTGGAATACTCCGTTTGTTCCAACACGGTCGCTTCGATAAGCCGGTTCAAAATCTTCATTCGGTCAATGCCGTACTTGCTTCCTGCCAAATAGGAAAGCTGTTCCGATGATAATACGATACAATAGCTCAAATCTTTATTCATCATTCGTCTGTTTATGGATAATCTAAAACTGGTACAGCCAAAAGAAAAGTCAGTAGCGCATACCTTGCCCTCTCTCCGGCATATAATACTCCTTGTCGTATGCAATATGGTCAAGTATGTCCTGAAGCCTGTCCTGTTGTTCGGTGTCAAGTATACGGATGGCAGCGATAGTGATTCGCTGTGAGGCAATCCTGCGATGCTCGCAATTAGCTTCCGACATACTGCCGTCACCGTCCGCATGAACACTATGCAGGTATTCGTTTACCGCCATAGTCTGCTCCTTGCTCGGAAACGTGGAGGGATAACGGTCTTGAACATACGCAACCATGTGGCTGACTGCTTTTGCCAATAAAGGCTCATGTTTGCTGATGCGTTCTATCAGTTCTTCAGTTCTCATATTTTCAACTCTTTTTGTCCCATGTCCCAAGCATATTTTGTAACTTTTTCTTTTCACTGCTTTATGTTTCTATTCTTTTTTCAAAGGAAATAGGGACAAAGGGACATTATGTTTTTCTTTTCCCTTATTTTGAAAATTAGAATGGTAATTCCGGTTCACTTGGTAATGTGGCGCAGACTTCTTCGCTCGGTGTACCCACCCTCACCCAAGGATGCTTTGACCTCCCCGTCTTGTCACAATAAGCAGGATGCAAACCCTTGACCTTCTCCTGTTTGCTCCGTTTCCAATTAGGAATCATGGACATCAAGCGGTTGATATATTGTGAGGTGTATTTGGACGTATTGCGTCTTACCAAGTCATTGGGTAACTCCTCTATAATCTGTCGGGCACAAACCATATTGAGTGAGGTCATTGTGGAATTGGGTTCTGAGTATGCTCCTTTCTGATAAGCCAGTCGTGTCGGAATCATCCAACTTGCATACTGCACGGGAACTTCACGCTCCAGATACATTTCAATATCCTCCATGATTGGGTCAACAAGGATATTGGAATGCTGCATTTGTATTTCGTTGGCCTCGATTTCCATGTCTGGGGACAAGTAGAGTTTCATTCCTTGTCTATAATAGGTGTATGCCTCTGCCCAAAGTTGAGGAACGGAATGCTGCAAACAATCCAACCAATCTGATACATGACCGTTGCCTTTGACTGGGATAATCCACCATCGACGGTTCCCATTGTCCCCTTGCAAAAAGTTTGTCTCATTGGTAGTGGCCGCAAAGACATTGTGGCGCATAAACTCCACTACCTTATGTCCGTATGCAGGACGCATATAGTCGCTACAACGACTCAAGAAAGCCTTGGCCGCTTCTACATCATTCGCCCGTTTCAAACCATTTAACTCACTGATTTCAATAATCCAACCATTGGTAATAGTTTCTACTTTTTCCTTATCGCCACTGGCGAAAGAGAAAGAATCGTTGAACCACTTTCCGCTGATAGTCTTGAAGAATGTACTTTTTCCGATACCTTGTGGTCCCGGCAAAGTCAGTACATTATCAAACTTACAACCGGGACTAAACACACGCGCAACCGCTGCCACAAACCAGAGTTTAGTCTGTTCCCTGACGAGAGGCATGTCCTCCGCCCCCAGATAATCAATGATAGCCGTGGCTATACGGGGCTGTCCGTCCCATGTCTCTTGAGTTATGAATTCCTGCACAGGATTGAAACTCCGTTCCGATGAGGTCGTTTTTAGTATTTCAAATACTTTGTTCTGTGTCAAGCGTAGTCTGTACGTTCTTTCCAGATAGTCCTGTATCTTTCCCACCGACTCCTCATCAATCTTATTGCCATTGACATTGCGGAACAAAGGATTGAAACACACATCATCCTGACAAAAAGTATCGTACCTTATCTGACTGAGGTTCTCATCTAAGGTAAAAATGAGTCGGAGATTACTGATGGGACGAACCGGATTTCCATAACTGTCTGTTGCCAGTTGTTGTTTCCAATTTTCATCCATACGCTCACTCCTTGATGTGAATGCTACCAGCTTCCTTTGCCAAAGACAGTGCGAGGTCTGCATCCACCACTATCTTACGTCCTATCTGCGTGATGGCTTTGTCTATAACACCACTTTTTTTAATACGGTTGGCTGTGGGTACACTGCAACCGAACACACGGGCAATGCCCTCAATGCCATAATAGTTGCCTTTGGAGGTTGCCTGCGATGTGGGTTTTTCTATACTCTCCACACTCTTGCCGATAAGAAAACAAAGTTCTTCGCCCGTCATCATAGCGATGGGCTTTTGAAGTAATTGGGTAAAATTGAATTTTTCTTCCATACCTTTACTTGTTTGGTAATTAAACATTTTAAGTCTCGGTTCAACTCTGTGAAACCGATTTCACAAGCAAAGGTAGAGGATGAAACTCTGTGTATTGGTCGGTTTATTTATACCTTAAACTTACCGACCAATATTCTATATGTATTAACTGAAAAAGAGGGAAGAATAAAGATTTGGATAGAAAAATAAGAGGAATGTGTTATTTACACTCCTCAAAACAGATTGTCCACCTATCTATGATTTTCTTGGCTTTCTTATAACTGGCACTCTGCATAGAACACTTGAAATTAAACTCCTTCATCTCTCCATATCGCTTTTGGGGAACATCATATCCGTAGTGTCGTTGGGTAAGTTGTTCGATGGCGCGGTGAAAAGTCATATACTTCACTGAGGATTTAATATGTTCGGTTTTAACAAGAACAACGAGCAGATAGGCAAGGCAGATGTCTTCAGTGTTTGTTTCCAGAAATTCCATAATGCACTGTTTTACCTCGGCTTTGTTCCCGACAATCAAGTCATCAATGGTCATTACCTGTTTCTTATTTCCTCGTCTGCCTTTCATACTACGAAGAAGAAACGCAACCTCTTTCCAGATGTCAGCTCCACATTCATCAGCAGTCTTTTCCCATGATGCTTTTGTTTCAGTTCCCATATCAAGACTGTGCAGAACTAGGGCATTGATACAATCTTTCACCATTAGCATACTTCCCTGATCAATGTTCTCTGATAGTAGAAACTGATTTAGCAGCATCGCCATCTTTGTCAGTCCGTGGTCAAAGACAACATAATAATACATGCAATAAGGAAGATTGTCTTTACGCTCAATGACAAGGTCGTAGAGGTTAGCGAGGAAATGTCCTGTTGCCGATGCATATGTAAGGAATATAAGTCTTGCAAAGAAAGTTATGGCCTGATATATCATCTTTCTTTCAAGGTTGCTGAACATCCAGCATCCTTTGCTGTTCTTCATCAATGCCTCAGTCTGGCTGACGATATAGACTCTTTTATCTACAGACATACGATTCCATATCTCTATCGGTGTTCCCGAACGAACCATCAGGTAGCCGTTTACTTTCTTGGAGGTCACTTTTACCTCTCCGGTCTTCATATCTATGGCCATCCACTGTTCTTTATAGACAAGGCATTTTGCTATCATGTGGATATGCTCAATGGATAACCCCTGAATGCTTTGGGTAATATCTGCCATCTTCACTTTCCCATTCAAGACATCTCCTAACCAGTTATGGAATACCCGTACTTCTTCTGGAACACAGTTCTTAGCGACATCCATCATTTCGGTAATAATGCTCATATCACCTTTTTTGACTGCTTCTATCCGTCTTACAAAATCCGAATAAACTTTTTTGTTCTCAGTCTTCCATGCGCGAATAAGCATATCCGTATGCTCCTTCCTCAAATTGAAATCTTTTATCCGTTCTATGAAATCAAACATACTCTAAACTCTATAAAAGGTTATGCGAATAGTTTAGCCAATTCTTCTGTGGACATATTTGCCAGCTTAGCCAACAAGGCATCCCTTTCTGAAGTTTCTCCCAAGTTTAGCAGCTTTGAGTTGTTCTGCATCTGTATATCGAGAGGGTAATGCTCAATGTATATTTGAGTGATTGCATGGTCTGATGAAGCATGCCCCATGCTTTCAGAGATATAGTCCATATCTACTCCGGCATTATGCAGGTTGGTGGCAAACGAGTGACGGCACCATGTACCGGACGGGCAGATGGACTTGTCCCAATGCAGTGCCTCGTGGCAAATCTTGATGACACGGTCTTTCACATTTGAATTCTCCTGCACGGTGTACTTACGGCGCAGCTCTTCCGTTTCCGCACCTTTTAATATATCGGGAAACACAAAACCATCCCGGGTGGGTGGTGCCGCTATCTCGTCTAATACATATTGTAAGGGAGGGATGATAGGAACAATTACTTCCGAACCGTCAGCACTCCTACGGGAGGTTTTCTTTCGGTTGAAGCGGAAAGCCTTGCCATCTGTCTTGTAATAGTAGTTGTCGTATGTCAATCGCCCTGCGTCAGCCATATTGAAGCCGTTGCAAAGGTATTGGGCAAGGAATAGTCCCAATGAGTAGTGGGCACGTTGCGTATATTCTTCCGTCCAGTGTTCTGGATATTCCTTTGAAACAAAAAGGTTATAGAGTTCTGTCATTTGAGCGACATTCAAGAAGTTCTGTTTGCGCTTCGCACTTTTGGGTATGCTTACAAGACCTTTCTCTTTCTTGTTGGAAAAAGGATAAGGAATATCTTTGAGGAATCCTTCGTGTACACACCGATTCCATACGGCACGGCAACAACGTAGATAAATGCCTACTGTGGTGTCGCTGATTTTTCCAACGACTGCACCATTCTCGTCTTTAACCCCATTGTGCATCCCATCTTTCCATTTCTGGATTTCTGCTGCACTGATACAAAAGCCCTTAATTGTATTTGCTCCAAGTATCTTCCTGAATGATTTGAGCGCACACTCGTAACTTTCGGCCGTGGTAAAACGTGCTCCACCATCATCTGTTTTGAAACCATTGATAACTTGCTCCCATATACTGATAAACGATTGTGACTTGGTTGTTTCCTCTTCAGATAGTACCACATCCTCACCTATAATACATTGGCGCACCATCTCAAATGTCAGGATGCCACCCTTGTTCAGATTACTCAAAACTTTCTTGTATTTAGGGACAAAGGTATCTTTCCACTCTTTTTGAAGTTTGTAGTTCTCACTCTTGCATTTGGTTGCATTGCAGATGTCTGAGAACTTTTTCTCGCTAAAAGAACTTCCGACTGTAAGATAAAAGAACTTGCGGTCAATCGTGAAGCGAAGGGATAATGGGAACTCATACGCATTTTTCCTGCGAGTACGTGAATCCAACACGATAGAGACAGAACAATTACGTTCTTTGAAAAGGGGCATGGATTTCGTTAATTTTTCCATTGCATTCATTAGTTTATGTTCAACATAACCTCTGAATACAGACGCTTTGCAACGTGAGGCATACATATACAAAACGCTGCATATAACTACAGAGTCCCTATCCTTAAACGGATAAAAACATTGTCGTTATATGCAGCGGTGCAATCTCGTTGTCTTCTGTCGCTGACTGGTAACCGGGCTTATGCTAATCGGTCTCAACCCCTGAAGCAACTCCCGCGTTTCGTTTGTCATAGAGTGCCCTCCGACTAACACTCCCTTTACGCTTCGATTCATCGGAATGGGATGACCCTCCCACGAAGGTTAGGCAAACTCACTTTTCTTTTTCAAGAAAGAGCACCATTGAAGTCATGGCTTACCATAAATGTGTTGCATCTACAAAATTACAACATTTTTTCTTGCAAATATGCAAATGGAATATATTTGAGCTTATTTAACAGGCAAATGAGTGGAAAACAACGCAATCTTATGCTATTACCCCGTATATAGAGAAATTAGGATTGTATGGAGTTTCATAGAAATTCTATGCGTAAACATAATTAACTCAAACAGTTTGTTTACGCATTGTTTACGCAAGAGCAAGAAAAAAGCAGCTACGAAATTCGTAACTGCTTGATTTCCTTTGTGGACCAGCCTGGGCTTGAACCAGGGACCTCCAGATTATGAGTCTGTTGCTCTAACCAACTGAGCTACAAGTCCGGTGTATCCGTTTACTGGATGCGGTGACAAAAGTAGTATTTTCTATTGAAATATGCAAGTCCTAACAATAAAAAACTACAATACTTTCTCTTCTCAGAACTTATATTTGCGTTTCGGGTTCTTGGGGAACCAGCCTTTTTTCACCCGATCTTCCTGCTCAAAGACCTCTTTGATGGTCCAGAACGAAGAGAAGGCAAATACGCCTAACAGAGAAGACAGAATGACATTGTCGATGCTCAGCGATGCTGCGACACCTGCAATGCCTAGTATCAGGAATATCCACCAGCATTTGGTGCCCCAATAATATTCGGCCTTTACCACGACAGGGTGAAAAAGGCCGATAATCAAAAAGGTACAAATTCCGATAAATAACCCGGCAAGGTGATATTCATTCAGGAATTCCATTCTGTTATTTTTCTACGCGGATAGGAATTTCTTTTTTGATACTCTGTTCCAGAGAAATCAGTGTTTCTGTAGCAACCACACCCGGTATTTCTTGCATTTTGTTATTCAGCAAGTCCATCAGGTGTTCGTTGTCGCATGCGTAGAGTTTGGTCAGCATGGTGTAAGGACCGGTAGTGAAATGGCATTCCACAATTTCCGGAATCTTTTGTAACTCGGCCACCACTGATTTGTACATAGAACCTTTTTCCAGTTTGATTCCCACGTATGTACAAGTTCTGTAACCCAGTGATTTCGGGTTTACATGATAGCCTGAGCCTACGATGACGCCCAAGTCGATCAGTCTTTGTACGCGTTGATGGATAGCTGCACGTGACACTCCGCATTCGGCTGCTACGTCTTTGAAAGGGATGCGGGCATTCTGTGAAATAATCTCTAGAATCTGCCTGTCGAGGTTGTCTATTTTTTCCATAATAATAAATTATAATTTCCTGTTGTTATCAAATAGTAAGCAAATATAGAGATTTATTTTAATTATTCTTCTTTTACGGGAAAAAAAATAGGAAAAAGCAAAAAAAAGGAGTGCAAAGACTTTGCACCCCTTTCCTTTTTCTATTTAGAAAGATACTTTCTTATTTCTTATCTTTTTCGATACCTACCAGTTCAACTTCGAAAATCAGAGTAGAGAACGGTTTGATCTGTCCTGATTCTCTTGAACCGTAAGCGAGTTCTTGCGGGATGTAAAGTTCCCATTTAGAACCTACAGGCATCATAGTCAGAGCTTCTGTCCAGCCTTTGATTACTTGGTTGGCACGGAAAGTAGCAGGCTCGTTACGTTTGTAAGAGCTGTCGAATTCTGTACCGTCGATCAAAGTACCTTTATAGTTCACTTTCACTTTGCAAGTGTCAGCAGGGATTTCACCTTTACCTTCAGTGATTACTTTGTACTGCAATCCGCTTTCAGTAGTTTTCACACCTTCTTTAGCTTTGTTTTCAGCAAGGAATTTTTCACCGGCAGCTTTGTTGTCAGCGTATTTTTCTTCCATAGCTTTCGCTTTGATAGTTTCCATAGCTGTGCGAGTATATTCCTGAGCAGCTTCCATAGTCATCACGCCACCTTTTTCCAGTGTACCTGCGATGAAACCAGCCATGAAGTTGTCTTTGCTGATCGTTTTGGTAGAGTCACCAGCGAACAGTTCCTGGTTGATACCTTTCATCATCTGGTTGCTGATCTGCTGACCGATCTGAAGACCTGCCATGTAAGCGATGTCTTTCTTGCTGGTCTTGTTTGCACCTTCGTTCAAACCTTTGATGAATTCTGCCATATATGCAGTATCAACGTCCAGACGGCCTGTCAGATAGCCTTTCAGACCTTGAGTCTGAGCCATACCGATAGAGTAAGACAGTGAATCGAGGTCTGATTTCAGATTTGCTTTAGGAGCTTGAGCTGTACAAGAAGCAAGGCTTGCAGCAGCGGCGATTGCCATAAAAATACTAACTTTTTTCATTTTGCTTTGAAATTTTTTATTTATAATACTTCGAGTAATTCTACTTCAAATACCAATGTGCTGTGGGGAGGAATCATTTCTCCGGCACCTCTGGCGCCATAAGCAAGGTCGGACGGAATATAGAGTTTCCATTTGGAACCTTCGGGCATCAGTTGCAATGCTTCCACCCATCCCGGGATTACCTGATTGACGCCGAATACAGCCGGTTCTCCGCGCTTGATAGAGCTGTCGAACAGTGTACCGTCGATCAGTGTGCCTTCGTAGTGGCATTTTACCTGATCGGTAGCTTTCGCTTTTTTGCCTGTGCCTTCGTTGATCACTTCGTATTGCAGTCCGCTGGGCAGCGTAACCACGCCCGGCTTTTTCTTATTTTCTTCGAGGAAAGCTTTTCCTTGTTCGATGGCGGCAGCGCCCATCTTAGCTTCCAGTTCTTCGAAATACTTGTTCACTATTTCGCGGGCTTCCTGATGGCTGATAGCCGTCTGATTACCTTCCAATACATCTTTAATTGCTTGTGCAAAGTCATCTACAGCGATGCCTTTTGCACCCATGCTTAATAAGTTTTGACCGATTCCGAGGCCAATAGCGTAACTGAATTTATCCATATAATGTTTTTGTTGAAGATCGAAGCATATCACCTTCATGGTTTTAGCTTTCAATCAATTGCAAATTTATGAATCGCAAAAGTACACGTTTTATTTGAATGATTTAGCATTTAGTATTTAAAAATTCTTATATCCGTGAAAGTTAGTCTCTTTTCTTTAAGGAATTAATTCCTTCATTCCTAAGATTTAATCTTTATGTTCTTACTGTTTAAGTTCGTTTATGCTGGAATTTATTCGTCTGACTATAGTTAAACTTGCGTCTGACTACAGTTGAATTATCGTCTGACTATAGTCAGACGAAAGAATTACTATAGTCAGACGAATAGATTTTAGTATATCCGGCACGAAGTCTTCGTATGGACGGTATTAAATTCTTGTATACCTTGGATTAGATTATGCGGGCGGAAGTTTTCTTTTATTCAATGATTCTGATTACATTTGTATATCTTTTAATAATAAGGAGGAGCGGTTATGAAGAATCTGGTAGTATTGACAGGTGCGGGCATGAGTGCCGAGAGTGGAATCAGTACATTTCGCGATGCGGGCGGTTTGTGGGATAAATATCCTGTGGAGCAGGTAGCTACTCCCGAAGGATACCAGCGTGATCCGGCATTGGTGATTAACTTTTATAATGCACGAAGGAAACAATTGCTGGAAGTGAAGCCGAATCGCGGACATGAACTGCTGGCGGAACTGGAAAAGAATTTCAATGTGGCGGTTATCACACAGAATGTGGATAATCTGCACGAACGGGCAGGAAGCAGCCATATCATTCACCTGCATGGTGAGTTGACAAAGGTCTGCTCCAGCAGAGACCCGTATAACCCTCATTATATAAAGGAACTGAAGCCGGAAGAGTATGAAGTAAAAATGGGAGATAAGGCCGGTGACGGAACTCAGTTGCGTCCTTTTATTGTCTGGTTCGGAGAGGCGGTGCCGGAGATTGAGACAGCTGTCCGATATGTAGAAAAGGCGGATATATTCGTTATCATCGGCACATCGCTCAATGTATATCCTGCGGCAGGTTTGCTGCATTATGTACCGAGAGGAGCAGAGGTGTATCTGATTGATCCGAAACCGGTAGATACGCATACTTCCCGTTCGATACATGTAATTCAGAAGGGAGCTTCTGAAGGAGTGGCTGAATTGAAACAGTTGTTGGGAGTTTGAGAGGTTTTCTTTTCCCGGTTTTATTCCAGTTCCGTAGCAAAGATATGACTATTCCGGAGTGTTTCCGAAATCTCGAGTGCGGTGATATTGCTGCACTCGATTCTTAATACCTTCTCCCAGTCCTCGAAATCTACATTCCATCGGGTGATTTGCGGGAACTTTGCCAGGAGACTTCCGATGAGCTTGATGTCGCGTCTCTTCGTGATGGAGGTCCGAAAAATTAGAATCTGATTTTCCATGTCTTTTTAGGTGTTTATTCCTGTGAACGAAATTCACGGATAGTGATATTGAAATGTTGCTTAAAGTTGCGGCTGAGGAGTGATAAACTGCTGAAACCACAGCGACTGGCAATTTCGGTCGCAGACAGTTGCCTGTCATTCTGTAGTAGCAGTGCTGCTTTTTCAATCCGGGTGCGTTTGATATATTCCGTCGGTGTTTCGCCCGTCAGAAACGTGAAAACGCGATGAAAGTGGAAAGGAGAAAAGCACGCGATTCCTGCCATCTTATGCAATGATAGAGGTTGGTCTATGTTTTGATGAATATATTCGGTCACTTTGTCGATCCGTAATTTATATTCCTGCCTATTTATTTCTTTCGTTTCCATTTTAATGCAAAATAAAGAATAATAAGAGCCGGAGAGTTGTCCTATCTTGCCAACTTCTCCGGCACAGATAATGATTATCTTTTTTGTCCTATATAGAATACGTAGCCATAGTAATCTTTATATTTACTATACAGGCTTCGTTCGTACTGCTGACCTTTCATGAAATCCATCGCAGTTTTATTTCCCACGTGTTCTTTCATGAATGTCTCCCGTACTTCATCTTGTGGGGCAAAATAATGTTCTGTCCAGCAGTTCTCCGGTAGGATGAAATGGGCTGTTGGAGTATATCCGGCCCTTTCCATCTTGTCAATACATGTCGGGATCACGCTGATTTCCGGATAGGCGTCCATCCAGAAGTCTTCTATTTCCGCAGGGCGTTCCGAAGTGAACCAGGATGCTTCGCTCACTGCGATAAAACCGCCTTTTTTCAGGTATTTGCTCCATTCGTTCATCCCACGTTCGAATCCTATATTGTAGATTGCTCCTTCCGACCAGATCAGGTCGAGTTCCTCGTTCTGAAACGGGAGATTGTCCATTGATCCGGTGATTCCTTTTACTCTGTCGGCGCAATTGGCTTTCACCGCATTCTCATTGAATATTTCGATAAAATCGGGAAAGAGGTCTATGCCCGTAATCTGTCCTTTCACGTAGTCAGCCAGAAACAGTGTCTGACCGCCTGTGCCGCAGCCGATATCGGCAATCTTAGCATCATCGGTCAGTTCGTTGATGAAACTTACAGCTTTGCGTGTGGCTTCCGGACTTCCGGGACCTTGACGTTTCAGCAGCTTGAAGTAGTTACATATGAAAGAAAAATCGAAATCATGTATAGATGTATTATTGTTACTCATTGTTTTTAATGTTTTAGGTGTACGTCAAATGGAGGCATACGAGGATGCATAAAACCATTTGAGCCTACAATAGTTGTTATTTTTTAGAAAATAGAAATCAACTCTGACATGAATATGCCGGAGAAAATGTAAGGGATAATCTGTAATGAGAGGAAGACTTACAGATTATTTACAGAACGAGATCCTTGCGGAATGTAAATGTGATTAACATCCAATTATTCTTTTTAGTTTGTGGCAAAGATATGGTTTTAACCTAAAAACACCATTGATTTTTCCTTGAAAAAATACTGTGGGACTGTATTTTAGCAAGAATCGTCAAATGAATAAACTGCATTTCGGCTGGAAGGGTATAAATTAAAGAGATTCTTAACCAATAATTATGTTTTTTTTGTATTTTTGCTACCCGCAATATAATTATGTGTAAAATGTGGCGAAGAACAATAACCTTTCTCTTAAGTCTTTTATCTATGGTGATGGCGGAAGCCACTAATCATTATTTTAAGCATTTGGGAGTATCTGATGGATTATCTCAGGTGTGTATCCCATCAATTTATCAGGATGAGTTAGGGGCAGTCTGGCTGGGAACTACTGAGGGACTGAATAGATACAACGGTAAGGATGTAAAAGTATTCCAGCCTTCGGAAAGTAATCATGGACTGACTAATAATGAGATTAACGAATTATGTGGAGATAAAAACGGAAGAATGTATATTCGTTCGGGAAACGATCTGATTAAACTGGATATTTATACGGAGCAATTCACTTGTTTGCGACAGAAAGGTGTGTATGGACTGTTTTGTAAGAAAGATACACTTTGGGTGAGTTGTGCAGACGGCATTTATTATTATACGGGACAGGGTACAGAGCTGACATTCTTTGCTCGTGTGCAGAAAGGTTTTGTGGGGAGAGCACTCTATGTAGACAAAGAGACTGTATGGGTGGTTACCAGAAAATACTTGGTCGCAATATCACGTGAAGACCCTCTTCGGCAAGAGATTTTACTTACCCTTGATAAGGGCAATTGTATTTTAGGCGATAGTTCCGGAAATATATGGGTGGGAGCTTGGAACGGCTTGTACCGTATTTCTCCCAATCGGGAGACAACCGCTTATGTTAGTCATTCGGGAATGGGTGAATTATCCGATAATCAGGTCCGATGCGTGCTGGAAGATGATTTTAAGCATATTTGGGTAGGTACGTTCAAGGGAATCGATTGTTACGATCCGGTTACTGATACGTGGAGTCATTATACGCGTTATGGAAGTTCTTCAAATTCTTTAAGCCATACTTCTATTCTCTCTCTTCATAAAGATATGCAAGGTAATATTTGGGTCGGGACTTATTATGGAGGAGTGAATGTATTCAATCCCGATAAGAATAATCATAGCTTTTATTGTGCCGAACATTTACGTGAAGACTGTCTCAGCTTTCCGGTAGTCGGTAAAATGACTGAAGATAGTGCAGGAAATGTGTGGATCTGTACTGAAGGTGGAGGGCTGAATTGTTATCATGGGGATACTGGCGTTTTCTCCCGATATATGTATCATAAAGGAGATCAGGGGACATTAGGGAGTAATAATGTCAAGTCGATCTTTTATAGAAAGGAGAATAATCGATTGTATGCGGGGACTCATTTAGGAGGATTGTTCGTTCTGGATTTAAAATCGAACAAGGGACACACTCTCCATCATGTTACCGGTGACCCTGCTTCGTTGCCTCATGAGATTGTGAACGATATTCAGGAGTATAAGGATGGCATTGCGATGTTGACACAAGGTGGTCCGGTGTTTTTTGATCCGGTGACCGAGAAATTCTCACCGCTTACGGATGATCCGTCTGTCCAGAAATTGATCAGTCGGGAATATGCTTTTGAAACGTTTCTGATCGATAGCCGGCATCGTATGTGGTTTGCTGTTGGTGGCGGAGGGATAGTGTGCGTCAATTTATCTTCTTCAAAAGTGACTCAATATTTGGCGGATAGCGAGAAAGACACGTTGACGGTAGGAAGATACAAAACCGTGCATATTTTTGAAGATAATAAAGGAGATATTTATTTTAGTACAATTGGCGCGGGGATATTCAAGTATCAGGAGAAACAGGATACTTTCAAGTCTTACGGAACTACCAATTGTCTGCTTGTTTTGCATGGGAAAGGGCTTTCTATCTTTGATCGTGAAAAAGAGGTTACAGAAGAGACTTATCACTTGTTTCGTCAGACTTATAATTTGGGGTCCGCTTTATATCGAAGCAAAAATGGGATTATTTATATAAGTGGTACCAATGGATTGGCTATGTTTCAAGAGCGGTCCTTTTATGAATCTCAGGTCAAAAGCTTCTTGAATTTTGATAAATTGTTTATTTTCAATGAAGAAATAGTTCCTGGTGATGAGTCCGGCATCCTGACTGAGATATTGGCGAAAACATCGGATATCTTTTTAAGCTATCAGCAGAATAACGTAACAGTGGAATTTGCTACTTTTAATTATAATAGTGACCGTAATCGTTTGTTTGAATATTATCTGGATGGCTTCGATAAAGTGTGGACCCAGACTTCCGGCACTACGGTTACTTACACCAATCTGCCTCCCGGAGATTATACGCTCAAAGTTCGTTCGATGGAAAATAAGGAGAGTTTGAAAGATGCAATCTGCTTGAATATACATGTTTCCGCTCCTTTTTATGCTACCATATGGGCATATCTGTTTTATGTCCTTTGTCTGACTGCATTGATGGTCGCATTTGTTCGTTTTAAAACACGGCAGGCGGCTCTGAGGTCTTCATTGGAGTTTGAGCGAAAAGAAAAAGAGAGGATTGAAGAACTCAATCAAGTAAAATTGCGCTTCTTTACTAATATTTCTCATGAATTTCGTACTCCATTAACGCTTATTCTGGGGCAAATTGAAGTATTGATGCAAATGGATTTGGGCACAACCGTTTATAATCGTATTCAGCGTATATATAAAAACGCCTGGCATATGCGGAATTTGATCTCCGAGTTGCTCGATTTTCGCAAACAGGAGCAGGGTTATTTGAAACTCAGAGTTGAAGAACAGAATTTGGTTACTTTTACTCGTCAGATTTATATGTGTTTTTATGAATATGCACAAAAAAAGGAGATCACATATCGCTTTGATTCTGTAGAAGAAACGATTTCTGTCTGGTTTGATCCAATACAGTTACAGAAAGTGATTTTTAATTTATTGTCGAATGCTTTTAAGTATACATCCAATAAGGGAAATATAACTGTAGAAGTAAGGAAAGTTGCTTCACAGGCCGTAGTTTCAGTGTGTGATACGGGTATTGGGATTCCGGTTGAACATATTTCGAAGATATTCGACCGGTTCTATCAGACGGACAATGCCTCTTCTTCCTCTTCTTTTACTTTGGGGACAGGCATCGGATTGGCGTTGGCAAAAGGAATTATGAATATGCATCATGGAAAGATTGAGGTAGAAAGTACTGTTGGTGAGGGTACTAAGTTTATCTTGTCTCTGCCTTTGGGAAACCGACATTTCAGTGATGAAGAGATGGCTGTGACGGAAGGTCGGGAGTCACTGATTATTCCGGAAACTTCTGTATCTTCTTATGGACAGTTGATGGCGGAAGAGATAAAAGAACCTGAATCGCAGAAAAATATGGATGAAGAAGATAAGCCTACGATTCTTTTGGTAGATGATAATACCGAACTATTGTCCATGCTGGAAGATATATTCTTACCGATGTATAATGTATATACTGCGTGTAATGGACGCGAAGGACTGGAGATGGCGCAACAAATACAACCGGATCTGATAGTAAGTGATGTGATTATGCCTGAGATGTCAGGTAAGGACTTGTGCTATAAAATCAAGACCAATGTAGAACTTTCTCATATTTCTGTCGTTCTGTTGACAGCACAGACTTCTGTGGAATATGTTGTAGAAGGTTTGATGTTCGGAGCGGATGATTATATAACGAAGCCGTTCAATATAAAGGTATTGGTGGCCCGTTGCAATAACTTGATAAAAAACAAGAAACGTCTGATTGCACATTATGCGGGTAAGATCATTACGGAATCTCCTGTAGCGGAAGCTATTAACGAGAAAGATAAAGAACTGCTGACGAAATGTGTAAATATTGTCAGAGAGAATTTTGAGAACCCTGATTTTGATGTTACTGCGCTTGCTTCAGAATTATGTATGGGACGTAGCAAATTATATATGCAGTTTAAACAAATGACCGGGTTAACTCCGAATGAGTTCATCTTGAAAGTGAAGCTGGATGAAGCTATGTCTTTGCTGACAGAGCATCCGGAACTAAATATAACAGAGATTTCCGTTCGGCTCGGCTTTTCTTCTCCCCGTTATTTCAGCAAATCCTTTAAAGCCTTCTTCGGAATTGCTCCGCAAGGAGTCAGGAGTAGGAAGGAGTAGTTGTTTCATTACCTGACTTCTCAAGTATTAATATCCGGCATATCAGCTATTAATATCCGACAATTCAGTTGTTAATACCTGATATATCAGCTGTTAATACCTGACAAACCAGGTATTAATCCCCCCAATGTCTGCCTATAGGTTGCTATACGTTGGATAACATCATTTGTGTAGAAAAAGAAGGGCGATGTATCCAAATCTTCCATTATAGGTGACCAAATCTTCCATGTGGATGCAGAAATGTTCTTTTTGCAAAATTTGTGTTTATGGATGTCATATAGGTCTCCTATTTTTGCAATGCTTTCATTCTGTTTTAATACATAGAATCAAAGACAATAAAATAAGTATGAAAAACACAATAATTTATCGCATGAAAAGCAGATTAATAACATTACTCTTATTATTGATTACTGTCAGTTCTGTAACGTTTGCTCA
>OGMU01000437.1_pt1 | contig 18929 bp, 10 predicted proteins | sample 1573331 | NCBI WGS metagenome assembly OGMU01 (sample SAMEA2581990, study PRJEB24529) | metagenome | biome: Human gut stool | place: China | collected 2011
GGCAGCCGAATATAGTTTTGTGGCGCAAGTCGGCGGACGGGGAGTCTATTCTTTTTGTATGTGTCCAGGCGGTTTCGTCGTCCCGGCGGCAAGTAGTTCCCGCCAGGTGGTAGTCAATGGAATGTCTCCTTCCAATCGTGGTTCCCGCTGGGCGAATTCCGGCATGGTGGTGGAGATACGCCCGGAAGACTATTCCGAATTGATGAAACACGAAGAAATGGCGGTCAGCAAGGATTCGCCGCTCGCTTTGATGGCTTTCCAAGAACGTTTGGAAGAACTTTGCTGGCTGAACGGCGGGATGAAGCAAACCGCCCCTGCACAGCGGATGGTTGATTTCGTGAATAAGAAAAACTCTTTCGATCTTCCCGAATCCTCTTATACGCCCGGTCTGCTGGCTTCCCCGTTGCATTTCTGGATGCCGGAGTTCGTCACCGGCCGCTTACGTGAGGGCTTCCGCCATTTCGGTAAAGTCTCCAGAGGCTTCCTGACCAATGACGCGGTGATGATCGGGGTGGAAACCCGGACCTCTTCGCCCGTCCGTATCCTGCGCGACAAGGAAAGCTACCAGCATATAACCTTGAAAGGTCTTTTTCCTTGTGGAGAAGGCGCCGGCTATGCAGGCGGAATCGTCTCTGCTGCTATTGATGGTGAACGGTGTGCGGAAGGGGTTGCCGGATATTTATCCCTTGTTTAAAGCATATATGTTAATAAGTAAACAACTGATTCCATTCAAATGTTATTTTGCATAATGAAAACAGTGGGATAAATACGTTGGTTTTACAGGATGCGAGGACGGAGTACGTTTTCTGTTTGTGACAGGACTGGGCATTTGATCTGTTTTCGTATCTTTGTAGCGTAATGCTTTTACGTTATGAGGAAAACATACTTGATCACTCTTTTGCTTTGTTGCTTTAGTGCCTTGCTGAATGGGGCTGTTTCACCTTTTTCTTTTTCTTCTTTAAAAATGGAAGAAGGTTTGTCGCAGCTTTCCGTCTTGAAAATACATCAGGATAAGAGCGGTTTCATGTGGTTTGCCACGCGTAACGGCTTGAATCGTTATGACGGTAATTCTTTTGTCGTGTATAAACATAGTAATGGCGACTCATTAAGCTTGTCCAGTAATCATGTGACAGCATTGGCTGAAGATGACCGTGGAAACTTGTGGGTAGGCACGATGAACGGTCTGAACCGGATGGATTTGAGGGTGGATCGTGTATATTCTCTCAACGATATGGCTGCTTATAAGCAGTCTCCCCTTTATCATACGTGGATTTCAAGCTTGTATGTGGATAGACAAAAGCGTTTTTGGGTTGGAACAAATAAAGGTCTATACTTGTATGATTATGAGAATGATTCGTTTATCTTGAACGACTTGGAGGGAGAACTGCCACGTGACCAGATTATGGTTATCAACGAAGACCATGATGGCAATCTGTTAGTCGGAACTTTACAAAACGGACTTTATATCTGTGACAGTAAGTTGAATCTCTTGTCTCATTATTTTAAAAATACGACTCCCTTTTCATTAACGGATAATAATATATCCGCTATCCATGAAGACAGCGAAGAACGTCTGTGGGTGGGAACCCGTTCGGGTGGATTGAACCGGATCGACACGGAGACAAATGCTGTTACGCATTATACTGCTTGGAACGGCAGACTGGGAAATAATTCGGTTCGTACAATTAATACTTATAATGGTCAACTGGTGGTCGGAACTTTTAACGGATTAAGTCTTTTGAATTTGGTGGACGGTTCATGTACGACCTATACGAATTTTGACGAACAAAAAGGAGGTCTTAGTCATTTTTCCGTCTTTTCTGCTTTCGTAGATAATGCGAATACGTTATGGATTGGCACATACGCTGGAGGTGTCAGTTACAGTAATCCTTTGAACAGCCGTTTTACTTTTTACGATTTGCAGGGTGGTTCAGACAAGCTGTTTGGAATCTTTGCCACGATGGCCTATCAGCCGGACCATACTTTGTGGATTGCTTCGGAAGGGCGAGGCCTACTTTCACTGGATTTGAATACAGATATGTTTGAACGTTTCCTGCTGGATGCTCGGCCGAATGCTCTGAATGATCGGAATATTATCAAATCTCTGTTTGTGGAGGGTGATTTCGTTTGGTGCGGAACGCAGAAAGGCACTTTATACCGATTCGATACCCGGACAAAGAAATTCTCTCTTTTTTATACTTTTCATAAGGAGGTTAGTATTTATACGATCACGCGTTGCAGTGATGGTGTATTGTGGTTGGGAACGACAGACAACACGGGAATTGTCCGTGTGTTTCCGGACGGCAGGATCGCTCCGTCGGATTCAGTTTTCGCCTTGTTGCCAAGTGTACGCAGTTTCCTGGAGATACGGGACGGTGTTTATTTGGTAGGTATGCATACCGGCGGACTGGCGCTCTACGATTCCCATACGCATAAGTTGATAAAATATAATACTCGTGAGGAAGGTTCCCGGAAGTTATACAACGACCAGGTAAGTAATATCGTAAAGGATAGGGAGGGGCGAATCTGGATCGGTACTTTCGGTGGAGGTTTTTGTCGCTTTGACGAAGAAAAAGGCATTATGGAGTGGTTGACGACCGTCGAGGGGCTGAGCGACGATAATATCAATTCGATAATTCCCGGAGACGACGGGAAACTTTGGATCAGTACCGGTAACGGTATTTCTGCCTACGATCCTGAATCGCGCCAGTTTACCAATTATATGGGTAGAAGCGAGATCCCAGTTAATGAATTCAGCATGAAAGGCGGCATCAAATTGCCCGGTGACCGAATCTATTTCAGCGGAAGCAACGGCCTTGTCTCCTTTTACCCTGAACGGTTGATAGAAAACCGTTTTATACCTCCGGTCGTACTGACCTCTTTTACGGTTAACAATAAACCGGTTGTTCCCGGCGACCCTTCGGGGTTGCTCGATAAAGTTCTTGATTATACGCAGGCGATAGATCTTGATTATAATCAGAATAACTTCTCTGTTGGGTATGCCGCTTTAAACTATCTTTATCCGAATCAGAATAAATATGCTTATATGCTAGAAGGGTATGATACGGACTGGAATGATGCTGGTTCTCGAAAGGAGGCTTTCTATACGAACTTGAAACCGGGAGATTATGTTTTTCGTGTTCGCGCCTCCAATAACGACGGTCTTTGGAACGATGAAGGGCGGTCGTTGTCGATTCATATTCGGACTCCATTCTGGCAGACCTGGTATGCCTATATGTTGTATCTGTTGATTATAGGTGGCATCCTTTATGTGGTCTGGTATTATCTGCATATGAAGCGTAAGCTGGAACAGGACCTGGTCGAAAAGCAGAAGGAGCAGCAGCGGCAGGAGGAGGTCCATCAGTCCAAAATACGCATGTTTACCAATTTTTCGCACGAATTGCGTACACCGTTGATGTTGATCCTGTCTCCTTTGGAAGAGGTGTTGCAACGGGTAGATATGAACCCGAACCTGAAAGGTTCGTTGCGTCTAGTCTATGGAAATGCCCAGCGTCTTTTGTTGCTGGTGAACCAGTTAATGGATCTGAGGAAGAACCAGAGTGGCAACCTGCAACTACGTGTTTCGCATAATGATCTGTATCTGTTTACGCAGGAGATATATATTGCCTTTAATCAGATTGCGGTCAAGGAACGGATTACCTTTCGTTTGGAATCCGATGAGTCGGGAATAGATGCGTGGTTCGACCGTGTTTTATTGGAGAAGGTATTTTTCAATCTTTTGTCGAACGCTTTCAAACATACGGCTCCGGATGAGTCGATAACCATTCGTTTGCAATTGTTCTCAGTTGCCGGATTGCAGGAGCAATTTCCCGGCAGGATAAGTGGGGAAGTTCGGGGGACTTCTCGATATGTTTGTCTGTCTGTAGAAGACACAGGGAAAGGGATAGACGATTCCGACAAGTTTCATATATTTTCCCCTTTTTACCAGGGAACGGATGAAAGTGAGTCGAATACGGCTGGAACTGGTATAGGGTTGAGTCTGGTACTCTCTATCGTGAAATTGCATAAAGGGGTTGTATGGGTAGAAGACAACAAACCAAAAGGGGCTGTATTCCGTGTCTTGATTCCGGTAAACCGCGAAGCATATGCTCATGAGCAATTTGCAGAAGATGACTCTTCTGCGAGGAATCCCTATGGAGGAATTGAAGTAGCTGAGGATGAATCCAAAGTCCCTGACAATATGCAGGAACAGCTGCCTGTTTCCGGTCGGCGTTATACCTTGTTATTGGCCGAAGATAATCCGGATGTCCGTCGGTATATCTGCAAACATCTCGAACCTTATTTCGATGTGCTTGAAGCGGAGAACGGAGTAGATGCTTTCAATAAAATTGCAGAAACCTTGCCGGATCTGGTGGTAAGCGATATTATGATGCCGAAAAAAGACGGCTTGCAACTTTGTTCGGAGATCAAGCAGGATTTGCGGACCGGACATATCCCGGTTATCATCATTACGGCGAAATCGATGGTGATGCATATCAAAGAGGGATTTCAGTGTGGTGCGGACGATTATATCGTGAAGCCTTTCAATATGGAGGTCCTGCTGTGTCGTATTCGGAATATCTTGGCTTCTCGTGAACGGTTGAAGGAATTGTATGGGAAAAAATTTTCGTTGGAGTCATTGGGTTTCGAGACGACATCGGCGGACGATACATTTATGCAAAAATTGTTCGGGGTGATTGAGCAGAATCTTTCCAATCCGGGGTTGAATGTGGAGATTCTATGTAAAGGAGTCGGTATGGGACGTGCCAACTTCTATAGGAAGCTGAAAGCGATAACCGACCTTTCGCCGGTGGATTTGATCCGTAACAAACGTCTTGAGATTGCTGCAAGAATGCTGCTGGAAACGGATATGAACATATCTGAAGTTTCTGCCAATATCGGTTTCAATTCCCATGCTTATTTTGCTACTTGTTTCAAAGCGATGTACGGCATGTCGCCGACCGAATATGTGCAACAAAATAAAAAAAATCTATATCATGTATAAATTATTACTTTATGTTATTCTTTTGTTATTTTGCCAATGCAAGAGAGACCATTCTTTAAAGGAAGAAGTGACGGATTTACTCCGAACTGAAATTGTTATTCGTGGAGATAAAGCCTTGGCAGAAGAACCTGTGACCATTACTGCATATAGAGCGGAAAGGAGTGCCGGAGGGATTCATGATTTCTACTCCGAAGGCGATTATTGGTGGCCCAATCCGATAAATCCGGATAGTGCCTATATACGTCGGGATGGGCAGACAAATCCCGATAACTTTGTTGCTCACCGTCATGCCATGATCCGCTTCAGTTCGCTGGTTGGCGACTTGACCTCCGCCTGGCTGGTGACGAAAGACGAGAAATATATTCGGCAAGCGGTTAAGCATATCCGCGCCTGGTTCATCGCCCCCGAAACTCGGATGAATCCAGACCTGCAATACGCGCAGGCGATCAAAGGGATCGTGACAGGACGGGGGATCGGTATCATCGATACGATCCATCTCCTGGAGGTCGTGCAATCCCTTATCAGGATGGAAGAGGCCGGCGTTCTTGCTGTCGAGGATGTGGCTGGTAGCCGTACTTGGTTTTCCGATTATCTGAAATGGTTGACAACGCATCCTTACGGGGTAGACGAGATGAATGCTAAAAACAATCATGGAACTTGTTGGGTGATGCAGGTAGCCCAGTTTGCTAAATATACCGGCGATAAGGAGATTCTCGACTTTTGCCGGAACCGTTACAGGTCTGTTCTGCTTCCTTCACAGATGGCGGAGGACGGCAGTTTTCCGCTTGAACTGAAACGGACGAAACCGTACGGCTATTCCTTGTTCAATCTGGATGCCATGGCTACGATCTGCCATATTCTTTCGGACGGGGAAGATGATTTGTGGCAGTACTCGATGGACGACGGTCGCAATATGCAAAAGGCGGTTGCTTGGCTGTTCCCGTATATAGCAGATAAATCGAGCTGGCCTTTTGCCGAAGATGTCATGTTTTGGGATGAATGGCCGGTTGCCCAGCCTGCCCTTTTATTCAGTATTTGTAACACTTCTAATAGGACTTATCTGGAAATTTGGAAAAGTTTGGAACATTTTCCGACAAACGATGAGGTAATCCGTAACTTGCCGATCCGACATCCGTTATTGTGGCTATGAAAACGGTTTAAAAAATGAATCTATTTTCTTTCAATATTGTATCTATTTTCTGAAACCCGCTTTGAATGCGGGTTTTTAATTTTTGCCAGAGCTGAATTTTAAAGTAAAAGAGATAAATTTTAAATAGTTCGAAACCTCCATCTCATACATTTGCAACTAAAGAAAAACACAAAAAGTTTCAATCTTAATAACAATATTATGAATTACACGTACATGAAAGGTTGTGCTCTGTGCATGACATTGTGCCTGACTTCGGCTGCTCTGCCTGGCAGGGCGAATGCAGAAAGTTCGGCTATCGTGAATGAAGTCTTGCAGTCATCTGTTGTGAAAGGGGTGGTAAAAGACTCGAATGGTGAACCTCTGTTAGGGGTTAATGTCCTTGTAAAAGGTACGACTATCGGTGCCGTCACCGATATAGACGGAAACTTTTCTTTTGAAGCTCCTGCCGGTTGTACATTGGTTATCTCTTACATTGGATTTGAATCGCAGGAAGTAAAAGTAAAAGGCAATGCTCCTCTGAACATTATTCTGAAAGAAGATTCCGAAGCATTAGACGAAGTGGTAGTGGTCGGTTATGGTGTACAAAAGAAAAGTGACGTGACTGGAGCTCTTTCTTCTGTGAAAGGCGATGATCTGACAAAATTGTCCATATCACGTACCGATCAGGCTTTGCAAGGACAGATGGCCGGTGTGATGGTACAGAATAGTGTGGCTGCACCAGGTGAATCGCCTAACATTATTATTCGTGGCGGTAACTCCTTGAAAGGCGAAAATGCTCCGTTGGTTGTGATTGACGGTGTTCTCGGTGGTGATCTTTCTTTGATAGACCCGAATGACATTACTTCTATCGAAGTATTGAAAGATGCTTCTTCTACCTCTATTTACGGTTCCCGCGGAGCGAATGGTGTCATCATGGTGACGACCAAACGTGGGCAGACTGGTAAACCGACCGTTTCTTATAGTGGTTATGTTTCGCTTTCGCAGGTATCAAAGAAAATGGATATGCTGAATGGTCAGGAACTATATGGCTTATTGAAAGAAGCACAGGAGAAATATCCTACGACAGCATTGAAAATACCGGAGTGGATAGATCCTAATAACTTGAATAATACCGACTGGCAGGATGAAGTGTTCCGTACGGCCCCTATCACGGGCCATTCGTTGTCTGTAAGTGGCGGAACAGAAACGACACGCTATAGTTTGTCTGGTAACTACTTGATGCATCAGGGTATTGTGAAGAACTCTGATTTCAATCGTGCCGGCATACGTGCCAATATCGAACAGAAACTGGGAAAGAAGGTGACGGTCGGAGCTCTTATCAATGCTTCCCGTTCGTCATCTTCCAACGCCAGTGTCAATCAGATGAACGGTTCTGATGGTGGTGGTGTCACGTTCTCTGCTTTAGGTTTTGGGCCATTGGTCCCTGTCTACAAGGAAGACGGCAGCCTTAGCGGTCCGCTAAAGGATGGAGCACAGATGAATAATCCGGTAGCTCTGATTAATGATCAGGTTGTGGATAAATTCCGTAATTATTTTCAGGGTACTGCTTTCCTGGAATGGGAAATCTTGAGCGGCTTGAAATTTAAGACAGCTTGGACTTACACATATAGCGACCGTAAACAACGCCAGTTTACTTCCGGAGAGAATCTTCTTTCTTATAAAGGGCAGGGATATGCTTACATGAACGATCAGGAAACCACAAACTGGCTTGGTGAAAACACGTTGACTTATTCCAAGACATTTAATAAAGATCACTCTTTGAATGTTGTTGCCGGTTTTACTGCTGAGGCTTCCGATTATTTCAACAATAACAGCAGTGGTAAAGGGTTCGACATCGAATCGCTTGGTTATTGGAATATGGGACTTGCCAATAGCAGTCTGTTGTCTGTCGCTTCCGGTGGAAACCATTCTGCCATTGCTTCCTGGTTGGGCCGTGTGAACTATGCTTATAAAGGTAAATATTTGGCATCTGTTAGTTTCCGTGCTGACGGTTCTTCCAAGTTTGCGAAGAATAATAAATGGGGATATTTTCCTTCTGCTGCTTTGGGATGGCGTATCAGTGAGGAAGATTTCATGAAAGACATTTCTTGGATACAGAACCTGAAACTGCGTGCCAGCTATGGTGAAACAGGTAGCCAGGCGATTACAGCCTATCAGTCGTTGGCTAGTTTCAGTACGACCAGTTATGTCCTGAACGGAAGTTCTGCAGTGGCTCTTGTTCCAGGTCGTGTACCGAATCCCGACTTGAAATGGGAAACAACTAAACAGACGGATATAGGCATTGATTTGAGCGTATTGGGCGGACGTATATCTTTGGTTGCGGATTATTATTATAAAAAGACAGTCGATCTGCATTATGACAAGATCCTTCCGTACTATACAGGTTATTCTTCACAGACACAGAACATCGGTAGTAAATCCAATAAAGGTTGGGAATTCTCTCTGAATACACAAAACTTAGTGGGTGACTTCAAGTGGTCTACTTCTTTGAATATCGCTTTGAATCGGGAAAAAGTGCTTGACCTTGGCGATGATGAATACTTTTATACAAATGGTTCCGGAGGTGCTTTGGGAGCTGGTTTCAATGAAACTGGTATTGTGAAGGTCGGTGAGCCGTTGGGGAACTTCTACGGATATGTCTTTGACGGTATCTATCAGAATGAGGCAGAAGCCAAGGCTTTGGGGCTGACAAAAGATGATGTCGGTAGCGTGAAGTTCAAGGATTTGAATGGTGATAACAAGATTACGACTGAAGACCGTACGATCATCGGTAATGCCAACCCGGACTTTATCTTTGGTATTGGTAATGACTTTTCGTATAAGAATTTTGATCTGAGCTTTATGTTTCAGGGAACCTATGGCAATGATGTCTATAATTTGTTGAAAGTGACTTTCAGCGAATTACCGAGCAACTCGAACAATACCGGAAATGCTTTTGCGTTTGTAAAGGATTCCTGGAGAGGTGAAGGAACTTCGAATACGCAACAGGCATTTAACAAGGGTGTGGGTCCATCTTCATCTCGTTTTGTGGAAGATGGATCTTATATTCGCTTGAAAAATTTGACGTTCGGCTATACTCTTCCTGAATCAGTTACATCCAAATGGGGCATTTCTAACTTACGTTTCTATCTGAGCGGACAGAACCTATTTACAATTACCGGCTATTCCGGTTATGACCCTGAAGTCAGTTCCCGTACAGGTAACTATAACTTAGGTTTTGACGGTGGTAGTTATCCGGCAACCCGCTCTTATACCTTCGGATTGAATCTTACATTATAATTGAACCATTAATATAAAGACGAAAATGAAAACATATATATATAAAGCAGTTGCAGGGGTGTGCTCCCTGATGCTATTGATGAGTAGTTGCGAGTCTTTCTTGTCGGAAGAGCCGAAAGATTTCCTCTCGCCTGAAAACTTACCGAACACGGAGGCTGAATGCAATATGCTGCTGATGGGATCGCTGTCTTATTGGCGTAGCAACAACTTCGAACGTCATATTAACTTTATAGCCGAAGCAACGACTGATGCTGTTGTCAGTGCTACAGCCAATAATGTGGCTCGCGATGAAATGAACTCTTTGACTTGGCAAAGCGATAACGAGAGCCTTTATAAGCCCTGGCAGCAATTTTATGCTTGTATCAATGCTTCTAACATCATGATCGAGAAAGTTCCGAATGCTTCGAAAGTTTCGGATGAGGTCAAGACACGTTATGTCGCAGCTGCCCGTTATATGCGTGCGATGTCCTATTTCTATCTGGTGCGTATCTTTAATGATGTTATTTATCTGGACACGCCGGTGAATGACTTTACCAGTGCGAATAACATGACAAAGACACCGGCTAAAGAAATATATAATAAGATTGTTGAAGATTTGGAATATGCAGAAGCCAATCTTCCCGTAAAATGGGATTCTGGAACGGAACGTCCGACTGTCGCTGCCGCCAAGTCTTTGCTTTCATGGGTTTATATCACGATGGCCGGTGAACAAGTTAAAGACAATACCATGTGGGCGAAGGCGGCTTCCAAAGCGAAGGAAGTCATTGATAATGCCGCTACTTACGGTATTAAGCTGGAAGAAAATTATGCCGATCTTTGGCTGGTCAACAATCGGTATAACAAAGAATCGATCTTTGCCCTGAATTTTGCAGATGGGTTAGGAGATAACCAGTGTGGAGCCGAGTGGCGTCCGACCAGTATCGGGTCCGAATCAGGATGGGGATTCTTTTATACGAAACAATCCTATATCGATAAATTTGATGATAAGGATAAACGGAAAGCCGCTACCTTCTTGACCGAAATTGTCAGTACAGTTGATAATAAAACCTATACGACTGAGAATTTCGGTAGTCCGTATCCACATGGAAAGAAATGGTGTGATGGAGGTCGTGAAAATTTCTCACAGCGTAACAAGCGTACGGATATGTACATTCCTATCATCCGTTATGCCGATGTCTTGCTGATCTTTGCCGAAGCGGAAAACGAAGCCAATGGTCCGACGGCTGCAGCTTATGATGCCGTGAATCAACTGCGTGTACGTGCCGGTTTGGATAACTTGTCCGGTTTGTCTAAAGAGACTTTCCGTCAGGCAATCCAAAAAGAATGGACGTTAGAGACGACACACGAACGGATCTATCGTTTCAATTTGGTTCGCTGGGGCACTTATCTGACGGTAATGAAGGAATATTTCCAGAAAAATTTTCCTGAAAAGGTGAAGAATGTAACGGAAGAACGGTTGTATTTCCCTTGTCCGGAGCATGATTCATTGATCAATCCGAATTTGTAAGAAAATTTTTGAGTAGGTTTAAATAATCTTGGGGTATGGAATGACTGATGATTTCATACCCCTTCTTATAACACAAAATGGACAAAATGAAACTGAAAATTCTTTTTTTTGTTTTTCTGCTTGTCTGTAGTTCCTGTGCTTTGGACAAGAGGGATATTATCAGTTCGAATTTTGATTTTGCCGATATACAGTTGAAACATGCATTCGTGGAAATGGATTCGGTTTATAAAAGTACGGACAAGCTGCTTGCCAATCCTCGCAATATCGATCCGAACGGTTTCCTGCGCATGGTGGCATCCCATGATTGGACAAGCGGTTTTTTCCCAGGCGAACTTTGGTATATGTATGAATATACTAAAGATGATTTTTGGAAGGAGAAGGCCAGGAAACAGACTGAACTGCTTGAACAGGAGAAATGGAATGGGAGTACCCACGATATGGGCTTTAAAATGTATTGTAGCTATGGTAACGGTTATCGGTTAACTCAGGATTCTGGTTATAAGGATATTCTGTTGCAGTCTGCCTACACCCTGATCAGACGTTACAATCCAAAAGTGGGTTGTATCCGTTCCTGGGATCATAACAGGGATAAATGGCAATATCCCGTAATCATCGATAATATGATGAATCTGGAACTACTTTTCTGGGCTTTCCGTACGAATGGCGATTCCATTTTCTACCAGGTTGCAGTCGACCATGCCCGTACTACGATGAAGAATCATTTTCGTAAGGACTACAGTTCCTATCATGTTATCGACTATGATACGTTGACCGGCGCAGTCTTGCATAAAAACACCCACCAGGGGTATTCCGATGCTTCGGCTTGGTCGCGTGGACAAGCGTGGGGATTGTACGGCTATACGATGTGCTATCGAGAAACTGGATTGCCTGAATTTTTAGAACGTGCCAAACAAATTGCCTCTTATATTTTTTCCAATCCTACATTGCCGGACGATTTGATACCTTATTGGGATTATAATGCTCCAGGAATACCGGACGAGCCGCGTGATGTATCGGCGGCCACCTTCTGCTCTTTACGAGTTGAGTATGTATGATGAAACGAATAGAACCGGATATGTGGATAGGGCTGATAGGATATTGGAAAACCTGACGAACCGTTATCGGGCAAGTGTAGGGAAAGACTGTGGTTTCCTGCTTTTGCATAGTACCGGTTCCAAGACTCATGGTTCGGAAGTGGATGTGCCGATCGTATATGCGGATTATTACTATCTGGAAGCCTTGTTGCGAAAAGCCAAATTGGAAAAAGAAGGAACTGCTCTCTTGTAAAAATAATTGAATTTTAAATTGAATATTAGAATATGAAGTACTTGTTTGTTGCATGCTTATTGTGTTTGTCCGTTCTGTCGGCTGTGGCGAAAGTGCCTGCTATGAATAAGATTCGGCTGACGAACAATTGGGAATATCTGAAAGGTGATTTGGGGGGAATCTGGGAGGCTGTACGTCCTGCCGCACCCGGCAGTTCGGAGGCGGTTCCCATCTGGCAGCCTGTTACGTTACCTCATTGTTTTAATGCCGAAGATGCTGTTGATCCGGACGTGAATTATTATGAAGGTCCGGGATGGTATAAAACTTTGCTGGCGATAGACAATCCCTATCGGAACGGGCGGATCGTACTCGATTTCGACGGGGCGGGACAGAAGACGGATGTCTATGTCTATACGACTCATGTCGGTAGCCATGTTGGCGGTTATGACAGTTGGAATGTCGATATTACGGATGCGGTAAAAGCATTTCTCGGCAGTAAAGATGCGGAACGTTTCAAAGGGAAAGTACCTTTGTCGATCCGTTGCGATAATTCACGTGATCTGGAAATGATACCATCCGATCTGGCTGATTTCAATATCTATGGTGGTCTGTACCGGTATTTGAACTTGGTGTACCTGCCTGAAGTTTCTTTTGAACAGATTCGTTTGGAATCTTCCCTCTCTTCTAACTTGAAAGAAGGTATATTGAAGGTGAAAACTTCGTTTTATAATCCGGAAGATATAAGGAAGGCGGATGTGACCGTTTCCGTTTACGATGTGGACCGTAAACCAGTCTTCTCGAAAACACTGGAAGGAATACTTCCTTTGGGTGACCAGCTTTTAGCAGAGATGAAGATCAAGAATCCGGTATTGTGGGACGTGGATGTGCCACAACTCTATACTTGCGAGTTGACTGTAAAGACACCGGATCAGACTTTCACGACGGAAGAACGCTTCGGTTTCCGCCATACGGAGTTTAAGGACAAAGGTCCATTCTTCCTGAACGGCAAACGTTTGCTGTTGCGAGGTACGCATCGCCATGAGGATCACGCTGGTGTGGCACAAGCCATGACGGAAGATATGATGCGTCGTGAAATGCGGATGATGAAAGATATGGGCGTGAACTTTATCCGTTTAGGACATTACCAACAATCTGAAATCATTCTGGACCTTTGCGACGAATTGGGCATTCTGGTATGGGAAGAAATTCCTTGGTGTCGGGGCGGTCTTGGAGGCGATGTCTACAAAAAACAAGCCCGTCGGATGCTTGCTAATATGATCGTCCAGCATCATAATCATCCGGCTGTCATCATCTGGGGGTTGGGTAATGAGAATGACTGGCCTAACGATTTCAATACGTTCGACAAGAGTGCGATCCGTGCTTTCATGAAAGAGTTGCACGACATGGCGCACCGTTTAGACGACACACGTATGACGGCGATCCGCCGGTGTGAATTTTGTAATGATATTGTTGATGTCTATTCACCTTCTATCTGGGCTGGTTGGTATCGGGGTGTCTTTACCGATTATAAATCGATCTCAGAACAGGAGATGCAGAAGGTAAAACACTTCCTGCATGTAGAGTGGGGAGGTGACAGCCATGCCCGTCGTCATTCGGAAGATGCTTTTTATAATCTGAAGAACATCGAGGCAGGAAAGGGCGGTGATGAACGTGCCGGCGATGCTTCCTTGTATGGTGGCGTTCCACGTGCTTCGCGCGATGGCGATTGGTCGGAAAGTTATGTGGTCCGTCTGATCGACTGGCATCTGAAAGAGCAGGAGACGATGCCGTGGCTGACCGGTACAGCCTACTGGCCTTTTAAAGATTTTTCGACTCCGGTCCGTCCCGACAATCCTGTCCCTTATGTCAATCAGAAGGGGGTGGTTGAACGCGATTTTACTCCGAAAGAAAGCTACTATGTGTTCCAGTCTTACTGGACGGAGAAGCCGATGATCCATATCTACGGTCATACCTGGCCGGTTCGCTGGGGTGGAAAAGATGACCGCAAGGAAATCTTGGTATATTCTAACTGCGACGAAGTGGAGCTTTTTGTCAATGGTGTGAGCCAGGGTGTGAAACGGCGTAATAGTCAGGATTACCCGGCTGCCGGGTTGCGCTGGAATTGTGTTTATCAGGAAGGCATGAACGAAATACGGGCTGTCGGTGTAAAGAAAAAGGAGAAGAAGGAGGTTTCTGATGTCATTCGTCAGGAATACCAGACTGCTAAATGGGATAAAGAAGCCGCTTGCCAAGTGAGCTTGCTTTCCGAAGAGGGAGATACGGCTTTGGTACAGGTACAACTGATCGATAAAAACGGCATCCGTTGTCTCAGCTCCAAAAAGCAGATTACGTTTGAGATTGCCGGAGATGGCAGCCTGATCTGCAATTTAGGAACTTCGACCGGTAGTCGTAAAGTACAGGCGTATAATGGTCGTGCCCTGATCCGTATCAAACGGAACGGGGGTAATAGCGTGGTTGCTGTTAAATCGGAAGGCCTGCCGACTGCATTCCTGGAATTGAAGAGTCCCAAGTAGGGGAAGGTCGTTTTTTGATTGTAAACTGGAAAAAACGTAGAGACGTCCCGCCGTGTTTTAATTTACGGCGGGACTTTTTATCCGGGTTGCACTAAGTTAAAAGTAAGGTGTGGATTATGAACGGCTGCTTATTATAAAAAATAGGTGAGTGAATTGAATTGCTGGATGTCTGGATTATATTATATTTGCAAAAAGTAAATAAAGAACGAATGGATAATATGAAACCCCTGAACCCCATTCAGAAAACGGTTGTTGGCGTTCAGTTCCTTTTTGTGGCGTTTGGTGCGACTGTTCTCGTTCCTCTGCTGGTTGGCCTTGATCCTTCTACCGCCCTTTTTACTGCTGGTATCGGCACGTTGATCTTTCATTTGGTGACGAAAGGGAAAGTTCCTATTTTTCTGGGAAGCAGTTTCGCTTTTGTGGCGCCTATCATAAAGGCGACGGAATTGTATGGGTTGCCCGGTACGATGTCCGGCCTGGTGGCTGTGGGGACCGTCTATGGGTTGATGAGCTTGTTGGTCCGGTGGAGAGGAATCGGTTTTATCAAGCGGCTTTTTCCGCCGGTGGTGATCGGGCCGGTTATTATTCTGATCGGCCTCTCGCTGGCCGGCTCAGAAACGAAACATTTTTTTTCTACTGAAACAGAGGGATATAGTCCTATCACAAAGAGAACTGGCCGTTGGCGCTGGTAGCCCTGCTTTCCGCTATTCTCGCCTCTATGTTGGGCCGGGGAATGTTGAGATTGATCCCTATCTTCTGTGGAATCATCGTCGGGTATCTGACTGCGAGTCTGTTCGGCTTGATCGACTTCAAGCCTATGATAGAAGCTCCTTGGTTTGCATTTCCGCAATTTGTAAAGCCTTCATTGTCGTGGGAAGCGGTTATTTTTATGATTCCGGTGACGATTGCTCCGGTGATCGAACATATAGGCGATGTGTACGCAATCAACGAGGTGACGGGCAAGGATTTCGTAAAAGATCCGGGACTTCACCGCACGATGTTGGGAGACGGCCTGGCATGTATCGTCGCCGGATTGATCGGCGGTCCTCCCGTCACGACCTATTCGGAGGTGACAGGAGCTATTTCGCTGACAAAGATTACAGACCCGGCCGTTATCCGTATTGCTGCCGTAAGCGGTATCGTCTTTTCTGTGTTTGGGAAGGTCAGCGCGTTGCTTAAATCGATTCCCGCCGCCGTGTTGGGGGGCATCATGTTGCTGCTGTTCGGAACGATTGCCGCTGTCGGCATCAACAGCTTGATCCAGAATCGGACCAATCTGGGCGACACTCGCAACCTGATCATCGTCTCATTGATCCTGACTTTCGGGATTGGTGGTGCTGCCATTGAATTTGGCGGTTTCACGATGGCCGGTATCGGGCTTTCGGCTTTACTGGGAGTCTTTTTGAACCTGGTGTTGCCTAAGAGCAAGACTCTACCGTAATTTTCAATTTTCAACTCTCAATTATCAATTAATTGTTACCTTTGTGCCGCTTTTTACGTGAAGAAGCGGAAATATGTTTAATCAGTATTGGTAAAGGGGAATCTGTCTATGCAAAAATCTGACTGCATCATCGGTGTGGAGCATGTGTCTAAATTCTTTGGAGACAAGGCCGTATTGAATGATGTGAATTTGTCTGTCCGTAAGGGCGAGTTTGTAACCATTCTGGGGCCGTCCGGTTGCGGGAAGACGACATTGTTGCGTCTGATTGCCGGATTCCAGACTGCTTCTGAGGGTATAATAACCATTGCGGGAAAAGAAATTACGCAAACACCCCCTCATAAACGTCCAGTTAATACTGTATTTCAGAAATACGCTCTTTTCCCTCATCTGAATGTCTTCAATAACATCGCTTTCGGCCTGAAGCTGAAAAAACTTCCGGCTGTCGTGATCGAGAAAAAGGTGAAGCAGGCCCTCAAGATGGTAGGAATGACCGATTATGAGTACCGTGATGTGGATTCCCTTTCCGGCGGACAGCAACAACGTGTCGCTATTGCCAGAGCTATCGTGAACGAACCGGAAGTGCTCCTGCTGGACGAACCGCTGGCGGCTCTTGACCTCAAGATGCGCAAGGATATGCAGATGGAGTTGAAGGAAATGCATAAGTCTCTCGGAATCACTTTTATCTATGTTACTCACGATCAGGAAGAAGCACTCACCCTGAGCGATACGATCGTCGTGATGAGCGAAGGGAAGATCCAGCAGATCGGGACGCCTATTGACATTTATAACGAACCGATCAACTCCTTTGTCGCCGACTTTATCGGCGAAAGCAATATTCTGAACGGACTGATGATCAAAGATAAGTTGGTATCCTTTGCCGGGCATGAGTTCGAATGCGTAGACGAAGGTTTCGGCGAACAGACCCCGGTAGATGTCGTGCTCCGCCCGGAAGACATTTATATTTTCGAGCCGTCTGAAGCCGCCATGCTGACCGGGACGGTTACCTCCTCCATTTTCAAGGGCGTTCACTACGAGATGATGGTGCAGACGCCGGAAGGCTATGAGTTCATGGTACAGGACTACCATTGTTTCGATGCCGGGCAGGAAGTCGGTTTGCTGGTCAAACCATTTGATATCCATGTGATGAAAAAGGAACGTATCTGCAATACGTTCGAAGGAAAGATGGTGGATGCCACGCATGTGGAATTTTTAGGCTGTACGTTCGAATGCCGAGAGGTATCCGGCATTGACTCGGAAGCACCCGTGCAGGTCGAAGTAGATTTTGACCGCGTCATTCTGGAAGACAACGAGGAAGACGGCCGTCTGACCGGTGAAGTGAAATTTATCCTCTACAAAGGCAACCATTATCATCTGACGGTGTTTACCGACTGGGACGAAGATATCTTTGTCGATACGAATGATGTTTGGGACGATGGCGACCGGGTCGGAATCACGATCGCTCCCGAAAATATACGGATTGTTCAATCAACTAAAAAGGAAGGAAGTGATAAGTAAGATTTCAGCTTTTTTTATGCGGCGTAAGAACTGGACGATTCCTTATGCCCTGTTTTTGGCTGTCTTTGTCGTAATGCCCTTGTTGTTGATCGTATTATATGCGTTTACAGATGCCGACGGAGCGTTCACTTTTGCTAATTTCCGTAAGTTCATGGTACACCCCGAAGCGATGAATACGTTCGTCTATTCGATCGGGATTGCTATTATCACCACACTTGCCTGTCTCATCCTTGGCTATCCGGCAGCTTATATCCTGAGCCAGGAGCGTTTTAACACTTCCCGGACGATGGTCGTGCTATTCATCCTGCCGATGTGGGTGAATATCCTGATCCGTACGCTGGCTACGGTAGCATTGTTCGATTTCCTGAACCTGCCGTTGGGAGAGGGGGCGTTGGTTTTCGGTATGGTGTATAACTTTCTCCCGTTCATGATCTATCCGATTTATAATACGTTGCAAAAGATGGACCGCAGTCTGATCGAGGCGGCCCAGGACTTGGGAGCCAATCCGTTTCAGGTCTTTATGAAAACGATTCTGCCTCTTTCGATGCCCGGCGTGATGAGCGGGATCGTCATGGTTTTCATGCCGACGGTTTCCACGTTTGCCATTGCCGAATTACTGACGATGAATAACATCAAACTGTTCGGTACGACCGTGCAAGAAAATATCTATAACGGTATGTGGAATTATGGAGCGGCGCTTTCTCTTATTATGCTGTTGCTGATTGGTGTTACCATCCTCTTTACGAATGAAGAGGACAGTGCTTCGAACGAAGGGGGAGGTGTGATATGATGACGAAATGGATGGCAAAAGGGTATTTGTGGCTACTGTTGGTGCTGCTATATTCCCCGATTCTGATTATTATGATTTTCTCGTTTACCGAAGCGAAAGTCTTGGGAAACTGGACGGGATTTTCAACCAAATTGTATAGTTCGCTGTTTACAGGAGGCGTGCAGCGTTCGTTGGTGAGTGCGTTGTGGAATACGTTCGCCATTGCGATGATCGCGGCGACCGTCTCCACGCTGTTGGGTAGTATTGCGGCTATCGGTATTTTCAACCTGCGATCACGGACCCGCCAGGTAATGAATTTTGCCAATGCGATCCCGATGATGAATGCAGATATTATTACGGGCGTATCCCTTTTCCTGCTGTTCGTGAGTTTTGGCGTTTCACAGGGATTCACGACGGTCGTGCTGGCGCATATCACGTTCTGCACGCCCTATGTGGTGCTGAG
>OGMU01000440.1_pt1 | contig 18815 bp, 7 predicted proteins | sample 1573331 | NCBI WGS metagenome assembly OGMU01 (sample SAMEA2581990, study PRJEB24529) | metagenome | biome: Human gut stool | place: China | collected 2011
GCAACGCACGGGGAGCGCTGACCTCAACTTCCAGATCGGTACGCGTCGCCCTGTCGATTATGCCGCCACTGCCGCTAAAGTCAAAGATGCAGATGTTATTGTCTATGTCGGAGGTATTTCGCCTCGCTTGGAAGGTGAAGAAATGCCGGTCAACGTGGAAGGTTTCAAGAAAGGAGACCGCACCAATATCGAGATACCGAAAGTACAACAAGAAATGGTAAAAGCACTGAAAGCAACGGGTAAACCGGTTGTCTACGTGCTTTGTACGGGTAGTGCCCTAGCTTTAAACTGGGAAGACGCCAACATCGACGCCATTCTGAATGCCTGGTATGGCGGACAAGAAGCCGGGACAGCGGTTGCCGACATCCTGTTTGGCGACTACAATCCGTCAGGTCGCTTGCCAGTCACATTCTATAAATCGATCGACCAGTTGCCGGACTTTGAAGATTACAGCATGAAAGGCCGTACCTACCGTTATATGACCGAAACACCACTTTATCCGTTCGGATACGGCTTGAGCTACACGAACTTTGCCTATCGGAATGCGAAGCTGTCTTCTGGCAAGATTACCAAAGACCAATCTGTCACACTGACGTTCGACATTGCCAACACCGGCAAAATGGATGGTGACGAAGTCGCACAAATCTACATCAAAAATCCGAACGATCCGGAAGGGCCGATCAAAGCGCTGAAGGCTTTCTTGCGTGTACACGTAAAAGCTGGCGACAGCCAGGAAGTCAACATCGAGCTGACACCCGAAGCATTCCACTCTTTTAACGACAATACACAAACGATGGAAGTCCGTCCCGGAAAATATCAGATACTTTACGGCGGTTCATCAGACGAAAAAGCCTTAGAGAGATTAGAGTTGACAATCGAATAAAAACAAATGCCGCAGGTCTCCGGATAATCCGGAAAAACCTGCGGCATTCTATCTATTCCATAACCCTATGCATTACGCCTCCTAACCCATAAGGTTAAAGGGCGTAACCCTATGGGTCTTATCCAATATACGTCTCCATAAATTTGGCACCCGGAACCGGTGAAATCGTCACGACATCCGTATCTGCCGGAATCAGGACCGTTTGTCCTTGGTGAATATAAATTTCATTGCCTTTATTGTCACGGATAGAAGCTTTACCCTCCATACAAATATAAACGACGAAAGAATCCAGTTCGGAGAAATCACGAACCATGATCGTATCGACATCCAGCAAATTCGTTGTAAAATACTTGCAGGCTGCAAGCTCTACAGTCGCATTCGTATGCGCTTTGTAATGGGTGCGGTAGTCCGGATACAAGGTATAGTCGATCGCATCCTTTGCCAGTTCGGTATGCAATTCACGCCCTTTGCCATCCGGTCCCTTACGGTCATAATCATATATACGATAGGTGATATTGCTCGTCTGCTGGATTTCAGCAATAAAGCAACCGGCTCCGATAGCGTGTACACGGCCCGCGGGCAGGAAGAATACATCGCCAGGATTCACCTCGTATCGTTGTAACACATCCATGATCGTATTATCCTCGACACGTTTCACGTATTCATCCGCATTGATCTGCTTTGAAAAGCCTGAATATAAGCCGGCACCTTTGGCTGCATTGATCACATACCACATTTCTGTCTTGCCAAAAGAATTATGGCGTTTCTTTGCCAATTCATCATCCGGATGAACCTGAATAGACAAATTATCACGTGCATCGATAAACTTGATCAACAAAGGGAATATGGAACCAAATTGTTCGACCACCTTTTCCCCTAACAGTTGCTTGCCATATGTACGGATCAGTTCATCTAGCGTTTTACCTTCAAGTGCACCATTATCTACAACAGAATAATTGCCCTCTACATGTGAAAGTTCCCAACTTTCGCCAATACCTTCCTGCACCGGAGTGATGCCCTTAAACGGGCAAATGTCAGAGCCTCCCCAGATAATCTTCTTGAGGATAGGCTTAAATGTCATTGGATATAACATATTTGATTTTTGATTTATCAGATTTATAATTTATGATTTATGATTTATGATTTATGATTTACGCATTGACCACAAATCATAAATTATAAATCACAAATTATTTCGCTTTCTTTACTTTCTTCAATACAACAGCGCTGCGTGCCGGAATGTATAATTTGAGCCATTCTTTTTTCTCTTTTTTATACAATGGATCGAATTGCGTGAAATGATGAATGGTATCATCCGCGAGCCCGAAGCCACCGAATCGGTTAGCATCGGTATTCAGAACCACCTCATATTCACCCTTAGGCACAAGGAAACCGTAATCGGCAAACGATTTTGTCGGATTGAAATTGAATACGAACACCAAGTCTTTTCGCATATAAGCCAAAATCTGATCCCCATCGTTATCCCAAACTTTCTGTATCGGAGTAGACTGGAAGTTCTTCACGCTACGGATCAATTCCAACATTTCACGATCGAAATCGCCTAAGAAATGATATTTCAAATCCATATTATCGACCAAATCCCATTGGCGGCGTGCATACTTATGCGACCAGCCATTTCCTTCACGCGGGAAATCGATCCATTCCGGATGGCCAAATTCATTCCCCATAAAGTTCAGATAACCGCCGTTGATGGTGGAGGCCGTGACCAGACGGATCATTTTATGCAAAGCTACACCCCGTTCCACCATAAAATTGTGATCATCTTTCTGCATATGCCAATACATGTCGGCATCGATAAGACGGAAAATGATCGTCTTGTCACCCACCAACGCCTGGTCATGACTTTCCGCATAGCTGATTGTCTTTTCGTCAGCACGGCGGTTCGTCGTCTCCCACCAGATGGAAGAAGGATGCCAGTCTTCGTCTTTCTTTTCCTTGATCGTCTTGATCCAGTAATCGGGGATATTCATTGCCATACGGTAGTCGAAGCCATAACCGCCATCTTCATATTTGGTAGCCAATCCGGGCATTCCGCTTACTTCTTCGGCAATCGTAATCGCATTCTTATTGACTTCATGGATAAGCTTATTAGCCAACGTCAGATACGCAATAGCATCACCATCCTGATGACCGTTAAAATAATCAGCATAATTACAAAATGCTTCGCCCAGCCCGTGACTGTAATAAAGCATCGAGGTCACGCCATCAAAACGGAAACCGTCGAATTTATACTCGTCCAGCCAGAATTTGCAGTTCGACAACAAAAAATGAAGCACTTCATTCTTTCCATAGTCGAAACAAAGGGAATCCCATGCCGGATGCTCGCGACGGGCACCGCCCAGAAAATATTGCGTGTAAGATCCATCGAAACGTCCGAGGCCTTCTACTTCGTTCTTGACAGCATGACTATGTACGATATCCATAATCACAGCAATCCCCATACTATGAGCCTCGTCTATCAACTGTTTCAGTTCTTCCGGCGTACCAAAACGGGAAGATGCGGCAAAAAAACTGCTGACATGATAACCGAACGAACCATAATAAGGATGTTCCTGGATAGCCATAATCTGAATGGCATTATATCCTTCCTTCGCAATACGGGGCAGCACCATACGACGGAATTCGTCGTAACTGCCGACTTTCTCTTCATTCGAAGCCATACCGATATGACATTCATAAATCAGCAATGGAGAGACATTAGGCTTAAACCGTTTATGCTTGAACACATAAGGTTTCTCCGGATTCCATACTTGCGCGCTGAAAATTTTGGTATTTTCATCCTGAACGACACGCCGTATCCATGCAGGAATACGTTCCCCGCTGCCTCCTTCCCACTCGACTAGGAGTTTGAACAGGTCTTCATGACGCAGCAAACCTTCAGCAAGCGCAATCTCCCAAATGCCATTGCCCAACCGTTGCAACTTATACCGATCGTCCTTCTTCCATTCGTTGAAAGTCCCAATCATATATATAGCAGTAGCATTGGGTGCCCACTCACGAAAAACCCATCCACTCTTTGTCTTATGCAATCCGAAGTAGAGATACCCGGAAGCCATTTCCGACAACGTCTGTCTGCCGTTACCGGTCAGGTTCTTCTCTTTGTTTACCACGTATTGGTACCGTCCTTCTATTGCCTCCTTATAGGGGGCCAGCCAAGGGTCATTCTTTATTAGATTTAGCGACTCCATGATTTTTTGAGATTGGTTTCGCACAAAGATAGAAGAAAAAACTCACATATAAATAAAAAGTCCGTTGCAAATGCATAGGCTTAAATCAATTATCCGAAGAACTCCGTTTGTTCTTATTCAAAATCAATGTCGACGGCATCTTTTGAAGGGCCTCTTTACGGTGTTCGGATACGTCGTTCCAAGTGTTGTAGCCGATCAGCATGAAGTTATAGCTATTGAACAATCCCGGCGTCAGGTCTTTATCCGGTAACAGCTGGGTTTGTGGGGTGGACGAGACGAAATCCCAAAGTTCTTTGAGAATTTGATCATGTCCGGGTGTTGTGGTGGACATCTTGGCTACAATACCGACAGAACCGTGAGTCGCTTTCAGCAATGTCCTTGTGTAGTCGAGCAGAAAGAGATCTTCTTCGGAACTGATAACCACCAACGTATTGGTGGCCTTCACGAAATTTCGGTTAATAAATACACCGACGTCGCAATTACTGCGGGCAATAAACATCTTAGTCTTATCTTTCAGCAACGCACCAGGATAAAACCAGGATTCGGGAGCTTTGAAGCGCTTGAAATAACGGTTATAGAAGGAAGTACGGTAACGGGTAGCCGCGATATCGTCCGGCGAGTCGCTCATCGAGATGCCGGAACCGACCAGCAGGAAGTCAAATCCTTCGTTATTGACGATGTCGCAAATATCCTGTCCGGCGTTATTCGAAACCTCATAGCGTGTATGGATGTGCATACCTAATTTTTTGGCTCCATACAAGATCGGTCCGAAACTCACTTCCTCAAAATTATCCGTATGTAACGGATTGACATCGGACCCGACGGTCAGGTGTAGCGCCGTCAAATCCAGTTTGTTCTTTCCACGGGCAAACATCTGGTGAGCCACATCAAGCATAATCTGTCCATTTCCGGCACGTCCGAATGAAAGGAGAACCTTAAATATCCCGTCGGCCGGTTCCACACAAACCTGATGTTCCTTAATCTTTTCACGTGTCTTGAAACACAATTTAATGAAAGAAACCAACGGGATTGTCATAAAGGTCGTGACCAGGGTCATCAAAACCAACATGACGAAAATAGAAGGCGGCAATATCTTCATCTCATAGCCGATCGTCAGCACGCCCAGCTCCATCAGACCGCGTGTATTCATTAAAGCCCCAATGTAAAAACTGTCTTTCCAGCTTTCACCGACAAAACGAGCGGAAAACAAAGCACCCCCGAACTTACCGATAATAGCCACTACGATGAAGATTCCACACATGACCCAAAGTTCCGGTGTGTTCAGCAGACCGATCTCCGTACGCAGTCCGGTCGAAACGAAAAAAAGCGGCAGGAAGAGCGCCAATGATACGTCTTCCACCTTTTCCGTCATGATCTTGCGGAATTTGATGTTCCCTGGCATGACCACGCCTGCAATAAAGGCGCCGAAAAGAGCATGCAACCCTAATATCTCGGTAAAATAGGAGGATACGATCAGTAACAGGAACATCAGGGCCACCAGTGCTTTGTCAATCACTTCTTTATTATGGTATATATGCCCGATCATCCGTAAGAAAGGACGAACAGCAAGAAACATAAAAAGAATGTACAGAATGGAGAATAATATATTGTAAACGGCACTCAGCATACTGCCCGCCTGAGCGATGGCAATCACGACGGCCAACAGGCACCAGGCAGTAATGTCTCCGTTGGCAGCACTTGCCAATGAGATAGTTCCCAAATGTGTTTTGGTCAACCCTTTTTCCTGGATAATCCGGGCTAAAACGGGAAAAGCCGTAATACTCATGGCAATCCCGATAAATAGAGCGAACGACAGGAATGGTGTCCCTTTATGAGCATAAGATCCATAGACATAATAGGCAGTCAGCATACCGAAGAAAAACGGCACGATCGTACTGGTATGGCTGATCAGGATAGTTTCCTTCAATTTTTTACGAACTTCGCCGATATCCAGTTCCATACCGATGGCAAACATGAAAAGGATAAGACCGAATTGGCTTAATATGGTGATATTACCTAATGACTCGAGTGGAAAAAGAAACGCAGATACCCCCGGCAAAAGATGGCCGAGCACAGACGGACCGAGTACGATACCGGCTACGATTTCACCGATGACGGTGGGTTGGCCGATCTTTTGAAACATCCAACCGAACAAGCGGCAGACAATTAATATGGTAATAATTTGCAAAAGAAGGATTCCCATCGACGACTGGATATGGTGAGTAACCGAATCCCAGAACACAAGAAATCCCTCCCCCATAGTTTGGGGAGCATTTTGCATGGTCTGAACGGCTGTTCCGACCTGCTGGCTTTCTCCTTCTTTGACTATGAAATACATGAGTGAGCCAAAGACCAGGATCATCATCAAATAAAAGGCTATGCTTTTTGTTCCTTTACCCATCTGCTATCTCTGATACGGTTTCTTGCAAAAATAGCGAAATGAATTAATATAACTCCTTGTATAAGGAAATATTTTACTGGCGATTTTGTTTTTTTGCAAAAAGCCACTAAAGCTACACGATCCAAATAAGCTTTAGTGGCTTTTATAGTCAAGGTCAGCTATATTTAATTAGTATGTTGTTTTTTATTCAAACCCTGCATGTACACCTTTGATGGAAAAGGAATCTGCTTCCCGTTTTTTCTCTCCGGTATACATCCATTCGATAGTGTCTTCGTATGTCTTGCCGTCTTTGCTTGCAACGGTCTTCACAATGTTCTTTCCGTCTGCCAAGGTGACATTGTCTATAATATAATGTACGTCTGTATAACCTTTATGGATACCGGACAACTCTTGGCCGTTCAAGAAAACTTTAGGTTCTCCGATATTAGAATAAACGGTGATAGAAGTGACTTTCTTTTCGCGATCCACATTCCGGCGCTGTGTCAAGTACAAGACAGGATCTTCACTCCAGTTCGCCTTGTACCAGAAATAAGAGTCTTTCTTCGTCTTGCGGTCAAAAGTGACCATGCCCTTCATGTTACGGGCGGGAAGATCGCCGCGATTAGCCAGCGGAGTAGCAAAATCGAAAGTGTTCCACAAATAAGAAGCAACAATATACGGATGCTTGGCGATCACGCTCCACTGGTATTCGTGTGTCTTCGTCTGAAAAGTTTCCGGATAGAAAGGTTTCGTCCAATTCAGTGAATTGTCCAGATATTCGGTCTGATGGACAATGTTGGCGTCGGCTCCATACTCCGTCAGCATCAATTTCTGATCCGGATAGTTCTTTTCCAAGCCTTCTACCCACGGTTCGATATCCTGCAATTTCTTTTCGTACCAGCCGAAATAACGATTCATTCCCTGTATGTCAGCATTCAAGTTGACCGGATGCTCCATGTGCCCGTAGCCATTTACCGAAACAGTGTAACGGTCGGGGTCTTCCGTCTTCGCAAGATCATGCAAGGATCGGGTCAATTCTTTTGTATATTCGTGCGGATGATAGACTTCGTTATGTAGCCCCCAAACATAGATGGACGGATGGTTGAAGCTCTGGCGGATCAGTTCGCGGAGTTGGTTACGGGCGTTCTCGGCTTCCTGTCCGGAGACACGGTTCACGAAAGGAATCTCCGCCCAAATGATCAATCCTAAGCTGTCACAACGCGAATAAAGGTAATCTGATTGCTGATAATGAGCAAAACGGACGGTTGTCGCACCGATATCCATAATAGTAGCCAGGTCGAAGTCATGATTTTCATTCTTCAACGCACTACCCAGCCCCCACCAGTCCTGATGGCGGGTAACACCGTACATCGGATATTTCTCGCCATTCAGATAGAACCCTTCGCCTGCAACAATCTCGTATTTGCGCAAGCCTAAGGGCTGTACCACTTCATCTATCACTTTCCCATTCCGGATCAGGCGACTCACGATCTTATATAAATAAGGATTCTTCCGCCCTTGCCACAATGTAGGATTCTTGATCTTGAAATCGGCTTCGAACGACTGTACGCCCTGCGGTGTCAGGTCAAACGAGCGGCTCTGGGTTGCTACCAGTTTCCCTTCTTGATCATAAATCGTATTCTGTAAGGTGAGCGGAGCCGGTTGCAACGTTCCATTATCCAACTTCACTTTCACTTTTACATCCGCTTGCTTTTTGGAGACATTCTTCTGGGTAATGTAAACACCGGAAGATGCACAATCGGTCACACAGATATTATAAGGGTCTGTCACGATCAACCAAACCGGACGGTACATCCCGCCATAAACGCCGAAAAGCACATGATTGATAGGAATCACGTCCGGACGTGACGCATTGTCGGCTTTCACTATGATCTCGTTATCCGCCCCCGGTTTCAGCGCCGTACCGATCTCGCATGAAAAAGCAGAGTAGGCTCCTTTATGAGTTGTCACAAGAGAACCGTTCACATACTCCTCCGCAACAGCTCCCACACCTTCGAAACGCAGGAAGACGCGTTTGTCCTTCAGTTCAGCAGGAAAGAAATAGTGCTTTTTGTAGTAGGCAGATCCTTCGTAGAATTGGTCATACTGTGTCTGCATATCTTTTGCATTCCACGTGTGAGGAATCTCGACCTCGGTCCATCCACTCTCCCATTTCGGCGCATTAACGGCCAGTTCCTTACCTGCCGGCGCTTTCTTAAATACCCAACCGGAATTAAACGGCTCGACAATCCGGCCTTCGGCCTGCATCACCAAACTGAAACAGACCAGCAACAAGGTTAAACTCAATACTCGTTTATTCATGATGTTTTAATTGATTGAGTTACAAAAATAGGTTTATCAACTTGTTTAACCGTGTAAAATCATCTCAATCCTGTTCAAGATCGTCTCCAAATCACTATCTTTGCGGTATAAAAGATATACAGTCATGCGTCTTTACTCATAAACCATGAAACTACGGATGATAAAAAGATTCTATACCGCATTCACTATATATATTATGGTTATGCTATATACACCTCCTGTATATAGCATAAATTTCTTCTTCTCCCACCTGGGAGTAGAAGACGGCCTGTCGCAAGTTTCCGTTCTTGATATTTTCCAGGATTCGGACGGTTACATCTGGTTCGGGACGCGCAACGGCGCGAACCGCTATGATGGCTATGAATTCGTTATCTACCAAAACGAAGTCAACAATAATGCAACATTAACAGACAACTACATTCGGGGATTTGCCGAGGACAACCGGAAGAATATTTGGATCGCAACTTCGAACGGGATCAACTGTATCGATTATAAAACCAAAAAGATAACCCGTTTTTACCCCAAAAGCATCAACAAGGAATGCACCACCAATATCATCAACCGCCTATTAAAACATTCGGACGGGAATGTCTATGCTTTCTGCAACCGATCCGTATTCAAATGCAGTATGAACCAGACGGTCGAAACGGTCTTCCCCGACATAGCAATCCCTTCACCAACCTATTCCGTAGCACAGGCTCCGGACAAGGACATTTATATCGGAACGGAGAGCAACGGCTTGTACATTTATTCCGAAAACTGGAAACTAAAAAAACACGTACCCATCGACGGTATCATTGCAACCATATTACCAGACAACAACGGGGATATATGGCTGGGACTAGACGAAACCGGAATTTGCCTCTTCAACAAAAACAAACAGACCTTTACATGGTTGCACAAGGATAACACCAACCTCAATAACAACTCGATACGCACATTCGTTTCCTACGGCGACAGTTCCATTCTGGTCGGAACATTCCGGGGATTAAACATACTGAATAAAAAAGAACTCACCATCACTCCTGCCAATATCAATATCGCCGGGAAAGGAGGCCTGAGCCACTACTCCATCCACAGCATGCTGATCGACAAGGATCAGACACTCTGGATCGGGACCTATTCAGCAGGAGTCAATTATCATAGTCCCTTTTACAGGCCGGTTTCCTATATCACGCCAAACGAATATGCCGGCATCATCGGCAAAGGTCAACAAGACAAGGACGGGAACATGTGGTTTGCAACAGAAGGTGCAGGATTGTTTTACTATAACCCGGAAAACGGGCGACAACAGCTTTATCCCATCAAACCTCTTCACGAAGGGAATTATGAGATTAATATCATCAAATCGATCCTGATACAAGGAGACTCGATCTTGTGCTCTACCCATTTCGGGTCAGTCTATTTGTTTTCCATTCGGGATAAACAGTATAAAAAGCTATACGACTTCCTGCACAACGACATTTTCTCCCTATACATCGATAAAAGCAAACGGCTCTGGATACCGACAAACAGCAGCCAGAACTTAGTGATGGTCGACAAAGGAAAGCAAACCAATCGGTTCATGGCCAACGGCATTTCCCGCTCTTTCAAATGGGTTACTGTTATCCATGAACTTGAACCAGAGCTGTTTTTGTTCGGTACATTGTCTGACAGCCTTTACCTGTACGACATGAAGAAAGAAACCGTCCGCAACCTTTCCACCGAACTGCAACCGGATCCCAAATTCGAAAAGTTGGGAAATATCACGGCCATTACGCAGGACAATGAAGACTACGTCTGGATTGCGACCAATAAAAACGGCTTATACCGCCTGAACCGGAACCTGAAATTGGCCAAACACTATCAGAAAAAGGACGGGCTGTCCGACAGCTATATTAACTCACTTACAATCGACCAACACCAAAATATCTGGGTAACGACAGGAAAATCCATATATAAACTGAATCGCACAACCGATACTTTCAGTGAAATGAGAATAGCCGATACTCCGGCAATGGAGTTTACACGATTTTCAGGCAACAGCATTTCTGCCGACGGCAGCATCTATTTCCCCGGAGACAAAGGGGTCCTTTTCTTCAATCCGGACAAGATCATGGTGAATCCCAACATTCCGCCCGTAGATATCACTTCCCTGATTGTAAATAATAAAGACGACGTGACTGGAAACATTGAGGACGGGGAGATTACGCTCACTTCCGATCAGAATAACATCACGTTCAGATACACGGCGTTAAACTTTATCCATTCCGAACGGAACCAGTATGCCTACAAGCTGGAAGGAGCCGATCCGGCATGGCACATGGTCGGAAACCGACGGGAGGCTTATTACAGCAACTTGGCTCCCGGCACCTATACATTCCGGATCAAAGCCTCAAACAACGACAACATATGGAATCCCGAAGAAGCAACACTACGCATCACAATCGATCCGCCTTTCTACAAGACTTGGTGGGCTTACCTCTTATACTTTTGTATAATCACATTCGTCATCGTGAGAATCATTCGTCATCAGCACGATAAACACGAACGGGAACGGGAACTTCGCTACAAACAGATGGAGCAGGATAAGGTCAACGAATTGCATGAGGAACGGATGCGCATGTTCACCAATTTCTCACATGAACTGCGTACTCCCCTGACGCTCATCATTAACCCGCTAAACGACCTGATGCAGTACGTATCTTTCTCGCCTGAAATAAAGGAGACACTTCAGTTGATCAAAAAGAATACCGGACGGATGTTGCTCTTAGTCAATAATCTGATGGATATACAAAAATACGAAGCGGGCAAAACAGTCCTACAAAAGACCAGTTTCAATTTCTCCTCCTTTATCCGCGAGATGTATCACTCTTTCGAGAGCGTGGCTGACAACCGGGAGATCCGTTTCGTGTTGGACAACGAGCTACCGGAAACATATAAGGTTTGTTTTGACGAAGCGGAGATCGAAAAGGTATTCTTCAACCTGCTCTCCAATGCCTTCAAATTTACACCTTCGGAAGGACAGGTGACCATCCGTGTCAACACGGTCACACAGGCGGAATGTGAACTGCTCCCCCATTTCCCGGCTCAATACAGCTCCATCCTGATAGAAGCTGGATACCTGTTTATCGAGGTGATAGACACCGGAAAAGGTTTCAGCGAACAGGAAGCAGAAAAGATTTTCGAACCTTTCTATCGTTCACAAGAAGATATACACCGGCAGATTTCCGGTACAGGTATCGGGCTCAGCTTGACACGCTCCATCATTTTGCAGCATAACGGTTGCATCTGGACCGAAAGTTCAGAAACGGAAGGCACCCGCTTTATGTTCCTTCTTCCCGACACCGAAAAACAGGAAGAAGGGGAGAACGAATCTCCCGTCCTATCCAAGTCCGCCGAAATCAGTAAAAAGTTCGATTTGCTGGTCGAAGAGACCCAGAACAAAAATAAGCAGACGGTTTTGCTGGCCGATGACAATCAGGAAGTGCTTCAATATCTGGAACAACAGCTCAGCCTTGATTATATCGTGGTTAAGGCTTTCAATGGCAAAGAGGCATTGGCGATGATTGAGGAGTCATATCCCCATATTGTCATCAGCGACATCATGATGCCAGAAATGAACGGGCTCGAACTTTGTAAACGTATCAAGGAAAACCAGAACTACTGCCATATACCGGTTATCTTGCTTACCGCCAAGTCAATGATATCACAGATCGAGGAAGGCCTAGATGCCGGCGCAGACGACTATATCGTCAAGCCTTTCCAGATATCTTTACTCAAAGCCCGTATCCGGAACCTCCTTTCCCTACGCGAGAAAATGAAGACGATGTATGGGGAAACATTTTCCCTCAAACAGTTTGGAGTGGAAGAGCCAAAAGAGCACGATGATTTCCTCACTCGGTATATTGAGATTGTAAAAGCCAATATATCGAATCCCGAACTTGATGTATCAGTCATTTATGAGGCATTGGGAATGAGCCGGACTAACTTTTACAGGAAAGTAAAGACCGTAACCGGACTTTCTCCCATCGAGTTGATTAAAAATATCCGTCTGGAGGCAGGTGCAAAACTTTTAAAGGAATCGGACATGAATATTTCCGAAATAGCCCAGCACATCGGTTTTAGTAGCCGTTCGTATTTCGCCCGCAGCTTCAAGGCTGTCTATGGAATGTCACCGACAGAATATCAGGAAACAAAATCTCAAGACTAAGAATGCATCTATCAAAATTCATCAAAATAAATGTTTTTTAGCACGTTGGTATATTTTTATCCCCTTTTGGAATAAAAATACACGTGCTTGGCTTGCATCTTTCATTCTTTTGACATAAAAAACAAATAGAATCGACAAGTTAATTATTAATTGTTTAATGTGCTAATAAATTATGAAAGGCATGAACAGACAACTACGAGGGAATTTGCCTCCCAATGAAAAGGCAAACGGGAAGAATCGGTTTCTTTCCTTATTATTACTCTTTATGGCGTTTATATCCGTACAGGTATATGCGCAGGACGTCAAAGTTTCCGGTACGGTTATCGCGGAAGCTGACAAATTTCCGATTATCGGGGCTAACATTGTTGTAAAGGGTACGACGATCGGTACTGTTACCGATATAGATGGTAATTTCTCCCTTGACGTTCCCCAGAACTCGACAATCGCTATCTCTTACATCGGTTGTGAAACGCAAGAAATCAAGATTACAGGAGCAAAAACATTGAACATTGTTCTAAAAGACAATGCGATCGGTTTGGACGACGTTGTCGTTATCGGTTACGGTTCGCAACGCAAATCAGACTTGACGGGCGGTATCGTGGCTGTTGGCGAAGAAAAACTCCAGATGGTTACGACAAACAATTTGATGGATAAATTGGCCGGACAAATCCCTGGTATGAACGTGACAACCAGCAACGCCAAACCTGGTGAAGACCAGTCTTTGCGTGTCCGCGGTGAAAATTCGTTGAGTGCGGACAATTCTCCGCTGATCGTCATGGACGGTATCCCTTACAGCGGATCTTTAGGTGACATTGATCCGGATATCATCGAGAATATGTCTGTATTAAAAGATGCATCTTCAGCTGCCATTTACGGTTCACGCGGTGCAAACGGCGTAATCCTGATTCAGACCAAAAAAGGTAAAAAAGGAGCACCAACAGTCTCATATAAAGGACAAGTCGGCATGCAACAAGCACAACATCGTATCGATATGATGAAAGGAGCCGAATATGTAAAATACACACAAGACTACAACCGCATGAAATACGGTTATTCTGGAGATCAACTCGATCCGCTTGTACTTTTGAATCCGAGTGAACGTGCGAACTATCAGAACGGTTCTGAGTTGGACTGGCAAGACATCATGTTCCGTAATGCTTTAACCACCAGTCATCAGATCAGCATTTCCGGAGGGACGGAAGCTACAACCTATATGGCATCAATCTCTCACTTAAGAGAAGATGGCGTTATGGAAAACACAGGTTTAAAACGTACTAACATCGCATTGAACATTACACAGGTTTTAAATAAATGGTTAACTGTCGGAATGGGAACGCAAGCGATCCAAAAAGAATTCGGCGGAGAGCAACCTTATTTGGAGGCTGGGTTGAAAATGAGTCCTTATGGCATTTATAAAGATGAAAATGATCGTTACGTTGACTATCCAATGGACCAAACTTTGTTCTACAATCCAATGGCCAATATTGATGCGACGAACGACAAAACAAATCGTAATGTATTCATTTCAACTTTTGCAGAAATTCAATTCCCGATTGACGGTCTGTCATTCCGTACAAACTTCGGTTACAACTACCGCAATAATTTTGTAGGATCTTATTACGGAAGAAATACTCTTTCGGGTAAAAAGGTGAATGGTTCCGCTTCTATAGAGAATATCCACTATTATGATTACACATGGGAAAATCTCTTGAAATATAATAAGACATTCGGTTTGCATAAAATTGATGCCACCGCCTTGTTCAGTATGCAGGAAACAACCAAAAAGGAAGCAAAAGAATCAGGCGAAAGTTTTGTAAACGACGATTCCGAATACCACAATATGGCTGGTGCCGAGAAAAATAAAGAAATCACATCCAAACTGACAGAAACGGCAATGCTGTCTTATATGTTACGTTTGAACTATTCATACGCCAACAAGTATTTGTTGACACTGACAGGACGTTCCGATGGTTACTCCGCATTTGGAAAGAACAACAAATATGCATTCTTCCCTTCCGTTGCCGCAGCATGGAATATCTCTTCCGAAGAATTTATGGAAAGCCAGACAAATTATTTGGACATGCTGAAAATCCGTCTTTCATGGGGTTCAAACGGTAACCAGGCCATCAATCCTTATCAGACGCTTGACCGTTTGACACTGACCAACTACATTTGGGGCGACAACGGAACGGTTGTAAACGGAGCTTACCTGCCTACAAACGGTGTTGGGAACCCAAACCTGAGATGGGAAACCTCACGCACGATCAATGCAGGTATCGACTTCAGTTTCTTCAACGGACGTCTTTCCGGTAACATTGACATGTATGTGGTCAACACAAGCGACTTGTTGATGAGCCGTACAGTTCCTTACATGAACGGTTACAAATCCATTATGGACAACGTAGGTAAAACCCGTAACAAGGGTGTTGAAATCGCATTGAACTCCGTCAACTTCCAAAACAATGATTTCCGTTGGACCACAAACGTCAATTTCTCGCTGAACCGCGACAAAATTATTGAACTGCGCGGTGATGGCAAAGACGATATCACAAACAAATGGTTCATCGGAGAACCGCTGCGCGTATTCTACGATTACAATGTCGTTGGGACATGGCAGGAAAACGAAACATATGTTGAAAACGGACATACTATCAGCTGGGATGCCGAAAGCGGCAAGTTCCTGAATGAAGAAGGAAAAGAATACCAAAAAGGCGCTGTCCCCGGTTCTGCTAAACTGGAAGATAAAGACGGAAACGGCTCTATCACAGCCGATGACAAGAAAATCATCGGTTCCAAACTGCCCAGCTTCCTGCTGTCAATGGGTAACCGCTTCGATTACAAAAACATCTACTTCTCTTTCTTGCTGAACGGAGTATTCGGGCAGACAAAAGAATTACATGACTACAACTTCGACCGCTGGATGCCGACATACAACTACATAAGCGGTATGGACTACTGGACACCGGAAAATCCGACAAACGAAATGACATCTCCTGCTTATGTTCCTTACGATAAACATTCATTCTACAAAAAAATGAATTACGTCAATATCAAGAACATCACGATCGGATACACGTTCCCGAAGACAACATTAAGTGCAATTGGAATCAGCTCGCTGAGTATCAATGCAAGTGTCAACAACCTCTATACTTTCAGTAACATCGACAACTGGCTGAACTTAGAAGATAGCGATGCTAACAGAAATGTTCTCGTTACCTACCCGACAGCCCGTTCTTACATGTTTGGATTAAATCTTACTTTCTAACATTATAATATAATTGAATTTGGATATGAAAAATATATTAGCAACTGCCGCTGCTGCATTTTTATTGGTGACATCAACCGGTTGTTCAGGTTTTCTGGATGAAGAGCTAAAAAGCTCGCTATCTCCAGACAATACATACACAAGCAGCTATGGTTTTGAAGTCGGAGTAAACGGGTTGTACGGTTGGGCCCGTTCCGAATTTAACACATGGGGAGGAGCAACAACAAGCCAGGGACAAGCTTGTCCGTACGAATCATTTCAGGTAGCAACAGACATTGTCTACACAGGGCATGGAGACGGTTCATTGGTTCCTTTCGAAAACTTGTCTTATACACCATCCACAACATTTGTCACTTCCTATTGGAACTGGGGATACGGTTTGATCGCCTCTGCCAATGAAATCCTCGAATATTCGGAAGGTAATGTAAATTGGGACAAACCGACCGATAAAGCCTACTATCAGGCTATCGCTCGCTTCTTCCGCGCTTATGCTTATCGGTATCTGGTATATTTGTACGGAGATGTTCCATATGTTGATAAAATTGAAAAAGACTTCCGGATAGACTTTACCCGCACACCGAAAGCGGAAGTTTTAGGCAAGATGATCGAAGACTTGCAGTTTGCAATCGCAAATCTTCCGGAAGATCCCGATAAGGTCGAAGTTGGACAGTTAACAAAATGGGCTGCCCAGCATATGCTTTCGGAAGTATACCTCATGGCAGGCAAGTATGCAGAAGCGGAAGCAGCAGCAAAAGCTGTAATCGATTGCGGTTACTTCCATCTGATGACTTCACGCTTCGGTGCGGAGAAAGACAAAGCCGGAGATCCGTTCTCCGATATGTTCAAAGAATATAACCAGAACCGTACTTCCGGTAATATGGAAAGCATCTGGGTTATGCAACTCGAATACAACACGACCGGAGGCGGCGGAGCAAACGAAGACTGGACAAAACGTGCTTGGGTTCCCAAATACTACAACGAAGACGGCTTTGTGTTGGCAGACTCTTTAGGCGGACGTGGTTTGGCACAGATCGTCCCATTCAAATGGTGGATCGACAGCAACGACTTCTTCGCTTCAAGCGATATTCGTAACTCGGAATATAACATCAAGAGAAACTGGTATTACAACGATGCTTCTTCTGATAAATATGGAAAGAAAGCCGAAATCACAGAAGAGACATGGACAAAATTCACCATATACCCGGCTGTCACGAAATTCTTCTACGGAAAAGCAGAGGATTTGAGCTATGGCGGTAACAATAAAGACCGTATGAAGTTCCGTCTTGCCGAAACATATCTGCTATTGGCTGAAGCACGCTTGATGCAAAACAATGCACAAGGAGCCGCAGACGCGATCAATGTAATACGCAAACGAGCCAATGCACCGGAAATTACAGCTAAAGATGCCACAATTGACTTCCTACTGGACGAACGTATCCGTGAATTGGTTGGTGAAGAGTTACGCCGATTTACGTTGGTTCGTACAGGCAAGCTGGTTGAACGCGTAAAGAAATACAACCCGCACAGCAACACTATGGATGAACATCACACCTTGTGGCCGATCCCGCAGACCATCATCGACTCTAACACAGGAGCCGAATTTCCACAGAATCCGGGATACTAAGCATTGAATAACTATAAAGTAAAAACACACTTATAGGATGAAAGGGGAAGTTCCAGCCAAAGGGACATCCCCTTTCTTTTTAATAATCATAAAATTTGGTACATTTTTTACTCATTTTGAGATGATATTATTATATCCTGAGCCTTATCTTTCCTATTTTTGATGCAGAATTAAAAGAAACAGAACGAATATCATGAAAACTACAATCAAGTACATCTGTACAGGCCTCTCACTTTGCGCTTGTACCTGTTTAGTGAACAATCTGCCGGCACAGGCCGAAACGACAAATACCGCCGTCACTACGACAGCTGCCGGCTGGAACCGGCAAAGCGTTATGGACGTCGCCCGCCGGGTGGCAGACTGGCAGATCAAGGATTATCCCGAAAACAAATATGCCAAGAGCGAACCGCGCGGATGGATCGCCGGAGCACTTTATATGGGGATGTTCGACTGGGCGGAACTAAGTGGAGACAATACTTATTATGACTGGCTCCGGAAAATCTTCAACCGCCAGAGCTGGCAGGTCGCCAACCGGATGTATCATGCCGACGACGTTTGTATCGCACAGACCTATATCGATTTCTATAATAAGGAGAAGAATGAGAATATGCTGAAACCGACCATCGCCCGCGCCGACTGGGTGTTGAACAATCCTTCCAACGGAAGCATGGATCTCGATTACAGCAAAGGCAGCACGATCGAACGCTGGACGTGGTGCGACGCCCTTTTCATGGCGCCCGGAGTCTACACACGACTCTACACGCTGACCGGCAACCGTAAATACATGCACTTCGCCGACAGTGAATTTCGTGCCACTTACAACCATCTGTATGATAAAGACGAAGATCTTTTCTATCGCGACAGCCGCTACATCGGACAGAAAGAAGCCAACGGCAAGAAGATTTTCTGGGGACGTGGCAACGGTTGGGTGCTTGGTGGT
>OGMU01000455.1_pt1 | contig 18393 bp, 17 predicted proteins | sample 1573331 | NCBI WGS metagenome assembly OGMU01 (sample SAMEA2581990, study PRJEB24529) | metagenome | biome: Human gut stool | place: China | collected 2011
GAAGAGAAAACGAAGGTATCGGACTCTTTGAGGTTGAAAGAGTATGTCGATGTCGGTACCTTAAAGTCGCTTCCTTCATCACCGTATAACTTGCGTTTTACCTATTCGAGTACATCTGTGCAGGCGATCAACTTTGCGAATATAGGAAGCGTTCCTGAGATGCAGGAGTTTTATCTGTCCATTAAGAACAACACCGGATCAACGATTAACCAACCGATCCCAAACGGTTCGGGCTGGCAATCGGAGGAAACAAGCGTTGAACTGCCAGCTGGTAAAGCCACAGGGGTATCGCTGAAAAAAGAACATGGGATAATTGTCGTGAGAGTATAATGAAAGGAGGTGAGAGATGAAGAGAAGGGTGATGATGGGAAAGAGAGAATTGGTAGAAGTTGTGGAAGAGTTAAAATCATCCGGTACATGGATGGTGCCAGCTGGTTGTAAATTTGTTGATGTATTCATTGTTGGTGGCGGTGGCTCTGGTGCATCGTCAGGCCCTGAAAGAGGTGGTGGAGGGGGCGGATCGGGGTATGTTAAAACATATCTTGATGTGCCTGTTACTCCAGAAAGTGTTGTTAGCTATTCAATAGGGAAAGGGGGAGATCGTGTAGTTTCGATGTCTGCTTACGATGATCAGAAGAATGGTCTTCCAGGGTCAGAGTCCTGGTTTAAATCTAATTCAATAAAAGCTCTTGGCGGAAATGGAGGTCGATATTCCGGAATAGGGGGCGATGGGGGATCAGGTGGTGGTAGTGGAAGACCTGCAGAAAAGACGGCAGGATATATTGGTGGAAGTGATGGTTCTAATGGAGCAGGTGATATGCCTGGAATCGGTCAAGGGAGTACTACCAGATGCCCGTTCAATAATAAATTGTACGCCGGAGGTGGTGGAGAATATAGTTCCGGATCAGCACCAGGTGGCGGTGGTATCGGTTATGTCGGAGATATTTCGAGAAGACCTACTAATGGAGAACCCAATACGGGCTCAGGAGGAGGTTCTTTTTATATAAGTGGTTCCAATGTCTCAGGAGGATGCTATTCTGGCGCAGGCGGTTCCGGTATCATAATACTTCGTTACATGAAATATAAATAAGACAATATGCTGTATATTCAAAAAAACATTCAGTTTTTGGAATTGGAACAAGAATTGCCTGATTCCTATCTTGTTGGCGACAATATCGAAAATTACGAAGATGGCGCTTATCTCCTGCTTAGTGAAGAGCAGGAACAGTATCATAACGACTATCCGGAGGCATCACCGCTCGAGTGTTGGTATATGGCACTGACACCAGAACCACAGCCGACACCGGAAGAACTGCTCTGGCGTGCCCGTGATGCCAAACGGCAGGAAATCTACGACAAAGACATCCATCATTATTATATTGATGAACAGGACGCATACGTCTCGAACACCCTGCAAGTGAAGGATAAGTGTGGCCGGCAGGAAGAAGTCGAAGTAGGCGGTCATCTTTACGCCTCGAATATCTTAACGGTTGCTCTTGACGAAATAGCGGACTATTCGGAGCAATGCGGCAAGGTGACAGACAGCTTGCTATCCCGTATCGATGCCGCCCAAACAGTCGGGGAGGTCGAAGCTATCGTGGTAAAAGGCTATCCTGAAATGATCCATACAACAACGGCAGCCTTGCAAACTAAAGCAGATAAGGCAATCGCTAAATCCCCGGAAGCGCAGGCAGTGACCTTTGCCCGTGCGATGATGAACAGCGTGTCTCTCACAGCCAGCCAAGCGTTGGAGATGCAGGTCTTATTCCCCATTTGGGGTGAGAAAGATGCGGAGTTTGGCAAGGAAGTTGAAATAGGCTTCCGGCTTCGAGTAGTGGAAGGAGAAAGCGACACTTTGTTTGAAGTGATACAAAAGCACAAGCTGCAAGCCGATTGGAAACCGGGCATAGAAACTGCTTCACTGTATAAGATCGTTGAAGCTGAGCACGCAGGCACGCTTGATGATCCTATTCCATACGTGCAGGGTATGGCATTCGAGAAAGACAAATATTATGAACAATACGGTGTGATCTATCTCTGCATTCTGACAACCGTTACAGGTTATCCGAACGACTTGAAAGACTTGCCCACAATTGTACAGGAGGTAAAGCAATGAAACAGGTTATGTTATTAAAAGTTAAACGGGGGGGGGTAGAATGCTCTCTAAATAAAGAAGTTACGACCTCTTATCGTAAGAAAGGAGGGCGTAGATGAGACGGTCGATGATGGGACGGAAGAAGTTGCAGTTGTTCACCAAGAGGTTCTATCCTGCCGGGAATTATACCTGGATCGTACCTAAAGGATGTAGGGAGGTTGATGTGTTTCTTGTCGGAGGAGGGGGTGCAGGACATAATGGAAGCGGTGGAGGTGGCGGCTATACTAAAACCTTCAAAAAAGATACATCCGGATGGAGAGACGGTGATGCTATCTCTGTTGCACCGGGTCAGTCAATTCCGATAACAGTTGGGAAAGGAGGAATTGGAGGGTATTCTGAAGTTGCCCCCAACGGTGGATACTCTCAATTCTTAAATTCAAGTTATAGAGCTAATGGCGGAAATGGTGCGGGTAATGGTTATCCAGGCGGAAGTAATGCCGGAGCATATACTGGTGGCAACGGCGGAAGTGGCGGAGCAGGAGATGATTCAGATACGGCTAAAGCGGGTTCTGATGGATCTAACGGAATCGGCAGCCGCAATGAAAATGGCTCTCTCTATCCAGCTGGTTCCCTATATGGCGGAGGAAAGGGTCAAAGGCATACAACCCGCGATTTTGGCGAACCTACTGGGAAACGAAATGCCGGAGGTGGTGGTTCAGACAGAAATATAAATGGGGGCATGGGTGGAGAATCCGATTACGACAAAGGATGCGGAACTGGAAATGGCAATAGAAAAAGTGGCGGTTACGGTGGTGGCGGTTGTGGTACTTACGGTAACGGCGGTGATGGCACTGTCCTGATCCGCTATTGGGCTTACGAAGAATGATCTGCCGTTGAAAAAGATGAAACAGGATATTAACGACTAAAAAATAGGAGATAAAGTCATGAGAAATAATTGTTTACAAATGTTAATGGGGGGGGTAAACACCTCTTAACTAAAGTATCTGACCGACTTTCGGCGGAAAGGAGGTTGGTATGATAAGATCGATGATGGGACGAAAGAAAGTAGACAAGAATACTTTGCTGTTGCTACATTTTGATGGATCATTGAAAGATGAAGCCTCAGGCAAGCCTTATGTTGGTAGTAATATGTCCTATGTAGTGGGAAAATTCAAGAATTGCGTTTCGTTTTCAGGAAACGGGTATGTAAAGATAAGTGGAACGAATGCCATAAACGAGTCCCTATATCCAAACTATACCGTCGATTTTTGGATTAAACTGAAAAGTGGTGTGAGAAACGGTATAATGTCAAAAGGCAATGGTGGTGGAAGTTACAGCTTTGATATAATGGAGGAATCTGACGGACGCATTTTCTTTGGATTGCAGTATGGTGGAACCCGAGGGGATGCAATATGCTATTTTACGATGCCACGGGATCAGTGGGTTCATCTTGCGATCGTCAGGTCACAATCTCGATATTGGAAAGTGTATGTAAATGGAGTGTATGCGTCTGGTTTCACATCAACGATGGTTTCAGGGTACTATAGTTCTTTAATGATCGGAAAATATCGAGATTATGGATTGTATCTGAACGGTATGATTGACGAGTTTCGCATCAGTAATATTGCCCGTTGGACATCAAACTTCACTCCGCCTGCAAGGCCGTATTAATAAATTAGTGACACTGTCTTTGGGCTGTCACAGCAGAAAGACAGCAAATGTATATTCAGAAAAAATTATTGATAATCGCCAACCCCAGGTTGGGTATTTTCTTTTAAAACAAATGGAGATATAAAATGTTCGGTGGCGAAAGAATAATAAAACAGCCTCCAGGCTATCACAGATTGGAGGCTGTAAAAAAAGAAAATTAGGGGGACCGAGGGTCTCCGGAAACAAAGTTAAACAATAAAGTTTGAAAATCATGTTATTATTAATTATTTCTTTTTTGGTTATCGCAGTTTATACGGCAGCAGTTTGTATAAAGGCAAAAGGTGTACCGTACTCAATTAGTGCGACGTATTATACTCTTGATCATAAATTGATCTTTGGAGCAAGCATGGCACTGACGGCTATGTTCCTATTCCCGGTCATTTGGGAAATGAGTACAACCTTTACTATGCGGTTGCTGGCAATCGCAGCCTGTATCGGTTTGATTGGTGTCGGTTTGGCTCCTGATTTCAAAGACACTTGGATAAACCGCATTCATTGTGGATCGGCGGCATTGACGTTGCTTTCTTCTCAGCTATGGGTTGGCTGCACGTCTTTCTGGTGGGTTCTTATTCCGGTGTGGCTGGCTTTTATCGTTTACACGGTAATAGGCATGAGTAAACGGTTGAGTGGTAATATATGGCAGGACTTTGTATCAACGAAGCCGATGTTCTGGTGTGAGATTGCAGCGTTGTCTACGACTTTTGGCGCGTGTGGACTTGCGCTTTAGAAATCTACCATAAACAGAACATCTGCCTTATATATTAAAACACGACAACCGGTAAAATGTCATATATCCGGTTGCCGTGTTTTTTATTGCCTAAAAATAAGTAGGTTATTTAGCAGTATGGAAATAAAGCGCGGAAATACGGTAGTCTGTGATGTCTATCTGAAAGATAACAGTTATACGGTCGAAGAGATCATGGGAGAGGACACTCTTATCCTGAATTTTCTTTCCCGTAATGTGGTAGAGCTTCAGATCAACGACTATATAGACTTTGAAGGGACAAAATACAAGGTCCGGCATAACGAGAAGGTGACGAAAAGGGAGACATCTCTTGGTTGGGAATATACCGTTCAGTTCTATTCAAGTCGGTATGACCTTTTGGATGCAGAGTTTTTCCTTCATGGTACACCGGAGCGGAAAAAGAACTTCGACTATTACACCGGTACCGCCCGTGACTGGCTAACCCTATTTGTCAAAAACATGAACCGTACAGGATCTGGTTGGGTGGCCGGATCCTGTATCGAATCCCGGATGATTACCCTTTCTTTCAAAGATAAGAAAGTCGGGACGGTACTTGACGAACTCATTAAAGAATTGGATACGGAATACTGGATATCCGGCCAGACAATAAATATCGGCAGGAGGGAGTATTCAAGCAACGGCCTTGTCTTGGCACAGGGCGAAGGAATGGGTTTTACCGAACTGGAAGTGTCTGCTGTTGATGATACGCCACCTGTGACGGTTTTTTATCCATACGGTTCAGATAAGAATCTCGGTCCCGATTATGGCGCGGATTATCTTCTTCTGCCTGATGGTCTGCTTTCTATCGAAAAGAATGTAGAGAAGTACGGCCGGATAGAAAAGTCCATGCAATTCGACCATATCTTTCCGAAAGGAGAGTTTGCCGTAACAGAAAAGATCGACGATTACACTCTGAGAGCTTCCGGTATGGATTTTAATCTTACCGATTGTCTGTTGGACGGGGTGGAAGTGATCGTTACATTCCAGGATGGCGGCTTGGCCGGCTATGACCTTGCAATCGTCGAAGATAGTTGGGACAATGACTTGAAACAGTTCAAACTAAAGCAGAATGACCAGGAAAACGCCTTGAAAGTCCCCGGTGACATTAATTTTTCTGTCGGTGACAAGTTTATCCTTACCGGCCTGAAAATGCCGCAAAGCTACAGGGATAACGCTTCATTACAGCTACAGGAAGAGGCGCAAGCATGGTTGGATGGCAAGTGTGAGAAACGCATCCAGTTACGAGGAAAATGTGATGAAATTGTTTTTCGTTTGCAAAACATCTTTATCGCCTGTGGCCAGATGGTTGGCGTATATTCCGAACAGTTAGATATCGATCGAGAGATTCGTGTTACCAAAATAAAAAGGTATATCGAGAAAGACGGTACACCTTCATACCGGTATGAACTTACCTTGTCCGATTTCCTTGAATCGAATGGTTTTAAGGATCTGGTGGATGATGTGAATAAAGTGCCGGAAGAGATTGAGGATGCGGTTAAGCCGGTTCGGGAACATACGAAACGTTCATGGCGGGACGTGATGGAAACTTTGGGCATGATGTTTGACCCGGAAGGGGATTATTTTACCGAACTTATCAAGCCGTTGGCCGTGCATACGGCGCAACTTATCGTCGGTACCAATTCCCAGCAGATGGAGCTTATAGGAATGAAGTTTATTCCGAATGCGGACAATGATGCCAACTATTTCAAGAATACGACAGGAAAGTTAGTACACTTTACCGTTAGCGAGGAAATCCGTGAATGGGCTATTCCGGCGGCTTCTTTCCGGCTGAATAATTCGCTTGCCTATTATGTTTATGCCAAATGTCCAAAAGAAGGAACAAATGGCTCAATATATGTCAGTGAACGGCAGATAAAGTTAGAGGATGAAACAGGGTTCTATCATTTCTGGGTAGGGGTGCTCAATACTCCGGAGGATGGCGTACGCTCTTGGCTTCCGAATTATGGATACACTGAGATAGCTGGTCAGACGATTACGACAGGGTTGATAAAGGACAAGTTAGCCCGGTTGGTGATTGATCTGGTGAATGGGACTATAACCGGACCTGTGATATTCAAATCTGGAACATCCGGTTATAATAACATTTCTGACCGTCCTAATCTTCAACCGTTGTATGATGGGATAAATGATGCCCTGACAGAAGCTGAAAATGCTTCAAATGCGGCTAATAATGCCCAATCGACAGCCAATAACAAGGCAAGGGTATTTTATCAAACGACGGCTCCAACATCGGGTATGAGGACTAATGACTTATGGGTGGATGGTGTGAATATTTATAGGTATAGCGGTTCTTCATGGGTTCTTGCCTCGAAGTATGACAATACGATAACGGAGATCAACGGTGGGCTCATAACAACAGGTGCAATCGCTTTTGGAAGCACAGGTGGAATGGCCGCTTCTGGTACGATCCGTATTTGGTCGGGAGGAGCAGCTGGGGCTAATGGACAACCACCTACTGATCCAACTTTTAGTGTTGATAGCTCAGGTAATGTGGTTTCAAATGGAACTATTACAGCGAATGACGCCATTTTGTTAAGAAATGGACAAGCAGGGATTACAGGATATGGCACATCTAATAGTTCTATAAGATTTTGGGCTGGAGGTTTAGTTCCAGAAAGTGCAGATTTTAGAGTTGACCAAAGTGGAGATGTTAATGTTAGAATGTTAAATGCTATAAGTCTCAATGGAGGCACATCTAATTTTTCAAGCATTTATTTAACCGACAAATCGTGGAATAATAACTATGTTAATCTGTTTGCAGCAAGAGAAGCTCAAGGTATGGAAATTCAAAGAACTTATCAAGGTATTTTAGGTAATATCGGAAAATTTATTGTAATGAAATACAATCCTGATGCAACGGCTTATCGGGAAATAAGTTTTTTTGTCAGACATTTTAAATCTGATGCCTCATGGGTATTTAGGACTTGTGTAAAAGCAAGTTTCTTACCAACGTTAACCCAGATTAATGATTTAGATACATCTGGAACAAAATATAATGTAAAATGGGATAGTGCAACAGGTTTATTATATATAGAATAAGAAGATGAATTTAACATTGAAAGACAGAGTATTAATACTCAACACCGTGTTACCACAGTTTGACACGAGAAAAAACATGGAACTGAAAGTATCGATAGACAGTAAGATAGCGATCTCGGAGGTTGATCAGAAGCGTATCGTTATCAAGGATATGGGGAGTGGTCAAATCAACATCGGATTTACTGATGCAGCGGCCATAACGGAAACAACAGATATAGCTTTGACTGATGAAGAACTTCAATACCTCAAACAACGTGTTGACTTCATAGATCGCAACGGCATGTTCTCTGAGTTCACGATGCCGACGTATGTCAAAATTTTGGATGAACCGCTAAAAGAGGAGCAACCGGGCGAATAATATAAAAATCCGCCTCCCATCTATCACAGACCGGAGGCGGAGAAATAACAAACACTGCCTTATGGCAATGAAAAACTCGTAACAAAGATGATCAAATAAAAACGGAAGGAGGTGTAAAGTGAATGTAGAATTAACCGATATACTAACAATAATCGGGACGTTAGGAGGATTCGAGGCGATAAAATGGGGGATTAGCTTCTATACGAACCGGAAGACAAACGCCCGTATCGAGGACGCCCATGCCGATGTGGAGGAGTTCAAGGCTTTACGTGAGTATAATGAGTTCCTGCAAAAACAGCTATCAGAAAAAGAAGAACGTTTTGTAGAACAAACCGGAAGGCTTCGACAGGTACAGGATGAGCTTTTTACTTTGAAAGAGAGCTATTCGGATGTCAAGCTTGAACTTGCACTGAAGAGATGTGAGAGAAAGAAGTGCGGTGATCGTGAACCGCAGAATGGGTATTAATATAGGAGGATAAAAATGAAAAAGATAGATACAATAATTATCCATTGTTCTGCAACACGTATAACATCCGATTATACGGTTGAGCAATTGGATGCCGGTCATAAAGCCAGAGGGTTTAAGCGTCCTGTTCAGACGGAACCATTAAAATATATTGGATACCAGTATTACATTCGGAAAGATGGTACGGTTTATCCTGGCCGCCATGAAGATGAAGTCGGGGCACACTGTAAAGGTTGGAATAATAGAAGTATTGGCATTTGCTACGAAGGAGGTTTGGATGCTTCCGGTAAGGCGGTGGACACCCGGACACCTGAGCAAAAAGATGCTATCAATAGCTTGGTGAATGATATTTGCCGTCGATGGAAAATTGTGCAGGTAATTGGGCATCGGGACACTTCGCCTGATACTAACAATAACGGAGTGATCGACCCTTTTGAGCGTATCAAGGAGTGTCCTTGTTACGATGTTATTCCGGAGTATCCCAATTTTTTACCAGAAGTAATAGTACGGAGATGAAAAAATGGCATGTAATATTTTTGTTGATCGGATTAGTTGGCAGCTTCCTTATTGGCTATCATGTCCGGGGAATCTGTGTAAAATATGAACAGGTCGAACGTGATACGATAGTGGATACTTTACGATCGGTTCTGCCGGTACCTTCCTTTGAAATCGAAGTAGGAGAGGTCGAAATACCCTATCCGATCTTCATCAAAGAGAAAGGACAGGATAAGATTGACACGATCTATGTTCCGGTACCAATAACTCAGAAAGAATATGTATCGGATAACTATCACGCCTGGGTATCAGGATACAACGCGGCTCTGGATAGTATAGATGTTTTTCCAAAGACGGTTTATATTACGGAAAAGATACCAGCCCGGCGATGGGGGCTTGGCGTGATTGGAGGCTATGGTGTCGGCCGGTCTGGATTGTCGCCCTATATTGGGCTCGGAGTTTATTATAGGATTTGGTGAATTATTCAAAAAATAAATACCTTTGTTGTTTATTAAAATACAGAATGACATTGCACAAAAATAAAGTAGCAAAAGACGATGATTCTTTAGTGAAAAAATTATCGTCAATGTGGGGGTTGGTTATTTCAGCCTTCACTTTAACTGGAATGGGATTTGGAGCTGGTTGTTATTTTTCAAGTGCTATCAATACCCTAAAGGTGAATAATATTGAAATGGAATATAAAGAGAAAATTATAGATTTAAAATCTGAATACGAAATAATCGTTGATGATTTAAGGAAGCGTATATATGAATGTAAAGAAGAAAAATTGAAAAATGGAACAGCGAACAGTAAATAGTTTTTTTAAAATAACGATGGTTTCGGTTGTTATTATAATACTAATTTTATTTGTATTTAGTATCTATTATAATATTGAATTGAGCAGCCAAATAGAAGACAGAAATAAGGTTATTGATAATTTAACCGTACAGAATGATTTATTGAATCAAGTAATACCTTTTGAAATAGATTCGACTGGAAGACAATATTATATATTTCTTAAGTCTGATAGTAATAAGATATATACCTATGATCAGCTTTATGATATAGTAAAAAAACAAACCAAAATAATCCAGAAACAAGATGCTGTAATATTAGCTGCAAAAAGAAAATACAAATTTAATTATTCGGTTAAATATGCAGGTGATTCCATACTTGTTGTCACATGGGATAAGTAGCACAGTTTTATATTCATGTGGAAAAAGAACTATCCAAATGGGAGCGATTTGAGATGGTCACTGGTGGACTTTTTGGATTGTTATTGTTTGGAATAGGTAGAGTTTATTTTATTATTAAAAATGGAACGTAAAGTTGGTATATATTAGCTAATTAATAAATTCAGCATCATTTTTATTTGAATCTTTAAAAGTTATATTTTGTATATTTGATTTGAAAAAGTAAGTAGATTTTAAATTAGATGATGTGATTTCTGTATATGCAAAATTGCATCTTATGAATTGTGTAAAGGTTAAATCAGATTTATCTATAGTGCTCTCTTCCAATCCTACGTTTTGTATATGTGCTTTAGATAGATCAGCGTTTATTATTTCAATTGCAGAAAAGTCAGAATCTCCTATAGTTGAATTAGACAGTTTTGTGTTTATTATAGATGCACATGATAAATTTGTATTTACAAGTCTTGTTGATACCATAGATGTTCCTTTGAATAAGGAATAACTTAAATTTGTATTTTGTAGGGTTGCATTGTCTAATTGGGCATTATTAAAATTTGTATAGTTTAAATGTGAATATAATATTTCTGATTGTAATAAATTTGCATGTACAAGTATAGAATTTCTCATATTTGTATATTCAATTTGCGCTCCTTGAAGATCACAATAGTACATAAATGCTTTATCTAATGAAACATGATTTAGATGTATTTTTTTTAAATGAGCAAAACTGAGATTAGCTCCATTTAAATGAGCATTCCATAAGGAAGCCGAGTAATCCGCAAATAGATATGTATTATCTGTTTTTTTAAAGAGTAAATTTAATATGGTTTGTATTTCATTAGAAGGAATATCCTTGTGATTTTTTTGATATGTTATATCTTGGGTTATAGTTGTAATGTGTGAACATAGAATTTTAAAAATACATTCTTTATATTCAGATTGGAATTCTTTAGCTAAAAAGAAAAGGGTGTATATTCCTCCAATTCGAGCAGATTCTTGACTATTGCCTAATAATTCTACACCTTTTGCAAATCTGGTATTATTCTCTGATATTGTTTGTGCTTGTAGTTGTTTCTCTTGTTGTGTTATTCTTTTCTGATTTTGAGAAATATTGTATACAACACCAAAAACCCCAAAAAGGCTAATCCAAAACATGAAAAAGTCTTTTATGTTTGTAATGTTGAAAGTATATAAAGGCCCAAAAGTGTACCCCATGTCTCCAATTATTATTAGTATAAATGGAACTAAAAATAAGCATACTAAAATTATCAACATATTGTTGTATATTATGGATTTAAATTTTTCAATCATGGTTGTGATCGATTTTAGTGATATATTTGTATTGGTAATAGAGGGGGAGGAAGAAGCCCCCAGCCGTTAGTAAAATCTCTAACCTTCCTACTAACATACGCATGCGACAGAACCGCATGGCCGGGGGCTAAATGCCCTCTTCCATGGTTCTGTCGCATTTTGTTGTTCGGAAAGTTAGAGATTGCAAATATAGTTACTAATGGCAACATATCAAAATAAAGAGCTTGGTGAATCAAACGGAAAACTCAATCTGTTTGTAGAAGAATAATTTCAGTTTGCTTACACGACATTCAAATTGGACAATGGCCTTATATTGCCCTATTTTGAATGTCGTGCTATTATCAAAACAGCAGTTTCCCATCCTTTTTATCCATCACCGCGTTGAAAACACTTTTATAGGTTTCATACAATTCTTTCCTACTTTCCGGTCCCGACCAATCGGCAAAAGACTCTCCGGCAAAGAATTTCCAAGCAAAAATACGTTTGGCTTTTTCGGATAAGCTTAATTGATCGATCTGATTTATTTTAGGCCATCCCATTTAAACAAGGATAACAACTTCCTGTTGGCTTCCCAAAGCACACTGTAGTCCCGTTCGATATACACACGAGCCAGCTTTAAAGTTGAATCGGAGTGGTTTAGCATTTCATCAACTCTGGCAATATCAATTCCAGCCTTATTTGCTGCTAACGTTGCCATCGTATGGCGGGCATAATAATAATTCAGATCTGGAACCTCTATTATTTTTCCTATCTCATCTAATCCTTTATTTATTGATTTATTGAAATTCTCTGAACTTCTATACCACTTATGAAAAATAAAGACTTTCTCTCCAGATGGGTCGGAGTATTTCTCAAACAGGCTTTTTATTTCCGGTTCAATCCTGACCTTCATTTCTGCCTTATCTTCACGCCTTGTGCGTGTCTTAGTCCTTTGATAGGTAATAATTTCGTTTTCGGCGGTAGGAGCATTATAGAAATCAGCACTATTCATGCCCATCATCGCAAATGATAAGATAAATAGGTCTTTCGCTAAATTGAAAACAGGCTGACCTCCATTGCGAGCATTTTGTTTATACGGAAGATCTATTATTTGCTGCACTTGGTCTATAGACAATGTTCGATGCTCACTTTTGGGAACTGGTGCGATTGTGTATTTTGAGAACGGGGAAAATGGGATGCGTATGATTCCTCTGTCCTCGTCGTTATATTCATTTTTAGCGAGGTTGTGTAGTGTTTTGATTTGTGATGTGTAAAGAGATATGCTCCGTTTACCTTTAGGCTTATCAGTAGGTTTTGATCCACCATCGCGACGCCCCTTAAAAGAAGGTTCGTTTTTCAGAAACTTCTCAAACGCCCTCATAAAAGATGCTGTAATAAGGTTTATGTCGAGTTCTTCTTTTCCGATAAACCTGACAAGCGCATTTATGGCTATCCGATAGTTCTTTGCCGTACCCAACCTTCCATCTTGCTCAAGATCATCCGCTATTTTTCGTCCATAGGAAATGAAATTCAGACTGAAATTCTTTTCCTCTGTAGTCAAGTACTCCACAATTCGATCAACATCCCAGTGTTCTGCTTCAACACCTGCGGATGTCAATTTTTTCTTAAATCCTAATATCATCTCTTCCATTAGGTCGATTACGGCTTGATTCTTGATCTTGATTTTTTCTTTTCCGTTGTCTTTCTTTTTTATAATATCTGAAGCTGATACATTGTGGCTGGTCTTGATGTATTTGGACTTGCCTTTCTGTGTAATACGGATTTTTACGTTATATGTACCATCTTCTTTCCGTTGATGCGGGAGTACCAAAAATTTGAATGTAGCCATAATCGTGCGCTGTAAAACATTTGTAAAAAAAATAGTACACAAAAGTACGTCAAAAAGATATTTTATATGTACGTGTTTGGATTATTTAATTAGCTGAAAGAATTTAATTGTATAATTAAATGACTGACTATTAGTAGATTATTGATGTTTTGTTCGCGTGAAAATACGGTGTGTTAGCTAATAATTGAACAATAACTTTTACTTTTCATTGTTGTGTATATTCTGTCTTATGCCCACAAAAGTATAAAAAAATGAATAGACAATGTCATGGCTCCGCTTATTTTTCATTTGATAAAAAAGGACCTGTTTCGTTGAAGTTTGGATACTTTTTCTGAAACAGGTCCTATGGAATAGGTAAAAGGTCCGGTTTAGAAGGTTTTTGGCTTTTATGGATAAAAAATGTTTTCTTATTCTCTACCGCCGCCTAAAGCTTGATAAAGGTTGATCACGCTTTGTATCTCGGTGAACCGGTTAGCTGTTTGTGACAGCTGTGCACTCAACAAGGACTGGCGGGCGGTCAGCACTTCCAGATAGGTCGTCGTACCATGTTCCATCAGCAACGAGGTGCTTTCCAATGCTTTTTCCAAGGATTGGATTTGCTTTTCGAACAAAAGGGTCTTGGCCTTGCTTGTCTGGCAGGCGACTAAAGCGTCGTTGACTTCGCTGCCGGCATTCAGCAAAGCCTGCTGGAAAGACAGGCTTGCTTCTTCCTGCTGTGCTTTGGCGATGCGGTATTGGGCCATGATCTGTCCTTTATTGAACAACGGTTGTGTGAGTGAGCCGACTGCCGAAGCCAGGAATTTGCCTGGATTGACGATCATACTCCCTGCCGAGTTGGTCCATCCGGCACTTCCACTCAGTACGATGGAAGGATAGAAAGCGGCACGAGCCAGGTTGGTCGCGTAAAATGCTTGTTCCAGCGAACGTTCGGCAGCACGTACATCGGGACGGTTCGATAACATTTGCATCGGTACGCCGACTGCTACGTCTTCCGGGAGCCGCTGGTCGGCCAGCTTTCCACGTTCGTAGCGGCGCGGTGTCTCAGCGAGCAATAGGGCGAGACTATTTTCGACTTGGTTGATCTGCTCTTTCAAGTCAAGAATGGAAGTCTGTACGCTGTAGTAAGCCGCTTCCATTTGGGAAGTGGCCGCCTCGTTGGCTAATCCGGCATCCATCAATGCACGGGTAGAAGCCACCGTCTCTTTCCAGGCTTCTTCTGTCTGTTGCGAAATGGCTAACTGTTCATCTAACATCAACAATGTATAGTATACGTTGGCGATCCCGGCGATCAACTGGGTACGCACAGCCTGCTGGTAGTCCTTGCTTTGGGCATACAGTGCTTTGGCCTGTTGCTTGGCATTGCGCAGACGTCCGAAGATGTCCAGTTCCCAACTGGCTGTGACTGGCAGCGTGTATGTCTTTGTCGCTTTCCCACCGTCGAAACTGCTGATCGTTCCTTGCGGGGAAAGTGCGAACGAAGGAAGGAAAGCAAGTTTTGCCGACATTAACGCCGCTTCCGCTTCCTCGATCTGCAATTGGGCGGACCGGAGGTCGGTGTTGTTTTGTAACCCTTGTTCGATAAGAGCCTGTAACTGCGGGTCCGTAAAAAGTTCCCGCCAGTTCACATTACCGAAGTTGGTCGTATCATCGACAGCCACCTCTTCTCCGTACAGGTTGTCCGGAGTCGTCTCGGCCGGTTGATATTTGGTGTATATGCCGCAACTGCTCAACAGGGCGGTTGCGGTTGTTAATACGATTATTTTCTTCATACCTTATTTATTTTCATTGTTTAAACCGTCACGTTCGGTTTGGCTCTTTTGCTTTTCCAACGCAACTTGCATATCGGTTTCAACTTCCATCGGCGGACGGATTTTTTCTTGCATGTATTCGAAAATGATGTAGAATACCGGCACGACGAACAGTAATGCCAATGTCCCGACTGCCATACCGCCGACAACACCTGTTCCTAATGAACTGTTACCGTTGGCTCCGGCTCCGGATGCGAACATAAGCGGAAGCATACCGAAGATCATCGTAAGTACGGTCATCAAAATCGGACGTAAACGGGCTTGTGCGGCCGAATAAGCCGATTCGACGATCCCCATCCCTTTACGACGGCGTTCGATGGCGAACTCAGTAATCAAAATCGCCGTCTTGGCCAAAAGTCCGATCAACATGATTACACCGGTCTGCAAGTAGATGTTATTTTCCAATCCAAACAGTTTGGCAAACAGGAATGAACCCATCAAACCGAACGGAACAGACAGGATAACGGCCCAGGGCACAAGAAAACTTTCGTACAGACAAGCCAGAATCAAGTAGATAAGCAAGATACAGACCGCATAGATAAAGAGTGTCTGCGAGCCTCCCGTATTGGCCTCTTCACGTGCCATACCGCCATACTCGTACCCGTATCCTGTCGGCAGCATTTGGGCAGCCACTTCCTCGATGGCCTGTTGTACTTCACCCGTGGAATATCCCGGTGCCGGGTTCACATTGACCGTGATACAGCTAAAGAGGTTGAAACGATTGGATACTTCAGGTCCGAGTACCCGTTTCAGGGTTACGAACTGGCTGAGCGGAGCCATTTCCGTCCCGTTGCGGACGAACATGTTGTTCAGGGCTTGTTCGTCAAGACGATATTCAGGTGAGGCTTGTGACATCACACGGTATACTTTCCCGAATTGGTTGTAGTTGGAAACGTATGCACCACCACAATAGCTACCCAATACGTCGAGAACCGTCGAAGGTGAAATGCCTGCTCGTTTACATTTGGCTGCATCCACATCGACCGATATCTGCGGGAAGTTCATTGCATAAGAAGTATAAGCCATTGCAACTTCTGGGCGCTGGTTTAAAGCTCCGATATACTGCATGGCGTTGCCGTAGAAAGTGCTCATATCTCCACCTGTACGGTCCTGCAAGTTCAACTCGATAGAGTTACCCAGACCGTAGCCCGGAATCATACCCGGCTGGAAGCAGAATATCTGCGCTTCTTTGATTTGGGCGAATTGTGCGTTTAGGCGGGCTACTACTGCGTCAGAAACATGTTCGGCCCCTTTTCTTTCATCCCAGTTTTTCAAACGGATGATTGCCATACCGTAGGAAGTACCTTGACCAGCCAGGAAGCCGTAGCCAGCTACGCGGGCGTAGTGTTCTACTTCGGGCGTGTTCTTCAGGATATTCTCTACTTTGTCCAGCACCTTGCCCGTTTCTTCCAATGTGCTACCCGGAGCAATGGCCACGTTTGCCATGATGGTCCCTTGGTCTTCTTGCGGGACAAGACCTGTTTTGGTATTGCTGATAAGCCATCCCAGCAGAATAATGGATGCGATCGTTCCGGCCCATACCATCCAGCGGTGGTGAATAAAGAACATGACGCCTTTTTTGTATTTGCCCAACACGGCATTGAAAGAGGCATTGTAGGCTGCACGTACACGTCCGTTGAAACTTTTGGCACTCTTGTTTCCATCGCTCGGGCGCATCATCATAGCACACAAGGCGGGGCAGAGCGTCAATGCACAGATCATGGAAAGACCTACGGAGGTTGCCATCGTCACACCGAATTGTGTGTAGAAAATACCAGAAGTACCGCCCATGAAAGTTACCGGTATGAACACGGCCATGAACACACAGGTACAAGAGATAACGGCCATCGTCACGTCACCCATCGCATCTTTCGTTGCTTGATAGGACGAGGTGTAACCCGCATCGAATTTCGCCTGTACGGCTTCTACCACTACGATCGCGTCATCCACTACCGTACCGATGGCAAGCACCAGGGCAAACAGGGTCAGAATGTTGATCGTGAATCCGGCTGCGGTCAGACAGGCGAATGTACCGATCAACGAAACGATGATTGAAATAGACGGGATCAAGGTACTCTTGAAGTCTTGCAGGAAGAAATACACCACGAGGATTACGAGGATGATCGCCACGATCAGTGTTTCGACTACATTATAAATAGAAGCAAATAAGAAGTCGTTGGAGCTCATCATCGTGATGAATTCCATACCTGTAGGCAATTCTTCTTTCATCTTTTCCAATTCGGCGGCAATACGTTCGTTGACTTCCGTAGCATTGGAACCGGCTACCTGGTAAATCATGAATGTCACGGCTGGTTTGCCGTCCATTTGGCTGTCGAAACCGTAACTCAATGTTCCCAACTCAACCTTAGCGACATCTTTCAGGCGTAAGACAGAACCGTCTTCCTGAGCACGGACGACGATATTCTGGAATTCTTCTACGCTCTTCAAGCGTCCACGATATTTCATCGTATATTGGAAAACGTTTTTCGAGTTTTCACCCAGCGAACCGGTCGCCGATTCGATGTTCTGCTCGGCGAGCGCCGCCGTCACGTCCGACGGGATGAGTTTGTACTGGGCCATCACATCGGGCTTGAGCCAGATACGCATCGAGTAGTCGGCACCGAGCGTGAAGGCCTCGCCGACACCCGCGATACGGAGGATGCGGGGTTCGATGTTGATCTTCGAGTAGTTCGACAGGAACGTTTCGTCGTATGTGTCGTCGGGGCTGTAAAGCGAGAAAATCTTCACCATGGAGGTCTGTCGCTTCATGGTCGTCACACCGATCTGCGTGACTTCGGAAGGCAGCTGTCCCGTAGCGCGCGATACTTTGTTCTGCACGTTGACGGCAGCCATGTCGGGGTCGGTGCCCTGGCGGAAATAGACAGTTACGCTTGCGCTGCCCAAAGCGGCGCTGGAAGTCATGTAGGTCATGTCCTCCACACCGTTGATAGCCTGCTCGAGCGGTACGATGACCGATTTCTGGATCGTCTCGGCGCTGGCACCCGGATATGAGGCGCGCACCATCACCGTCGGGGGTGCGATGTCGGGATACTGCTCCACGGGCAGCGTCGCCAGACCGATCAGACCGCCGATTACGATTACGATGGATATGACCGACGCCAGTACGGGTCGTTCGATAAAATGTTTCAGTGTCATAGGTTATTCCTCCTTTTCGGTTTCGGTTTGGGCGGCAGCTGCCGGTGCGGCCTGGGGTGCGGCGCCCTGCGTCTTGGCTACGATGGGGGTACCCTCGCGCAGCAGGCCTACGCCTTCGGCTACGATGACGTCACCCGGAACGAGGCCCGATTTGACGATATACTCCCG
>OGMU01000459.1_pt1 | contig 18284 bp, 12 predicted proteins | sample 1573331 | NCBI WGS metagenome assembly OGMU01 (sample SAMEA2581990, study PRJEB24529) | metagenome | biome: Human gut stool | place: China | collected 2011
CAAGGCCATTGACCAGCTACCGGCATCGCTCCAGGGAGTATCCCCCTGGTTGGTCGTCAATTTCACACGCCAATAGTAAGGTTTTCCCGATTCCAGGGCTTTCCCGGCATACGGAACCAGTACCGACTCGTCCGAACGGACCACACCCGAATCCCACAAAAGCCCGTCACCGGATTCCAATTGTTCAGGAGAAGCAGCCACCTGTATCTGATAGGCCGTCTGTTTCAAGTCCGGTTTGCCGGAAGCAATCTGCCAGGAAAAGCGGGGTTGCATCACATTGATTCCCAATGGATTTTCTTTCATCTCCAACCGGAGGTTCTTCACTTCGACGGTCGAATCGGACGAACATCCCGCCCATCCTAAGACCAAAGCGACCAGAAGCAATAAAGCTGTCTTTTTCATATCGTTGCGATTTAATCTGTTAATAGCATGACTTTGTTTTCAAAGGAAACGATTTCTTCACAGACACCATTTCTAAAAATGATTTTATATCTTATGATTTTGATAAAAACACTACAAGCCACTCCCAACAACATCTAAAGAGAAACTATGATTACATGATGGTTATTTTGCAAAATCTTTATAGAGATGATTTTACACTTGATGGGTTTTCGGTGTGATTTCCCTGTATTGCATCAGTATCTTTCAATACTTTTCCCTAAAACTTCCCTCAGGCTTATATCTACAAGAGTTTCATAAACCTCTAATTTCTTTCTGTCCAAATAAATTTTAGCCAAACAGAAATACCTAATGAGTGAGACCAGATTCTTCTATTCTGAAAAAACTCTTACCATAGTTCTTGGAGAACTGAGTACAATTAGGAGAGGGTAAAAGAGATTATTATATTGTTGGTTCAATAGAAAATCAGAGAGAAAAACTGATCTTGCTAAAATTGCGATCAAATATCACATTTCTTTAATAAGGATTTGGTTCTTCGTCAATTTAGAGGTAACGCCCAATAATCAAAGTTCAATATATGAAGAGGTTTAAATGAATTTTGAAAACAGAAAATGACATGTTTCTTCATGTAGCCGAATAGCAGAATATAAGTAAATTAAGGGTTCCTAAATTGATAAAGAACCAAAAACTGTTATATAAATTGCCCGTTGAGGTGGCAAGAACTGATTTTCTGCAAAACCAAAATCTTGATTGTTTATTTACTGTTAAATATATTAATCTTAATAATATTTATTTTTATGTTCATGTTTTTTGTTTAACTTTACAGCCGATATAAGATACTATAACAAGGAAAGATCATCTTGTATTGAAATATTTAGATGTGTTTTTGATAAATATTTATTTATAATACTTTTGCATTATATAATTGTACTCAGTTCTCCAAGAACTACGGCAAGTTTTTTTTAATTAAAACAAAAAGGCCTATGATATAAAATGTGTTTTTAAAAATTCCGATATCAAGTTTTCACTTGGTATATAATTTATTTAGTTAACAATTAAAGCAATACATGAAAAGATGCAAAAACAGAATTGTAATCTTCCAATAGGAAGAAAGAACTCGTTGTCTCGAGTTTCGAAAGTAACTTGTGGGTTACTTTTTTGTTTGACTACCTGTGCTTTTGCGGTGGATGGTAAAGTCAATATGGGGAGCAATGGCGTAGATGACAAAAAAGTAGTTCCCTTGGTCGGCACAACCAAAACCAAATTGGACGGTGTAAATCAAGAAGGTTTCAAAGTAAAAGGACAGGTTTCAGATAATGTCGGTCCGTTACCAGGAGTGAATGTCATGGTCAAAGGAACCATGACAGGAGTAATAACCGACATGGACGGCAATTTTGAAATCGTAGCCCCTTATTCGAAAGCGACTTTAGTCTTTTCGTATGTGGGATATCAACCCAAAGAAGTTTCACTGAAAGGAGAACGAATTGTAAATGTCAAAATGGTTGAAGATGCCAAGGCATTGGAAGAAGTCGTTGTTGTAGGATATACAACACAACGGAAAGCAACTATCACTGGATCTGTAGCAACGATTACCACAAAAGATTTGAAACAAAGTCCGACAGCTAATTTAACAAATGCCTTGGCCGGACGTATGCCGGGTCTGATGGCAAATCAATTCAGTGGAGGCGAGCCGGGTGTCGATGGAGCAGACTTGCGCATCCGCGGAGCCTCTACATATGGAGACCAGACACCGATCTTCATCATTGACGGTGTGGAACGCGATGATATGGCTTATTTAGCACCAGAAGAAATTGAAACATTTACTATTTTGAAAGACGCTTCAGCAACGGCTGCATATGGAATTCGTGGAGCAAACGGTGTAGTCGTAATCACAACTAAACGTGGACAAGCGTCCGAAAAACCATCCGTGAGTTTCAAAGCATCAGTCGGAACAAACTCTCCTGCTAAGTTCCCTGAATATTTAGGTTCAGCTCAATATGCTGAACTTTACAACGAAGCTCGCATGAATATGGGGGTAGATCCATCTTCTCCAGATCTATTCTCTACAAATGTTATCGAAGATTTCAAAAATGGGAAAGGATATAATTGGGATTATTTTGATTATGCTTTCAAACCAGGTATTCAGCAGGATTATAGTTTGTCTGTCCGAGGCGGCTCCGAACGCGCCCGTTACTATGTAATGGCAAATTATTATAAGCAAGACGGTAACTACAAACATACGGACATGGCGGATTATAGCACACAAGCTGTATTTCAGCGTTATAATTTTCGTGCGAATGTAGATGTGGATATTACAAAGAACTTTTATGTTAAGGTCGACTTGGGTGCACGCATTACCGACCGTAATGCCCCAGGTACAACCGCTAGCCGGGTAGTGTCTATTGCAAATACGCAACCACCTCATTTACCTATTACACTACAAGACAATGGTAATGCGGCCAATGAAACGTATGCCTTAAACAATCCGAAAGGTATGCTCTATGGTGACCAGCAACATCGTTACAATATCTTAGGTGAATTAAGCCGTACCGGATATTTGAATGAGAAAAAAACGTTTTTGAATGGAACGTTTTCAATCGGTCACAAATTGGATTTCATTACAAAAGGATTAAAAGTTGAAGGTAGTATCTCGTATGACGCAAAAGAAGGTCGTTGGATACGGCGTGTGCTGGAAACACGTCAAGATGGTTATGCGAACTATGGTAGATATGCTACTTTCCAACCGGATGAAAGCGTATATGGCTCTTATTATTTGCATTCTACGGAACCTTATGCAGGAGCTTATCGCTTAGGTAATCCTTGGTATAGTACAGACGAAACGATTAGTAATGGTTTTAGTCACAATGCCGCGGAAAACAAAACTTACTATCAATTAAAATTGGACTATCAACGTGAGTTCGATCGACACAATGTTTCCGCTATGGTACTATTCAACCGCTCATCACGAGCCTATGATAATCGAGTAGAATATCGGTATCAAGGTATTAGTGGGCGCGCAACGTATGCATATGACAACAAGTATTTGACTGAATTCAATATTGGCTACAACGGATCTGAAAATTTTGCTCCGGGTAATCGATACGGTGTGTTCCCGGCAGGATCTATCGGTTGGGTGATTTCTCGAGAAGCATTCATGAAAGGAACTGAGAAGTGGTTGGATAATTTAAAGTTGAGAGCCTCTTTCGGTCTTGTAGGAAGCGATAAAATTTCAGATAATAACGACGATCGTTTTGCCTACCTTCAATTCTTCCAAGGAGGTGATGGCTACAGTTTCGGCTTTAATGAGTTTGGCTCTGGATACGATGGGCTGAAAGAAGGGAACTTCGCCAACCCAAATTTAACTTGGGAAAAAGCTCGTAAAACGAATGTCGGTTTCGATGCGACCCTATTCAATGGGAAGTTAACTATTGCTGCCGACTACTTTAGAGAACATCGATACGATATTATCACAACACTAAGCGATGGCGACAAGATGGGATATCCAGACATAGTAGGAAAAGACGCTCCATTTGTAAACTCTGGAATTGTGGACAATCAGGGTATTGATTTCGAGTTAGGTTGGAACTCCACAATCGGTAAAGATTTCCGTTATTATATCAAACCCAATTTCACATTCGCCCGTAATAAGATCAAATTCATGAATGAAGTTGATTATGGAAATGAATATCGCCAAAAGACCGGGCGGCGATTAGGAGAACATTTTGTATATGTAGTCGATCACTTTGTATATGATCAAGCAGAAGCGGATAAATTGAATGCAATGAATGACGGCCGTGGTTTCCAGCCTTGGGGCGAATTGCATCCGGGTGATGTCGTATATAAAGATTTGAATCAAGACGGTAAAATCGATGACTATGGCGACCGAACACATATGGGATTTCCACGTACACCGGAAATACAATTTGGTATTCCTTTTGGAATACAATATAAAGGCTTTGACGTCAGCGTAATGTTTCAAGGCTCTTTAAACTCCAGCATATTGTTGAATGGAGCCGCAGTTTGGGATTTTCCATCCTACGAACAAGATCAATATGGTAAAGTGAAACACATGCACTTGAACCGTTGGACAGAAGCTACAAAAGATGTGGCAACTTACCCACGCTTAACATACGGAGCTTATGAAAACAACAAAAATGGGAACAGCAGTTTATTCTTGTACAATGCAAATTATATCCGGTTGAAAAACTTAGAAGTGGGGTATTCGTTACCCAAAAACATAATTCGTTTTGCAGGTTTGCAAAATGTACGCTTTTATGTACAAGGTTTAAACTTACTAACATTCGACAGTTTGGATGATGTCGACATGGATCCTGAAACGAAAGAAGGTTCCGGTGACTGGTATCCGATCCAGAGAGTCTATAATTTTGGTGTCGAAATTACATATTAATTATTTAAATCTTTTGAAAATGAAATTACAAAAATCAATCATAGGAATTGGAGTATTACTCCTGTCTCTTTCATCTTGTGACGACTTCTTGGACAGAATGCCTGATGATAAGAAAAATGAGGTAGATGTATTTACTCGTTATGAACAAGTCGATAACTTGGTGACCGATTTGTATGCAAGAGCAAAGTTCGCAAATAGACCGCTGATTTTCATGAATCACTTCGGCTCTGCAGGATTGACAGACGAATGTACGGCTTCCAGCCATGAACAAGCCATTCCGCATCAATTCAACATTGGGAATTATGGACCTTCACAAGGTATGCCAAACAACAGTAGTTGCGGACAATACTGGTGGGACTTATATAATGGTATCCGACGTGCCAATATCATTTTGGAAGGTGTAAAAAAATACAATACTCCAGATAACCCCAAAGACGGTCGGGAAGGCGACTTAGAACGTCGCTTAGGTGAAACATTATTTTTCCGTGCATACTTGCACTATCTCGTAATCCGAGCTTATGGTGAAGGAGTATATATGGATCATGTTGTCGTTCCAGGTGAAGATATGGCGTATGTAAAAGAGTCTTTTCATAGTATGGTCGAAAAGATTTGTGCCGATGCCGATGCCGCTTATGAAAAGGTAGACGCCTCTTACGGAGGTGAGTATTTTGGTCGTGTCGACAAGGGGGCTTGTTTAGGATTGAAGGCGATTGTCCGTTGGATGGCTGCAACCCCTTTGTGGAATGGCGGGACGTTGCCAAACGACACACGAGCTTTCAAAGATGAATATACTACTTATGATCCGAAACGCTGGGAAGCAGCTCGCGATGCAGCAAAAGATGTATTGGAAGCGAAAGATGTCAATGGAGCTATTCGGTATAAATTATATGCACCGGCAGCAATGGATGCAGATGACTTTAAAGACGTTGATGGCAATGCCAATACAAACAATGGAAAAGTACAAGAGCGACTATGGCAAATGTTTTACAACATGGATGCGATTCAACAGGAATGGGTTTGGTTTACCACTCGTGATAAAGATACGGGCTGGTCTGGCGATGTCTTGCCTCCTTCCCAAAATGGTCATGCCCGTCAACGTCCTCTGCAGGAACAAGTCGACGAATATGAATACATAAGCCCTGACGGATATGGCTACCCTATTTATGATAGCCGAGCTAAAATAGATGGTTATGATGACGAAAACCCTTATGAAAGCGTAAAACGTGATCCGCGTTTCTATCGTGATATCCGTTATCATGGTTCTTGGTATGGTGGTAAACAATTGAATACAGCCGAAGGCAAAGATGCCGTGAGCAGTAGTTATTTGGAAGCCTCTTCTCACTCTGGTTATTATTTGAGAAAACTGTTCAAAGACGGATGGGATAGAAACAAAGGTGGACATGTGATCAACGGACCTGCTATTTGGCGTCTGCCGACATTCATTTATATTTATGCAGAAGCTGTGAACAAAGTAAGTGGCCCCACACAAGAAATCTATGATTTAGTCAATTCTGTAAGGGAACGTTCTTTCATGGCTCCGATGCCTCCAGCTGTCCTAACTGATGCAAACTTGATGCAAGAATATATCCAACGCGAACGTCGTGTAGAATTATTCTATGAGAATTGGCGCTATTGGGCAACACGCTTATATATGGAATCAGATGATCCTATTGAGTTAGCCAAAGAAAAAAACTATATTGGACCAGAGAGTTGGCCGTATGCTAAAAGCCAACGTTGTTCACACGGCATGAAGCCTGTAGAAGATCAAAATGGAAAAATTGAAGTGGACGGGAAACGGTATAAGATGAAACGCATTGCGGTAAATGACGGACGTGTATTCTATAGCCCTCGTTCTTATTTTTGGCCGATTATGCAAGATGAATTGTCTCGCACTCCAACATTGATTCAAAATCCAGGATGGTAGTAAGAGACATCTGATTATCAAAAATCAGGAAGTAAAACCCTTTTGGTATATGGGTGTACCAAAAGGGTTTTTTATAAGGCTACTGGATATTTTACTAATTCTTACACATAAATAAAGAATGTATCGAATGAAATGTGAAACATCAAGATAAAATATATACTTTTGTCTATAGAAGAAATCTATAAAGAAAGAACGATATGAATTATTACGAACTTACATTCACATACACCTCCCCTGTCGAGACTTCCATTATCAACGACGTGCTGGCCGCCGAGCTAGGAGAAATCGGTTTTGAAAGTTTTGCCGAAAACGAAAAAGGGTATATTTCCGACCAATTATATAATGTAAAAGGATTGCAGGACAAACTTGCCGAATTTCCACTGGAAAACGTGGATATCCATTTTACCGAAACATTGGTGGAAAGCAAGGACTGGAACGAGGAATGGGAAAAGAACTATTTCAAGCCGATCCGCATCGGTAAGGATTGCATCATCCGCGCCTCCTTCCACGAACATGAGCCGGGTTATGCCTATAATATCATCATCGACCCGAAGATGGCATTCGGAACCGGCAACCACGAGACAACTTTCCTGATGATCAGCAAAATACTCAAATTAGACCTCACCAGCAAAGAACTACTCGACATGGGTTGCGGAACAGCCGTACTGGCCATCCTTGCCCATATGAAAGGAGCCAGACGCGTGGTGGCCATCGACATTGACGAATGGGCCTACAATAATGCACTCGAAAACATACGTCTAAACAACACGAACGATATCCAGGTCGCCCTTGGGGGAGCCGAACAGATCCCTGCATTCGGAACCTTCGACATCGTGTTTGCGAATATCAACCGGAATATCCTGCTGAATGATATCCGCCATTACAGCGAATGTATGAAACCAGGAGCCTTCCTTTACATGAGCGGCTTCTATGTACAAGACATTCCGGCCATCGAAGAAGAATGCAAACATAACGGATTGGCATTGTTATCGCACACAGAGAAGAATAATTGGGCTGCGGTGAAAGTCCAGAAACAATAACATTAATTAACCCTAAAAGTTAAGGTCCAAATAAACCATCATTCAAGTATATTCGTTATCTTAGTAGCAATATTATAAAAAGAAAGAGTTATGAAAAACGTAGATTCTAAATTATTACTGGGATTAGTAGTTGGTGCAGCCGTTGGCGCCGCAGTTGGTTATCTGGCAGCAACAGATAAAAGAGAACAACTACTGGAAGAATTGAATGGTGTAGTTGGTAAAGTAAAAGAAGGCTTCAATTCAGCTCTTGCTAAATACAAAGAAGGAAAAGCTGAAATTGCAAAAACTACAGAAGAAATCGTAGCAGAATAATTTTGTATGGAGAAAGACGCAGGTGAAATCTTCCGTGAACTGAAAAAAGATCTTTCGGCTTACGTGGAGTTGAAGCTCGAACTCCTAAAATTAAACACATATGAGAGAACAGGAAAGGTTATTGCTGTTCTCTCGTATGGTGTTATTTTATTATTTCTGGCTTTCTTTGCGATTCTGTTCATTTTCCTCGCATTAGGTTTTTTCTTGGGGGATCTGTTCGGTTCGGCAGGTGCGGGATTCGGCGTGGTAGCCGTGCTCTATCTGCTGCTGATCGGCATTATTGTTATGAACAAAGACAGAATCAGCAATAAAGTATTAAACGTTGTGATCTCCGCATTGACAACAAATGATGATAAAACAAACGCGATAGACAATGAACAATCCGCAACCGACACCACTGGAGAAACTGATTTCTGACCGTCGCCGCATCCAACAGGAATGTACGATACAGGAACAGAAATTGAATGCTGATTTCTCTCACATACAAGAGAACGCCGGCACGTTGTTACTTTCAGGTGTCTCCGCTCTCTTATTCCCTAACACAAAAACCAAATCCAAAGGAACGGAAAGCAACCAGCCTGTACATACTTCAGAAGTGCCATCCATGTCGTTTGGATTTGCCGACTATCTTTCTGTGGCACAAGGATTATTACCTGTTGCATGGGATGTTGCACGCCCATTATTGACAGCTTGGGGCATCCAGAAAGTCCAGGCGTGGATAATAAAGAAACTTTTCAAGAAAAAGAAATAAGCTGCAACAATTAATTTATGTTAGAGGGCATATTTTTCTTGTCCTAATTCCTGTACAATAAAAAAAATGACTAAATTTGCAGTCGTTAAAAACAGCGTGCTACGAATATATTTTCCTTGCGGCTGTTAAGTTAAATTGGAGATAAGTAATATTTTTAATAAACCCATAAAAGTTTTATTACAATGATTAAAGTAGGTATTAACGGTTTCGGCCGTATCGGACGTTTCGTTTTCCGTGCTGCTCAAAAGAGAAGCGATATTCAGATCGTAGGTATTAACGACCTTTGCCCGGTTGATTACTTGGCATACATGCTGAAATACGACACAATGCACGGTCAGTTCGACGGAACTATCGAAGCTGACGTTGAAAACAGCAAGCTGATCGTAAACGGTAAGGAAATCCGCGTAACAGCAGAACGCAATCCGGCTGATTTGAAGTGGGATGCAGTAGGTGCTGAATACGTAGTAGAATCTACTGGTTTGTTCCTGACTCAGGAAAAGGCTCAGGCTCATATCGAAGCTGGCGCTAAATATGTAGTTATGTCTGCTCCTTCCAAGGATGCAACTCCTATGTTCGTTTGCGGTGTAAACGAAAAATCATATGTTAAAGGTACTCAGTTCGTTTCTAACGCTTCTTGTACTACTAACTGCTTGGCTCCTATCGCAAAGGTTCTGAATGACAAGTGGGGGATCACAGACGGTTTGATGACAACTGTTCACTCTACAACTGCTACTCAGAAAACTGTTGATGGTCCGTCTATGAAGGACTGGAGAGGTGGCCGCGCTGCTTCTGGCAACATCATCCCTTCTTCTACAGGTGCTGCTAAGGCTGTAGGTAAAGTTATTCCTGAACTGAACGGTAAACTGACTGGTATGTCAATGCGTGTTCCGACTCTGGACGTTTCTGTTGTTGACTTGACAGTTAACTTGGCTAAACCGGCTACTTACGCTGAAATCTGTGCTGCAATGAAGGAAGCTTCTGAAGGCGAACTGAAAGGCGTACTGGGTTATACTGAAGATGCAGTAGTTTCTTCTGACTTTTTAGGTGACACTCGTACTTCTATCTTCGATGCTAAAGCTGGTATCGCTTTAACAGATACATTCGTAAAGGTTGTTTCTTGGTATGATAACGAAATCGGTTATTCTAACAAGGTTCTTGACCTGATCGCTCATATGGCATCTGTAAACTGCTAATCAATCAAGATTATATAGTTTGAAAGCCGCATCCTTCGGGTTGCGGCTTTTTTTTGTATCTTTGTATCACTATGGATACCTATCAACTTATCACTGTTTTAGGGCCGACAGCATCCGGTAAAACAACATTTGCCGCTGCACTCGCTGCCCGACTGAACACGGAAATCATCAGCGCCGATTCCAGACAGATTTACCGTTCAATGGATATCGGAAAAGGAAAGGACCTGGCCGACTATACAGTAAATGGAAAAACGATTCCTTACCATCTGATCGACATCTGCGATCCGGGATATAAATATAACGTATTCGAATACCAGCATGATTTCTTCCGAGCTTATGAAACAATCCGGAAAAAAGGGAAACTGCCGATTCTATGCGGTGGTACAGGTATGTACATTGAAGCCGTACTGAAAGGATATAGACTCTTGGATGTTCCCCAGAACCCTGGGCTGCGCGAGTCGTTGAAAGATAAATCACTCCCGGAATTGGAGCAGATACTTGCCGGCTACAAGGTCCTCCATAACAAGACAGATGTGGATACCGCCCAACGGGCCATCCGGGCCATTGAAATCGAAGAGTATTATAAGAACGAAGCTCCGGATGTCAATGAATATGATCCAATCAACAGCCTGATCATCGGTATCGACATAGACCGGGAGCTACGACGCGAAAAGATCTCCCGCCGCTTGCGCGTCCGCCTGGACGAAGGGATGGTCAACGAGGTGCGGAAGATCATCGACTCGGGAGTTAAGCCGGAAGATCTGATCTACTACGGACTGGAATATAAATATCTTACTTTATATATAATAGGCAAACTGTCTTATGAAGATATGGTTTCCCAACTGGAGATCGCCATACACCAGTTTGCCAAACGGCAAATGACCTGGTTCAGAGGCATGGAGCGCCGGGGAAGCACTATCCATTGGATAGATGCTACATTGCCGACAGAAGAAAAGATAGAGAAGACATTGGAGTTATTGAAATTATAAGAATATTTAGACTGACAAATCAGCATTTACAATTCAAATCTACCCAATTTTGAAACAAAACAATCATATTATGATAACAGTTAATGATTTAAAGAATAGAGACAATTTCTTTCTGATGGCAGGTCCCTGCGCAATCGAAGGAGAAGATATGGCATTGCGTATTGCAGAGAAAGTAGTCGGTATCACGAATAAGCTGAATATCCCATATATATTCAAAGGATCATACCGGAAAGCCAACCGTTCTCGGCTGGATTCTTTCACAGGCATTGGCGATGAGAAAGCACTGAAAATACTCCGCAGGGTAGGCGACACGTTCGGTATTCCGACTGTAACCGATATTCACGAAACAGCTGAAGCTGCAATGGCTGCCGAGTATGTGGATATCCTGCAAATCCCTGCTTTCCTCTGCCGGCAGACGGACCTGCTGGTAGCTGCTGCCAAGACAAGGAAAATTGTCAATATCAAAAAAGGACAGTTCCTCTCGCCGGGAGCCATGCAATTTGCCGTACAAAAAGTAGCCGATGCCGGAAATGACAACGTCATGATTACGGAAAGAGGCACTACATTCGGATATACGGACCTGGTTGTCGATTATCGGGGTATTCCTCAAATGCAGCAGTTCGGCTATCCCGTTATCATGGACGTTACCCACTCCTTGCAACAACCCAACCAAACTTCAGGTGTGACAGGAGGACTCCCTACCCTGATCGAAACGATAGCCAAAGCAGCCATTGCCGTCGGAGCTGACGGATTATTCATCGAAACCCATCCGGAACCCTCTAAAGCCAAATCAGACGGTGCGAACATGCTGCAACTCGACTTATTGGAAGGACTGCTGACAAAGTTGGTTCGAATACGGGAAGCGGTTGGAAATTGAAATTGGAAAGTCGAGAATTGAAAATTATAATACAAAAAATGGATAATTGAAAAACAGGAACCTTAACGGGCTCTTCCACTTTTCAATTATCCATTTTCAATTCTCAATTTATTCTGCTATCCCATCTTACTTATTTTTTTGAGCTTGTCCTCGTCTATCAACTTGATCTTTCGACCGTCGATTGCAATAATACGCTCAGCTACAAATGTAGACAATGTACGGATTGCATTAGATGTCGTCATATTCGAAAGATTAGCCAAATCTTCTCGAGAAAGATAGATACTCAATGTCGCTCCATCTTCCTCCAAACCATAACTGTCTTTCAGGAATAACAAGGATTCTGCCAAACGACCCCGGATATGTTTCTGAGTAAGGTTGACTGTACGTTCGTCAGCAATTCCTAAATCGAGAGAAAGCTGGCGGATAAAAAACATGGCAAGGTTCGCATTCCCCATTAAAAGATCCGTAACGATAGTCATCGGAATCAGACATACCGTCGAAGCTTCAAAAGCGGATGCATTCGTCAGGTAATTTTCCTGAGCAAAGTTTGCCCGGTAGCCAAAGTACTGCACCGGTTTAATCATTCGAATGATCTGGCTTCGTCCGCCAACACCTTCTTTAAAGATTTTAACCTTGCCTTTTAATAAGCACATCATGTCTCTCGGTTCGTCGCCCTCGCAATATATCAACTCATTACGTTTGAAATGCTGGATCGTCGAATTATTACGGAGAACATCCCGCTCCTTTTCGGTCAGGACTCTCCACACTTCTGCCAAACTGGCCGATAGATCGACCTCTTCTTTTTGTTGTTTAACCACGACTGCTATATAACATACTTATGAAGCACAAATGTAATACTTTTCTTTTAAAAGCAGAATAAGTTTAATACGATAAATGAATAAAAATTCGATTTTATTCGTTACGTTTGTAAAGAAAGAGACGATAATTTGTTGAAAAAGTATTTTTATATTATCATTCTGCTTTTTACCGCAGTAAATGCCTTAGCTGACCCTGATGGTAGTTATGGGAACCTTTTATTGCTGGGTCGGTCCCCCAAAACGGTATCATCCCAGCAAGGGGACTCTATTATGAGGAAGGTAATCGAGCAGGCCGACAAATACAAAACAGTCGTCTCACGGTACGAGGCCGAAATCTATATCAAAGGCAAGACGGAAATACTCAAACAAAACATTCTAATGCGTTTCGCCCATCATCTTTTTCCGGTAGACAGGAAGAACAAGGATATGATCTTCGAGATGGTCAGCCACTCCAAGTTCAACGCTCCGAACAACTACCTGCACAGCTTCGAAGCGATAAACGGAAACAGCATCCCCAACGGCGCAAAACAGCAGGAAGTCTTGACATTTCTGAACCTGAACGTCTATTCGCCAACCATCTACAACGAAGGGATCATCATGCCAGTAGCTCATGAAGCATTCAAATACTACAACTTCAACCTGGAAAGCATCGAAACGACCGGCAATCTGAAAATCTACCAGATACGCTTCATGCCAAAGCTATGGAGCCAAAAACTCATTTGCGGAGATCTGTACATCACCGACAAAGACTGGCACATTGACAAGATCGACTTAAACGGGCGTTTCTCTTTTGCCGAATTCAACCTGGTCATGACATTCGGACGGGATTACCGCCATTTCATCCTGCCACAAAAGGCAGACCTATTTCTCCGGTATCATGTGCTGGGAAATGCCATCGCCAGCTACTATCATACTTCATTCAAATACGAAGCCGTTGAATGGGTTGAAGAAGACTATGAAGACAAAAAACACCACTCCCTCGACTTGACCGGATATTACCAGTTATCATCTGATACGATCCCAATCATCAGCGACAGCAGCTACTGGAAAAACAAAAGAGACATCCCACTGACCCAGGAAGAAGAAACAAAATACGAAAAAACAAGCATCAGAACAACCCAAGCCAACGACACAAGCAACATTCGGAAATACCTGAAAATAACAGAACGCCTGACCAACACCATCAATCTGGATTATAAAACGACCCGTCTGAAATACTCCGGCATCCTGAATCCTTTCCAGTTGGGCTATTCCGGACGAAACGGTATTACTTACAGGCAACAACTCCGCTTCAGCAAGACCTTCAAGAAAGACCGCCAACTGCGTTTCCGGCCTGAGGTCGGTTTTGTATTCAAACGAAAAGAGTTGTTCTTCAAATTCGAGGGAGATTGGGAATATCTTCCTGAGAAACAAGGAGCCCTGAGCCTCAGTCTCGGAAACACCAACCAAGGATATTCTTCCAAGATCATGAACGAAATTAACGAACAGCTGAAAGACTCCACTTTCAACTTCGAAAACCTGGATTTGGAATACTTCAAGCACTATTACATAGAGCTCAAGAATCAGATCGAGTTGTTCAACGGTTTCCAAATGACCACCGGCATCTCTTACCACCGCCGCATACCAACCCGGAAAAGCGCGATAGATCCGGGAGACGGTGTCACGGAGATCATCAACGAAAACTATCACGATTTCATCCCCACGATCGGCTTTTCCTATACTCCCAGACAATACTACTGGATGGACGGTTACCGTAAAGAGTACCTCTACTCCTACTACCCGACCATCTCCATCGAGTTCGGGCGGGCCATACCAGGCGTATGGAAAAGCAGCGGTAATTACGGACGTGTGGAGGCCGATATCCACCAAAGCATTTACCTGGGCCTGTCACGCCGGTTCAACTACCATATCAGCGGAGGGCTTTATACTGCCCAGAAGTCAACCTACTTTGCCGACTACCGGTATTTCACACGGCACAACTTCCCCGAATCATGGGGAGGAGACGATTTCGGAGGTGTCTTCCACCAGCTAGGAAGCGTATGGTTCAACGCATCCGACAAATATGTCCAAGCACATGCCATGTACGAAAGTCCATTCATGCTCTTTCAGCTATTCAAACCAGAAGCAACCAAGCACATCATCTCCGAACGTTTTTACCTCAGTCAGCTATGGATGCCTGTCAAACCCAGCTACACTGAAATCGGATACGGTTTCGGTAACCATATCTTCAACGTCGCCGCCTTCGTCGGGTTCGATAAATTGAAATATGACGGGATCGGATTCAAGTTCGCGTTCGAACTCTTCCAGTAAGTTCAGAACTGTGGACGGACAATCATAATACCACAATTGCGTTTGATACCCTGTACGTATTCCTGCAAAGGTTCTTCGTTCACGATCACCCGCTTCTGGACGGTCGAGGCATGGATAAAAGTAAGCATATCCCTTTCCCGGCAGACAATGCCGACGTGCGAGATATCCAGCCCTTTCACAGTCGTGACAAAACAGACGATATCGCCATTCTTGATTTGACCGGCGTGCGCATTGATTTCATCCTGCGGAATATAATAATGCGGGCGGGCACTAATTTCTTTTTCCTTAGCCGCCATTACTGCGATACGTCCCGGATTTCCTTTCAACTGCTTGTAACTATCTGGATGTGTAGACATAAAGGACAGGTCAAGCTTAAGCGACTGCCCACCGACCTCTTTCGTAACATCCTTCAGATACCCTCTCTTTTCGTTTTCATATATCCAGTCAGCCGTATAATGGAGACGATCCGTATAATCGAGTGTCGCACAGCCGGAATTCCGGTAACGCATATCTTTCAAGACAGAAACATACCCATCATAAGCAAGACGATGCTTGACAGACCAGGCCAAAGCAGCCGTATTCTCTACCAAAGTCATACAATCCAAGCCATGCAGGTTTATCACCAATGTTTCAGGCTCTTCCTCCAACGTCCCTGCTACATAAGGAGTTCCCAAGAAAAAACGGGCGGTCTCTACCATCAGGTCACCTGTCGGCAAAGCCGCTTTCTCCTTCACTGCCGTACAATAGCGTTCGTAAATAGCCTTATCCCTCTGAGCTTTTCCAGGTAGGGAAAGAAAAGCAAAAAAGAACAAACAAAATAGCGTCCGTTTCATCTCTTGATCCAATTTCAATCCTTTTTTGTCACTAACAGATCTTCCAGCTTCACCAGTTCATCACGAAACTGAGCTGCTTCGATAAAGTCCAGCTTCTTGGCCGCCTCCATCATCTGCTTCTTCGTCCGTTCGATCGCTTTCTCAAGCTGTTTGCGATTCATATACTGAACTACCGGGTCTGCAACCAAGCTGGGTTCCGGTTCCACATAAGCATACGGTTCGCCTGTAACCGGTTGTTGTTTCTCCGCAACCAAGGAAACGCTGTTTTTGATAACCTGCTTAGGCGTAATGCCATGTTTCTCGTTATAAGCGAGCTGTTTTTCACGCCTACGGGCTGTTTCGTCCATTGTCAGGCGCATACTATCCGTTATCTTGTCAGCATAGAATATCACCTTCCCATTCACATTTCGGGCAGCACGTCCAGCCGTCTGCGTCAGCGAACGATGCGAGCGCAGGAAACCTTCCTTATCGGCATCCAAGATAGCGACCAAAGAGACTTCCGGCAAATCAAGTCCTTCACGCAGCAAGTTGACGCCGATCAGCACGTCGAACAACCCTTTCCGCAAATCATCCATGATCTGAATGCGTTCCAACGTATCGACATCGCTATGGATATAGTTGCAGCGGATTCCCATGCGCGTCAGATAAGCAGTCAGTTCCTCCGCCATACGCTTCGTCAATGTCGTCACCAAAACACGTTCGTCCACAGCAGCACGTTGTGTGATCTCCTCCATCAGATCGTCGATCTGGTTCAACGTCGGACGCACCTCGATAACCGGATCGAGCAAGCCTGTCGGACGGATCACTTGGTCCACCACGATCCCTTCGCTCTTTTCCAGTTCATAGTCGGCCGGTGTCGCACTCACGTAAATCGCCAACGGAGTCAGCGACTCGAACTCATCGAACGTCAACGGACGGTTATCCATCGCTGCCGGCAGACGGAAACCATAATCCACCAGATTCTTCTTACGGGAATAATCGCCTCCGTACATCGCCCGTATCTGCGGGATCGTCACGTGGCTCTCGTCAACCACCAACAGAAAGTCTTTCGGGAAATAATCGAGCAAACAGAAAGGCCGTTCACCCGCCTGACGACCGTCGAAATAACGGGAATAATTCTCAATGCCGGAACAGTGCCCTAATTCCCGGATCATTTCCATGTCATACGTAACTCGCTCGTACAATCGTTTCGCTTCATATTCTTTGCCGATAGATTCGAAGAACGCTACTTGTTTGGTTAAGTCGTCCTCTATTTCGTGGATGGCACGAAGAGTGGCTTCCTTGGTGGTCATAAATAAATTGGCGGGATAGATCTTATAGGCTTCGAAAGGAGCGGTAGTCACACCGGTAATCGGGTCCACTTCTTCTATACCATCAATCTCGTCTCCCCAGAAAGTGACACGAAGCAGAGTGTCCGAGTACGCAAGGAAAATGTCGACCGTATCTCCTTTAACGCGGAAATTGCCACGATTCAAATCGATATCATTACGGACATACAGGCTGTCCACAAGACGACGCAGAAAAACATTACGGTCAAGCATCCGTCCCCGTTCAATTTCGATTACATTTTTATAGAAATCCGACGGGTTTCCCATACCGTAAATACAGGAGACTGAGGAAACGACTACCACATCTTTCCGGCCTGAAAGCAGGGAGGAGGTAGCGGCGAGACGTAACTTGTCAATCTCGTCATTGATGGCGAGATCCTTTTCTATATAGGTATCTGAATTTGGCAGATAGGCTTCCGGCTGATAGTAGTCATAATATGAAACGTAATATTCTACGGCGTTATTGGGGAAAAATCCCTTGAACTCGCTGTATAGCTGCGCAGCCAATGTCTTGTTGTGGCTCAAGATCAACGTAGGCTTGTTGATGTTGGCTATGACGTTGGCAATGGTGAATGTCTTTCCGGAGCCGGTCACGCCCAGCAAGGTCTGTGCGGGAACTCCCTCAAGCACTCCTTCGGTGAGCTGTGCGATTGCTTCCGGCTGGTCGCCGGTGGGGCGGTAGGCGGATGGTAACTCGAATTTATTCATTTCATCAGGATTGTCGGGCAAAGATAGGAAAGGTATGAAAATAAAGCAACTTAATGGGTCTAAAAACGTCAGTCTCATTCCCGATATCATTGCAGAAGAACTCGGCAGACTGAAAAGAATGTAAATATATCATATCTTTTTCTACTCCTTGATGAATGTTGAAGTTTTTGTGCTGAAAATTTGCAAATCAGTAAGTAAAACATAACTTTGCGGTATCAATTTAACAATAACCATTAATGTAATACAACAAAAACATGATTTGGAACGAGAGTATCGAATGCATGGATCGCGAAAGTCTTCGTAAAATCCAGGGTATTCGTCTTAAAAAGACAGTGGAGCGTGTGTATCATGACACTCCTTTCTATCGCAGGAAAATGCAGGAACTGGGCGTTAC
>OGMU01000466.1_pt1 | contig 17952 bp, 14 predicted proteins | sample 1573331 | NCBI WGS metagenome assembly OGMU01 (sample SAMEA2581990, study PRJEB24529) | metagenome | biome: Human gut stool | place: China | collected 2011
AGCAGACAAGCTGCAGTACCAGTGTTGGATAATACAGAAGACAAAGCAGCACCAACAAACATTAAACCAAACATCAAGCTGTTTTCACCGGTACCGCAGAAATGAACTACAGTATTACCGATTTTTTGTGCAAGACCTGTGTAGAACATGGCTGCACCTACTACGAACATGCCTGCAAAGAGTACTACGGTCGAATTAGAGAGACCAGAAAATACTTGTTTAGCAGGGATAAAACCTAACAGGCCGCACGCGATAGCGCCGCCCATAGCTGTTATTGCAAGCGGAATGAGTTCGGTTACAAATAACAATGCAACAACAGCCAGAAGAATGAGACATTTTACTGCTGGGGACATTATAATTCCTCCTTTTAAATTAATTTTATATACAGCGCGTTCGGGGCGCGTATATCAAAATAAAGAGAATTTTGTAAAAGATCCTTAGCATTGCTTTCTATGAATTTTCTTGCAACACCTTATGCTTCATTATACCACTATGCACTCAAATTTAAAAGTGTAAGTTTTATTTAATTTACAGCTTTTTTGACATTAAGGTATATTAATATAATACAATAATACTATTTTTACAATATTTAAGATTCTTTGTCCACTCAAAAAACATTATTCAAAATAACCAAAAGAAAAATTAATGTTTTTATCTTGGTTAACCAGCTTCAGGACTGCATTATTACTTGAAACTATAAAGAAAGCTTGTACTTCTCTTTACTACAGCATAATGATTTGCTTTATATTTTTCTTTTTCCAAAAAAAATAGGTGCACGATAAAGTGCACCTATTTCTGTTTATACTATAAATTATTTGACAGGTCCAATCATTGCAAGCATTGCACCTGCAGCTACTGCGGTACCGATAACACCAGCTACGTTCGGGCCCATAGCATGCATGAGCAGGAAGTTAGCAGGGTTAGCTTTTTGACCAACGATTTGGGATACACGTGCTGCCATCGGAACTGCGGATACACCAGCGGAACCGATAAGAGGATTGGTTTTACCACCATCCAGAATGCACATGAGCTTACCAAATACAACACCGGCAAAAGTACCAGCTGCGAAAGCGATCAAACCAAGAACAATGATCAAAATAGTTTGATAGTTCAGGAAGGATTCAGCTTTCATAGTCAAACCTGTACCAGTTGCCAGCATGATCGTTACAATGTTCATCAAAGCATTTTGTGCAGTATCGGAAAGACGATCCAAACAACCAGCTTCTTTGAACAGGTTACCCAACATCAGCATACCAATCAAAGAGCATACAGGCGGAAGCAACAAGCTGATAACGATAGTGGTTGCAATCGGGAATACGATTTTCTCAAAACGAGTTACAGGACGCAATTGTGCCATAACAATTTTACGGTCAGCTTCGGTAGTGCAAAGTTTCATAATAGGCGGTTGGATCAAAGGAACCAACGACATATAAGAATATGCAGCTACTGCGATAGCACCTAACAGGTTAGGAGCCATTTTTGCAGCCAGGTAAATAGCAGTCGGGCCATCAGCACCACCGATAATACCGATAGCGGATGCTTCTTGCACGGTAAATCCGAGCATCATAGCGCCCAGCAAGGAAACAAATACACCTGCTTGAGCTGCAGCGCCCAAAAGCAAAGTTTTCGGGTTTGCAATCAACGGACCAAAGTCTGTCATTGCACCTACGCCTAAGAAAATCAAAGGCGGGAAAATTTCATGGTGAATACCATAAAGAATTACCTGCATAACACCCGGTTGGTCTTCAAAACCTGTTTTAGGCACGTTTGCCAGCAAACAGCCGAATGCAATCGGAGACAACAGCAAAGGTTCAAAACCTTTACCAATAGCCAAATATAAAAGAATAATACCTACCAACATCATGATGGCATGACCCATGGTGAAAGCGGAGAAACCGCTGTCATTCCATACGGATTGTAAAGCAACTACAAATGCTTCCATTTATATCCTCCCAATGTTCAATTATTTGAGAGCTTCTAGTTTCAATCACAAATAAGCTCTCTTCTAAATATAAAAGTTATTGCTTTCTTATGACGCAAATTACATTACGATCATAACGTCGCCGGTACCAACAGTTTGACCTGCGGAAATACGGACGTCAGAAATGGTGCCGTCAGCCGGAGCCATGATCTCGTTTTGCATTTTCATTGCTTCAAGAATCATCAATACGTCGCCAGCTTTAACTGCGTCGCCAGCTTTAACTTTAACTTCGAGAACTTTACCAGGCATAGGAGCACTGATAGTAGCTGCGCCAGCAGCAACAGGTTTTGCAGCCGGAGCCGGTGCAGCAGCAGGAGCTGCTTTTGGTGCTGCTACCGGTGCAGCAGCAGGAGCTGCTTTAGGTGCAGCAGCTTTAGGAGCAGCAACGCCGCCCATTTCTTCAACTTCTACTTCATATGCAGTGCCGTTAACGGTAATGGTATATTTTTTCACAGGGAATACCCTCCTTCAAAATTGTTTAAAATATATTAAACTTAAGTGTTGCTAAAACCTAACTTTGTTTTAGAAGCATTCTTTACGTACGCTAATTGCTTCAATACGAGCATTCTGTGTCCAGCCAGCTTCGGGCAGACGACGTACATAAGCGATATCTTCTGCAGAATGGCCAAGAGCAGCTACAGCTGCTGCAATAACAGCAATTACTTCACTGTCATCCTGCACAGGAGCTGCAACAGCAGCAGGTGCTGCGGCAGGTGCCGATGCTGCTACTGGTTTCTCAGTTTTTTTTTGCGTTGGATCTACCAATTGGATGATTTTCATCAAAACACCCAAGGCTGCCAATACGCCAAAAACTATGGTCATATTGATGATAGAAATCAACCAAGGATTAGTAGTTACAGGACCCATTATTTCACCTCATTCTTCTTAATTAATTAAGCACTATACTGCAAGCTGCAAATTACAAAGGAATATTGCCATGGCGTTTTGCCGGGCGAGTTTCACGTTTGGACTGCAACATTTGCAAAGCGTTGATGATGGTGGGACGGGTGTTTTTCGGCTCGATTACGATGTCTACCATGCCGCGCATTGCTGCTTGGTACGGAGTTGCAAAGTTATCGATATATTCTTCCGTTTTTGCTTTTACATCAGGATCATTTTTGAAGATGATGTTAGCTGCACCTGCAGGTCCCATTACTGCGATTTCTGCAGTCGGCCATGCAATTACTTGGTCTGCGCCCAAATCTTGGGAACACATTGCCAGGTAGGAACCACCGTATGCTTTACGGGTTACTACAGTAATTTTAGGTACAGTTGCTTCGGAATATGCATACAGCATTTTTGCGCCGTGACGGATAATACCGCCGTATTCTTGGTTACAGCCAGGCAGGAAGCCAGGTACGTCTACCAAGTTCAGCAAAGGAATGTTGAAAGCATCGCAGAAGCGAATAAAACGAGAGGATTTGTCGGATGCGTTGATATCCAGGCAGCCAGCCATTACTTTAGGTTGGTTTGCAATGATACCTACGGTTTGACCATCCATACGTGCAAAGCAAGTGATAATATTGGTTGCCCAATATTGTTGGGATTCATAGAATTCACCGTTGTCTACGATGGATTTGATTACGTCTTTCATATCATATGCTTGGTTGGAGTTATCCGGAAGCAATGTATTCAAGGAGTCATCAATACGCATCGGGTCGTCACCGGTTTCTACGATAGGAGCGCATTCCATGTTGTTGGAAGGCAGGAAGCTCAGCAGGTAACGGATCTGTTGCAAGCAGTCTTCGTCGTTTTCTGCAGCAAAATGTGCAACGCCGGAAGTGCTGTTGTGGGTCATAGCGCCACCCAGTTGTTCTTGGGTTACGTCTTCACCAGTAACAGATTTTACTACTGCGGGGCCGGTAATGAACATTTTAGAAGTGTTCTTTACCATGTAAATGAAGTCAGTCAGTGCCGGGCTGTATACAGCGCCGCCAGCAGAAGGACCCATGATAGCGGAGATCTGAGGAACTACGCCGGATGCAATAGTGTTTTCAAAGAAGATTTTGCCGTAACCAGCCAAAGCGTCAATTGCTTCTTGGATACGAGCACCGCCGGAATCGTTCAGGCCAACAAGCGGAGCACCCATTTTCAGGGACAGGCGTTGTACTTTTACGATTTTAGCAGCATGCATTTCGCCTAAAGAACCACCTTCTACAGTGAAATCTTGTGCGAATACATAAACCAGACGGCCATCGATGGTGCCGTAACCAGTAGTTACACCTTCGCCAGGAAGTTCTTTCTTCTCTTGGCCGAAGTTTGTGCAACGATGTTTTACGAAACGATCCAATTCAACAAAGGATCCTTCGTCGAGGAGTGCAGCAATTCTTTCACGTGCAGTCATTTTGCCGGCTTCGTGTTGTTTTGCAACGCGTTTTTCGCCGCCTGCAGCCAGAATTACTTCGGACTTTTTGAGCATTTTCTCAATTTTTGCTTGAGTAGACAAATCTTACACCTCCATCATTATTAGGAGAACATTTTTATATACATCCCTACAAATTAAGGATGTAAAATTTTGGATCTTGACTACTGGTACTTTTTGCCATTCATCAAGAGTTCTCCAAAATTCCTGACACTAATTATAATCAGGAACGTTCTTTTTTTCTGTTGCACAGGTCACACTTTTTTATTATTTCTTTCACAAAAATTTCACTTCTAGATTATAACAAGAAAGTATTTTTCATCTAATTTTATTTGCCAGCAAATGAAATCTAAACAAAAAGCCACATAATTAAAAGTTTTTAATAAAAACTTTTAATTATGTGGCACAGGCAACAGATTTTTAAGCAATATTTAACTAAAATATTGATAGTTGAAGGTTAACTATGTCCAAATTTAAAATGAACATATTATTTCCTTTATATATGGGTAATTAGCATAATAAAAAAACAGGCACACCATAAAAGATGCACCTGTTTCAATTTTAGTTATTTAGCAGCACCAATCATTGCAAGCATTGCGCCTGCAGCTACTGCGGTGCCGATAACACCAGCTACGTTCGGGCCCATAGCATGCATGAGCAGGAAGTTAGAAGGGTTAGCTTTTTGACCAACAACTTGGGATACACGTGCTGCCATCGGAACTGCGGATACACCAGCGGAACCGATAAGAGGATTGGTTTTACCACCATCCAGAATGCACATGAGCTTACCAAATACAACACCGGCAAAAGTACCAGCTGCGAAAGCGATCAAACCAAGAACAATGATCAAAATAGTTTGATAGTTCAGGAAGGATTCAGCTTTCATAGTCAAACCTGTACCAGTTGCCAGCATGATCGTTACAATGTTCATCAAAGCATTTTGTGCAGTATCGGAAAGACGATCCAAACAACCAGCTTCTTTGAACAGGTTACCCAACATCAGCATACCAATCAAAGAGCATACAGGCGGAAGCAACAAGCTGATAACGATAGTGGTTGCAATCGGGAATACGATTTTCTCAAAACGAGTTACAGGACGCAATTGTGCCATAACAATTTTACGGTCAGCTTCGGTAGTGCAAAGTTTCATAATAGGCGGTTGGATCAAAGGAACCAACGACATATAAGAATATGCAGCTACTGCGATAGCACCTAACAGGTTAGGAGCCATTTTTGCAGCCAGGTAAATAGCAGTCGGGCCATCAGCACCACCGATAATACCGATAGCGGATGCTTCTTGCACGGTAAATCCGAGCATCATAGCGCCCAGCAAGGAAACAAATACACCTGCTTGAGCTGCAGCGCCCAAAAGCAAAGTTTTCGGGTTTGCAATCAACGGACCAAAGTCTGTCATTGCACCTACGCCTAAGAAAATCAAAGGCGGGAAAATTTCATGGTGAATACCATAAAGAATTACCTGCATAACACCCGGTTGGTCTTCAAAACCTGTTTTAGGCACGTTTGCCAGCAAACAGCCGAATGCAATCGGAGACAACAGCAAAGGTTCAAAACCTTTACCAATAGCCAAATATAAAAGAATAATACCTACCAACATCATGATGGCATGACCCATGGTGAAAGCGGAGAAACCGCTGTCATTCCATACGGATTGTAAAGCAACTACAAATGCTTCCATTTATATCCTCCCAATGTTCAATTATTTGAGAGCTTCTAGTTTCAATCACAAATAAGCTCTCTTCTAAATATAAAAGTTATTGCTTTCTTATGACGCAAATTACATTACGATCATAACGTCGCCGGTACCAACAGTTTGACCTGCGGAAATACGGACGTCAGAAATGGTGCCGTCAGCCGGAGCCATGATCTCGTTTTGCATTTTCATTGCTTCAAGAATCATCAATACGTCGCCAGCTTTAACTGCGTCGCCAGCTTTAACTTTAACTTCGAGAACTTTACCAGGCATAGGAGCACTGATAGTAGCTGCGCCAGCAGCAACAGGTTTTGCAGCCGGAGCCGGTGCAGCAGCAGGAGCTGCTTTTGGTGCTGCTACCGGTGCAGCAGCAGGAGCTGCTTTAGGTGCAGCAGCTTTAGGAGCAGCAACGCCGCCCATTTCTTCAACTTCTACTTCATATGCAGTGCCGTTAACGGTAATGGTATATTTTTTCACAGGGAATACCCTCCTTCAAAATTGTTTAAAATATATTAAACTTAAGTGTTGCTAAAACCTAACTTTGTTTTAGAAGCATTCTTTACGTACGCTAATTGCTTCAATACGAGCATTCTGTGTCCAGCCAGCTTCGGGCAGACGACGTACATAAGCGATATCTTCTGCAGAATGGCCAAGAGCAGCTACAGCTGCTGCAATAACAGCAATTACTTCACTGTCATCCTGCACAGGAGCTGCAACAGCAGCAGGTGCTGCGGCAGGTGCCGATGCTGCTACTGGTTTCTCAGTTTTTTTTTGCGTTGGATCTACCAATTGGATGATTTTCATCAAAACACCCAAGGCTGCCAATACGCCAAAAACTATGGTCATATTGATGATAGAAATCAACCAAGGATTAGTAGTTACAGGACCCATTATTTCACCTCATTCTTCTTAATTAATTAAGCACTATACTGCAAGCTGCAAATTACAAAGGAATATTGCCATGGCGTTTTGCCGGGCGAGTTTCACGTTTGGACTGCAACATTTGCAAAGCGTTGATGATGGTGGGACGGGTGTTTTTCGGCTCGATTACGATGTCTACCATGCCGCGCATTGCTGCTTGGTACGGAGTTGCAAAGTTATCGATATATTCTTCCGTTTTTGCTTTTACATCAGGATCATTTTTGAAGATGATGTTAGCTGCACCTGCAGGTCCCATTACTGCGATTTCTGCAGTCGGCCATGCAATTACTTGGTCTGCGCCCAAATCTTGGGAACACATTGCCAGGTAGGAACCACCGTATGCTTTACGGGTTACTACAGTAATTTTAGGTACAGTTGCTTCGGAATATGCATACAGCATTTTTGCGCCGTGACGGATAATACCGCCGTATTCTTGGTTACAGCCAGGCAGGAAGCCAGGTACGTCTACCAAGTTCAGCAAAGGAATGTTGAAAGCATCGCAGAAGCGAATAAAACGAGAGGATTTGTCGGATGCGTTGATATCCAGGCAGCCAGCCATTACTTTAGGTTGGTTTGCAATGATACCTACGGTTTGACCATCCATACGTGCAAAGCAAGTGATAATATTGGTTGCCCAATATTGTTGGGATTCATAGAATTCACCGTTGTCTACGATGGATTTGATTACGTCTTTCATATCATATGCTTGGTTGGAGTTATCCGGAAGCAATGTATTCAAGGAGTCATCAATACGCATCGGGTCGTCACCGGTTTCTACGATAGGAGCGCATTCCATGTTGTTGGAAGGCAGGAAGCTCAGCAGGTAACGGATCTGTTGCAAGCAGTCTTCGTCGTTTTCTGCAGCAAAATGTGCAACGCCGGAAGTGCTGTTGTGGGTCATAGCGCCACCCAGTTGTTCTTGGGTTACGTCTTCACCAGTAACAGATTTTACTACTGCGGGGCCGGTAATGAACATTTTAGAAGTGTTCTTTACCATGTAAATGAAGTCAGTCAGTGCCGGGCTGTATACAGCGCCGCCAGCAGAAGGACCCATGATAGCGGAGATCTGAGGAACTACGCCGGATGCAATAGTGTTTTCAAAGAAGATTTTGCCGTAACCAGCCAAAGCGTCAATTGCTTCTTGGATACGAGCACCGCCGGAATCGTTCAGGCCAACAAGCGGAGCACCCATTTTCAGGGACAGGCGTTGTACTTTTACGATTTTAGCAGCATGCATTTCGCCTAAAGAACCACCTTCTACAGTGAAATCTTGTGCGAATACATAAACCAGACGGCCATCGATGGTGCCGTAACCAGTAGTTACACCTTCGCCAGGAAGTTCTTTCTTCTCTTGGCCGAAGTTTGTGCAACGATGTTTTACGAAACGATCCAATTCAACAAAGGATCCTTCGTCGAGGAGTGCAGCAATTCTTTCACGTGCAGTCATTTTGCCGGCTTCGTGTTGTTTTGCAACGCGTTTTTCGCCGCCTGCAGCCAGAATTACTTCGGACTTTTTGAGCATTTTCTCAATTTTTGCTTGAGTAGACAAATCTTACACCTCCATCATTATTGGGAGAACCTTATTTTATATACATCTACGCGGATGCAGACTCTTTGGTCCGCATCCGTGTAGTATGTAACAACTTAAAATAAAATCTTCAAAAGATTTTTGTAATTCCGTATTTTACGGAATTATTTTTTTGCCGGAGCGCAATACTCAAGCAAAATACCTACGGATTTCGGATGAACGAAAGCGATATCCATTCCGCCAGCACCGCCACGAGGAGCTTTGTCGATCATAGCAGCACCTTTTTCAATAGTGGTATCAATAGCTGCTTGAACATCATCAACGCGAACAGCGATATGTTGGATACCTTGTCCATTTTTAGCGATGTATTTGCCGATAGGGCCATCGCCATTTTCAGTGATATCAACAAGGAGCTCAAGCAAAGTTTCGCCACAGGGAATAAATACGGTTTTTACACCTTGCTCAGGAACAGCTTCTTCACCAGTGCAGCTCAAGCCAAGAACTTCAGTGTAGAATTTCTTGGAAAGATCCAGGTCTTTGCAAGCAATACCTACATGGTCAACACAAATTGTTTTAAACATTTCAAATTCCTCCTAAAAGTAATTTTGGTTGTTTTATCTTAAAACTTTACCAACAATGTCAGCGACAACAGAATACGGCTCAATTTCACGAATTTGAAGTTTTTCAACTAAAATATCAAATTCGGAAGTAGCTACAACATTCTTGTCGATATAACGGTTGACCCTGTCATTAAGCATAGCAGTAACTTCGTTTTTAATACGAGCTTTGCGTATTTTGCTCAATTGATCAGATTCAATCAAATATGCTTTGTGCTCTTCAATAGAGTCAACAACAGCTTCTATACCTTCACCCTTGCTGGCAATGGTCCGATTGATCGGAGGACGCCAGCCAACATGTTCGGGATTTAATTCCAACATCATTTCAATCTCAATGTTCAGCTTGTCCGTACCTTCACGGTCAGCTTTATTGATCGTGAAAAGGTCACCGATCTCAAGTATACCTGCTTTAATAGCCTGAATGTCATCGCCCATACCAGGAATAACAACAACCATTGTAGTATCAGCAGTTTTAACAATATCTACTTCAGATTGACCAACGCCAACAGTTTCAACAATAATAACATCAAAACCATATGCATCCATCAATTTAACAGCATCGCCCGCTTTTTGGGATAATCCACCCAAACTACCGCGAGTAGCCATGGAACGAACAAAAATGCCTTCATCGGCAGTAAGGTCCAACATTCTGATACGGTCGCCTAAAATTGCACCGCCGGAGAAAGGACTTGTAGGATCAATTGCGATAATACCAACTGTTTTACCGCGTTTACGATATTCTTTAGCAAGCTTGTCGGTCAAAGTACTTTTGCCAGCGCCCGGAGGTCCGGTTATTCCGATGACATAAGCATTACCGGTGTGGGGATAAATGGCTGTCATTATTTCAACAGCGTTATCATACTCGTTCTCTACGGCAGTAATAGCTTTCGCTAATGCTAAACGAGAATGGTTTAATACGCCTTCAACAATATTCAATGATCACACCGCCTTGTTGAGGTCCAATAAAAATTGTATTATGCAAGCCGGGACAAGCCCGGCCTGCAAAATTTTTGAGAACCTTAATTATTTTACGTTAGCGTTGATGAATTCAACAATGTTGCCAGTCGGAGTGCCAGGAGTGAATACTTCGGCAATGCCAGCAGCTTTCAAACCAGGAATGTCAGCGTCAGGAATAACGCCGCCGCCGATAACCAGTACATCGTTTAAACCTTTGGCCCGCATTAATTCGACCACTTTCGGGAACAGGGTGTTATGTGCTCCGGAAAGCAGGCTCAGGGCGACGACCGTGACATCATCCTGAAGAGCTGCTTCAGCGATTTGTTCCGGGGTCAGCCTGATCCCGGTATAAATAACTTCAAAGCCTGCGTCACGTAAGGCGCGGGCGACGACTTTGGCGCCGCGGTCATGTCCGTCAAGGCCTGGTTTAGCTACTAAAACACGAATTTTCATTTACAACACTCCTCAATAAAATATAGTTTTTTGATTTAAGCGGCAATAAATATCTGCCTGAGTTTATTTAACCTAATTATATAAGCTGGATATTTGTTTGAAAAATATGGATGTTTGTTAGGTGAACGGGTCGAAATTGATAAGTAACAGTAAAAAATAAATGGTTAAAGGGCCGGATGATTATAAAAACTGTCTAAAACCATTCAGAGGGCAGCCTGATAGATATTCTATCCAGTAAAGTTGGTTGTTTTTATATATCCAGATATCAAAAAATATTATAATTGGATAATATTTTAATGAAAATTTACAAATAGCGGCTTTGTGATATTTTAGTAACATTGCAGGATAAGTTGACGCAAAAGCGAATTATAACAGCAGGAACAATCGCAAAGAGGTGATACCATGACCGAAGAAAAAGAATTACAGCCTGTCGATATAGAGTGGGAAGCTGAAAAGATCTGCCGCTGGGGAGCAGCCCGTGCCGGTGTGATTGTAGTTGCGCCTTTGGTGGGAACAATGGCTTTGATGGCTAACGAGGTCTATATGATTATGCGCCTGGGCGAGCTGCGCGGAGTAAAGCTGGAAGAAAGTGCTGTTTTGGGACTTTTGACTTCACTGGGGGCGACTTTTGTCGGTCAGACACTGGTAACGTTGATTCCAATAGCGCCGATCCAGGTGCCGGTAGGTGTATCGGTGACTTATGCTGTAGGCAAGGCCGCTAATGCCTGGATTAAGGCCGGGCGTCCCGAAGATATTGCTGAATTCCGGGAAGTTTATGAAAGCGCCCGTAAAGAGGGAATGAAGCACAGTGAAGATTTTGAAAAAATGGATTGCAAAGACACGCCTTTGGGTGATGAAAGCAAACGTTTTGAACTGCGTGAGCTGAAGGAAGCTTTGCGAAACAAATCAGGAAATTTGTTTTCTAAAATAGAAAAACATGCTGATCGGGCGGAAACGGTTTTATCAGAAAAAATCGCGACGGTCAGTGAAAGACTGCGACCGTTGAAAGATAAGGGGCAGCTGTGGTTCTCGGCGCAGAAATGGGAGCAGCTGAGCCAGGGCGGTCTGGTAGTCCCTTATGATGAAATCGTGGATTATGTGCGTCAAAGCCTGGCCGGCAGCGAATTTACATTACAGTCTCTGGCTTATGCCGAGCCTGATCTGCTGCGGCTGGAGCTGCAGCATACAACGCACGGCACTTTGGAGCTGCTGCTGCAGGTCGAGGTGTTTAATGTCGATGCCGAATCTGCTTTTACAAGGCTGAAGCTGGTCGATTTTGCTGTCGCAGACAATGATTTTGCGCAGCTGGTAGTGGAGCTGATGGGGAGCAAGCTGATCATGGCTATCGTAGATCTGGTGATCGACAGGGTGGATATCGATGCGGATAGTGTTACGACCAAGTATGAGCAGGGCAGTATCAGTGTCGATTTTACGGCTGCGCTGCAGCAAAGCAGGCTGCAGCAGAAAAAAGTCCTGGTTCGTTCGCTGTTCGATGTAGTACATTTGGTTGAGCTGGTGCCTCAGGCCGATGGCGTTCTGGTAAAAGCTAAAACTGAATGGAAATAAAACCGTTTTATAAGGTGACGCTGCTTTGGGCAGCGCCACTTATTTTTTGCGTTTTTGCCGTTTTCGGTGTAGAATATACATACCTAGCTATATATATGTATGTATAGCTACGAAGGAGGAAATTAAGTGATTCGTAAAACTTCTGCCATGGTAGAAGCGGGCATTTTGGCCGCTATCGCCATAGTTTTTGCTATTATCAGCATGTATGTGCCGGTCATCGGCAGCTTTATCAATTTTTTATGGCCCCTGCCTATCGCTATCTGCGGTATGCGCAACGGACTGCGCTGGAGCGTTATGACGCTGATAGTAGCTGATATTGCCGTAGCAGTTCTGATCAGCCCGCTGCATGCTTTTTCGCTGCTGGCTGCTTTTGGTTTAGTGGGGCTGACCTTGGGCGAGTGTATGCGCCGCGGGTATAAGCCTTTCAAGCTGATGCTGATCAGCTCGGTGGCCTGCCTGATTTCTATCGGTGCCAGTTTTTTGATTGCGCTGTATATCATGGGTATCCAGCCGGTCGATATGATGTTTACTTCATTGGAAGAGGCTGCCCGTGAGAGCGTAGGCTATTACCAGTCCATGGGAATGAGCCAGACCGAGATCGACGCAGCCGTTAAAAGCAATGCCGAGATGCTTCGGATGATGCGACTGATCATGCCGGGAGCTTTTTTCCTGTGCGCTCCTATTATTGCCTTTGTCAATTATCTGGCCGCACGTAAAATTTTGAGTAAGCTGGGAGTTGCTTTTGAGGAGTTTCCTCCTTTTACGCAATGGAACGTACCTGGCTGGATGCTGTGGCCTTATGGTATTTCGTTGCTGATGGTTTCCTATTATGTTCAGTATCCGGAAAGCCTGATGTACCATATCTCAGTTAATCTGCAGGTGATAACCAGTGTTTTCTTTGTATTGCAGGGTATTGCTTTGATCTATTGGTGGCTGGAAAAAAACAATAAACCGAAATGGTGGGGAACTGTATCGGTGGCACTGTTGTTTTTTGTCCAGATATTTTCTCAGATTATTGTGTTTGTGGGCGCGTTTGACCTGGTATTTGATTTCCGTAATCTCAGCGGGAAAAGGACTTCCAAGCGCGCATAGAGATGAGGCGAGTATATGTTTAACAAAATTTGGGATTCGCGCAGTGATATTATACCGCTGATACTGATCGTTTTTCTGACGTTCATTATCGGTTTTTACGAACCGTTATGGATACCGGTATGTATTCTGCTGATCGGCCTGTTGTATTATTACAACAAAAAAAGTCTGCGCAGTAAGGAAGTACGCTTTAACAGCTATCTGGATACGGTAGTGCGTAATATTGAGCGTACTAATCATCATGCCGTTCAGAATCTGGATATCGGGATGGCTGTTTTTGCCAAAGACGGTAAACTGCAGTGGAAAAATGAGCTGTTCAGTAAATATGTGGGTACTAAAAATCTGGAGGGCAAACGTCCGGAAGATGTTCTGCCGCTGCCGGCCAATGCGTTCGACACGCTGAGCGTGAAGGACGGAGAACGCCTGATCCAGATCGAGGACCGCTACTATAATTTGAAGCATTGCCGGGTGCAGACATCGGAAAAAGGTGAGAAAAAAGGCACGGGCCTGATGGTTTATCTGAGCGACGTGACTGATTTTGAGCTGCTGCGCCAGAAATATGATAATGAGAAGCTGTGTCTGGCCTACGTCAGGTTTGATAATTATGAAGACGTGATGAAGGGTATGAGCGAAACGACCCGCGCCAATATCAGCGGCGAGGTCAATGAAGTACTGAGCAAGTGGGCCGAGGAAGAAAACGGCTTTATCAGTCGTTCTAATAAAGAATTGTGTCTGATTGGTTTTAATCAGGCGGTCCTGCGTGATTTAATGGAGCAGAAATTCCCCGTTTTAGACAGTGTACGTGAGATCCATGTCGGCAATAAGATCACTCCGACAGTGAGCATTGGTATTGCCTGCGAAGGCGACAATCTGGAAGAACTGAGCCAGAACGCAGTCAAAGCATTGGATCTGGCGCTGGGGCGCGGAGGCGACCAGGTGGTCGTAGCCGTAGACGGCGGGACACAGTTCTTTGGCGGCACGACTACCGTAACTGCTAAAAGTACACGCGTGCGCGCACGTATCGTAGCGCATACGATCCATGAACAGATCATTGCCGCAGATAAGGTTTTCGTTATGGGGCATATGATGGAGGACTTTGATTCGATCGGCAGTGCTATCGGTGTAGCGAAAATGGCGCTGTCACTGCAGAAGGAAACTTATATCGTTGTCAGCGGCGAAACTGACGCACTGGATAAGATCAAGGAAATGCTGCAGCGTGATGAACTGAAGCTGATCCAGGATGATGAACAGTACCTGGAACTGATGCTGGAAGGACCGGAGGCAATGGCCCATATTACGCCCGGCAGCCTGCTGTTTCTGGTCGACCATCACCGGCCGATGCTGTGCGCAAGCAAAGAGGTTATGGAAGCGATCCCGAAACGGATCATTATCGACCATCATCGCCGGGCGGAAGACGCCATCAAAGAAACGGTGCTGCAATATATGGAGCCTTCTTCTTCCTCGACCAGCGAACTGGTAACGGAGCTTGTAGGCTATTTTAATGACCGTCTGGAATTTACTAAAGGCGAAGCGACCGCGCTTTATGCGGGCATCGTTGTCGATACGAAAAATTTTGCCGTACAGACTGGTGAGCGCACCTTTGAAGCGGCAGCTTTACTGCGCCGCAGCGGGGCTGACCCGACTGTGGTAAGGCAGCTGTTCAAGGACGATATGGAAACCTTCCAGATCCGTTCGCGGCTGATTGCCGAAGCAGAAAGCCCGGAACCGGGACTGATCGTTTCCGTTTATGAACAGGCTCCCAAAGAAGCGAAATCATCAGTCATAGCGGCTCAGACTGCCGACACGATGGTTGCCATCAGCGGTATTTATGTCAGTGTCGTTATCGTGGAATATGTTGACGGTTCGCTGGGCATCAGTGCCCGCAGCGACGGTACGGTCAACGTACAGATCATTATGGAAGAGCTGGGCGGCGGCGGTCATCAGACTGTGGCCGGCGTACAGCTTGACAATAAGAGGGCTGTGGATATCATGCCGCAGATCATCTCTTTGGCAAAAAAACAGTTAGAGGAGATTGATAACAATGAAAGTGATCTTACTGCAAGATATTAAAAGTTTAGGTAAAAAAGGCGATATCGTAGAAACGGCCGAAGGTTATGGCCGCAACTATCTGCTGCCTCGCAAATTAGCGAAAGAAGCCAGTGCGGCTAATTTAAATCAGGCCAAGCAGGATCAGGCCAATGCTGCCCGTCGTGCCGCACAGAAGAAAGATGAAGCTACCGTTCTGGCAGCTCAGATCGAAAAAGTGACCGTTACCTTGAAGGTACGTGTCGGTGATAATGGGAAAATGTTCGGCTCGGTTGCGTCTAAAGACGTGGCGGAAGCATTGATCGAACAGACCAAGCTGGATATCGACCGCCGGAAGATAGAACTGAAAACACCTGTTAAGGGTTTAGGCAATTATACAGCTGTAGCTAAACTGCACCCTGAGATTGCTGCGGAATTTGCCGTAGTAGTTGAAGCGGAATAAGCGAAAGACAGGGAAGGTTATGCAGGACAGAGTACCACCGCAAAATATAGAAGCCGAGCAGTCAGTGCTGGGCGCGATGCTGATCGAGAAAGAGGCTATCCCCAAGGTCATGGAGATCCTGCGGGATACTGATTTTTACCGTGAGGCGCACCGCGTCATTTTTAACGCTATGCTGGAGCTTTACAATAAGAACGAAGCTGTGGATATGATCACGGTGACGGAGATTCTGAAGCGTGACAACAAGCTGGAGGATGTGGGCGGTATCGCTTATGTCACTTCGCTGGCTAATGCTGTGCCGACTGCGGCCAACGTAACCTATCATGCGAGCATTATTGAAGAAAAATCGATTCTGCGTCAGCTGGTTTCCGTATCGACGCAGATAGCTTCGATGGGTTATGAGGCTAATGATGATGTGAAAAACATCATCGACAGTGCTGAAAGCAAGATTCTGGAGATTTCCAACCGGAAGAAGACAGCTGATTTTACGCCGATCAATGAGATCGTTCTTGATTCTTTTAAGAGTATCGAAGCGCTGATGGGCAATAAGAATGGTCTTACCGGACTGCCTACAGGCTTTGAAGATCTTGATAATCTGACCTCCGGCCTGCATGGCAGTGATTTTATCATCCTTGCGGCCCGTCCTTCCATGGGTAAAACTGCTTTTGCGCTCAATGTGGTACAGAATGTGGCGATCCGAGCTGCCAAAAAGGTTGGCGGAGCTCCGAAAACAGTTGCTTTTTTCAGCCTGGAAATGAGCAAGGAGCAGCTTGTACAGCGTATGCTCTGCGCCGAAGCCAACATTGATTCGCAGCGTCTGCGTATCGGCGAGCTGCGTGATGAAGATTGGGCGATGCTCATCAATACGGCAGATACGCTTTCCAGTGCTAATATCTATATCGACGATACAGCAGGTATCACTGCCATGGATATGAGGTCGCGCGCCCGCCGGCTGAAAGCCGAACACGGTCTTGATCTGATCGTAGTCGATTATCTGCAGCTGATGCAGGGCAGCGGTAAAAAGAACAACAGCGGTGACCGGCAGCAGGAGGTTTCAGAGATCTCACGTTCGTTGAAAGCGCTGGCCCGTGAGCTTGATGTTCCGGTCATTGCTTTATCGCAGCTGAGCCGCAGCGTCGAAGCGCGTCAGGTCAAACGTCCGATGCTGTCTGACCTGCGTGAGTCTGGTTCTTTGGAGCAGGATGCGGATATTGTAGCCTTTTTATATCGTGAAGATTACTATAATCCGGAAACGGAGAATAAAAATATTACCGAACTGATCATCGCTAAGCACCGTAACGGCCCTGTCGATACGGTCAATCTGTTCTTCCACAAACAATATACCAAATTTGTGGGACTCAGTAAGCGTAAGGAGTAAACTCAGACCTGTGAGCAGATGAGAAGGAGGCGGCGCGTGGAAATATGGATGGAGCAGCTGGCTTTTTTGCAGAAGCATTGGCAGTTTACTATCATCGGCTGCGGCCTGCTGATTTTTATCGGCGCGCTTTTAAACTGGCGTTGGGTCTGCGAATTTGACCACAGGCGGGTGCGCCCGTTTGCCTTTGATACGCTGGTACATGATTTTTTCGGCGATCAGGGGTATCGTTTTCTGATGGGTATCAGTGGACTGGTCATTATTTTGTGTGGTCTGGTATTTTTATTTTTGTCATAAATAATGGAGCGCTTTAAAGAAAAACAGCGTGAACGCCTGTGATAACAGGTTTTCACGCTGTTGTTTATTTTACGAATGTTTTAAATAAATTTGTAAAAAATGTTCAGTAGTATTGCAGTGAAGAACTGAAAATGTTATGATATGAGAGGATAAAAAAGTTTATTTATAAGAGAGGAAGAACGCAAGCAGGCCTTCTTCCTATTCTTATTGCAAAAAACACCGATTTTACGGGGGGAAACAAAAAAAATGATCGAACGTTATACTCATCCCGAGATGGGTCATATCTGGACTTTGGAAAACGAATTCCGAACAATGCTGCAGGTAGAAATTCTGGCCTGCGAGGCGATGAACAAACTGGGCATCGTTCCTGATGACGCATTGAAGGATATTCAGACTAAAGCTGATTTCCGCATCGAACGCATCAAAGAAATCGAAGCTGTCACCAACCATGACATCATTGCTTTTCTGACAAATGTGGCCGAATATGTGGGCGATGCTTCCAAATACATCCATAAAGGCCTGACCTCCAGCGATGTCAAGGACACCGCTTTGGGTGTGATGATGAAACAGTCTGCCGACCTTTTACTGAGTCATCTGGAAAAATTCCATG